>JAAUYK010016953.1_pt1 | contig 10314 bp, 12 predicted proteins | sample 7278021 | NCBI WGS metagenome assembly JAAUYK01 (sample SAMN14350223, study PRJNA611818) | marine sediment metagenome | isolation source: surface marine sediment (1.8m) | place: French Polynesia: Moorea | collected 2018-08
ATGATGGCCATGACAAACAAGTGTAGTTTTAAGCGCCAAGCTAGTCTTTGCAAAAAAGGGCGTTACGCAAAGTCAGATCGTTAAAACTAGGTCAGCAGCGTGCGTTTTAGGTACGTTTGCTGGCTTCGATCGGCGTTAGATTCGATCAGCGAAACACTCGGTTTGTCTGTCGATCGATTGCGTCGTAAGCGAAAAAGAAAGAGGGATCGAGAGATACTTGTGTACGTACGAAAGTGCCGACGCAATGACATGCAGTCTATGCCGGGTAAAAATAATTGCGAATTGCGTAACAAGTTTCGATTGCATCTATCTCGCTCGTCGTGCAACTCATTCAGCCCGATTCTTGTGAAGAATAATTCATGCGTATATTGCGACAAAAGAGCGAGGCAGGGCTCTTCAGGGGTTCCGTGAAATAGAGGTCCTATATGCCATAAATTGTAGTTAATATCTGTATGCTTGCTTATGTTTGGTAGAGACTGCGCGTTGGAATAGCGGACGAAGTACCATAGCCATGAACCCTGGTTACACGTGCGCCGGGAAATAGGCCTTTGTTAAATCAACTCTTACGTACCACGTACTCGCACTTCACGTCGAGAACGAGGAGCCAGGGATCCGATTGTCGTCCGCGTCTAAGAAGATGTCCAATCTCGTGAGTCCTTTTTTGAACACTTTAGTCACCGGCGGTCGGCGTCACTGTTTACCGTGCTATGCGCGCATCCTTACGCCAATAGACCCACTGACTGACTGATTGAGTTTGCCATTGCCCGAGCCGCTGCCACTTCTGCCGCGGCGCCAGCCTGTCCGTCCGTCCGTCCGTAGTCCGTCTTCCTGCCCGCGCCCGTTCGCATTCGTCCTGCCATACTGCCATCGGTCGCACGCGCTCTACCTACACTGCGGTATGCCGGTTGGTTCAATGCCGGCCGGCGAATTCATGAGGAAAGAGAGACGGAGTGAAGCCAACCAGTTCAATAAACCATTCACCCGAGCAATTAAAACGGGCTCTATATAAGATCGTATTGGTATGGGGAAATTAATATTATGAATCATAACGACGCTGCATTAAAAATTAGGCCAATGATCTTTCTGAAGATGCTGGGAGCGAGCTAGCCCTGGGGTTTCCTCGAACACGGACGCATGTATCTAGGTGAATTTCTTGGAGAGAACAATCTGCGTGGGCGGCATGCCCTCATTCGCTCTTACTTGCTGCATGATCACTAGCAAACTCCATGAACGCACTCACTCTCCCGCAAACTCTATCGCCCTGAGCGAGATGGTTGCATAGCTTATGAGCGGGCTAGCGACCCGGGTGTGTGCGCAAAGATCGAAATCCATGCACCTGTCAGTAAGAGGAGATTCGAAAAGTATGTGAAATAGATTTCTCCTGTTTATTTACATGTACATGTACACTTTCATATACTTAAGGTACTCGTATAACACAATAGAAACTCTTAAGCCTCCTGTAATACGTACTTAAATAGACGTAAGCAGAGTTTCAAGGCCTCACGATAGTCGATATGTTTATGATGATGCATGTATAGCGTACACGTACCAAGTCAGATTGTTCAATAAATATTGGATACCAGATCAACGTTGATTGCCGGCGCAGCTAGAGCGAGTGAATAACTTTTTGTTGCTTAGTTTTCCTCTGGCAATCCAGCAATGCGGCGCGACCAAAATGCGAGTGAAAGTCGTGATCAGGATAGTGGCCATCCTCAACTTAACCTTGGGTGTGTCCATGACGAGGAGCAGCCTTCCCAACCAGGTGAGAAGAACGTTTTAGTTCTCCAAAAAGGAAATAGTACTAGTACTCTATGAAGCAGGTAGTCCGTTTCCTGTTGGACAACAACGTAAAACATTTGAACGTGATATTCGGCGACAGCCATCGGCACTCTGGAGTCGCCATCGGCTTAACCTCGGCGACGGCATCGATCTCGACCAGCATGACCGCCTTGGGAGGGTCCATATCCACAAACGACATCGATTTTAACCTCATTCTGCTGGACTTTAGGGACCAGTCCGAACTTCTGACTGCATTAAATATAATATCAAAGTAGGCACAACTACGGTTACTTATTGGCGCTACAGCTTAATAATTAGAGGCCATAAAATGTTTTCCTAGATCCAAAGTGAAGTCCTCTGCTCTTATGCTCCCTGGCGGCTCCATCTTGGAGCGATTCGTCTCCGACCACCTTGAGACATTGCGCCTGAACTCGTTCTTTTACCTCGCGGTGGCCGCTGACGACGACTCCAGGCTGCAATGGTTCCAGGCGATCACCACGCGGTCGGGGCAGGCTGCGGTGAACAGGATCAGGTTTCGCTCCGCGGCCTCGCTCGCCGTCGACGACGGATACTTCGACCTCAACGGCATGCAGATCGCCTCCCTCAGTCTGGATTGGGCGCCATACTTGGTAAACACGATTGGATATTGCCTAGGGCCGGACAGGCACAATTATCGTAAATCCCAATTACCTGTAAATTGCCCTCAACAAAAAAAATCTTAATTAGTGAAGTGTTGACTACATTGCCTAGCCAAATAACACTCTACGTAATTCAATACAGACTTTTTCGGACTGCGACCGAAGCGGAAAGAAGTGCACGGGCCGTGGCTACATTATGGACTACGCTGAAATGGTCGGCCGGGAGTTCAACTTCAGCTGCGTCTCTCACAGGGAGGAGAACGGCGACTGGGGAATCCTCCCCACAGAGGGCGACGTCGACAGTCTGAACGCGACTTGGGTCGGCGCCATGGGCAGCGTCGTCACGGGCAAGTACGACACGAGTCTCAGCGCATGGACATGGAACGTAGAGAGAAATAAGGTACCAATTCGTGATTCCATTCTTATACGTATATCATCAAAATTATGCTGTAAAGATTTTGTCCTTTGTCGGCGTCGTCCCCTCCCGCAACGTGTTGGCCGTCAGCCCAAAGAATCCGGACACGGACTACGGATTGTTCGTGCGTCCGTTCAGTGAGGCCACCTGGGCTGCCATCCTCGTCGTGACGCTGATTGCCGTCGCCTGCCTTGTCGTCCCGTTCGCCGCTACGAGGGATGTGGAGAGCACCACTGGCCACCAGGAATGGGTTTGGAATTTTTTTTCGAAATTTTAAGAGTTTAAGAAGGTTCATTTTCAGATGGCGGTGATGGTCACCTGGTACTTTTTCGTCCTGGTGAACGCGTTCTACGGCGGCGCGCTCGTCATGTTCTTCGCCAGCTCCGTGTCGCTGCCCTTCTCCACCGTGAGAGAGGTAATCGCGGCACACCCCGCCTGGAAACTGATGATGCAACGCGGAAACGAGATCCAGTATGCCTACCGGGCGTTCGCCGGAGACCCGGACTATCAAAAGTTTTGGCAGCGAATACAGACCGACCCCGAGAACAGCGTTTTCGGCGACATGGGCGAGGGGCTGGAGAGGATCCGAAACGGGCAGTATGTCATACACGTCACCGAAGGAATGCTGAAGGTTCCACGGTGTGCCCTGTAATATTTGGAGCTTGAGTAACATTCGACTTTTCAAAGGGTCATTTCAAGGCGCATCCCGAGCAGCAGCAAAGCATGAAGATCTTCGGGCGGGAGAAGCGCTCCTACGTCTGCCTCATCTTCGGCCTCAACTCGCCGCTGCAGCCTCTGTTCGCGAAGGCCTCGGCCAAGTTGAGAGAGAGCGGCGCCGAGGCCTACCTGCTCAACAAGTGGGAGGGGCAGGACGTCAGCGAGGAGCTCGGCTCGGAGAGCGTCGTCCTCACCGGCGGACACGTCATCCTCGTCCTGCTGATCATGACTGGCGCGTTTGGGGCGAGCGCCGCGGCACTCATCGCCGAGATGGTCGTCGGTAGGGGCAAGAGAAGGAAAAGGCGTCTATGGAAAGCCGAAGGGAGCACCTACGGCTATAGAGCGTACAAGACGGAATATGTTGACTGGGCAGATAATCCATCGTTTTATCGGCGAAGAGCCGCTAGCAATCCTATGTAAATTAAACCTCATAAACGCATAGAATTGTACAAGTTAATGCATGGCACAAATATTCCCTACTACGAGTATGTGTACCCTCTTATTTTAGGAGCTTTGCGCAATACCTAAGCCGCAGTGCCACTTAATTAATATTCATAGTAGGCAAATCTCGATATGCAATTTATTTCCGAACGATTCTTTCTTCCTCCCACTCCCCTTTCTTAACATTCGCTCGACACATATGCGTAGCCAATCGCCAGCCACCCTCTATATACGTAGTAAGTCATACACATATCACATTAGGGGTACGTATTACACAGTAAGTAGCTGCTGCTGTCAGTATGTATAGAGTACGGAGCAGTATGCGCAGTATATAATGTACGCCCGTTACGTTATTGGAAGTCGTCGGCGTACGTATGTCCAGTGCACAGTGGTGGCACATATCACCTAGACCAAGCCAGAACGTACCGTAAGTAGGAGTAAGTATGTACGCATAGTCCTCATTGTACTGTTCACTGCTGCATGTACGTGGGTCTCCCTCCTTCCGACGTTGGCACACTGAAGTTACTGGTTGAACGAACGAACAACTCATGTACGTACTACACTGATACGCTATATAATTATGTATGGCACCGCGGAATTAAATGCTGTTCTCTGCTCTTCTGCTCTCCGTCAGTCTGTTACTCCTCGTCGATGGCGGGGATGTCGCTGTCATCGTCTCCCTGCTGCTCCTCTGCCGCCTTCTCCTCCGCCTCCACGTCCTCGGTGAGGGTCTCCTCCTCCTTCCGGCGCTTCTCTGCCATCTCCGACTCCTCGCGGTCATTCTCTCCCTTCCAGTAATCGTAGTTCGACCGAATGATCTCCGTTAGTTGGGGAAGGTCAGCGAAACCTGCGGAAATTATCAATTGATATACAAGCTAAATAAGCTCCGAATGTGCTACACACCGTTCCACATGTCGAACATGTCGAAAATGAAGTAGTCGTAGAATCCGATCTGCGACTTAGGAATGGAGCAGGTGGTCCGGTCGAACTGCGGCATCACAACGGGAAGGCCGAGCTTTTTCTCATCGTCCGTCTGTTGAAAACATGGAGTGTATGTCCGTGTAAGAGAAATATTGTGCAGATTCTAACCTGTGCGAAATATTCCTCAGCAATGCGGTAAGCCCACTCCTTGCACACCCTCAAGGGTCTGGCCGGGTTGGATACGTCGGCGCACTTGATCAGCATCCGCTTCAGGATGGCAACGTTCTCTGGCGTGTTGGGCACGCCCTCCGTCAACTGAACGAGTTCCGGGTCGGCGTCGTCGGACTTGGCGTCGATCGCCAGGTCAGTGGCGGATTCGCCATCCTATTAATGTAAAAGTTAGTGTAGCGATTGAAAGTAGTACGTGTAATTTATTCTCTATGGTGTGCACTACCTGCATGACTCTTCCGAAGACACCGTTGAACTTGTTCACGTGGACAAAGTGCTTGGACATGTCGGTGGCGAGCACCATGTCGATCACGCTCTGCCTGATCAGCTTGTACGAGTCCCGGTCCAGGTTCTTGAAGATGTTCACCCGCTCGTCCGAGTGCGTGAGCTTGAAGCCGAGCGCAGCGTGGTGGTTCTCGAGCACGGTGATGTCGTTGTACAGCTGCGCCAACTCCGCGTTCGAGTTGCACAGAAACGCACTGCAAAAATTAATAGAGCACGTTAAGACGTACAGACCACTTCAGATATGCATATACTGTAAGTATAAATTGCACCTGTTCCTTCCCGGGTGGTTTACGTCGTGAACGACAGCGGCCACGAGGCAGGCGGCTTCATCCAGCTCGTCGCAGTACTCCTTCACCCTGGGGCTGTCGAGGAAGCAGGCGGAGGCGTGCATGACGTCCGCGGCGTGCGTAGAGTTGTGGTAAGAGTTGCTGTTGTAGTTCGCCTCGAGCAGCGTCAGCCAGTTCTGCATCGTCGACTCGGAGCACTTGAGGGTCTTGTGCACCTCGAAGCGGAGCATCGTCGTCATGCCGAGCCAAACGAGACATCTGCAAATATACAGCAGCAGTTTACATACTGCGCGCAGTAATTAAGTAATTACTACGTCACCTTTTCTCCGTGAGTTTCTCCAATTGGAGGATGTCGAAAGCAGCCCACTGGTCGCTCTTCTCGAGACACTCCCTGATCTGCAGTGGCGAGTTGTCCAGCGTTGGCACGGAGGCGCGGTGGATGGTGAGCGAGGCCGAGCCGTGGCTGCTCGACGACGACGGCGAGAGGATGGGGCGGCCGGTCAGAGTGTGGTCGGCGGAGTTGCGGCGCTGGTTCAGAACGTCGCGGGTCGAGTTCTGAAAATGACAGGCATGCGACGTCTTATTACCAGCTCCGCCTAAATTTGGCCACTGTTATACGTAAATGTATGAGCACGCTGGAGCGAAAAAAATGCATGGGTTGGTTTTCGATATTCAGCTATGTCTGAGTTGTCTGCATGCGCATATAGTATACGTAACTGGTAGGAGATTTGGAGATTTGTAAAGGGGGGATAAGTTTTCGCACTACGTTAATACCTAAAGGGGATGGATGTGAATTAGAATGAGCAATTTGTACATTAAGGAACGGGTCTCGCAATTCTGATCAATCAAACGTAGAGCTTAGAAGTCTGTACGAATAGTGTGTGTTGGCGCTAGAAATTCTCTGCAATATTCATGTGTTTTGAAGGTTTCTTCTGTTCGAGAAGGGAGAGAAAGGGCTAAAATAATTCTGTTCTTCGCCGGCTGCCAAAAATAGCCGAGGTATTGTGTGTGTTAACAGGCAGGCGGGCAGGCAGGCGTAGTCTGTAGTAGGTAGGCAGGGTAGGTGAGTGTCGAGCTGTTTTCATCCATCCATCGGAGACATGCGACACACAGATGATAGCAGCAGCTAGCTATTGGATTTTTGAGAGGGACGCCGGCCGAGCGATGCATTGAAGTCTGCAAGGTCCATAAGCAGAAGGTTGAAGGCGAATTCCGGGAGCGGGGATCGAGGGGGCCTCGCACTCATCGACACTTACGTAGTATACGCCAGATGCCGTCGGACGAACGGAGCGAGCTGGCTGCTAGCGCGGCCAATTAATACAGCATTAATCAACCTCTTCATCCGCCACCAGATAAGCAAGCGAGTATGTTGAGACACGCACTACTACGGGATCAAAAGTAATCGCCGAGCAAGTTGGAGATCATATCGCGTTTATCTACGTACGCGTACGCTGCTGACTCTCTGCCAGAGCCAGCCATCTAGCGATCTTGTGCAGTGTTCTTTGGGTATACGTGTGCGTTTATAGCATCGTTGTTGTCTGTCTGTAGCGTATAGTATGTACGATGTTTCCGATGTACGTGTTGCATGGTTGTTGGTGTAGTAGCGGCTGTTGTACAGTTAGTCGTCGTCGTCGTCGTTCGGCCCGGCAGCTGTACTTCGCACCGACGCCTCCCTCCGACCGACCGACTGACCGACTCAATCCGAAAGAGCATTCGAAGCTATCTCTCTAGCTGTCTGTCGGACTTACTCTTCTCCTGTGGAAGGAGGCTGCCCTGGACACGACGTTGTTTGCCGGGTGCCTGACCATCACGGAGGTGCTCCGCGCCAGGCCGCAGCCGAGCCTATTGCTGTCGCCGCCCTCCACGTGGAACTGGTGAAGAAGGCTGGAGCTCCCGATTGTATTTGGGCCTTGCTGCAGGTCAGGCACGATAGTATATATACGTATCGTGGCGAAACAGGCGGTAGGTGGTGGTACGTGGGTGGAGAGAATGGATCGAAGAAGAGAGGGAAGAAAGTTGGGTTCTTGGTCGCCGCTCGCGGGATCAAAGAAGAGGAGCGGAGGACACTCCAGTCGAAACGCGGTCGCACGACCAAAAGAAAGGAGGAAGCTAGGTATCGTACATGGGGGTGAGCGAGGACCCCAATAAGTACGCAATTGTTAGCGCGACAATGCGGGCGCGGGCAAAGAGAAGTACGTACATAGAGCTAGGATTGAAGCAGGTGATGCGGTCGATGTCTATACGCATTTTATAAGCGAGTATAGCTCCTTCTATTAAGCACACGGGACTTAATTGACGGGACTCGGCGGACACCTTACGCACAACGAAGAGGGGGTATTATTACGCCAAGTATGACAGCAGGACGTACGCGTACGTTCGACGGTCAGTCAGTATTTAAGGCTCATGGGGGAGCGACAACCAGAGAAAGCCATCTTAATGGAACGTTGCTGGAGCTACTTTACTAGCCGCGGGAGGGATTAACAACAGCAGGGTAAGACCCTCTGCTGTGTACGTATAGTACGGAGAAGAAGAAAAGGTCACGAATCATGGAGGACGAACTAGCTACGTATACTCACAGCAAGCAGGGCTCCCAAAAGGTCAGTGGTGACGGCGTTCGTCTGCTTCTTCCTCTCGCGCTCCACCTCCGGCGAGTAGAGGTTCGTCGGGTCGGCCGATTGGAGAATCTCGAGGACCTGCGCAGGAATGAGGGAAGAGGTCAGTCATATGCATGTACGTCAGTTGAGAAAGAATCTCGCGAGCATGCTCGCAAGGACATCGCCCGCCTTGACAGAGACGCGCGCACGAGCACGCCTCTATTGCCTCCGGCCACCCGGCTATAAATAGATTCCCGATTGGAATTTCAATAGTTCTTCTTCTTTCATCTGACGTACGCACGCATCGCTCGATCTAACAAAACCCTGAATGGAGCTAGCTAGACCTAGCATCTCACCTTGTCCAGGGCCTGCGCGATGTACAGCGGGGAGTTCTCCTGTGCCGCGAGTATGATGTTGATCACCTTCGTCATGGGCGCCTCCACGGCGAGGGAGTGCAGCTTCGCGCCGGACGGACGCCGGTGACTGGACATTAGAGCAGCTACAAAGAGACGGCCGGGAAGGTAAATATTGCGAGGCTCGATCATTGGGAAAAACAATGCGCTTTTACCGTCTGCTCCGAAAGCTGCGACGTCGCACGAGGCGTTTCTGAAAGACTTGAATCCCTTTCTGGATGCCGAGCTGGGTATGGAGTGGAGCCTCGGGGCCGGCGGCGGCATCGTCTGCTCGGCCAGCGAGCCAGTGGACGTCGCCGTCACCGACGGCAGCGGGGGCATCTTGTCGTAGAGCTGGTGCTGAGATCCGCCGCTGCCGCTGCCGCCGCCCACGCCGCCGATGCCGCCGCCGCTCAACGAGGCGACGGCGTCGGCAGCGGACGCGCTGAGGTCGCTCAGCAGCGGAGGCGGCTGTCGGATGTAGACGCGATGCGGGCCGGAGGTGCTCGACCTGGATTAACACCAATCTCTCGTCAGTCAGTCAGTCAGTCTCCTGTACGTACTTATACTGCGTAGCAGAAGCCAGAGGAGCTTTCATCTATCCAGATAGGCGTATGGACAGGGGAAGGCAATGCCGCTAGCTTGTCGTGTTGCCTCCCCGGAGACACTGCTTATACTTCTTGCCTTTCATGTCCATAGTTCCCGAAAGATCAGAAGTACCGTAGCTACTGGGACTAATTGCTTACTCAGTACCCGTTAAAATTGCTCGTCAATTATTATTTCTGCCAATGTACAAGTGTTACCTACGTTCAAGAGCCCCTGTTACGTGTGCTTATCAATCGTTCACCGGTCTCCCTCGCGCTTACCAGTCTCTCGCTCCTGTGGCTGCCGTCGGAGGTCCCATCTGCCTGACGGGGACGACCTTAGTGTCGAGTCGCACCGTGTCGCCCGTCTTGCGTCGAGACGTCAGCTTCCCCTCCCAGAACTTGCCGCTCTCCAGGGCCATTCGGATAGACTCGGAAGACGAAGGATGCTTGCTCTGGAATTAGTAAGGCCTTCAATATGGATTGCGCCTGATTGAAAAGGGGCTTCCAGGTAGGGGACGCAATCTATCCTCTCCATTCGCGTGTTCGTTTCGAAATCAGCGTGGTACGTACGTATATTAGCCATGGTATGCTTCTGCCTCCAGTCAGCCGCGTTTCGTGATATCTCTTTTCCGATAAAGGCAGCTAGTCAGGTACGATGGCGGACCGACAGCGAAGAAATCAACCGAGACATAGGAAGAATTTTTGATGGGAATTTCGCTTACTGGTTACAAAAGTATAAATACATATGCATTCGCCTTTCACATGAAGGCAGGCATTGGTTGAATAGCGCAAGTTCTCCTGATTGTACTGTGGCACGACCGACCATGCAGCCAAAGCTTGCGCCTGTAACGAGCACGCGGCAAGTACTAGCTGTACACGTAGTCGAAAGCGAGTAAGTGCCGGCACCGCTGCCAACCACCGCACTGCGCCTTAGCATGCGGAACCCACCAATTTGGGTCAAAATTTTGATTTGAATGAAAGGATGTGGAATATGTTAAGGACCTCTAGAAAGTCCCACAAACCAAAAATG
>JAAUYK010065843.1_pt1 | contig 10312 bp, 9 predicted proteins | sample 7278021 | NCBI WGS metagenome assembly JAAUYK01 (sample SAMN14350223, study PRJNA611818) | marine sediment metagenome | isolation source: surface marine sediment (1.8m) | place: French Polynesia: Moorea | collected 2018-08
TAACCAATGTTAGTTTGCCATCGGCTATTTCGTATTTGACACCGCCGGCCGTCATTGCCCCGCAGAAAATCAGTTTTTTGGCTTTATGGATAATATTGCTGAAGCCGCCGGTTCCGGCAAGCACATGCGGCATTTGTTTGAGCCGCGTGACATTGACATTGCCGGCCTGATCGATTTCGGCAAACGATAAACAGACGAGATCCGGCCCGCCGCCGTCGAGAAAATCGAATTGGCTGGGACCGTCGATGAGGGCCTGGGGATTGATGGCGCCCCCGAACTGAATGCCGTCATAAGGGTAACCGCCGATACACCCGTGCTCCGTGGTAAATATGAGTTGATCCAAAATGCCTTCGGTTGCCACGACTTGGGGAATGCTGCTGGTAATGCCGAAACCTAAATTGATTACATCGCCGGGTTTAAGTTCAAAGAGCACGCGATTGATGATGGCGTGCCGGATGCCCTGCAACGGTGGTGTTTGAATAGACTTCCACGGTATGCGCGTTTCACCGCTTGCCGACGGATCATTGCGTATGCCGGTGGTCAATTTTTGATCTTCGTCAATGACTACCGCATCAACCAAAATGCCTGGAACACGAACCATCTGAGGGTGGAGCGATTCGCGCGCTACCACCCGTTTGACCTGGGCGATTACTTTTCCGCCGCAGTTGTGGGCCGCCATCGCCATTGCCAAAACGCCTGAAAGGGTAAATTCATGTTCCATGGTGATATTGCCGTCTTCATCGGCGGAGGTGCCCCGGATGATGGCTGCATCGACGGGAAATGACGGATAAAATAGAAATTCCTTTCCATTGAGGGTAATGAGCTGAATAAAATCTTCGGTGGTGCGGGCATTCATTTTGCCACCCTCTTGGCGTGGATCCAAAAAAGTGCCCAGGCCGACTTCGGTAATGATGCCAGGACGCCCGGCTGCTATTTCGCGATGCAGCTGCATCAGCGTACCGATGGGTATGTTATAGGCGGTTATTTTGTTATTTATTATCATGTGGTATATTTTAGGCGGGTTTTCGGAGGAGCGGGCAATAGTGAAAGAACCGGCGATGATCTTTTTCACCATGCCCGTCATGGCCAGGTGCTCCATTCCCAATATGTCATAGCCGTCTCCCACCGCCACCGGCAATACCATGGTTAAATCTTTCGGCTGCCCCGTCGCGGCGAAGCGCCGCCCCAATGCCGCCATTGCTTTGTCGGGTGTGATACCCCCTGAAATGCCGCAGACTGAGATAGTTGCCCCCGATTTAACTAACATTACGGCCTCATCGGCGGACATTAGTTTTTTGTGCATGACCTTACCCTTTCCCCCTGCCTGTGAACTGAAATTTGATCGTGCAGGCTTACCCGGCGGTTTAGTGCGCTGCAAACTTGTCAGTGTAAAAAGATATGAAAAATACCTTATTCACAACCCCCTATCTTGATCAATCTTTTTTAGATATTTAGCCCCTGATTCAAAATTTGAGGAAAACGCTTGACAAAATTCTAACAAAATAATAGCCAAATAATAACATAATACGAAACAACATTTCATAATACGAAACCATCGATGGGCTAGTAATGGATTTAAATCCTGCAATGAAAGGTGCTAAGCCTCGCAATCTTGTTCAATCCATTGAAAGAGTATCGATGATTTTAAATACCCTCAGCGATTGCCCCCAAGGGCTCAGCCTCGGTGACCTTTCTCAAAAAGTCAATTTATCTAAAGGCACTACCCACCGACTTTTATCTTCGCTCGTTTTTCTCAATTATGTCCGGCAGGACACCGAAACCAAAAAATACAAGCTTGGATTTAAACTCGTTGAACTAGGCAATCGGCTTTTGAACCAAATCGATTTCCGAACCGAAGCCCGGCATTTTTTAGTGGCCCTTTCCGAACGCACCAAGGAAACCGTGCATATGGTTGTTCTGGACCAAAACGAGGCGCTTTATATCGACAAAGTTGAAGCCATCGGGCAGCCCTCAGGCCTCCGAATGGGATCAATGTTGGGGTCGCGTGTACCCGCGCATTGCAGTGCCGTCGGAAAAGTGTTGCTGGCGACGCTAAATGAAGATGAGTTGGCAGCACTGATTAATGCAACAGGTTTGCCTCGTAGAACAGCCAACACCATTACGGTTTTCAGCAAACTCAAGGAACATCTTAAACTGGTTCGTAAAAACGGGTATGCGATTGATGGGGAAGAGAATGAAATCGGCATCCAATGCGTTGCCGCACCCATTTACGATCAGCGCGCCGAGGTGGTTGCGGCCATCAGTATTTCGGTACCGGTCAGCCGCGTCAAGCTTCGCTTACTTAAAACGGAGCTGAAAGACCGGGTTATGGAGACCGCTTTAGCGATATCAAAGAAAATAGGCTATCCCGAAAGGTAACATTATAATCGTGCACCATACGCTACAGGGCATAAAACAAGGACCGACGGCTATTGTAGCCAGACTGCTAAAGATTGAACCGCAGTATTTAACCGATTTTTAAAAATGGTAATCGTCTGAAACCGACACAATTTCTGTTAAAACCAGGAGGATATTGCATGGAAATACGCAACGCCGTTCACCCGGAACATGCCGCTTTATTTGATACAGATGAGCTGCGCGAACAATTTTTAGTTCAGGAATTGTTTAAGCCGGATCGGTTCAAACTGATCTACAGCTATTTTGACCGTCTCATAGTGGGAGGCATCTGCCCATTAAGCCCCGTCACGATTGATGTAGATGAAAAAATTATTGGCGCCCCCTATTTGTTAGATCGGCGCGAGATGGGGCTTTTCAATATTGGCGGTCCCGGTATAGTGACCATTGATGGCGAGAATGTTTCTTTGAATTTTAGAGACGGCTTATACATCGGCATGGGCGCCAAAGATCTGGTTTTTTCGAGCAGCGATCAGAATAATCCGGCCAAGTTTTATATTAACTGTGCCCCGGCACACACCGCCTATCCAAACACCAGAGCAACCTTTCAAGAAGCCGAACCGGTTGAACTGGGGGAGATGGCCCAAAGCAATATAAGAACCATTCGAAAATACATTCATCCAGATGGCATTAAAAGTTGTCAGCTTGTTATGGGCATGACAACCTTGGAAACCGGGTCGATCTGGAATACCATGCCGGTGCATACCCACCAGCGGCGCATGGAAGCGTATTTTTATTTTGGTTTGTCTGAAGATCAGGTCGTGTTTCATTTTATGGGCGAACCAACGGAGACGCGCCATATCGTTGTCCGTAATGAAGAGGCAGTTTTATCCCCCAGCTGGTCGATCCATTCCGGTGCCGGTACCAGCAATTACACCTTTATTTGGGGCATGGTGGGTGAGAACCAGACCTTTACGGATATGGATGCGGTACCCATGACGGATCTGATGTGAATGGCGTATCGGCCGCACGGCGCCCTTAAACGCCGTTATATGGCATGCCCAAAGGCGCAGCGTGGCTACAGCAGTTGGGATATCTGTTTTAGATTCAGAAACCAAGTTGGCACGCTTGATTAGCGATGAAGCGATCTTATCGCAATGCTGAAGGAGTAAAGCATGATTCTTGACCAGTTCGATTTGTCCGGTAAAGTGGCCCTGGTAACCGGTTGCAGTTCGGGTCTGGGTGAAGGTATGGCTCTGGGGCTGGCTGAGGCTGGCGCAGATGTTGTAGGGGTCTATAACCAGGGACAACCAAAAATCAAAGATAACATAGAATCCCTGGGCAAGACATTTAAAGGAATCCAAGCAGATCTGACCAGTATTGCGCCGCTTAAACATATCGTCAAAGAGGCTGTGGATGCATTTGGCCGCCTGGATATCCTATTGAACAATGCCGGCATTTTGCGGCGGGAAAAGGCGCTCGATTTCGGTGAAAATGACTGGGACGATGTCATGAATGTCAACCTGAAGTCACTATTTTTTCTTTCTCAGGCAGCCGCCCGTCAGTTTGTCGATCAAAAAACCGGGGGCAAAATCATTAATATTGCTTCCTTGCTTTCATTTCAGGGCGGGATATTGGTGCCTTCCTACACAGCCAGTAAAAGCGGCGTCATGGGGCTAACCCGATTATTGGCCTGTGAGTGGGCGTCCCACCATATTAACGTTAACGCCATCGCGCCAGGCTATATGGTTACCAGAGTGACGCAGCCGCTTAAGGAGGACCCGGTTCGAAACCGGCAGATTCTGGACAGAATCCCGGCTGGAAGGTGGGGCCAACCCGATGATTTAAAAGGTGCGGTCGTATTTCTGGCATCAGACGCATCCACTTATATCAATGGTTATACGCTGGCGGTTGACGGAGGATGGCTGGCACGTTGATTACCAATAGAGAGGATATGGATTGAAAGCCGCTGTTTTAAAAAACGATATGCATTTGGTTTTTGAGGAGGTTCCAACCCCCAAACCTGCCGAGCAACAAGTTTTGATTCGGGTGAACTGGTCCGGTATCTGCGGTACGGATCTGCATATCTATTTAGGCGAATTTAAAGACCGTGTGGTCTATCCCCGAATATTGGGCCATGAATTTTGTGGTGTGGTGCAATCGGTGGGCGCGGACGTTACCAGCGTTCAACCCGGTGATCGGGTTACGGTGGATCCGATTATATGGTGCCATCAGTGCCCAGCCTGCTTAAATGGACAGAACAATGTCTGCCGCCACCTGAAGCTCTTGGGTGTCGAATATGACGGTGGATTTGCGGAGTATGCCGTTGCCGGCGCCGATAAAGTCTTCAAGGTCCCGGATTCGGTTTCCATGCGGGACGCGGCTTTAATTGAATTGTATAGCCTGGGTGTCCATTCTGCCCGTAAAGCGATGATCGAGCCGGGCGACCGGGTTGCGATTCTGGGCGCTGGCCGTTTGGGTCTGGCGGTTTTGGAAGTTATCAAGCAAACGGCGGCGGCCTGGGTATGTGCGGTGGATGTCATTGATAATCGATTGGACATCGCCCGGCAATTGGGTGCTGATTTAACGGTTAATGCGCGCGTTGATGATCCGGTGGAAAAAATTTTATCGATAACCAACGGCGTTGGTGTGGATCGCGTGATCGAATGTGTGGGCACCTTTGTAGAGATCCCCGGTCAGGAAGGGCCGGTCCAACAGGCGGCTAAGATAGCCCGCAGTGGTGGACGGATTGTGGTGATGGGGCTCGGTCCCCAACTAACCCCCGTTTTCTGGAAAGAGTGCGTGCTCAAGGAACTTGAGATTGTGGGTTCACGGGTAACCTTGGGCGATTATCCCCGGGCGCTGCGATTGATGGCATTAGGCAAGTTTCAACCCGACCTATTTATATCTGAAGTATTTGCATTGCAGGATCTCGACCAAGCGTTTCAACTGCTGGAAGAAAAGCCGGATCGGTATTTAAAAGTTCTCATAAAAAATCACTGAAGGAAGCATTATGAGTCCAATTCTGGATCAATTTGAACAAATGAAAGTGGTTCCGGTAGTCGCCATTCAGAATGCGCAGGATGCCATGCAACTGGCAGATACATTAATCGAAGGCGGACTGCCGTGTGCCGAGATTACCTTTAGGACCGCGGCAGCCATCGATGCTATGCGGATAATGGCCGGTCGGGAAGACATTCTCGTGGGGGCCGGCACAGTATTGAAAGTCGATCAGGTAAAGGCGGCCATTGACGTCGGGGCGCGATTTATGGTTTCGCCGGGTTTTAATCCGAAAGTGGTGGGTTTCTGCGTTGAAAACGATATTCTGATCGCACCGGGAGTCTGCACACCGTCAGACATTGAAGCGGCCTTGGATTTCGGCCTGGGAGTGTTAAAATATTTTCCGGCGGAAGCTTTTGGCGGGCTTAAAACCCTTAAAGCCATGAGCGGACCTTACGGATCGGTAAAGTTCGTTCCCACCGGCGGAATTGGTCCCAGTAACCTGGTCGACTATTTGCGATTTCCCAAGACCCTGGCCTGCGGAGGTACCTGGATTGCCAAATCAAACCTGATATCCGACGGCAATTTTAGCCAGATTCTTAGCAATGCCACTGAGGCGGTTAATTTGGTCAAAAAGGCCAGGCAACTGTAGGTTATTATTTTAAGTTCATAATTATAAGACCACTGATAGCTGTGGTTCTGCGAATCTTTAACTGAATCTCTGTAAGTTTAAGGAGATATGCAAATGGCAATACTTGATATCAAACCGGCAGCCAGCTGTCGTTACGATCTGGTTTCCTTGGGCGAAATTATGCTGCGCCTTGATCCGGGCCCCGGGCGCATTCATACCACCCGTTCTTTTAAGGTATGGGAAGGCGGCGGCGAGTATAACGTAGCGCGCGGATTGCGTAAATGTTTTGGTTTGCGAACAGCGGTTGTTACTGCCTTTGCGGATAATGCCGTCGGTCGATTGGTTGAAGACTTTATTTTACAAGGCGGCGTGGACACGACATTCATTAAATGGGTAACGTTTGACGGGATCGGAAGGACGGTTCGCAATGGTTTGAATTTCACCGAACGCGGTTATGGCTTGCGCAGTGCCCTGGGGGTTTCTGACCGCGGCAACACCGCCGTGTCACAGCTCAAAAAGGGCGATATCGATTGGGGAAAAATTTTTGGTGAATATGGGGTCCGATGGCTGCACACCGGCGGAATTTTTGCTGCACTTTCCGAAACCACTCCTGCCGTGATCGAAGAGGCAATGGCTGTAGCCCAAAAACACGGAACGATCGTCTCCTACGATCTGAATTATCGGCCCTCTTTGTGGCAAAGCATCGGTGGCAAAGAAAAGGCCCAGGAGGTCAATCGACGGCTGGCCCAATACGTGGATGTGATGCTGGGCAACGAAGAGGATTTTACCGCCTGCCTGGGTTTTGAAGTAGAGGGGTTGGATGAGAACCTGTCCTCGCTGGACGTGACCAATTTCAAAAAAATGATCAATGTCGCCGTTGGAGAATTCCCCAATTTCAAAGCCACCGGAACAACCCTGCGGACCGTTAAAAGCGCCAATATCAATGACTGGGGGGCGATTTGCTGGGCCGGGGGCGATTTTTATGAGGCCCCGCTAAGAGAGAATTTGGAAATACTTGACCGGGTGGGCGGCGGTGACAGTTTTGCTTCCGGTCTGATATACGGCTTTATGAAAACCGGAGACCCGCAAACAGCTGTAGAGTATGGTGCCGCCCATGGTGCCCTGGCCATGACAACGCCGGGTGATACCTCCATGGCAAGTGTCAAAGAAGTGGAAAAGATCGTGGGCGGCGGCAGCGCCCGGGTTGTGCGTTAAACGGAACCACCCAACATGTTAAAAGCACCATAATTGCGACTGGGTGCAGTGGTAAACCCCTGCTGCCCGGAACCAAATTAATTTATGCGAGTATATTATGGACTTAACTCTTGCAGGTAAAACAGCTTTCGTCACGGGAGGAAATATAGGGATCGGGCGGGCCGTCTCGCTCGCGCTCGCCCGCTGCGGTGCCGATGTAGCCTTGACTTACTATTCGCACGAAGCCGAAGGGAAAGAAACAGTTGAGGCCATTAAACAAATGGGTCGCAATGCAATCGCTTTTCAACTGGATGCAACGCATGGCGAACAGGTTAAAGATGTGGTGGGGCAGGTGTCACAGGCGCTTGGCGGCCATATCGATATTCTAATGAATAATGCGGGTCACCTTGTCGGGCGCGCTTCAATTGCAGATATGACCGATGAACACTGGTTTAAGACCATCAACGTTAATTTAACCAGCACTTTTTTCTGCACCCGGGCCGTATTACCGTATATGAATACGGGGTGGGGACGTATCATCAATATGTCCTCCTTGGCAGCTCGCAACGGTGGTGGAAACGGCGCTACCGCCTACGCCGCATCAAAGAGCGCCATAATCGCTTTTACTCGAGGTTTGTGCAAGGAAGTTGCCGAACAGGGGATAACGGTTAATGCCGTGGCGCCAGGGCTCATATTGGATACGCCCTTTCACGCGACATTTACCAGCGAAGCCGGGATTCAAGGAGCCATTGATGGTACACCCTTGAAGCGTGCCGGTACGCCTGATGATGTGGCCAATGCGGTAGTCTATTTTGTCACTGAACTGGGCTCGTTTATTACGGGCGAAATTATTGAAATTAATGGTGGCCAGTACTTTGCGTAATAAAATTGCATAAGGAGCAAGACGCTGTTATCCAGCAGCTCCCAGCAACAATAATCAACACAGTAGAAAAGGCGCCTGTATACGTTGGCCATTCACAACCACAATGCGAAAGGAGGGGTAAATATCGGGGAAAGATTTAGGCACAACTGGTTTTTAAAACCCTGTTAATTGCCTATTGATGTCGTCATAATTTATGATGGCTTAACCGTCAATGCTTTTTGACATGCTATGTAAGGAGGGAGCAAAATGAATTATCTGAAAAAAATCACTGGTGTTGTTTTAGCTATTGCATTGATAATCGGATTTTCTGCATCGGTCCAGGCCAAGGAATGGAAAGGCTGGAATATTCATGTGGCCGGCTACCCGAATACGATAGGAACGGACAAGTTTGCCGAATTAGTGAGCCAAAAGTCGGGTGGCAAAATGAAAATAAAGATGTATCATGCGGGAACGCTTGGCAGCCAGCCGGACGCCATCGAGCAGGTGCGTATGGGCGGTCTGGAGATTGCGAACTTCAGCTTGGGTCCAATGGGACCGATTGTTCCGGAAGCCAATGTGGTTTCTCTCCCCTTCATATTTAAAGACCCGGATCATGCCTTCCGTGTGCTTGAAGGCAAAGCGGGCGATATGATCAACGAGGGTATGGCCAAGAAAGGCCTCGTTTCCCTGGCATGGTATGATGGCGGATCTCGTTCGTTTTATAATTCTAAGAAACCCATCAAGGCCCCTGCCGACGTTGTTGGCATGAAAGTCAGGGTAATGAATAATGAGCTTTACTCCGGAATGATAAAATCCCTTGGTGGAAATCCGTCTCCCATGGCTTTTGCTGAAGTCTACCAGTCCCTGAAAACCGGAGTTGTCGACGGTGCTGAAAATAACTGGCCTTCGTATGAGTCCACAGGTCACTATGAGGTCGCCCCATTTTATTCCCTTTCTCAGCATCTGATCATACCCGAAACCCTGTGTATCAATGCAGCTGTGTGGAAAAAGCTGTCTGCACAGGAGCAGAAAATTTTGAAGGAAGCCGCCCAAGAGTCAGCGCTGCTTCAGCGCAAGCTTTGGAAGGAGAGATCAACAGCGAGTCAGTCCAAGGTTATGGCAGCCGGTGTATCGTTCAATATGATTCCAGACAAAGGTCCGTTCCAGGCCGCGATGAAGCCGGTTTACGATAAGTTTCTGGCAGACAACCCGGCCCTGAAGCCGTTGGTCAAGATGATCCAGAATACACCATAGGTTGGTTGTGCAAACATCACGGTCACCGGTATATCTTTCAGTAAGGAATACCGGTGACCATTTTATTTAACGTTTTACAAAGCGGGAACATCATTGAGGAACAAGTCATCATTTGATAGATTGCTGGATTTCTTCAGCCGTGTAAACACGGTTCTTACCGGCATTGCCATGGTTTTCATGACAGCTATTTTCGGTTGGTTGGTCTTCGGGCGCTACGTCCTGAATGCAACACCAACCTGGGTCGAGCAGGTTTCTTTGCTATTGATAGTCTATATTAGTTTTATAGGCGCATCTGTCGGTGTCCACAAAAGAACCCACCTGGGTGTATCCGTGTTCCGGGAAATGAGCCCGAGACTGGTTCGTCGGATTTTTGATTTTTTAGTCCATGTTATTCTACTCGGATTCGGTTTATTGATGGCCGTCTACGGCTATAAGCTGACCGTGTTCAAATGGAGCGCCGAGATCCCCCTCATCCGGGTCTCGGAAGGATGGCGTTCATTACCGATCATTTTAAGCGGAGTATTGAGATTTCTGTACTCCATTGGACATCTGATTCACTTTTTTCACGTCGCACCTATGAGGAAGACTTGAAATAAGTTGGGAGACCGCTGATCAATGGGCCTGTTCATTTTAATCGCTGTATTTGCAATTTGTGTCGTTGTCGGGCTTCCGGTGGCATTCGCGCTCGGGGTGGCCGCGATTTCTTCTTTTATCTATGAAGGCTTGCCGATGATGATCGCGTTTCAAAGGATCATTTCCGGCATCAGTATTTTTTCACTCATGGCAATACCCTTTTTTATTTTTGCGGGTGAGTTGATGTTCCACGGAGGTATCGCCATACGGTTGGTTCGTTTTGCATCCTCGGCTGTCGGGTCGGTGCGCGGGGGACTGGGTGTTGTCAACGTCTTTTCGTCCATGCTGTTCGGGGGGATATCGGGCTCGGCCATAGCGGACGTTTCCGCGCTGGGGTCCATCCTGATACCGGTCATGAAAGAAAAAGGATATGACGACGATTA
>JAAUYK010007092.1_pt1 | contig 10311 bp, 8 predicted proteins | sample 7278021 | NCBI WGS metagenome assembly JAAUYK01 (sample SAMN14350223, study PRJNA611818) | marine sediment metagenome | isolation source: surface marine sediment (1.8m) | place: French Polynesia: Moorea | collected 2018-08
CGGGGCAGCCTCTCCCGGAAGAACCGCGCATCGCTCCGGTCCCGCGCGGACCGACGCAATGAGTCCGGGATGGGACGCCGGCCGGTCGCTGGTGTCCGGGCTGCGACGGCGCCTGGACGAGCGATGGCCGGAGCTCGCGGCCACGGCCGCGATCGGGCTCGCCGGCCTCGCGGTGTGGCCCGTGGGCGACTACGCGATCGACGACGACTGGGCCTACACACGGTCGCTGCAGATCCTGTACGAGACCGGCCGCTTCGTGATCCTCGACTGGAACCCGATGACGCTGGTGACGCACCTCGCCTGGGGCTGGCTCTTCACCCAGGCCGCGGGCTTCGGCTTCACGGTCGCGAAGCTGTCGACGGTCGCGCTGCTCTGGCTCGAGTGCATGGTGCTCGCCGCGCTGCTGCGGGACGTCGGCGCGCGGACGAGCACCATCGCCGCCGCGCTCCTGACGCTGATCCTCGGCCCGCTCCACCTGTTCCAGTCCTTCCTCTACGCCACCGACATCCCCGCGCTGGCCTGGAGCAGCGCCGCGCTGCTCGGCTACGCGCGGGCGCTCGGCCGGCCCGAAGAGACGCGGCACGGGACGCTGCTGCTGGCGTCGCTGCTCGCCGCGCTGGCGTGGGGCGTCCGACACAGCGCGGTGCTGGTGGTGCCGGGCGTCGCGCTCTATCTCGCACTCTACGACCGGGGGAAGCTCCGCTCTGCGCGAATCCTGATCGAGGCCTTCCTCGCGCCGGCGCTCGCCATAGCGCTCTTCTTCGCCTGGCTCTACGGCTTCCACGGCCCGACCGAGGCCTGGCGCGAGGCCAGCGCGGAGATCCTGCCCTCGCTCCGGGAGTGGGGACCGGTCGAGGTCGGGCGGATGGCCGTCTTCCTGCTGCTGTATCTGGCGCTCTTCCTGCTGCCGCTGCTGTTCGCCGCGCCCCGACCGCGGCTGTCCCGGCCGCTCTCCCGTCCCGCGCGGGTCGGGGTCGCGGCGTCCGCAGCGCTCGTGGCGCTGTTCACCTACGTGACGTGGGTGGACGGGACCCGTTTCCCCTTCCTCCGGAACAAGCTCACCCGGTTCGGATTCCTGAGCCCCAACGAGGTGCTGCTCGGAGACCGCGAGGCGCTCCTGGGACCGGGAACTGCCCTGCTGCTGGGCGGGGTGCTGTGCCTCGGGGCGGTGCTCTTCCTGCTGCACTGGGCCCAGAGGCCGGATCCGGAGCCGCGCGCCGCCGTCGCCCCGCGCGTCGCGCGGCTGCTCGGCTGCGTGCTCGCGGTCCAGCTCGCCTACTGCGCCGCGACCGCCTCGATCCTGTTCGACCGCCATCTGCTGCTCTTCGCCCCCGCGGCGATCGCGCTCTTCGTCGCGAAGCTCGGTCCCGGCGCCCGCCTCGCGCCGATCCCCTTCGCCCTCGTCCTGGCGCCGCTCGCCCTCCAGGCGGTCGCCGGCACCCGCGACCTGCACGCCGCCTCCCGCGCGGCGTTCGCCGCCGGCGAGGCGCTCCTGGCCGAGGGGGTCGACGCCGGGCTGGTCGACGCCGGCTACGCGTTCGACGGCTGGCACATGTACGAGCGCTCGCGCCGGGAGATGCGCGAGCAGGGCCGACCGCCGCGCTTCCGGCGCCACGATCCCTGGTACGTCCAGATGGTGGCGCCGCGCATCCTGACCCTCTACAAGGTCTCCCTCTCGCCGCGCCTGGAGCGCGGGCGCTGGGCCGGAGCGGTCTCGCCCGAGGCGCGCTTCTTCGCCTTCCGGCCGCGACTGGAGGGACATCGCGTGCTGCGCACGATTCCCTGGCAAGGCTGGTGGCCGCCGCGGGATCGGGCGGTCTACGTGCTGGTGGACGAGCAGCTCGAGAAACGCCTCGAGAGCGGGCCTCTCCCCAGCGGGCGCTAGAAGCGGCGGTCGGCGCAGCGGGCGGCAGCGCTGCCGATGCGCACCATGCGGAGGTCGCCGAAGGGTGTGCCGATCCCGCTGTTGAGCGTCATCGCGACGGAGAGCTGGCGGTCCGGGTCCGCCCAGGCGCCGGAGCCTCCGAAGCCGAAGTGACCGAAGCCGTTGGGCACCCTGACCCCGATGGTCGGGACCCGGTGGTAGCCGAGTCGCCAGTGCATGGGGAAGGGAATCACCCGTCCGACGCCCGTGTTCTGCACCTCGGTGGCGCGCCAGATCGTCTCACGACGCAACAGCCGGACGCCGTCCAGCTCGCCATCGTTCGCCAGGACCGCGTAGAGCCTGGCGAGGGAGCGCGCCGTGAACATGCCGTTGGCGGACGGAATCGCCGCCGACGCGAACTCCGGCGAATTGAAGTCGACCTCGTCCATGCCCCGCGGCAGCAGTGCGGAGGTGAGCTGCTCGAGATCGATGGGCATGCGCATGAAGCGCAGCAGTCGATTGACCCCGCGCGCGTAGCGCTCCAGCCGCTCCGACGTGTCCTCGGCTCCCCGGCCCCGCTCCATCAGCGGCTGGAAGAGCCTCGCCCGGCGGTGCATCTGATCCGGAGGCAGTCCGATGTGGAGCCCGTCGAGGCCGAGCGGCGCGGCGAGCTCCGTCTGGACGACCTCGGTGAACGGCTTGCCCGTGACGCGCCGGATCAGCTCCCCCACCAGCCAGCCGTAGGTCAAGCCGTGGTAGCCGTGGGCCTGACCGGGCTCGTGCACGGGGATGGCGTCGCTGAGCGCCTCCACCATGTACTCCCAGTCCAGCATGCGACAGCCGTGGTCCACCATGTCCCGAATGCCGTAGAGACCGGCCTCGTGGCACATCACCTGGCGAACCGTGATGCGCTCCTTGCCCGAGTGCCCGAACTCGGGCCAGTAGTGGGCGACGGGAGCGTCGTAGTCGACGAGCCCGCGGTCGGCCATGACGTGGAGCAGCGTGGAGGCGACGCCCTTCGTGGTGGAGTAGGACAGCGAGAGGGTGTCCTCTCCCCAGGGCTCGCCGTCCGCGTCGCGCGTCCCGGCCCAGCAGTCCACGACCTGCTCGCCGCGGTGATACACGCAGAGCGCGGCGCCTCCCGCGCCGTCGACCGGGATCTGTGCCTTCAACACCTCGGCAACCGGCGCGAAGGCCGGGTGGACGAATCCCTCCAGCATCAACAGCCTCTCGAGGGGGGGCGGGCCTGCTCCATCTTATCCGCATTCCAGGCCAAAGAGAAAGTCGGGTGGCCGACAGCCCCCGAGCCGGCAGATGCCTCCCGAGGTCTCAGCCCGCGCCGAGGTCTGCCATGTTCTCGGCCAGCGTCTCGCGCACGGCCTCGAGCGTGCGCCGGTGCGCGAGCCACTTGCTGGCGCGAAAGGCGGGCTGTCGCAGCGCCGCGAGCCGCGAGGCCTCCGAGGCCGCCGCCTCCTCGATGGCATCGGGCGCGGCGAGACGATCCAGGAATCCCGCGTCGACCGCGGCTTCGGGCGCGTAGATCTCCGCCTGCGCGGTGGCGCGGTCGAAGTGGCGTTTGGAGAGCCGGGCGCGGGCCAGCTCCACGGCGAAGATGGGAAGCGTCATCCCGATCGCCACCTCGTTGAGACCGATCTTGAAGTCCCCCCGCGCGCCGACCCGGAAGTCGGAGGCGAGCAGCAGGAGCGAGCCCGCAGCCAGCGCGTGCCCCGTACAGGCGGCCACCACCGGAAGCGGGAAGGCGTACAGGCGCATCAGCAGCTCGGCGCCCGCCGTGACGAGGGAGCGGACCTGCTCGGGCCCCGAGCCCATCACGGAGAGGTCGAAGCCCGCCGAGAAGCGACCCGGGCGACCGAGCAGCACCACGGCGCCGGCCTCCTTCTCGGCCCGGTCGAGAGCGGCGCCGAGCGCCTCGATCACGGCCGGCGAGAGCGCGTTGGCCTTGCCGTCATCGAGCCGCAGCCACGCCAGCCCGTCTCGCAGCTCCGTCGTCACGCTGCTCTCCGGCACGAAGGCTCCTCCTTGCTCGCAGGGACGTCCTCGGCCCCGCCCGCAGGCTACCGGCTCTCCGCCCCCGCCTTCAACGGCGGCGTTGAAAACCGGGACGCGGTCTGGCATCCCCTCCCGGGTGAGCGAACCCGCAGCGGGGCCCCTACACGGCTTCCGCATCCTCGACACCACCCAGATGATCTCCGGCCCCCTCGCCACGATGCTGCTCGGCGACCAGGGCGCCGACGTGATCAAGATCGAGCCCACGAGTGGGGGGGACCTGGTGCGTCACCTCGGCGCGGGCCGCGGGGGGATGTCGCCGACCTTTCTGACCAGCAACCGCAGCAAGCGCTCGCTGGCACTCGACCTGAAGCAGGCGGCGGGACGGGCCGTGCTCGAACGGCTGGTCGAGGGCGCCGATGTCTTCGTGCAGAACTTCCGGCCGGGGGTGGCCGAGCGTCTGGGCCTGGGCGAGACCGCGCTTCGCCGGATCCGCCCGGATCTCGTCTACGTGTCCATCAGCGGCTTCGGCGAGACGGGACCCTATGCCGCCAAGCGCGTCTACGATCCGGTGATCCAGGCCCTGTCCGGGCTCGCCGACATCCAGTCCGACCGCCAGACGGGACGACCGCGCATGGTGCGGGTGATCGTTCCCGACAAGGTCACGGCGCTCACCGCCTCCCAGGCCATCACCGCGGCCCTGCTCGCCCGCGAGCGCACGCGTCAGGGGCAGCACGTGCGACTCTCCATGCTCGACGCCACGGTGAGCCTGCTGTGGCCCGAGGGCATGGCCGCCCACACCTTCGTCCGCGATCCGTCCCGCGGAAGGCGCCCCGCGCTGGCCCAGGACCTGGTGTTCGAGACCTCCGACGGCTACATCACGGCCGGCGCGGTCTCGGACCGTGAGTGGGAGGGGCTGGCGCGCGCGGCCGAGCGTCCGGATTGGCTCGAGGACGAGCGCTTCCGCACGGCCGCCGGTCGCGTCGCCCACGTGGAGGAGCGCCTGGCCCTGACGGCCGAGGCCCTGCTCACCCGATCGACCGCCGAATGGCTCGAGCGTCTCGACGCGGAGCAGGTGCCCTGTGCCCCAGTGCTGCGCCGCGAGGAGCTCCACCGGCATCCCCAGATCCAGGCCAACGCGCTGGTGGAGGAGAGCGAGCACCCGCGCGCCGGCGCGATCCGCCAGCCGCGGCCTGCGGCGCGCTTCGACCGGACGCCCGCGGCGATTCGCCGGCCGGCGCCGGGCCTGGGCGAGCACACGGACGAGGTGCTCCGCGAGGCCGGCTACGGCGCTGCGGAGATCACCGCGCTGCGAGAGGCCGGCACCGTGGCGTGAGCCGCAGGCCCTGCTCGTAGGCCCTGCTCGTAGGCCCGACTCCGTCGGCCCTACTCCTTCAGCTCTACTGGAGGGCCTTCGCGACGATCGCCAGCTCGTCGGGGAGGCCGGCGGGAATGGTGTAGCCCTCGGGGCTGCGGATCTCGTCCATGTGCTGGCGGACGTCCTCGACGCTCACCACGGCGCCGCGTCCCGCGACCCAGCCCGGGGCCAGTCCGACGAAGACGCGGGCGAAGCGGCCGCCCCCCACCGAGAAGATCTCGTGGGTGAAGTCGCATGCCTCGGAGCCGAGGAACACCACGAGCGGCGTCACGCACTCCGGATGCAGCTCTTCGGCGAGCGGGCCGAGGATGCCCTCCGTCATCCGGGTGCGCGCCACCGGCGCGATCACGTTGGAGTGGATCCCGTTCTTCCGCCCCTCCTGGGCGAGCACGTTCGACAGGCCGACGAGCCCCATCTTGGCAGCTCCGTAGTTCGACTGGCCGAAGTTGCCGAACAGACCGGAGCCCGAGGCGGTGAAGACGAAGCGCCCGTAGCCGTTGTCCTTCATCGCGCGGAAGGCGGGCTGGGAGACGTAGAAGGCACCCTTCAGGTGCACGTCCAGCACCGACTCCAGGTCGGACGGCTCGAGCTTGGCGAAGGTCTTGTCGCGGAGGATCCCGGCGTTGTTGACCACGACGTCCACGCGGCCGAACTGGTCGAGCGCCGTGGCCACGATGCCCTCTCCACCCTCGGGCGAGGAGACGGAGTCGTAGCTGGCGACCGCCGTCCCGCCTGCGGCGCGGATCTCCTCGACGACGGCGTCCGCCATGCTGGCGCCGCCCCCGGATCCGTCCACCGAGCCGCCGAGATCGTTGACCACCACGCTCGCGCCGCGGCGGCCGAACTCCAGGGCATGCTCCCGACCCAGCCCCCCTCCGGCGCCCGTCACCACAGCCACGCGTCCGTCGAACCGCACGTCGCCCATCGCATGCCCTCCCTTGATGGACCCGGAGAAGCCCTCGTCGCGCGAGATCGCGCGGGCCCGGGCGGAGCGCGAGTCTATCAGTGTGCCTCCGACGCCGCATGAACCGCCGCGTCGCTATACTTCCGTCGGCAGGGAGGCAGCGCGTGTCCGAAGGCCCGATCGAACGCAGCCCCGAGAGCTCCGCGTCGTCCACCGGCCTCGACCCCAAGCTGGGCGGCGTGCTGAGCTACCTGCTCGGGTTCGTCTCCGGGGTGATCTTCCTCATCATCGAGAAGCAGGACCGCTTCGTGCGCTTCCACGCCTTCCAGTCGGTGGCGACCTTCGCAGGCCTCTTCGTGCTGTCGGTGGTGGCCGGCTTCATTCCCTTCGTCGGCTGGATCGTGGCGGCGCTGGTGGGGCCGGTGGGCTTCATCCTCTGGATCGTGCTGATGGTGAAGGCCTTCCAGGGCGAGACCTTCAAGCTGCCGGTGATCGGGGACTGGGCCGAGGAGCAGGCGTCCCGCTGACGGATCCGCTCCCGCCCGGGCGCCCGGAGCCCGGGTGCGACGCCGGCGTCACCCACCCCAGCGCGGCGAGCTTCTCCGCGATCAGCCGCGCGACTTCGCGGTTTCCCTCGCCGCTCATGTGTCCCGGCCGCGGCGGGGCTCCTTCGACGGCGCGCATGCGGTAGAGACGTCCCAGGCGGATCCGCCCGGCCTCGATCTCCCGCTCGTGAAGCGGCTGCAGCTCGAGCACCGCGACGCCGCGCTGCCGGGCATGGGCCAGTACGGGCCGAGCCGGAGCGTCGCTCGAGCTCGGGATCCACTGCAGGACGAGCAGCAGGTCCATGCCGTGCTGCTCCGTGAGGGTCAACAGGCGATCGACGAGCAGGCGCGAGACCGTCACGCCGCGGCGGTGCACCCGGATGCGCTCCGGAATCAGCCACCCCTCCGAGTCGACCCGGCGCATCACGAGATCCGCCAGGTGGCTGCCGTGCAGCCATCGCGCCCAGAGCGGCTCCCCGGCCCGCCGGGCCTCGGGAGGAGGGACGGGTACGTTGCGCAGCGCGAGACGCCCTTCCACGACGTCGAAGTAGGGCTTCCACGCGTATCGGTAGGCGTTCTCGCAGCGCAGCACGTCCTCGGGAATCAGGCTCAGCAGGAGCAGGTCGGCGGCGGGAAAGCGCTCCAGGAGCTGCTCGGCCCGCAGCACCATCTGGTCCAACCCGTAGCCGAACACGCCGCCGTTGAGCACCGGTCGGCCCAGGATCCGCTCCAGATGAGCCGGCCAGGTCTGATCGTCGTCGACCTCGTCGCCGAAGGTCATCGAGTCTCCGACCGCCAGGATGGGAACACCATCCGGAGACGCCTCTCCGTTGCTCCGCACGCCGTCCCCGGTGATCGTCACCCGGGTTCGCCAGGGGTTGTCGCGCCCGCTCGTGTTCGGAGTGGGCACGTAGCCGAGCAGCGCGTCGTAGCTGCCGGGATAGCGGGAGCGCACCATCTGGAACGCCGTCGACGGCCGCTCGGGCCCCTCCAGCAGCCGGCCCCTCGCGATGCGCAGGCCCACCTCGACGAGGGCGAGCGTGAGCAGCACGGCCATCGCGGCGAGCAGGAGCTCGGTGCCGCTCGGGACTCCGCGACGCCTCGCCATGCGTTGCAGTATAGGAAGTCGCCCTCCGGCTGGCGTCGAAGGCCGCTACCTTCCACTCGGTGCGCCCGCTCGTGTCGATCGCGCTGCTGCTCGTCGGGGCGGTCTGTGCCGTCTACCTCCAGGTTCGCGACCACGACTTCGTCGACTACGACGACCTCGTTCACCTGGCGAACGCGAGTGCGGGTCTGTCGCGAGAGGGCGTGACCACCGCCTTCACCACCCAGACCGCCGCGAACTGGATTCCGGTCACGATGTTGACCCTGCTCGCGAACGTGGAGCTCCACGGGAACGACGCCGCAGGCTTCCTGCTGACCAACGTGGCGCTCCACGCGACCTCCGCCGTCCTGCTCTTCCTGGCGCTGTGGCGCATGACCGGCTCGACGGCGGCGAGCGCCTTCGTCGCTGCGATCTTCGCCGTCCACCCGCTCCACGTGGAGTCGGTGGCCTGGGTCTCGCAGCGCAAGGACGTGCTGTGCGGGCTGTTCTGGATGTTGGGCCTGCACGCGTACGTGAGCTGGGTGCGACGTCCCCATGCCGCGCGCTACGGCGTGCTGATGCTGTGGCTCGTGTTGGGACTGCTCTCGAAGCCCATGATGGTGACCTTCCCGTTCGTGCTCCTGCTGCTCGACTACTGGCCGCTCGCCCGGCTGCGGCCCGCCCCGGGACGGCGACGGCCCGACGCGCGAGCGCTGCGTCGCGCGCTGCTCGAGAAGCTCCCCCTGCTCGTTCCGGTGCTGGCAGCCGGCGTGGTCACGTATCGGGTGCAGGACGCCGTCCAGGCGGTTTCGACCGCGGACGTCGTCCCACTCGCGTGGCGCCTCGCGAATGCCGCCCTCGCCTACGCGAGCTACCTCGCGGACGCGGTGTGGCCGCGCCAGCTGGCCGCCCTGTATCCCCATCCCATGGCCGAAGCCTGGGGGATGCGGGCCGCAGCGGCGGGGCTCGGCCTCCTCGCCCTCACGCTCGCGGCGGTGGCGCTGGCGCGGTCGCGCCCGTATCTGCTGGTCGGCTGGCTCTGGTACCTGGGGACGCTGGTCCCGGTGCTAGGACTCGTCCAGGTCGGCATGCAGGCACGCGCAGACCGCTACACCTACCTGCCCCTCGTCGGGGTGGCGATCGCGGTCGCCTGGAGCGCCCGGGATCTGGCCCGCCGCCACCGGTCCGTGACCGCGCTCGTGGCCGCAGCCGGCATCCTCGCCGTGTGCGCGCTCGGCGTCGCGGCGCGGCAACAGGTGGGCCACTGGCGCGATTCGGTCTCGCTCTACCGCCGCGCGCTGGCCGTGACCGACGGCAACTTCGTCGCGCACCGCGGCATCGCGAGTGCGCATCGCCGGGCGGGCCGTCTCGACGAGGCCCGCGCGCACTACGCCGCGGCAGCTCGCCTGCGGCCGGCCTGGGCTCCCGTCCAGCGGGAGCTCGCCGAGGTCCTGCTGGCCCGGGGCGAGCTGGCGGAAGCCGTGTCCCACTACGAACGAGCGCTCTCACTCGAGCCCTCGGATCTGCGCAGCCGCATCAACCTCGCTCATGTGCTGCTTCGACAGGGCCGCAGCGAAGCGGCCCGCGAGCAGCTCTTCCTGGCCCGCGAGCAGCTGACGGCCGGCGCGGCCCTCCCCGCACCCTTCCGGAGCTCGCTCGAGCTGGGGCTCGCGCGCGTCCTGTTCGGATCCGACCCGGAGGCCGCCCTGGTGCACGCGCAGCGCGCGCGCGCGCTGGCGCCGCGCAGCCCGGCTGCGCGCAGGCTGCTCGCCCAGCTCTACATCCGGCGCGGCGAGGCAGAGGCCGCGCTGCGGGAGCTCGAGCAGTGGGCCGTCCTCCAGCCCGACTCGCCCGAGCCGCAGCTCGAGCTCGGCATCGCGCTGCTGCGCGACGGACGCGCAGAGCGGGCGCGGACGGCGCTCGAGCGGGCGCGGGAGCGGGGCGCCGATTCGCCGGCGTTCTTCGAGGCGTCGGCCGAGCTGGCCGTACAGGACGGGGACGGAACGCGGGCGGCAGCGCTGTACCGTGAGGCACTGGACCGCGATCCACGGCGGCTGCGCTCCGCCAACAACCTCGCCTGGCTGCTCGCAACCCATCCGGACGTCCCGGCGCGCGATCCGGACGAGGCGCTGCGATGGGCGGAGGTCGCCGCCGAGGCGACCCGCTGGGGGGAGCCCAGCATCCTCGACACGCTGGCTGCGGTCCACGCGGCGCGGGGCGATTTCGAGACGGCGCGGATCTGGGCCGAGCGCGCCGCGAGCCTGGCCGACGATCGGGGAGACACCGCGCTCGCCCGCACGCTGCGGGCGCGGTCGGCTGACTACCGAGCGGGTCGAGCGGCGCGCTGACCGCAACCGCTCCGACGCGCCGGCGCCGAGGGAACGCAGGCGGGCCCGGGCCTCGACACCGCCGAGGTCGTCGTGGTACACGAGCGCGGATGGGCGCAGGCAGGCTCGGCACCCTCACCCGGGCAGTTCTGGGATTCGGTCTGCGCTGCCTGCTCGTCCTCGTGGTCGTCGAGGGCGTGGC
>JAAUYK010008313.1_pt1 | contig 10309 bp, 10 predicted proteins | sample 7278021 | NCBI WGS metagenome assembly JAAUYK01 (sample SAMN14350223, study PRJNA611818) | marine sediment metagenome | isolation source: surface marine sediment (1.8m) | place: French Polynesia: Moorea | collected 2018-08
ACCCGGTCCAGCATGATCTGCCGGTTGACGAAGGCGAAGCGCTGCGCCCAGGTGAGCGCCTCGACGTAGTCGTCGAAATGCTCGGTGCCTTCCGGCAGGTAGGCCAGGTTCTGGTCCGGCAGATTGACCCGCGTCCGGCGCATGTCCTCCTTGGCCAGCTCGATGAAGGCCCGGCCGATGTTGTTGCCGATGCCCCGGCTGCCCGAGTGGAGCATGACCCAGACCCGGTCGGCCTCGTCCAGGCAGACCTCGAGGAAGTGGTTCCCCCCGCCGAGCGAGCCCAGCATGTAGGAGGGATGCCGCTTCTTCGGCACGACCTTGGGATAGACCTCCTCGAGCCAGGCGTAGCCCTGGGCGAACTCGCCCTCCCAGGCCTGCTTGGCCGGCCCGCTGAGCCGCTGGTTGATCGCGGCGCCGAGCGGAACCGCCCGCTCGATCCCGTCGCGCAGCTCGGCCAGACTCTCCGGCAGGTCGTGGCTGGTCAGCGAGGTCCGGACCGCGCACATGCCGCAGCCGATGTCGACGCCGACCGCAGCCGGAATGATCGCGGCCTTGCAGGGTATCACGCTGCCCACGGTGGCGCCCAGGCCCCAATGCACGTCGGGCATTGCCGCGACGTGCTTGTGGACGAAGGGCAGCCGGGCGACGTTGACGAGCTGCTCGACCGCGGCATCCTGGATCGGCACGCCCTGGGTCCAGGCCTTGATCGGCGTGGCCCCGGTCTCCAGAAGGTTGTACTTGGACATTGCTCCGGTCCTTTTGCTCGATGGCGGGATCGGGAGGGGCCGGAATCAAAAAAACCCTTCCCGGGGGTTCCGGAAAGGGTCCGAATGGTCCGAGGGTAGCTCTCGCTACGGCGTCAGACCAACCGCCTTTCCGGCACGCGTACGCGGATTACCGCTGACCCTCTTGAGGTCAGCGCCGGTATTCCGCGGGCTTTCCGACAATGCTTGTAGGCGGTTCACGTTACGGCTTCCTTGGTCTCGCCCGCCAGGATCGGCGGAGCGCGGGGAAGTTGCCTCAGGTGGATTGCGAAGTCAACCAGAGCGGATCTGCTTTAGGGTCCCTGCCCCAAGCCTATCAGTCTCCCGGGCTCGCGCGCCGCTCGGCGAGCGACCGGCGCTGGGGCACCAGCATCAAGAGGACATCCAGCGGGAGGATCGTGAGGTCCCGGCTCCAGTGGTAGAGCCAGCGCAAGGTGCCGAGCTGACGCCGGTCGCTGCGGACCGAGCCCGCCGCAGCCTTGACGCCGGCGAGGAGCAGCAAGGCACGGCAGCGGTCGACGTGGTAGCGGCTGGAACAGGCCGTCACGCTGCGCACGTCCCTCCGCGCTTTCAGGATTTGGCTGCACAGCACGGCCGAGTCCAGGGTGTCCCGGGCGGCATCCTCGATGAAGACGCGGTCGTTCTTCGCGCCGAGTTCGAGCAGGAGGCGCCGCATGACCTCGGCCTCGCTGGGGCCGTGCCTCCCGCGCCCGCCGGTGACCAGAAAGGCGGCGTCGGGGTTGCTTCGCGCCATGGCGAAGCTGCCTTCCACCCGGTGCCTCAGGGTCGCGCTCGGTGAACCGTCGGGCCGGACCGCCGCGCCGAAGATCACGTAGAAGTCTAGGTCGGGCGGCCGGGACGGCTTGGCCACACCAGGCCTCCCCGTCTACTGCAGAGAATTCACGGCGGCCGTGAAGCCGGCGAAGGAAATCGGCACCGCGACATTCTGCATGGCCGGCAAGGCGCGGAAGCGGATTGTCCCTTTGTTCCCTTTTTTCAATGCGTTGAGAAGCGGCGTCTCGAGCGGAATATGCACTTGGCAGCCGTCTTTCAAGCAGATCACGTAGGGATGCTGGGTCGGTTGCCCGTCATCCACGGTGAACTCGATTCCCGGCCTGAGATCGACGCCCAGGGGAAGCATCACGATCACCCGCCCGGCCGGCTGGTTCGGCGGCATGGCGACCACGACATTCATGATGTTCTTCTTGTTGTTGGTCTCGAAGACCGTCTGGAAGATGACGCACTCGCGTTCGGCCGGGTTGTTCGGATTGACCTCGCACCGGGCCGTCCAGTCCTTGAACTTCTGCCCATCCTCGGGCAGGGCTAACGCCGGCCGGGCGGCCATCAGGGCCAGGGCAATCAGGGCGAATCCTGCAGTTGCCGCGCAGAACGTTCGGCTGGACATATCGTCCTCCGCACCATTGAAACCGTCCTCGGGCGGACGCGACTGTTATCTGCCTGCCCGGCCCTGACCCGTCAAGCCTGGAGCCGGTCCAGGATCGAGGTAAGGTCAAAGTCTTTCTCTATAACACTCTGATTTCACTATTTATTTCTTATCCCAATCGGAACCGCACAGCAAAATGTGATCGTGACGTGTTCGCGATACCCAAGGCCATCGGTCAATAGAGATACATGGGCTTGCCGCGCACCATCCGGATAATCGGCTGATAGGTCTCGGGATCGTAGAGCTCGCCGACGTCGACGCGCTTCTCGCCCTGGGTGCAGATGTCGACCGGCACGGTCTGGTAGTTGCCGTCGCGCAGCGCCATCATCAGGCCGCTCTCTCCCGCCTCCAGAGATTGCACCGCCATGGTGCCGAACGCCGATGCCGCCATGCGGTCGAGCGCAAGCGGCGTCCCCGCGCGCATGAGGTAGGCCAGCTTTTGGTTGACGATGCCCTCGCCGGTCCGCTCCTTCAGCGCCTGGCCGAGCACCTCACCGATGCCGCCAAGCCGTCGGTGGCCGTAGGCGTCGGGCTCGCCAGACTCGACGATCGCGCCGCCGACCATGCTGGCCCCCTCGGATACCACGATCACCGCATAGTTCGAGGGGTTCGCCGCCTTGTCGGCCATCACCAGCCCGGCCAGCTTGTCGATATCGAAGGGAACTTCGCTGATCAGGACCCGGTCGGCCCCGGCCAGATAGCCGGAAAGCAGGGCGGTCTCGCCGCTGTTGCGGCCAAACAGCTCAACCACTGCGATGCGTTCGTGGCTGCCGGCCGGCGTGCGCAGGGCGTCGATGAACTCCACGCTTCGGCCCACCGCCGTGCCGAAGCCGATGCAGTAGTCGGTGCCGAACACGTCGTTGTCCATGGTCTTCGGGCAGGCCATGACCTTCTGGCCTTCCTGGTGCAGCCGGGCCGCATAGGACAGGGTGTCGTCGCCGCCGATGGCGATGAGGGCGTCGATCTTGAGCTTCGCGAGATTCGCCATGACCCGGTCCGTGCAATCGATGCGATCGCCCGCCGCCTTTTCCGGCTTGTGGCCCGCCGGCAGGTCCTTGACGGCGACCTTGCCAGGGTTGGTCCGTGAGGTGTGGAGGATGGTGCCACCGGTCCGGTCGATGCCGCGCACCGCCGTCGCGTCGAGCGGCAGAACGTGATCCCGTACCGATTCCTCGTCGTCCGGATTGACGTGCAGGGGGCCGGCCCAGCCGCGGCGGAAGCCGAGCGCTTCCCAGCCGAGCGACGCCGCCCGGGTCACGATCGCCTTGATGCAGGGATTGAGGCCGGGCACGTCGCCGCCGCCGGTCAGAAGAGCTATGCGCATCGCATCCCTCCGGTTCTCGGCGCGCGGCCGATCAACATCCTTCGGCCGCCCCGCCACAACGTTTAAGCATCGTTCGCCTCATCGAAACCGCGCCGTAGGTGGCGACGCAGAAGGGCACGAAGTAGTTTAGCGCGATCTTGTAGAAGCTGGGTGTCGAGCCGGCCAGTATCACATCGCCTTGGTTGATCGCCGTCAGGATCGATCCCACGACCAGGGCTGTAACCATGGACCGCCGCGGCACGCCCTCGCTCGTGGCGAGCCTCAGAAAGCCCGGTGTCATGGCACCGCCTTCGGCAGCAGCTTGGGATTGCTGATCGCCAGCCGGGCGGTCGCGTCGCGGAGCAGGGCCTCGTAGACCGCGCGGTCGCCGTCCCACTCGCCGGCCCGGATCGCGGCGGCCAGTGCCTTCCCGGCGTCTTCCGGAGCAACCGGCTCGTCGAGCAGGGCGGCGAGACGCGCCGCCTCCTCGGCCTCGTCCCGCACCGCGGCCGCTTCCCGGGCGGCCATCGCCATGGCGCTCGCCACCATAAGTGCTTCGTAGCGGCGCGCTTCCGGGAGCGCCGGCATCAGGTCTTCCAGCAGGGTCTTGCGCGCTTGCCAGAGCAGCGCCTCGGCTTCGGGCCGGTCGCGCATCAGGCCGCACCCCAGTTCGGCGGCGGGGTCTCGCGCAGGATCTCGTATTCCAGTTCGGCGGCGCGGCGGCCGGTCAGCGCCAGGTCCAGCGAGGCTTCACCGCCGGTCAGGAACCGCTCGCCCTGCTGCAGGGCGATCACCGCCCAGCGCAGGTGAGCCACGACTTCCCAGTATGCCACCGCCGCCGGATCGATCCGCCTGCCGGAAACTCGCTCGTAGCCGCGATAGAAAGGCGCCCGCGCGGCGATGCCGCCAGCTTCCCGGTCGTCGTGGCCGAAACGCCAGCATTTGGCGCAGAACCAGCCCAGATCGCTCATGGGATCACCCAGTGCGCAGAACTCCCAATCGAGGATTCCGGTCAGGCCTTCGGCGTCGACCATGTAATTGCCTGTACGAAAGTCCTGATGCACCAGGACGATCTCCTCGCAGGGTGGCGCCATGACCTCGCACCAGCGCAGGCCCCACTCCAGGGCGGGACGCGCCGCGCCCAGGCGGTCGAGGTGCTCCCGATAGCGGGCAACCGTGTGCCGGCCGGGATTGCCCTCGGGCCGCTCGAGGAAGTCCAGGGCCGGGCCGGTGGGGATCGCGTGGATCCTTGCGAGCTCCTCGCCCAGGCGCTCGGCCAGCCCGTCCCGGCCGCAGGCGGGGCCATCACCGCGCACGATCCCGTAGCCGACCGCGGTCCCGCCGACCCGCCGCATCAGGTAGAAAGGCTTGCCCAGGACGCCCGCGTCCTCGCACAGCAGGAGCGGCTCCGGCACGGTGACCCGGGCGTCCCAGGCCGCCTGCAGGAGCCAGAACTCCTGCGCCCGGGACAGGCTGACCGCGACGCCCGAGGGCGCGTCGGTGCGCAGCACCAGCTCGTGGCGCCCGTCCAGCGCGCCGCCCCGGACCTCGATCTCGACCAGCCAGTTCTCCTGGATCGCGCCGCCTGTCAGGGTGCGGGTCGAACGCACCTCGACCGCTTCGGCCCCGCTCGCCCGCTTGACGAAGGCCTCGAGGGCGCTCTTGCGGGCCGGCAGCCCCTCGGCCGGCGCGCTCACGGCCAACCCCAGAAGTCGTGCCCCTCGGCCAGGAAGGCGCGGGCCAGGACCATCTTGTGGACCTCCGAGGCGCCGTCCACCAGGCGGGCCTGTCGGGCGTAGCGGTACATCCACTCGAGCGGCGTGTCCTTGGCGTAGCCCTTGGCGCCGAGCAGCTGGATCGCCGTATCGATCGCCTTGTGCAACGTCTCGGAGACTTGGACCTTGGCCATCGAGACCTCCTTGCGGGCGAAGTCGCCCTGGTCCAGCTTGACCGCCGCCTTCATGGTCAGCAGCCGGCCGACCTCGATCTCCATGGCCGCCTCGCCCAGCATCCACTGGACGCCCTCGTGCTCGGCCAGGGTGCTGCCGAAACTGCGGCGCTCGGAGACGTAGGGCGCGGCGATCTCGAGCGCGCGCTTGGCCATGCCGAGCCAGCGCATGCAGTGGGTCAGGCGCGCCGTCCCCAGGCGGATCTGGGTCACCTTCAGGCCGTCGCCGACCCCCATGAGCCGGTCCTCGTCCGGGATCTCCAGGTCGCGCAGAAAGACCTCGCAATGGCCGCCGTGTTCCTCCGGTCCCATAATCGGTATCCGGCGCCCGATCTCCAGGCCCGGCCGGTCCCGCTCGACCAGGAAGGCGGTCAGTCCCTTGCGCTGATCGTCCGAAGTCCTGGCGATCAGGATGAAGTGCCGGGCGACGCCGGCGCCGGTGATGAACCACTTGTGGCCGTTCACCACCCAGCGGTCGCCGCGCCGCTCGGCCGTGGTCCGCATCAGGCCGGGGTCGGAGCCGGCCCCCGGCGCCGGCTCGGTCATGGCGAAGGCCGAGCGGACCGTGCCGTCGACGATCGGCTGGAGCCACCGGGCCTTCTGAGCGTCGGTCGCGATCTTCTCGAGCGCGATCATGGTGCCGTCGTCGGGCGCGGCGCAGTTGAAGGCGACCGGGCCGAAGATCGAACGACCCATCTCCTCGTAGCACACCGCCATGCCGGCCACGTCGAGGCCCAGGCCGCCGCGCGCCTCGGGCATCTGGGGCGCCCAGAGTCCGGCCGCCTTGACCTTGTCCCGCAGCGCCTGCAGGCGCGCCTCGGCGATGTTCTCGTGGTCGTCGTAGGCCGAGGGGTCGGCCTCCAGCGGCAGGATCTCCTCCGCAACGAAACGGCGGATGCGCTGCCGCAGTTCCGCCACCGCCGGGTCGAGCGTGAAGTCCATCAGAGCGCCGCCGAATGGCCGCCGTCGACCACGATGACGCTGCCGTTGATGTAGCGCGACGCGTCGGAAGCCAGCAGCAGGAGCGCCCCCTCGAGATCCTCCGGCTGGCCGAAGCGGCGCTGCGGAATGCGCTTGCGCAGAGCCTCGCCGTCGGGACTCTGGATGAATAGGCGGTTGATGTCCGTCTCGACATACCCGGGCGCCAGGGCGTTCACGCGGATGTCGTGGCGGGCCAGGTCGATCGCCAGGGCCCGGGTCAGGTTGACCAGAGCCGCTTTCGAGGCGCAGTAAGGGGCGAGCCGGCCCGTCGCCCGCAGTCCCAGGACCGAGGCCACGTTGACGATGCTGCCGCCGTGGCCGAGCTTGGCCATGTGCCGGGCCGTCTCCTGGGCCATCAGCCAGGCCCCCTTGAGGTTGGTGTCCACGACCCGGTCCCAGTCCGCTTCGCCGATGTCCAAGGCCGCCTTGGTCTCAGCCATGCCCGCGTTGTTGACCAGAATCGAGATGTGCCCCAGTTCCATCTCCGCCGTGGTCACGCAGTCCTTCACGGACTCGCCGTTGGTCACGTCCAGTTCGATCGGGATCGCCCGGCCGTCGAAGGCCTCGATCTCGCGCGCCAGCTCGCAGAGCGCGTCGAGCCGCCGCGCGGCCAGGGCGACCTTGGCGCCAGCCCGGGCCAGGGTCATGGCGAAATGCCGGCCGAGCCCGCTCGACGCGCCGGTGACGATGGCGGCTCTGCCTTCGAGATCGAAGGGACCGGTCGGGTTCATGGCCCTCGGCGCCTACAAAACCTTGGCCTGCTCGCGCAGGACGAACTTCTGGATCTTGCCGGTCGAGGTCTTCGGCAGGCCTTGGAAGACCACGGTCTTGGGCGCCTTGAAGTGCGCCATGTTGTCGCGGCAGAACGCGATGATCTCGTCCTGTGTCGACTCCTGCCCCGGCTTCAGGGTGACGAAGGCGCAGGGCGTCTCGCCCCACTTCGAATCGGGCCGGGCGACCACGGCCGCCTCCATGACCTTGGGGTGACGGTAGAGCGTCTCCTCGATCTCCAGGCTTGAGATGTTCTCGCCGCCCGAGATGATGACGTCCTTGGAGCGGTCCTTGACCTCGACATAGCCGTCGGCGTGGCGCACCGCGAGGTCCCCGGTGCGGAACCATCCGCCCTCGAGCGCCGCCTCGGTCGCGTCCGGGTTCTTCAGATAGCCCTTCATCACGGTATTGCCGCGCATCATCAGCTCGCCCAGGGTCTCGCCGTCCGACGGCACCTCGGCCAGGGTCTCGGGATCGGCGACCCTGATCTCTTCCAGCGTCAGGTAGTTGACCCCCTGCCGGGCCATGAAGCCGGAGCGCTGTTCGAGCGGCAGGCCGTCCCAGGCCGACTGCCAGGCGCAGACCGTCGCCGGCCCGTAGCACTCGGTCAGGCCATAGAGGTGGGTCACGCGGAAGCCGATCTTCTCCATCGCCTCGATCGTCGCGCTCGGTGGCGCCGCGCCGCCGGTCGCCAGTTCGACCGTCCGCTCGAACCGCTGTCCCTCGGCCTCCGGCGCGTGGGCCAGCATGGTCAGGACGATCGGCGCGCCGCACATGTGGGTGATGCCCTCCTCGGCGATCGCCCGGTAGACCGCGCCGGCCTCGACCTTGCGCAGGCACACGTGGGTCGCCGAGGCAGCGGTCACCGCCCAGGTGAAGGTCCAGCCGTTGCAATGGAACATCGGCAGTGTCCAGAGGTACACCGAGTCTCTGCCGAGACCCATGGTGATGAGGTTGCCCAGGGCGTTCAGGTAGGCGCCGCGGTGGTGGTAGACCACGCCCTTGGGATTGCCCGTCGTGCCCGAGGTGTAGAGCAGGCAGATCGACTGCCACTCCTCCGCCGGCTGTACCTCGTCGAAGACGGGCTCGCCCTCGGCCAGGAACGCCTCGTAGTCGAGCGCGCCGAGAAGTTCGCCGGACTCGGCCAGAGGATCGTCGATGTCGATCACCAATGGCGGGTTGTCGAGCGCGGCCAGCGCCGGTCCGATCACCGGCGAGAACTCCTTGTCGGTGATCAGGACCTTGGCCTCGCCGTGCTCGAGGATGAAGGCGATGGTCTTGGCGTCCAGCCGGACATTGAGCGCGTTCAGCACCGCGCCCGCCATGGGGACGCCGTAGTGGGCTTCCAGCAACGCCGGCACGTTGGGGGCCATCACCGCAACGGTATCGCCGGTCCCAATACCCCGCTTGCGGAGCGCCGAGGCGAGACGGCAGGCGCGTTCGTGGAATGTGCGGTAGCTGTAGCGGAGCTCGCCGTGAACGACGGCGACCTTGTCGGGGTAGACCGCGGCCGCCCGGCGGAGAAAGCTGATCGGAGTCAGCGGCGCAGTATTGGCCGCGTTCTGCTCCAGCCCCTGGTCGTAGATCCCGCCTGTCCCGGCCCCCGCGTCATTCATCGCCTGCACCATATCCCTGCACAAACTCCCGGACAGCGCGGGATGCCTTCGAATTCGCCCGCGGAGATCCTTGAACTGCGCTATGGTCGATGTCAGCTCTCGACAGGTCAAGCCCGCACAGCCTGACGACAGGACGCAGAGCCGCGCCGCGTCGGCCCGCCCCTGTTTCGGCGCACCCCACCCCGGGCGAGAAAAGGACCGCGCCATGCAGCTACAAATCTACTCCGACACGATCTGCCCCTGGTGCCTGATCGGCAAGCGCCGGCTGGAGCGCGCGCTCGCCGAGCGGCCCCAGCCCGACCTGGAGGTTACCTGGCACGCTTTCCAGCTCAATCCGGAGATGCCGGCCGACGGCATGGATCGGCGCCGCTACCTGGAGCTCAAATTCGGCGGCGGAGAAGGCGCCCGCCAGGTCTACGGGCAGGTCGAGCAGGCCGGGGCCTCCGAGGGGATCGCCTTCAATTTCGACGCCATCCGGCGGACGCCCAATACGCTCAATTCCCATCGCCTGATCCGCTGGGCAGGCCGAGAGGGCTGCCAGATGGCCGTGGTGGAGGCGCTGTTTTCGGCCTACTTCTTCGACGGCCGGGACATCGGCGATCCCGAGACCCTTGTCGCGGTAGCGCAGACGGTCGGGCTGGACCCCACTGCGGCGCAGGACTACCTGGCGAGCGACCAGGACCTGGAAGCGGTGCGCAACGAGGACGCCGAGGCGCGGCGCATTGGCATCCAGGGCGTTCCCACCTTCATCTGGAACGGCCGCTACGTGCTTTCGGGCGCCCACCCGCCCGAGGTCCTGCTGCAGCTCTTCGACCTGGGACGCGAGGACGCGCCGGCTTCAGCCTCCTGACCTGGAAACCAGTGGCGGTGCGCAGGCTGCGCTAGGTGCGCAGCGCCTTCAACTCGCCCAGAAGCTCCTGAACGCCGGCCACGCGGCGCGCCGGATCGGCCCAGTTCTCCTGATAGACCAGCTTGCCGTCCGGCTTGAGCCGCACCGTCATGGACTCGGCCTGAACGAAGCGCAGCAGGGCCTCGACGTTCTCCATGGCGCTCTCGCGAAACACAACGACCGCGCCCTTCGGCCCCGCGTCGATTTTCTCGACCCCGGCTTCCCGGCAAAGTTGTTTAATTGCAATAGTTTGCAACAGGTTTTGCACCTCGTCCGGAAGCGCGCCGAAGCGGTCGATCAGCTCCGCGGCGAAGGCGTCGATCTCGCCGCGGTCGACCAGCAGGGCGATGCGCCGATAGAGCCCGAGACGCAGGTTGAGGTCGGTGACATAGCTCTCCGGTATCAGCACCGAGGTGCCGAGCGAGATCTGCGGCGTCCAGGACTCGGCGCTGACTTGGTCGGCCTTGGCGCCGCCTTCGCGTGCGGCGGTGACCGCCTCCTCGAGCAGCTGCTGGTAGAGCTCGATGCCGACTTCCCTGATCTGCCCCGACTGCTCCTCGCCGAGCAGGTTGCCCGCGCCGCGGATATCGAGG
>JAAUYK010079466.1_pt1 | contig 10309 bp, 10 predicted proteins | sample 7278021 | NCBI WGS metagenome assembly JAAUYK01 (sample SAMN14350223, study PRJNA611818) | marine sediment metagenome | isolation source: surface marine sediment (1.8m) | place: French Polynesia: Moorea | collected 2018-08
CCACCTGCCAGCGGCTGAAGCCGTAGGGCTTCGCGCTGCCGGTCCCCACGGTCCACTGCCAGCCCAGCCGGTTGGCGGCGCGCGAGCCGTCGAGGAGATGCCGGAAGAAGCGGTCCTCGCCCTCCCTCCACGGAGCTCCCTGCCGCACGCTCCACTGGGACGCCAGCCACATGCGGGTCTGGTTGACGAGCCAGCCGTCGGTCTCCAGTTCCTCGACGTTCATGCGGATGCACGCCATCTCCTCCGGCCACGCCTCCGTTTCCGTCGTTCCCGGCAGGTAGGCGCGCAGACCGGCGCGATTGGCCGACCCGACCCGGGCGTAGAGATGCCGGGCGTACTCCTGCCACAGCAGCTCGTCGCGGAACTTCCTCACGTCCCGGGCTGGCCCGCCTGCCACGTGATCCCACACCCGGGGAAGCGACAGCAGGCCGTGTCGGATGTAGGGAGACAGCCGGGAGGCGCCTCGCCGGCTCTCGGGCCACACCTCGTTGCGACGCGCCGCGTATCCCGCGACGTCGAAGCCCGCCAGCGCGGCGTCCGCGGCCGACTGGCCTCCCCGGAAGACGGGACTCGGACCCGCGTCGTCCCCACACAGGTCGGCCAGGTGGGCCGCGACCCAGCGCGCCGCAGACGCCGGGCCGGGCTCCGGACAGGGGAGTGGGCGCCGACTCTCGGACTCGCAATGCACGCTGACCTCCTCGCATCCCTGGTGGGAGTCGGGCAGGCGCTCTCCCGAGGGGGGGGAGCGCCGACGATCCGCAGAAAACGTCGATCTACCCTTGTACAAGTTATGTCTCGATGTAATCTGAACAACTGAGGAGATCGGGCCCCCGAGCCCGGACGGTTTCGGGCCGAGGGTGCCCCCAAGGGGAAAACCATGGAACTGTCGGTATTCCGGCACGGGCTGATCGCCAACCTCACGTCGCTCACTGTCGCGGGCATGGGGGCGGCTGGCGGCTGAGCCCGGGAGGGACGCGATTCATGGCAAGAGACGCCGCGGGACTCGCTGGGCCGATCACGGAGTGCACGCTGGCCCAGCTGCTCACCTGCCTGGGTGAGCTGGGGCTCTCCGAGCGCGATCTGGCGCGCACGCTGCGCGAGGTGCTCGAGTCGGGCCACGTGCGGCTCGTCGGGGGGTTCCACCCGTGGCTGTCGGATACCGCGGCGGGGCGCCGCAGCGTCCACTGAGGGGCCGCCAGCATGCGTCGTGTCTCCATCGGGATCGTAGCGGCTGCCGCCACGCTGATTTCGGCGTGGGCCTTCGGCGCGTGGCGCACGTCGCCCGCCGCGGAGCCGGGGCCGTCCGAGACGCAGGAACCGACCACGAGACTCGCGATCCGGCCCGGCGACGTGTCTCGGCTCGAAGCGCGCGTGGCGCGATTGGCCGAGCAGCTCGAGCGCGAGGCCGCTGCCCGCACCGCCCTGCGAGAGACCGTGGAACGCCTCGAGCGTCGTATGGAACAGGCGCTGGCCTCGGCCCCTCGGGAGCAGCCCGTCGGTACCGGCCAGCGCGATGGAGACGCGGACGCCCGCGAGCGTCGCCGGGGCTTCGGCTTCGATCCGAAGCCCCTCCTCGACGCGGGCTTCGCCGAGCGCGACGTGGAGGCCTTCGCGGCGAGACTCGACGACATCGAGCTGCGACGACTCTACCTCCGCGACCAGGCCGCGCGCGAAGGCTGGACCGCCTCGCCGCGCTACGCGCGGGAGAGCCGGGAGCTCTTCGAGGAGCTGGAAAGCACTCGCGACGAGTTCGGAGACGCGTTCTACGACTGGTCGCTCTACGCGAGCGGAAAGCCGAACCGAGTGCAGGTTCGGCAGGTGATGTCGGGATCGGCCGCCGACGATTCGGGGATCGAACCCGGAGACATCCTCGAGCGCTACTCGGACACCCTCGTTCTCAATCCGCTCGAGCTCGCCAGCCTCACGGCGGAAGGACGGCAGGGTGAGACCACTCCGCTCGACGTGCTGCGCGACGGACGGCGGCTGCGCGTCTACGTCCCTCGCGGCCCGCTCGGAGTTCGAATCGAGCCGGCGCTGAGGCGTCCGGAGCCCACCTCCTGACCCACCGAGACATCTGAGAGGGAGAGTACGTGATGAACCTCGAGCGAAGTTCCCAGCGTAGAGCGTGCGTCTCGACCGGACCCGCCGCAGCGGCACTGGTCGCAGCGCTGCTCGCCGTAGGCTGCGCGCACGAGATGCGCCGGTTTCCCGATCCCGAACACGGACCCGCGACGGTGGTGCGACTCCAGGTGGAGGCGTTGGCGCGTCACGACGAGCCGCAGCCCGGTGCCGGGATCGCCGTGGCCTTCCGCTTCGCCTCCCCGGCCAACAAGAGTGCCACGGGCCCGCTCGAGCGCTTCGAGCTGATCGTGCGCTCTCCGGCCTATCGCCCCATGCTCGGGCACGTCGCCGCCCGCTACGGGCCCGTGTTCGTGCGGGGCGACGCCGCCGTCCAGCACGTGGTCATCACCGCTTCGGACGGCTCGCTCCTCTTGTACCAGTTCACCCTCACGCGTCAGCTCGGCGGCGAGTTCGACGGCTGCTGGATGACCGACTCCGTCGTACTCGAGGACGCCGAACTCGGCGAGGGAGTGGAGATCTGACGGCCAGCGCTCTCTCCCTCGATCGGACCCCGCTGACGACGCCGGGCTCCGTCCAGCCGTGGAGCTGGATCCAGGCGGAGCGACGGGTGCCCCGCTGCGAGTGAGCGCTCGAGCGGGCGACCGCCGAGCCGGGCCAGCGGGGACTCGCTATCGCCCACCCTTTTTGCGCGGACGGGGAAGCAGACGCGAACCAGGCTTGCGCTGGGCGCCGAGCTCGCGGAGAGCGTGGCCGGCCTGCGGGTCGTGTTCGTCGGACTCGCCGCCCTGACGGCGCCGCACCTGCTGGTCGCGATCCTGAGCCGCGCGCAGGCGCAGTCTGCCGTCCCGCGGGAGCCCGATGCGCGTCGCATGCGACGCGGCGCCGTGGATGTCGGTGTAGGATGGAGGAGTCGGCGCCCGTCGGCTGCCGCGGCGGCCGTGCACCCCACAGGGGACCCCCGTGGAATACGTTCTCTTCCTCTTCCTGATCGTGTACCTGATGCCCTGGATCTTCGCGGAGGCCCGAGACCACGGAGACGCCAGCCGGATCCTGCTCCTGAACGTGCTGCTCGGCTGGACGCTGCTCGGCTGGATCGCCGCGTGGCTGTGGGCGGGCAAGGCCCCGCCGCGCCCCGTCCGGGGTGGGCCTGCGCAGAAGTCGACGGCGCCGGAACGCCCGGCACTTCGCGTGATCCGCAATCCCGACGCGGAGCCGACGCCGCGGAGCCCCGTGCCAGGGCTCGAGGAATGCGAGTAGCCGCAGACGTCTCCTGTCAGGGCAGCAGGACGAAGCCCGCGACGGCCGCCACGGCGGCGGCGAGCATCGCCGCAGCGCCGAGCGCGCCGTGGGCCCGGCGCGCCGAGGCACGCCCCGCCTCGAGACGACGCCCTTGTAGCGCGGCCGCGGCGAAGAGCAGTGCGGCCATCGCTCCGACGATGCCGTGGAAGGTGCCGAAGGGCCTCCACTCCCGAAGCACTACGGAGGACACGGGGCCTGCGACGAACCCCACGATCAGCAGCGTCAGCGCGATCTTCGCGAGCTTCACGTGGCGACGGCGCAGATCGCGCGGCGGGGAACGACGCGAGAGCCGCGCGCGCCGCAGCGCGAGGCCCGCCCGGAACACCCAGCCCGCCAGCGCCAGGCTCGCGATCATCCAGACCGGATGCCCGTAGGCGAGCCACCGGGCGAGCGCGTCGTGGCTCGTCGGGTCCAGCTACTCCACCTTGACGACGGCGTCCGGCGGCAGGCGTCGCATCAACGAGCCGAGGGCCCGCTCCACGTAGTCCGCGTCGCGCGACTCGAGCGTGAGCATCACGCGGAAGGTCTGCTCCGCGATGCGCGGGTAGGAGCCGAGCAGGAGCTCCGGGAACTCCTGGAGCAGATCGTGGAGCGCGTCGGCGATGTCGGTCTCCATCCGCTGCACGTAGACCCGCTTGAGCACGAAGGGCACGCCGCGGAAACGGTCGCGAGCAGACTCGAACTTGCGGCGGAGCAGCTCCGGAATGCCCGGCAGGATGTAGACGTTCTCTACGATCACGAGCGGAAACCAGAAGTCCCCCGCATCCAGAAGCGTCGCGCCGGCCGGGACGCGAGCCATCTTGAGCGCGCTGTCGTTCGGCTGGCCGCGCATCGCCCGCTGGATGCGCTCCGCGATCGCCGCACTGTGCTCGATCGCCTGCCCGAATGCCGCCGCCACGCCGTCGATGGTGAGATCGTCGTGCGTGGGGCCGATGCCGCCCGAGGTGAAGACGAAGTCGAAGGCCTGGCTCATGGCCTTGACGTTCTCGGCGATCACCTCGATGCCGTCGGGTATGGTGACGATGCGCTCCACGTCGACGCCCAGTGCCCGTAGCTCTCGACACAGGTAGGGCGAGTTGGTGTCGACCACCTTCCCCGAGAGGATCTCGTTCCCGATGACGACGATGCCCGCGGTCGGCATGGAGCGAAATTAGGAGGTTTCCGGGTCGGAGGCGAGCCACGACGGCGCTTGAGCCGCGAGCGGGCGCCGCATACCCTCACGCCGTGCAGTGGGGAATCGGCTCTCGTCCCGGCGACCGCACCGTCCGCGCGGTGCTGCTCGTCGACCATGGAAGTCGACGCGCCGAGGCGAACGCGATGCTCGAGCAGATCGCGGAGAGCCTACGCGTACGCCTCCCGGACCGACTGGTGAGGACCGCCCACCTGGACGTTGCGGAGCCGGACATCGCCGCGGGGATCGACGCGTGCGTGGCAGACGGGGCCGCGGAGATCGTCGTCCATCCCTTCTTCCTCGGTCCGGGCCGCCATACCACGCGGGACATCCCGGACCAGGTGCGGGCGGCGGCCGCGCGTCACCCCCAGGTGCGCGTGCACATCACCCCTCCGCTGGCTCCGCACGACAAACTCATCGAAGTGATCCTGGATCGCGTCGCGGAGGCGCGGCCCTAGGCCGCGCATCCGAGCGGTTCCGGTTCGTGCTGCCCGTCTCCCTTGTCTGGCTCTTCGTCCTGGGCGGGCTCGGACTCTTCTTCCCCTACTACAGCCTGTATCTGAGAGAGAACGCCGGGCTGACCGGCACCCAGGTGGGGGCCGTGCTCGCCGTACTCCCGCTGGTGGGAATCGTCGCCCAACCGCTGTGGGGTCACGCGGCGGATCGCAGCGGTGCGCGCGCCCGCGTCCTCGCACTGCTCGCCCTGGGCGCCTCCGTCGGATATGCCGCGCTCGCTCTGGCCCACGGCTTCGCCGCGCTGCTCGTGGCCACGGCCGCGCTCGCCTGCTTCTCCGCGCCCCTCATCCCGACGGCGCTCGCCGTCACCCTGGCCGTCACCCGCGCTCGCGGTCCCCACGCCTTCGGTCTGGCGCGGGTCTGGGGTACGGTGGGATTCCTCCTGGCCGTGGTCGGCTTCCCCTTCCTGCTCGACGCGGTGCAGGACGCGCGCGGTCTCGTAGCCGGGGAAGGCGGCCCCTCCGAGCCGGGCCTGGCCGTGATGTTCCCCCTTGCAGGCGCGCTGGTGTTCCTCGGCGCGCTGGTCGCGCTCGCGGTACCCCGCAGCGGCGAGGTTTCCTTGCGTGCACCCCGCGGCGACTGGCGCCGGCTGCTGCGCAACGGACCCTACCTCCGGCTGCTGGGCTTCGCGTTCGGCGCCTATCTGCTCCTGCAGGGTCCGATGGGGCTGTTTCCGATCTTCGTGCGCGCCCACGGCGGCAGCCTCGACTCGGTGAGTCGCCTCTGGATCCCCATGCTGCTGCTCGAGATCCCGCTGATCGCGCTCTCTGGGACGAGCCTGCAACGACTCGGAGCCCGAGGGCTTCTGGCGGTGGGGACGCTGGCCGGGGGGGTGCGCTGGGCCGCGTCCGTGATGGCGCCAGATCTCTCCTGGCTGTTTCCCATCCAGCTCCTGCACGGGGTCACGGTGGCGGGACTCGTGGTCGGAGCGCCGCTCTACGTGGAGGCCGTCGTCCCCGAGCGCCTGCGCTCCACCGGGCAGGGGATCCTCGCGATGCTCGGGGTGAGCGCAGGTGGCATCAGCTCGAATCTGGGCTCGGGCTGGCTGCTCGAGCACTACGGTGTGAACGCTCCGTATCTGGTCGGGGGCTTCGGCGCGCTGCTTCTGGCGGTCCTGCTGCCCGTTCTGCTGCCCCGGCCGTCCGGCACCGGCTGACGTCGCGTCGGGCTCAGCCGCCCCACTCGCTCACCAGCACCTCGAACTCCTCGGCGGGCCGCGGGGATCCGAACAGGAAGCCCTGGAGCTCGTCGCAGCCGCGGGCGGCGAGGAAGTCGCGCTGGCGACCGCTCTCCACGCCTTCGGCCACGACCCGAAGGCCGAGCGCCCGCGCCATGGAGATGATGGCGCTGGTGATCGCCTCGTCGCTCGAGTCCGTTCCGATGCCCGCCACGAAGGAGCGGTCGATCTTCAGCGTGTCGAGAGGCAACCGCTTCAGGTAGCTCATCGACGAGTACCCGGTACCGAAGTCGTCCAACGAGATGCGGACGCCGTGCCGCCGCAGAGCGCGGAGCACGTCGACCGCCTCGCTCTCGTGGTGGAGCAGGGCACTCTCCGTGATCTCGAGCTCGAGGAGCGCCGGGTCGATGTCCGTCTCGCGGAGCACGTTCTGTACGGTCTCGAGGAAGCGGGGGTCGCGAAGCTGGAGCGGAGACAGATTGGCCGAGACGCACATGCCGGCGGGCCCCGCATCCTGCCACGCGCGAATGCGTCGGCAGGCAGCCTCGAGAACCCAGCGCCCGAGTGGCGCGATCAGTCCCGAATCCTCGGCGACCGGAATGAACTCGTGCGGCGAGAGCACCCTCCCGCCCGAGTCCCGCAGCCGCAGCAGCGCTTCGCAGCCGCTGATGCCACCGCTCGCTACCTCGACCTTCGGTTGGTACCACAGCTCGAAGCGGTCCTCCTCGAGTGCAGCGCGGATCTCCGCCTCCACGCCGAGCACGTTGGTCGCCGCGGCATCCATCGCCGCGGTGTAGAAGCGGTAGTGGTTGCGTCCCTCGCCCTGGGCCGCGCGCATGGCGGATTCCGCGTTGCGGAACAGCGTCTCGGCGTCGTCCGCGTCCTCGGGGAAGATCGCGATGCCGAGGCTCGCCGTCATCGAGACCTCGCGGCCCGCGGCCGAGACCGGGCGAGAGAGGACTCCCAGGATGCGGTGTGCCACCTTCGCGGCGTCGTGGGGCTGCTTGAGCTCGGGCAGGAGCAGCGAGAACTCGTCCCCTCCGACCCGCGACAGCGCCGGCCCCGATTCGCCGTCGACGCTCAAGGCCAGCAGATCCGTCCGGCGCACCGACGAGACCAGGCGATAGCCGACGTCGCGCAGGAGCGCGTCGCCCGCCTCCGGTCCCAGGAGCTGGTCGAAGCGCCGGAACTGGTCGAGCTCGAGGGACAGGACCCCGACGCGCTTCGCGCCGCTGCGGGCCCGGTCGATCGCGTGGGCGACCCGTTCGGTGAACTGCCGACGGTTTCCCAACCCCGTGACGCCGTCCGGGTGCGACAGCTCGCGGACGCAGCGCTCGTGGGCACGCCACAGGGTCACGTCCTGGGACACGCCTTCGAGGCGAGCCGCACGCTTGGGCCCGTCGAGCCGCAGCCTCGCGTGGGCGTGGAGCACGCGAAGCGAGCCGTCGGGACGCTCGAAGCGGTGATCCAGGTCGAGGTCGACCTCCGCGGCCACCGCCGCCTCGATCGCCTGTCGCAGCGCCTCCCGGTCCTCGCCGGGAACGCGCTCCAGGAAGCGACCGATGTAGATCTCGCGCGTCGACTCCGGCACGCCGCACAGCCGCAGGAAGCCGTCGGAGCAGGTGATCTGACCCGTCTCGTCGTCGTACTCCCAATAGCCGAGCCGCGCGATCTCCTGGGCGCGCGCCAGTCGGGCCTCTCTGCGCACCACCTCGCGCAGCTCCTCCGCGCACGGAGCGTCGAGGACCACCGCGTCCGCCGTTGCGGTGTGCCGGTGCTCCAGCGCCTGGATGGCGTCGACCGCCTCCTCGACCTCGAGGCCGGCAGCCTGCAGGCGCCCGCGCATTGCGGAGCGCTGGCTCGGAGCGCCGCTCACCAGCACCGCCAGGGGACGCGGCTCGCGAGGCGGCGGACCGCTCACGGGCGGGCTCCCGGAGCGGCGGAGCGGGACCGCGCGGGTGCGGCCTGGAGGACGGGCCGGCTCTGCCTCACCCGCACCGTTTCGGTGCGACGCCCGCGCTCCTGAAGCCACTGGACACGACGGCCGGATCCCGGGCCCGGCGTTCGGGTCAGCCGGTCGGGTCGCGCAGGTCGAAGAGGTAGAAGGCGGCCACGACCAGGGCGTGGTCGATCCCCCCCTCCCGCACGAGCTGTCGGGCCCGGTCCAGGGGCACGAGCTCCACGGCCGTCTCCTCGTTGCCTTCGTTCTCGATCTCCGCCACGCGCCGCGCGCCGGATCCCAGGAAGGCGTGGAGGCGGTTTCCGAACAGGGCGGGGTTCGGGTTGACGCCGCCGAGCGGAACGACCTCGTTGACGCGGTAGCCGGTCTCCTCGATCAGCTCTCGGGCGGCGGCCCGCTCGGGCGGCTCGCCCGCGTCCACCATGCCTCCCGGGATCTCCAGGGTGATCTCGCCAGATCCGTGGCGGAACTGACGAACCATCACCACGTCGCCGTCCGGAGTCAGGGGGATGATGTTCACCCAGTCTCCCGCCTCGATCCCGAAGAAGGGCACCGTCGCACCGGTTCGCGGCGAGCGCGCGAGCAGGCGACGCAGGTTGAAGACCCGGCACTCGTGCAACAGCTCGGATCCGAGCGAGGTCCAGCGCGAAGGCCCCGACATAGGCAGCGGAGGCTAGCGGCGGTAGCATGCGCGCGCCTGCGGCGCGACAGAGCGCGCGCCTGCGGCGCGACAGAGCGCCCGCCTTCCCGATCCCGGAGTAGTCGCCATCGAAGCTGCAGCCTCTGCACAGTCCGCGCCGAGGAGCACGAGCCATCTGTTCATGGTGCTGGTCGCCGCGGCGTGCGGACTCGCGGGGGCGATCGGAGCCGTCGTCTTCCGGTTCCTGATCCGCTTCGTCCAGGCCCTGCTCTTCGAGGGCACCGACGGACTGGTGGCGCTGTTCGAAGAGGGAGTGCTCGCCGAGGCCCACGACCCCCTGGCCGTGGCGCGGGAGCTCGACTGGTACTGGCGCATCGCCATCCCGGCCGCGGGAGGCCTGGTGGTCGGGCCGCTCATCTACTACTTCGCGCGGGAGGCGAAGGGCCACGGCGTCCCGGAGGTGATGGCTGCGGTGGCGCTGCGCGGCGGTGTGATCCGGCGGCGGGTGGTCGGCATCAAGGCGCTGGCGAGCGCCATCTCCATCGGTTCCGGGGGCTCGGTCGGTCGCGAAGGTCCGATCGTGCAGATCGGCTCCGCCATGGGCTCGACCATCGGCCAGTTCTTGCGGGTCCCGGCGTCCCAGCTGCGCACGATCGTAGGCTGCGGCGCGGCGGCGGGCGTCGCGGCGACCTTCAACGCACCCATCGCCGGAGCGCTCTTCGCCGCCGAAGTGGTCGTGGGCAACTTCGCCGTCGCACAGCTCAGCCCGATCGTGATCTCCTCCGTGGTGGCGACCGTCGTCTCGCGCTTCTTCCTCGGCAATCACCCCGCGTTCCAGGTCCCGGGGTACGAGCTGGTGAGCCCCCTCGAGCTGGTGCCCTACATGATCGTGGGCTTCGTCGCGGGCTTCGTCGCACTGGCCTTCATGTTCACCCTCTACGCCACCGAGGACCTGTTCGACCGCACCCCGATCCCCGAGCCGCTGCGCGCCGCGGTCGGGGGTGCGCTGGTCGGCTGCATCGGCATCTGGCTCCCGAACGTCTTCGGCGTCGGATACAGCACGATCTCTGCGGCGCTCACCAGCGACCTGCCGGCGCTCCTGCTGGGCGTGCTGGTGGTGATGAAGATCGCCGCCACCTCGATCACGATCGGGTCCGGCGGCTCGGGCGGCATCTTCGCGCCGTCGCTGTTCCTGGGCGCCACGACCGGTGGCTTCCTGGGCACCCTGATCCACCATTGGTTCCCCGAGTGGACCGCCGACTCGGGCGCCTATGCGCTCGTCACGATGGGGGCGGTCGTGGCGGCCGCCACCCACGCTCCGATCACCGCCATCATCATGATCTTCGAGCTCACGCAGACCATCAACATCATCCCGCCCCTGATGGCCGCCTGTGTGGTGAGCACCCTGGTGACGACCTACCTCCACCGCGATTCCATCTACACCATGAAGCTGCGGCGGCGGGG
>JAAUYK010085593.1_pt1 | contig 10309 bp, 8 predicted proteins | sample 7278021 | NCBI WGS metagenome assembly JAAUYK01 (sample SAMN14350223, study PRJNA611818) | marine sediment metagenome | isolation source: surface marine sediment (1.8m) | place: French Polynesia: Moorea | collected 2018-08
CTCATCTGTCTAGCTATTTTCGAGAATTGGTATCAGTTGTCAGTTGTCGTTGTGTTCAGCAGAGGTTCTCATACCAATTTGAAAAAAGAATGTGGCAGATGGATTCACAGAACTCAGACGGAGAAGGCGATTCCCAATCCAAAATCCAAAATCCAAAATCCAAAATCTAAAATGGTATCATTGTCTCATTGCCCTTACAACTGATCGTAGGAACACGGGATCTTTTGCAGACAAACAGAATTAATGCGATCGCTTTTGACACAGTAAACACCCCAGCCTACAGGATGAGGCTTGAAGATATGTTTTCCCATTCTGTGACTGTTCAAGCTACCCAGAGATGTTGGGAAAATCGAACGGCAAAACTTGCTAGCAAGAGGGTGAAAAAGCCTATTGTTGCATATCCCCAACGAGGATAGCGAGAAAGCAAGATCCCGAGGGCAAGGCTGATGGAAACAATGCCGTAAGCTAAACGATTGAGGGAAGTCGTCCCGCCAGAAGCTAAGAGTAGCCCTAAGGCGCAAAAGCCGTAGATCGTAGATAAAAGGCTAAGTTGACGGCGTAAATGCCAGATTAAATAGCCACCACCTAAAACCATAACAGTGTTCAGCAGCGGATCGCCTGCCAGAAGCCATAGCAAGAACGCTAAGACGATTAAGCCACAGTCAAACTTTGCGGAACCGAGTTGTTGGCGGAAGCGCCATAACAGATAGCCGCAGCCGCAAATCAGCAAAAATAGCAGTGGATGCCAGGGGTCTTTAATGCTACCGTGTTCCCAATTCGCTGTTCCCACCGTAATTTGCATTAGCATTTTCCCCCAGCCCAGCCAATCAACCCCACTACTGCGCTTCCATACACTATGCTGGACATTGATAAATGCTAAAGGATCTCTAAAGTGAATCCAGCAATATAAGCTATAGAGAAGTACCCCTCCTCCACTTGCTAGACCAGCAAGATAAGCGAGCGCGCTTTTCCGTTTTCGCCAAGCTGTAATCAGAAAAGCAGGTATCAGTGCCAACCCTGTTATTCGAGTAGCAGTGGCTAGTGTGCCCCACAATGCTGTCCAAGTATATTGCTGATTGTCAAAAGCTCGCAAGGCGGCTGTGCTAAAGAATAAAAATAGTCCTTCCGTGTAAATGACTGTCCCAAATAGAGATAATGGACACCAAGCCAGAACAGCAGTTGCCCACCGCGCCGCCCTTGTACCGTGACGAACCTCTACCCAACCGTACAGAACGATTAATGCCCCTAGAAAAGCGAGATTGTTGATTAAAGTTCCTGCCACTTCAAAGGGCAAACCCAGGAGCATTACTGCACGAAGGGCTAGGGGAAAGAGGGGAAAAAAGGCGACATTCCCTCCAATGGTATTGTTGGCGTAATCGTAGCCAACAGTTGCTAGCTCATGGTAGTAGTGACTATCCCAAGCTGAGAAGACTCCCCAACCGACTTCCGCTTGAATCCCACCAGGAGGTGCTGGCAGTAAGGGAGCAATCCCTAACATAGCAATAATAATCACGCCTCGGCTTAATAGCCACATCGCCACAGCAAAGATTAAGCCATTCGACTGGCAGAGACGGTAAATTTTGCCAAGAGGAATAATCTGCCAGCTAAGACGTTGGATGAGTGCTTTCATCTGTTTGATTGACTCAGAGAATATATAGAGAATCAGGGACGAACGCCCTAAACGGCGGGGCTTGTATCCCATTATTTTTGGTCAAATTGATTAACTAATTATTCACCTAAATAAGCTTCGAGAACTTTCGGATTATTCTGAATTTCTTCCGGCGTGCCATCAGCGAGATTGCAACCCTCGGCTAAAACCCAGACGCGATCGCACAAGGACATAATCACGTCCATGTTGTGTTCAATAATCAGGAACGAGATTCCTTCCCGATTCCAATTAACAATGTGTTCGCAGATTTGACCAATCAGCGTCGGATTCACGCCAGCAGCAGGTTCGTCGAGCAAAATCAGTTTGGGGTAACTCATCAGCGCCCTCGCTATTTCTAACAGCTTCCGCTGTCCCCCAGACAGCGCCCCAGCGTAATCGGAGGCTTTGGCTGCCAATCCTACTGATTCGAGAATCGACATCGCCCGTTCCCTATGGTTTCGTTCTTCTTTTCTCACTTGTCCTCTCTGAAACCAAACTTGGAAAAAGTTCTCTCCAGTTTGTTTCTGTGCCGCCAATAACATATTTTCTAGCACCGACAGCCGGGAGAGAACCCGCGCTACTTGAAAGGTGCGGACAAAACCCTGCTGGGCAATTTGGTGCGGCTGCAAGTGATGGACGGCTTGCCCATCAAAAATCACTTGTCCCTTATCTGGACGGATAAAATTCGACAGCAGATTAAATAATGTGGTCTTTCCCGCACCATTAGGACCAATTAACCCCGTAATACTTCCGTTGTGGACGTTGATTTGGGCATTATTGACCGCCCGGATACCGCCAAAGCTTTTGCACATTCCACTGGCTGAAAGTAAGGGGGTTTGTTGTTTGTCAGTTGTCATTTGTCAGTTGTCATTTGTCAGTTGTCATTTGTCAGTTGTCATTAGTTTTAAAAATGAGACAACTGATACCAATTATCGAAAATAGCTAGACAGATGAGTTGCTTATTTATTAATAAAATTATTTGCTAAAAGCATTGTTATTTATTACTTCTGACTTCTGCCCCGCTTGCGGTGCCCTAGGCAATTCTGACTTCTGACTTGCAATTAAGTCTCTCGTTACTTTTAAGAATTGGTATGATTTGTTCAATTAGGTCATTGTAATTGCTATTCATGGCAGTGTCTTAAATTCTTGACTTCTTTGACAACACTGCCTTTTTTTGGGGCGGCGAAGATCCTTTCTCCATTTCTGAGGTGGCGATGGATACGCCGCCGCAAGCGGGGCGCTAATGACATCGCCAAGAGATTTTGAGCGCACCCCTTGATATCACAAGAGTTTTAAGACTTATGGGTCAGGAATAAATAAGTCTTTTAGGCGGGGGAGCGCTCCACAATGACTATAGAATGGCAGCCTCTTTACGGGCAGCCATCGCTTCATCCGGGTGAATTCCCAATCGGGTCAAATTGAGGCGACCCTTGAGATCAATTTCCCGCACTTTGACCACCACTTCATCGCCAACAGCGACTGCATCCTCAACTTTGCCGACTCGACCTTCAGCGAGTTGAGAGATGTGAATCATCCCTTCTTTGCCGGGAAGCACTTCCACAAAGGCACCAATGGGGATAATCCGGGTAACGCGACCGACATAGACATCGCCTTCTTTGAGTATACGAGTCATGTTGTAGATTAGCTGCTTGGCCTTCTGTGCTTTTTCAGCTTCAATCGCTGAAATGGTAACTGTACCGTCGTCAGCAATATCGACTTTTGCTCCAGTTTGCTCGGTAATCCCTTTGATCGTTTTGCCTCCCGGTCCAATCACCATGCCGATTAACTCTGGATCGATCTTGAGGGTCAGCAAGCGCGGGGCATAGGGAGAGAGGTCAGGACGAGGCTGGTCAATGACACTGAGCATTTTTTCAAGGATATGCAGTCGCGCTGGCTTGGCTTGCTTAATCGCTTTCGCGATAACATTCAAAGGCAGACCAGTAATTTTCATGTCCATCTGCAAAGCCGTAATCCCCGTATCTGTCCCAGCGACTTTGAAGTCCATATCTCCCAGGAAGTCTTCAATTCCCTGAATGTCCGTGAGAATGCGGACTTCATCTCCTTCTCTGATCAAGCCCATTGCTGCGCCGCTGACTGGCTTGCTAATTGGTACTCCGGCATCCATCAGAGCGAGAGTGGAACCACAAACTGACCCCATCGAGGTAGAACCGTTAGAAGAGAGAATTTCCGATACCACTCGCAGCACATAGGGGAAAGTTTCTTGCGGAGGCAAAACTGGCAGTAGCGCTCGTTCTGCTAAAGCGCCGTGACCAATTTCCCGCCGTCCTGGAGAACGCAGAGGTTTAGTTTCTCCCACGGAGAAGGGGGGGAAATTATAGTGATGGAGATAGCGCTTTTCCTCCTCTGGGTGGAGGTCGTCAGCGAGTGCTTGAGCATCTGCCGGCGTCCCCAAGGTAGCAATGGACAATACCTGGGTTAGTCCCCGGTTAAACAGGGCACTGCCGTGGACTCGTTGAGGCAGGACTCCTACGTGACAAGAAATGGGTCGCACCTCATCGAGTTTGCGTCCGTCAACCCGGATGCCCTCTTCAAGAATCTGACGGCGCATCAGTTTCTTAGTCAGGGCTTTAAACAAATTAGCAACTGCTTTGCTGTCCTCGGTGGCAGTTAACCTGATTGGGTCATCCTCTGGCAATTCAGCGATCGCGGCATTTACTTTTGTTTCTTTGACTGCCTCTAAGGCATCATCCCGTGCCTTTTTATCCAGGTCATATTGAGAGAGAACCCCTTCGATCGCCTCTGAAGTGCGATCGCTAATGAACGCCTCTAGGGTTTCATCCACTGTTGGCGGTTCCTCGATTATCATTTCAACGCCCAATTTTTCGATCACATCTCCCTGGGCAGCAATCAAGTCCTGCACTGCTTCATAGCCGAACTCAATTGCCTCAATTACGTCCTGTTCCGGCAACTGGTTGGCACTAGCTTCCACCATGACTACGCCATTAGGACTGCCAGCTACCACCAGATCCAAGTCACCCCGCTCAATCTCTTTATAGGTCGGGTTAATGATAAAATCATCTCCGATTAACCCAACTCGCACTGCCGCCATTGGACCGTAAAAAGGGATTTTAGCCAACAGCACTGCTACGGAAGCTCCTGTCACCGCCAATACATCTGGCGGCACTTGTTCGTCCATTGATAGGGTAGTGGCAATGATTTGAATATCATCCCGCAGCCATTGGGGAAACAGGGGACGCATGGGACGGTCAATCAGGCGACTGGTGAGGATTGCTTTTTCCGGCGGGCGACCTTCCCGCCGAAGAAACCCTCCAGGAATACGACCTGCGGCGTAAAGTCTTCCTTCGTAATCTACTAACAGAGGCAAAAAATCAATCCCTTCTCTCCCTGGAGAGCGCGTCGCTGTTACTAAAACAGCCGTCTCTCCTGACTCAATCAAAACGGAACCGCCTGCCTGTGGGGCGATCAGGCCAACTTTGAGTCGAATATCCCGTCCGTCAAAGGATATTGACTTATCAAATTCTTGCATTCAGCGCCTTTTCCTTCCATATCATTTTTCTCTTTCTTTGGCAATCCTAGCATTTCTAGCATTTCTGATGTCTGCCTCGGGTAGGCGTTGCCGCAAGCAAGTCTGAAGTCTGCTTTGCAACTCTGTGGGTTGGCGGCAAGTCTCAAAGGGCTTCTAAATTAAGTTAAATTCCTTCAGCGCTGGAAAAAAGTTCCGATTTTCGTGACTGGGGCGACTGAGTTTAATCAAAGCAAAGCGCTGCAAAGGCGTTAGTGCTGCCCACTTTTGTCCGATAATGGTCACTCCAAATTCTGCTGCTTTTTCTTGAATATTAATCGGGACAGTCGATCCATTCATCCAGGGGGGATTGGGATCGACTGGAAGTTCTCTAGCGGGTTCGTCTGTCTTTTCGATCACAAGATGTTGGAGAAATTGCCGATATGCCTGACTTTCCTCTGCTGTCGCGCATGGCATCTCCACCAGTAATTGACGCTCTTGAGGGTTAAACTTGTGCCAGTGAAACAGTTTCAGTTTTACCCCACAGATGTCCAGTTTCATCCGCACCTGCATGGGGATGCAGCGCAGAGAATCAACAAAATCCGCCTCAAATTGAAAAAAATCGCTCATCTCAAAATCCCCCTCTTTGACTGCTGCCATCCCCCTAGGGTTAACAATGGGTTGTTGACAGAGGTGAACAGACGCTGATAATCAGAGATTATCATCAAAAGAGGGCGAAAGGGCGATCGCCCTTTGCAGCTTGGCGCAAAAATAACCCACCAGGGCAAAAATAGTCAAAGCCTTACCAATCAATACTTGTGACTTACCCGCAGCGGCACTAGTACACGAGGGCGTAAGTTAGGTTACCATTTGAGAAGCTTGAAACCTTGAGAAAATAACACTTCTGAGTTCTGAGTTCTGAGTTCTGACTTCTGAGTTGGGGACTTCCGCGCAGCGGTACTAGTGTCCGTTCCAATCCAGCCCATTCCCGATATAATCCCCTCAGAAATCAGCAAGATAAACGCCATAAACTAGTGATTGCAATTTATCCTGGCAGCTTTGATCCGATTACTTTGGGTCATCTCGATATCATTGAGCGAGGCGATAAGCTTTTTGAGCGGGTGATTGTCGCTGTTCTGTGCAACCCCCACAAGCAGCCCCTATTTCCCGTAGACAAACGAGTGGAGCAAATTCGTCAATGCACGCAACACCTGCAAAACGTCGAAGTAGACAGTTTTAGCGGTCTGACTGTAGAATATGCAAAATTGCGCAATGCAAGAGTTTTGCTTCGAGGTCTGCGGGCGGTTTCAGATTTTGAACAAGAACTGCAGATGGCTCACACTAATAAAACCCTCTGGGACGGGATCGAGACAGTGTTTTTTGCCACTGCCACAGAGTACAGTTTTTTGAGTAGTAGCATGGTCAAGGAGATTGCCAAGTTCGGCGGGTCTGTCAATCACCTCGTTCCGGAGAATGTTGCTAGAGATATCGGCATATATTATGCCTAACATCTAATAAAACCTAAAACGACTTTTTTTGTTAAGCTAATACACATTTAACTTCTATAATTTAGAGGCTAAACCCTTTGATTAGCTTGAATCGTCTAAGTAAATTAGATGTCCATCAGCTCATCTCAATCCCTAAAGTCAGCTAAATTACAAAAACATCTACAAATGTTACGCCAAAACCCATCCTCCCGGAGCAATTCCAAAGGCGATCGGCCAATCCAACCACCTAAAAATCGGGTATCAGGTTTCGACGTTCAACAGGAACTCAACCGAGTTGAAGAAATAATTCTCGATAGTCCTCGTATTCCTCTGACTCGACTGACACTTGTTGAAGAAGACAAGCTGCTCAATCATCTAGATTTTGTCAGGATTAATTTGCCCGATGCTTTTGAGAAAGCCCTAGATATCATTGGGCAAAAGCACGAGATTCTCTTAGAAGCAGAAGATTACGCTCAAAATATTGTTGAGGCAGCCCAAAAACGCGCTGCTCAAATTTTAGATGAGACAGGAATAATACAACAAGCTGAATTTGAAGCTAGTCAAATCCGGCAACAAGTTCAGCAGGAGTGTGAGGCGATTCAACGAAAAACTATCGCTGAAGTTGAGCAGATGCGCGTAACAACGCAAAAGGAACTACAGCAATTGCACCAGCAAACACTAGCTGAATGTGCAGAGATTCAAAATGGTGCTGATGAATATGCTGAGGCGGTTCTCTCTCGGATTGAGCGGCAGTTGAGCGATATGCTCAGAGTAGTTCGCAATGGGTGTCAGCAGCTACACAATAATTCTCCATCCCAAAGTTCTCCGAATAAAAAGCTTCCTGGTAGTCCTGGATCGCGCTGATAATCAAAGGTCATTGTTCATTGTTGATTGTTCATTGTTCATTGATAATATTCGTGGGTTAAAAAAGGCACATTGACTAATTCTCCTGAGTCTTCTCCCGCTTGCACTTTCAAGCCAGCACCGCCAGCCTTGACGCGGACATAAGCTAAACCCAATGGTTCTTGTGTGGTTTCAGTGTAGCTGGTTAATATGCCGACTTTTTTACCTTCAACGGTTACTGCCGTACCTGGTTCAACTGGTGCGTCCAGTCGCACTCCCCAAAGTCTCTGCTTGACACCTTTGTAGGTGTTTAAACGGGCAATCGTTTCCTGACCGATATAACAGCCTTTTTCAAAGGAAATTGCTTTCGAGAGTCCTGCTTCTAGGGGATTATAGTCTTCGGTTAATTCTTGGTCGGCTGCTGGACGTCCCTGTTGAATGCGCAGTTGTTCCCAGACGCGATCGCCCGTGGGAGTTGCCCCAGTTGCCGTTAATTTAGACCAGACTGCTGTCGCTCCTTCAACAGGTACAATCAGGGTGTAACCGGGCATTGCCAAGCCACTGCCTACAGCTAGACGCGCGATCACACCTCCTAGGTGTACCAGTGCGTGACTCCCTTGAGGTTGAGCGAGGATGTCCTCTACACCTAATTGTTTCAGGAGGGAATCACTTTCTGGTCCGATCAGAGTGAAGACGGCATTTTCTTCAGAGATATCTGCCAATTCCACCCGATCCATGGGGAAGATAAAGCGGTCCATCCATTCCATTAGCTGCTGGCGGCGATTGGGAGAAACCATCACCAGCACGGCATCTTCGGTGACGTAGGCTGTCGCCAAATCAATTGTGCGTCCCGTAGAAGTGACAAAAACTGTATCGCAACCCTTTCCTGGCTGGAGTCGATTAATATCGTTAGTGGTTTGGTTGTGAAGGTAGCGCAACCGATCCTCACCGCTAATTTTCAGCAGTCCCCAGTGAGAGCGATCGCACAGGGCAACTGCTTCTCGCGCCGCTTGTAATGCCTGGCGATCGTTGCCAAAACTGCTTGGGGCACTAGCACCTGCTTCAAAGATTGCCCCTGCTTTCACCTGAATATCTCGTAATTCCTCAATCATATCGATTTTGGATTAATGGTTTAGCATTTATTTTTACAAGAATAACGCAGTTGAAAGCCCAGGGTAATTGCAGTTATTTTGTATAAATTGTACTTGACAAAATAGACGTTTAATCTCTGAGTGATCCGACTAGACAACCCCTCTTGAATCAAGGAGACTGCAATTAGATTGAATCAGTCCCTTTCACATTCTCTCAACTTCGGTGTTGCCCCATGGTATTCCCTCTCACGATCCCTTTTCGAGGGTCTTTGCGTTGATTGATCCCCAGCAGTTGCATTAGTGCTTCTTGAGTTGGGTGCAACATATTGCCGACCAGCTAGAGATTAAACTGATCAACATAGATAGCAAAACAGCCCGTGGCTCCTATATGATGCAAAACTTTGATGTAATTGTCGTAGGCGCAGGTGGTGTTGGCAGTGCTGCTGCTTACTACTTAGCGAAAGCTAAACAACGCGTTCTTTTACTCGAACAGTTTGAACTCAATCACAAACAAGGGAGTTCCTATGGCTATTCGCGGGTGATTCGCTACTCTTACGATAATCCGATTTATATCAATTTAATGCGGGCAGCTTATCCCCTCTGGTTTAGCTTACAGGAAGAAGCAGGGGAGACTCTGTATGTCAAGACTGGAGAGCTTGATTTTGGTTTTCCAGAGGCAGCAACGCTTCAGAAACTCGCTGCGAGTATGGATGAGGCAAAACTTGACTATGAACGTTTGAGTGGAAAAGAAATCCAGAAATGCTTTCCTCAATTTAAGTTAGAGGAGGGTATGGAAGGATTGTATCAAGAAGATTCTGGACTGCTGAAGGCTTCTAAATGTGTCCTTGCTCATATTCGCCTTGCTCAAAAACACGGTGCAACTTTGATAGAACAAATGCCAGTCATTAAGATTACACTCGGCAGTAATAGAGTGGAAGTTAAAACCAAAAAAGAAATCTATAATGCTGAGAAAGTTGTGATAACTACAGGCAGTTGGACAAAAAATATTTTAGCTGAACAAGGGTTAGAATTACCGTTGAAAATTATGCCCTGTCAGGTTGGATTTTTTGAGCCAGATAAACCTGAAAACTTTCAAGCTGGAAATTTTCCGGTGTTTTTGGCTCACATGATAGGTGACTATGGAGAATTCCCCTATGGTATTCCTATTTGTGAACATACTGGGGTAAAAATTTCTACGTTTTATGGTTGGGAAACAGTGGATGATGTCAGTGAGGTAGATTATAAACCTTCAACCGAATGGGTGGAAAAAATGCGCTGTTTTTCCCGTCAATATCTTCCGGGTGCAAGTGGGGCATTAGTTGAGACTCGCCGATGTTTATATACAATGACACCGGATAAACATTTTGTGATTGACCGCCATCCAGAACATGACAATGTTGTCATTGGTGCAGGTTTTTCTGGACATGGTTTCAAGTTTACTAATTTGGTGGGAAGTATATTGGCTGATTTAGCGATAAAGGGTGAGACTGAATATGATACCAGTTTGTTTAAGGTGTCGCGGTTTTTTTAATTGGTAAGCGATCGCTAGGACCAGCCAGGTTGCGATCACTGATCCAGCAGAAGCTATGAGGACGATAGTTTTGAGAATTAGTAGGTGCGTTGAGGGAAAATCAAACCTTAGGCAGGAACCTTCTCAATAAGTCTGGGAGGACTCGCCGAAAGGAACGGGGACAGACCAGCCAGTTGTGTGTGCGAGTGCGCCCAGACTTCCCCAAATCAAGGGGTGGCTGGTAAA
>JAAUYK010233908.1_pt1 | contig 10309 bp, 9 predicted proteins | sample 7278021 | NCBI WGS metagenome assembly JAAUYK01 (sample SAMN14350223, study PRJNA611818) | marine sediment metagenome | isolation source: surface marine sediment (1.8m) | place: French Polynesia: Moorea | collected 2018-08
CGAGCTGGGCCCGGGAGACATGCTCTACGTTCCGGCCGGCTGGTTCCATCAGGTCTCGAACCAGGAAGACATGGTGAGCGCGAACGTCTTCTCCTGGCGCACACGGAGCGACCCGACCTTCGAGCAGGAACGTGCCGCGTCGCCCGGCAGGAAGATCCAGGAACGCTTCCCGGGGATCCGCGAGCTGGCGGCGCGCGCCCGGTCGAGCAGCGGCTCGGGCGACTCGGCTCCCGGGGGTCAGCGGATCGTCAAGCGGGCCCGCTGCTCGTAGAGCTTCAGCCACGTCCAGATGCCCGGGTCGGCGCACCCTCCGGCGGCGACGAGGGCGTCGACCTCGTCTTCGCGCGCGCGGCCCCGCTCGGCGAGCAGCGCGGCGATCTCTTCCGGGGAGCTCTCGGGGCGGCTCTCGGCCAGCTCTGCCCGTGCCCGCGTCGCGACCGCGGCGAAGTTGCGGTCGAAGCTCTCCCGCTGCCCCGGCTCGGGATCTCCGCACTCGCGAGCGGCGCGCTGCATCGAGGCGAACTGGTCGAACGTGTAGAGCGGCTCGAAGAGATGCTGCGACATCCTCACGGCGTTCACCTCGAAGCCGACGTAGCCGACCACGATCAGGATGAACAGGATCGCTCTGCCGTCCATCTCCACTCCTGCGCCCCGGGCAAGGCCATAGGATGCCAATCCCCGCAGCTATCCGCGCATCGCCACCTGGAGCAGGCGGTCGGCGACGCGCTCGGGCAGGTAGTGGAGCGCGACCCGCTGGAGGTCGGGCTTCACCGAGTAGGCGGCCCGTGGCGAGGAGGTCGTGAGCGCGGTGTGGACGGCGTACGCGACGACGGCGGGATCGTTTGCCTTCTGCTGCTCCTTGACGGTCAGCTTGCCGAGCCGCTTCAGCATGGCGCCGAAGTAGCGGGAGCTCTCGGCGGCGCGGGCGAAGCTGCGCTCGATGCTCGCCACCATCTCGGTGCGGAAGGGCCCGGGCTGGATCTTGATCACCGGGACGTCGAGGAACACGAGCTCACGCCGCAGGGCATCCGAGTAGCACTCGATGGCGTGCTTGCTCATGGCGTAGGCGCCGTTGAAGGGCATGCCGCTCTGCCAGCCGGTCTCGGAGCTGATGTTCACGATGCGCCCGCTGCGGTTCAGCACCAGGGGGAGCAGCGTCCGGTTGACCCGGAAGGTGCCCATCACGTTCACATCGAGCACGCGCGCCAGGGCCGCCTCCTCGAGCTCGACGAGCGAGCCGACGGCCAGGATGCCGGCGAAGTTGACGATGCCGTCGAGCCCGCCGACGGCCTGCTGGACGGCCGCGCCCGCCGCCTCGATGCTGCGCGTGTCGCTCACGTCGACACGGCGTGCCGTGACGCCGGGGACCTCGTCGATCCTGGCGAGCGCCGCGTCGTCGAGATCCGCCGCGAACACGCGCCAGCCCCGCTCGGCAAGGTGGCGGGAGCTGGCTCCGCCGAGCCCGCCGGCGCCACCGGTGATGAAGACGGTTTTCTGGCTCACATGCTCCTCCTGCGCCCGCAGGCGATGTCCGCTGGCCGACACGCGCCGCACCGGCACGCCCCGCGCTTCGCGCCGGGCTACAGTGGAAGCGCCCGGCCCCGATCGAGGGGATCAGGAGGATGGCCCACTACAAGTACGACCGCCTGTCCGCGCAGGACAACGACTTCCTCGCGTGGGAGCACGAGAACCTCCCCATGCACGGGGGCTCGACGCAGATCTTCTCGGCGGGCCCTCTCGCTCGGGAAGACGGCGGCATCGACTTCCCGGCGGTCCGCAGGGGAATCGAGGGCATCCTGCACAGGATCCCCCGCTACCGGGAGAAGCTCGCCTGGATCCCCGGGACCGAGCACGCCGTCTGGGTCGACGATCCGGCCTTCAACCTCGACTATCACCTGCGGCACACCGCCTTGCCCCGGCCGGGCAGCGACGAGCAGCTCAAGCAGCTCGCCGCGCGCATCACCGAGCGACCGCTGGACCGCTCGCGTCCGCTCTGGGAGATCTGGATCGTGGAGGGGCTCAGCGACGGGCGCTTCGCGACGATCGGCAAGACCCACCACTGCATGGTGGATGGCGCCGGCGGCATGGACCTGGCGAAGAACCTGTTCTCGACCACGCCGGACTACGAGGAGACGGAGCCCGCTCTCTACGTCCCCAGGCCCCGGCCCCGGGCCGGGGAGCTGCGCCGCGACGAGTGGCTGCGCCTGGCGGGCCTGCCCATCCAGCTCGTCGAAGGGCTGGTCGGCTTCGCGCGGGGCAGCGATGATCTCAGCGCCGACCTGGTCGATCGGGTGCGGGCCCTGGGCCGGATGGCCTGGTGGAAGGCGGTGCCGGCGTCGGACACCCCCCTCAACGGGCCGCCGGGTCTCCACCGCAGGGTGGACTGGCTCGATCTCCCGCTCGGCGAGATCAAGGAGATCCGCAAGGCCCTCGGCTGCTCCGTGAACGACGTGGTGCTCGGCATCGTGAACAACGCCATCCGCGAGTTCCTGATGCACCGGCAGGTCGATCCGAGCAACCTCGTGTTCCGCGTGGCGACGCCGGTGAACGTGCGCCGGGCCGAAGAGGCGCACAGCGGTGGCAACCGCGTCTCGACCTGGATCGTGCCGCTGCCCCTCCACGAGTCCGATCAGCGCGCGCAGGTGGCGGCCATCCACGAGACCACCGAGGAGCTCAAGCGGTCGCACCAGGCCTCGGCGATCGAGATGGTCGAGGCCATGCACGAGTGGATTCCGATCGATCTCCAGTCGCTCTCGCAGGGCGTGCAGAACCTGTACGTCACCAACGTGCCCGGTCCCCAGCTGCCGCTCTACCTGATGGGTGCCGAGCTGCAGGAGATCTACCTGCACCCTCCGCTGCTCGAGAACCTGGGCCTTGCGATCGGTGTGTTGAGCTACAACGGCCGCGTGTGCTGGGGCATCACGGCCGACTACGACCGGATTCCCGATGTGGACCATCTGGCCGATCTCGTCCGGGCCTCCTACCGGGGGTTGGCCGCGGCGGCCGGAGTCCGGCTCGCTGCCGAGCAGGCGTCGGGCGGCCGTCGTGACGCCCCCGCGACGCTGCCTGGCCGCCCCGGAACCGCACCGATTCCGGGGACTTCCGACGCCTGATGCCTGCTCTCGTGTGGCGGCGAGACCGGCACGTACAGCGGGGCACCCCGTGCGTCCGATGTACTCGCCATGCCCCGCCGTCCCCGCGCGCCGAAGCGCCTCGACTACCCGCGGCTCCACGAGCGGGTGGTGGCGCTGCACGAGAGCGTGCGGACGCGCGAGGCGCTGGCGATCCACCGGAAGGTGTTGCGCGACGAGAACCCTCACGCGCTCGCGCTCTTCGGCCGCGTCGCCGCGAGCTACACCGCCTTCCCGATCGCCATCCGGCTGCTCGAGCGAGCCATCGCGTGCGGCGCCGACGATGCGAACGACTTCAACGAGCTGGGTCTCGCGTGCCTGGGGGCCGGGCGGCTGGCCGATGCGCGTCGCTGGTTCGAAGAGGCCGCGCGGCGCGACCCGAGCGACTACCGCGCTCCCACGAACCTCGGCATCGTGCTCCAGGAGCAGGGCGAGCTCGACGCCGCCCTCGAGCAGCTCGAGCGGGTCGCGGCGGCCCAGCCCGACGAGCCGGCCGTGGCGCTGCGGCTGGCCGAGCTCCGGCTCCGACGGGGTGAGCCCCGCGAGGCGCTCACGCTCCTGGCCGGTCTCCGCGATCGCAAGCTCCACCCCACGTGGCCGCTCGCCCTCGAGGCCGTCGCCCACGCGGAGCTCGGCGACGATGCCGCCTTCCAGGCGCTGATGCGTTTCGACGAGCTCGTGCAGTGGATCGAGGCCGAGCCTCCGGACGGCTTCCCGGACGTCGCGACCTTCAACGCCCGGCTCCGCAACCACGTGTCGCGCCACCGGACCATGGTGGCGGACCCGGACGGATTCTCGACGCGGAACGGCCGACACAGCCTCGGCAACCTGCTCCGGGATCGCGTCGAAGCCGTGGCGGGCCTGGAGTCGACGATCCTGCGCGCCGTCGGCCGCTACATCCAGGCGCTGCCCACTCCCGACGGGCACCCCTTCCTCGAGCGCCCCGAGGCGTTCCGGCTCGAAGCCTGGGCCGTGGTGCTGCGCCGCCAGGGCTACCACGAGGCCCACGTGCACCGGGACGGCTGGGTGAGCGGCGTCTACTACGTGCGCGTGGGCGACGTGGTCTCCGACGACGACGCCGGCTGCGAGGGCTGGCTGGAGCTGGGCCAGGGGCCCGCCGCGCTCTACGGCCTGGGCTCGACGCCCCCGACCCAGAGGGTCCGGCCTCGCGACGGTGCCTTCGTCCTGTTCCCTTCTTACTGCTGGCACCGGACGCTGCCCTTCGAGACCGACGGCGAGCGCGTGGCGGTCGCCTTCGACGTCATCCCGCGTCGCTAGGAGTCCGCGCGGCGGAGCCGGGCAGACTCTGCGCAGCGAGCCGGAGGCGAGCGAGGTCGAGCAGCTAGGGGGCGATCACCCCCCGAGCGCGCCGGTGACCCGGGTCACCGACCGGACCCGTCTGCCGGTTCAAGGTGGGAGGAGCCGACCAAGGAGGAGGGGTCCGTGATGTCGGGACTCGGCTTCTTCCGTTCTCCCGCGAGCTGGCTCCCGCTCGTGCTGCTGTGCGCCCACGGTGCCGTCGCCGGGCCGGCGCGGGCGCAGACGCCGGTGCTGCTCGAGTCCGCGACGCTCGGGGCGACGGGTCTGTTCGGCGGCACGTCGATCACCGAGCTGCAGTACGTCGGTTGGCGCTTCGAGATCGACGCACCGCTCGCGGTCGACGCGATCGGTGGCCACCTGCTCGGGCTCCCGAACGTGGGCAACGGCCTGATCTTCGGCGCGCTGATCCGGCTGGCGGCGATCGACGAGTTCCCGGCGGGCGATCCCTTCACTCCCGAGGAGACGGTTGCGACCAACAGCTTCCAGCCTCCGCTCCCCAGCGCCGAGGTGCTCGTGCCGCTATCGGTGACGCTCGAGCCGGGCCCCTACGCGCTGGTGTTCGGGTCCAACCTGTTCGGGGCGACGGGCAACGGCGCGCTCCCCAACAGCCTCGACCAGGCCGACATCCCGCCCACCACGGCCGACTCGTACATCTTCTACAGCATCCCGAACCTGGGTGAGCCCCCGATCTGGCGCGGACCCCTCGCCTCGCAGATGCGCTTCCTCGTGCGCGGTGCGACGCCCGAGACGGTGCCGGCACTGGGAGCCGCCGGCCTGGGAGCGCTGTCGGTCCTGCTCGGCCTGATCGGAAGGCGGGCCGCGAGGGCGCTACCGCGTTGAGCGGCGTCGGAGCTCGTGAGAGATCGACTGACGTATGTCATTGACATCTGTCAGTCGATCTGGTTCACTGGAGATCCATCCCGTCAGAGCTTCCAAACGACAGCTGGGAGGCTGCCGATGGAGATCGACCGCGCCCGGTGCCACAGCCTGTTGCTGGAGCGCGCGGCGTGAGCGAACCGCGCGGGAAGAAGACCCGGCTGGCGCCCGCCGCGGAAGCCCCCTCCAAGGAGCCGGGCCCGCTCGGCCGGCGCGAGCGCCAGCGTCTGGCGACCCGGGAGCGCATCTACCAGACGGCGATCGAGGAGTTCGAACGCGTCGGATTCGCCGCCGCCCAGATCGACCGCATCGTCGAAAAGGCCGAGGTCGCGCGGGGCACCTTCTACTTCCACTTCCGCGCCAAGGAGCAGGTCCTGATGGAGCTGCTGCATCGCCTCCAGGATCGTTACGTCGCGGAGCTCGCGGCCCTGGGGCCACCCCCCGAATCGATGGCGGAGTTCTTCCTGCAGATCTACGAGCTGGTCATGCGCGCCCATGCAGAGCACGGGAGCCTCGTCCGAGAGATCCTGGCGATGTACGCCCGCGGCGACGTGGGGACGATCCTCACGCACGAGTCGCTGATCGTGTACATCGTCGACTATCTGGGCGACGCGGCCGAGCGGGGTGCCGTGCGGCGGGACATCGCGGCCGAGGATCTCGCGATCCACTTCCTGACCGCGATGTTCCTCCACTTCACGAGCACCACCGAGCGCGAGGTCGCGCTCGAGTCCGTGCGCGCCAAGATCGACATCCTGGTGAAGGGCATGCAGCCGTGACGCGCAGGTGTCCGGCGGAAGTGAGCCCGCCGCTCCTGGGCGCACGGTCGCGCGGCGCCGATCGCGATGAGCCCGGATCGGCCGAGGCACCCGCCGGTATCCCGCTGCGTGCGGTCGTCCTCTACGCACTACCCGGGGCGCCGCTCGGCTTCATGGCGGCGATCGCGGCCATGTACCTGCTGAAGTTCGCATCGGACGTGCTGCTCGTCGCGCCCGCGCTCTTCTCCAGCTTCTTCGCGATCTCGAAGGTCTTCGACGCGCTCTCCGATCCGCTGATCGGCTACGGCAGCGACCGCACGCGTCGCGCCCTGGGCCGCCGCCGCCCGTGGATGCTGGCGGCCATCGTCCCCATCGTTCTCACCTTCTGGGCCGTGTGGAGCCCGCCGGCCGGTCTCGATCCGTCCCTCTCGGCCTGGTGGGTCGGTGTGGCGATCATCGCGTACTACCTGGCCTATTCGGCCGCCGCCGTCCCCCATCTCGCGCTCGGCGCGGAGCTGTCGCCCGACTACCACGAGCGGACGCGCATCTTCGGCGCCCGCGCGGCCCTCGAGTTCATCGGGCTGGGCCTGGCCGCCGCCGCGATGGCCTGGCTCCAGACCAGCGACGATCCGCGCCGGGCTGCCCAGGCGATGACGCTCCTGTTCGGCGCGACGCTCGGGATCGCCCTCACCTGGGGCTCACTCGCCACGCCCGAGCGACCCGAGCACCAGGGGCGGCCGATGCCGCCACCGATCCGCGCGGTGTCGGACGTCGCGCGCAACCCCCACGCGCGCCTGGTCGTACTGGCACTTTCGGCGGACACGCTGAGCTTCAATCTCCTGGCCGCGATCTTTCCCTTCGTCGCGGCCTACACGCTGCCGGATGACGCGCTCAGCGGCAGCTACGTCGTCAGCGCCATTGCGTTCGCGGTGCTCATGTTCCCGATCTGGCCGCTGCTCGCACGCCGCTACGGCAAGCGCCGCGCCTGGCTGGTGGCGCTCGGCATGCGGGTGGTGGGCTTCGTCGTGAGCCTGTTGGCGGTGCCGGACGCCATGTGGCTCGCACCGATCACGCTCGTGCTGGTGGGCGGCTCGCTCCCCTGCACCTTCATCGTCGCGCCGTCTATCAAGTCGGACGTGATCGACTCCGACGAGCTGGTCACCGGCGATCGCAAGGAGGGCTCGTACTTCGCGATCTGGAACCTGATCCAGAAGCTGGCAGCCGGGCTGGCGGTGGGGATCGCCGGAGTCGCGCTCAGCGCCGCCGGCTACGAGGCGAACGCCGAGCAGAGCCCCGCTGCGATCCGCGCGATGCTCCTGCTCTTCAGTGGCCTGCCCATCTGCCTGCACGCGCTCGCGATCGTGCTGGTCGCGCGCATGGGTCTGGACGAGGACGAGCACCGCCGCGTTCGCGCCGAGCTCGCGCGGAGGCGCTCCGGGTCTCCAGCCGGCGAGGCGGTGGGCTGACCTTCCGGCGGCGGGATCACCCCGGCGCGATCACGCCGTGGAGGAGCGTCTCGATGACCGCTTCGGCGCGCCGTCGTCCCACCCGCTCGCTCTCGCCTGCGAGTGCGAGCAGCGCGTAGGAGACGAAGACCTCGGAGACGACGTGCACCATGTCGTCGAGCGCGAGGTCCGCGCGCACGTGGCCCCGCTCGACGCCCCGCGCGAGGATCTGGCGCACCAGCGCCGGGAGCAGGCTCCGTCCCTCGTCGAGAACGCTCCCGGCGGCGGCGCGCACGAGGCGCGCGTCGCGCACCAGGAGGCCACGCAGCACGGTGCGACTGCGCGCGAAGTCGAGGCAGGCGGCCAGCACCAGCCGAAGCGTCTCGGCGGTGCCGGTGGTTTCGCGCGCCGCCTCCGCCACCAGCACCTCGTTCCACTCGCGCAAGACGCGCTCGAGCACGCGGGCGAAGAGGGTCTGCTTGTCTCCGAAGTAGCGGTAGACGAGCGGGCGCGAGACGCGCGCGGCGACGGCGACGTCCTCGAGCGTGGTCTTCTTGAAGCCCCGCTCGCCGAAGATCGACTCCGCCGCGTCGAGGATTCCCTCGCGTGTCGCCCGGGGACCCGACATGCGGGCATGTTTACAAACTGATCCTCTCGTGTAAACATCCCGGTCCCACTCCTCGGCCGGAGCGCATCGCTCCTCCGGCCCGGAAGACGACGGAACCCGACGGAACCGGAAGGGAGATCGGCATGACGGCGCACGGCTACGACGTGATCATCGTGGGTGGCGGGATGGGGGGGCTCAACCTGGCCGCCCTCCTGTGCAAGGAGGGCAAGCGCGTCCTCGTGCTCGAGCGCGGCGGGCGGGACTCGCTCGGAGGCCGCGCGGCCAGCGGGAAGGTCGGCGGCGCCGCCGTGGACAACGGGATCAAGGGGCTGATCCTGGCCGGAACCCAGGACGAGATCTTCCGCCGCATCGACAAGAAGATGCCCGAGAACGTCTGCCGCTGGACGAACTCCGGCCAGGTCCACATGAACGGGGAGTGGCGGGAGCTCGACAAGATCGTGCGCGGATCGATCGGTGAGTTCGCGAAGGTCTACATGAAGACCACGAACGAGTGGAGCTACGAGCAGCTCGAGGGTATCAACGACGTCTCGATCGAGCAGTTCGTCACCGAGCGCACCGACGACCCGGGCGTCATCGACTTCTTCCGCTACCTCGGCTGGCTCTTCGGCGGAACCCTCTCGATCCCGCTCGACTACTCCGCGGGCTCGCTCTTCTACAGCGTGAAGAAGCAGTACGACACGCTCGGCCGCTATCCCTCCCAGTCGTACTGGGTCAAGGGAGGCAGCGGTGCGATCGCCGGCCCGCTCGTCGAGTCGATCGAGGAGAACGGAGGCGAGATCCGAACCGGCTGCTCCGTCTCGCGCGTCGTCATCGAGGGCGGGAAGGTGCGCGGGGTGGACGTCGAGGTGGGGCAGCGGCACGTGCCCACCGAGTTCGTCGACACCGAGCGCATCGAGGCGCCGGTCGTCGTGAGCGCCGTCGCCATCTGGGACATCTTCAGCATCCTGGACGAGGACGACCTCTCCCCCTGGTATGCCGACCGTCTGCGCCACCTCTACCGCAAGACGCTCAACCTCGTGACCCTCACCTACGGTCACTCGAACCGCGACCTCTGGGACTTCACCGGGCCGCGCTGGGCCCAGGAGGGCCCGGTCACGGGCAAGCCCTGGTGCGCGAGCGACCTCGAGTACGGCGAGGACGAGAGCGAGTTCGAGGTGACCTTCTGGATGCAGCTCGGCTGGTGGGAGAAGCCCAACGTGTTCGAGATGCGCGAGGCCAGCCACAAGGCCGCACTCGAGAAGCTGTGCCGGGACTTCGAGGGCGACATCAAGGTGCTCTTCCCCGGCATCGTGGAAGAGGCGAAGTGGCGCCTGCGCTCCTTCGGCCCCGCGACCATCATGGAGACCCCCGGCTACGTCGGCAGCAGCCTCCCCGACATCCAGGCCCAGGGCGTCGACGGGCTCTACCTGGTCGGCGAGCGCACGAGCGCGGCCAAGGTGATGGGCGTGTACGGGTCGGCCCAGGTGGCGCTCCAGGCCGCGGACCGCATCCTCGCGCGCTGAGAGGAGCGAGGCCCCGAGTGGCCCCGGGCGGGGTGCCGCCGTGGGCGCGTTGCCTTCCTGCGCTCAGTGCGAGAGGGTCGGGACGAGCCCCTCCCGCCGCTTCCGCTCGCGCTCCTGCACGAAGGGGAGGAGCTGCTCGCCGGGCATCGGCTCGCCCAGGCCGAAGCCCTGGGCCTCGTCGCCTCCGAGCTCCGACAGGAAGGGAAGCAGGGCCGGCTGCTCGATGCCCTCCACCACGACGGACACGCCGAAGCTGTGGGCCAGGGCGCAGGTGCCGCCCACGAGACGCTGCGCCAGCTCGTCGTGGTCGACGCCCTGCAGGAGCGAGCGATCGAGCTTCACCATCGAGATCGGGAGCGTGGCCAGGCAGCTGAGCGCCGAGAAGCCGGTGCCGAAGTCGTCGAGCGAGAGCGCGATGCCCATCGCGCGCAGCCTGCGCATCACCTGGTCGCACACGCCCACCGGCTCGACCCGCGTTCGCTCGGTGATCTCGAGCTCGAGATGGCGCGCCGGCAGCCCCGCGGCGTCGAGCGCCTGCTCGACGACGCCCGGGAATTCCGGGTCGCGAAGCTGGAGGGCCGACACGTTCACGGAGACCCGGAAGTCGAGGGCCCCGGCGCCTACCCAGACGGCGGCCTGGACGCAGGCTTCC
>JAAUYK010091073.1_pt1 | contig 10308 bp, 12 predicted proteins | sample 7278021 | NCBI WGS metagenome assembly JAAUYK01 (sample SAMN14350223, study PRJNA611818) | marine sediment metagenome | isolation source: surface marine sediment (1.8m) | place: French Polynesia: Moorea | collected 2018-08
CGACCCTCTTCCAGTGCCGTCGCTTTTCGGTTCGAAGGTCTTCCTGGAGCGACGCGATGGTGTTCTCCATGCGCTGGAGTGCCGCAAGATCCGCGCTGTTCGAGCCGCCGAGGAGGTGGGAGAGCATGTGCACGTCGCCGTAGACCGCCGTGCCGAGATTGCGGTCGAGATGCGGGTGGCTGATCACCGCCCAGTAGGGCCCCGGGATGTCACCCGACTTGAAGGCCTCCTCCCAGGCATCAGCGAGCGATGCTTTGTTGGTACAAGCCTGAAACCGTCGAATTGCCGCCGCGTGCTTGCGGTCGAGCAACTTGTGGAGCAGCTTGGCAACACGCGAGCGGCTGCCTGCCTCGGTCACGAAGGCGCCATGCAGGAAATAGTCAGCCTCTCGGATGTCGTCGGCGCTGTAACCTAGCTTCTTAGCCAGGTTTCGCAGGTCTCCGAGGGTCAGGCATGTGCCGACGATCGAACAGTGCCAGCCGGGGTTGATCTCCCAGAGCTTGCGACGCCGGCTGCCGGCCCGCTGCTCGGCGGACCGGGAGTCACAGGCCTCACACATAGGCCGGGTCCTGGTCCGAGTCGGGCAGGGTGCCCTCTTGTCGGGAGCCTTGCGCGCCGGTCTCAACAGCGGCGAGGTTGCTGTTCTTCAGGCCATACCGCAGGTTTCGTCTCGCCATGGCATCTTCCATGATCAGCCGCATCAAGGCTTCGCAGCCCAACAACCGAACGATCATGCGGGCGCTCCGTTTCGGCGACCCTGGCCGAAGGCTGAACGGCTTCTGTCGGAACGACACATCAATCTGATCCCCTCGAACGAATAGATGCGAGTGATTCGCAATTGCAATCGTACACGTCAGGGCGAGAAGATTGCAAATGAAAATTATTCGCAACTACGCCGGCCTTGATTCCACGGCCTTTTCACCACGCAAGAACGCCCCGGCGCGGGGTCCCGCCGGGGCGTTCATCGGCAGCCGACAGGGAGATCGGCTAGCTCTGCAGGTGTCCCTTCACGCGGGCGGCCGAAAAGGGGTCGGCGTCCTGCCGGTCGAGCGCCGCGTCGACGACGGCGGGGATCTGGCTGCGGTGGACCCCGATGTCGCTCAGGATCCGGTCGTCGAGCGCCCGCAGCTCGCGGATCGCCTCGCGCCGCTTGCCGCGCCGCTCGATCGCGTGCACCGCGCGTTCGAACTGCTCGCCGACGGCGGCCAGGGCATCGACCGCCACCAGGGTCAAGCGCGGCAGCAGAAAGTCGCCGGCCTTGTCGGGCGAGTAGGGGGCGTTGGTCAGCGGACTGCGGACCAGCATCATGTTGGCCAGGGTCCTCGTCATGGTTCTCTCCTTTCGGTCTCGGGCCTGGGGCCGCTCGGTTTGATGGCTTATCGTTTAGAAAAGCTGTCCTGTTGAACCGAGGTCGCGTGCCGTTGAAGTTCTCTCTTGGTTGGTAATTTCGCTATTTTCCCGACTATTTACAAACGAGCTTTTCTTCCTGTATAGATGAGAAAATCTATCTCATGAGGAGAGAATGCGCCGTCTTCCGCCGCTCAATGCCCTGCGCGCTTTCGAGGCCGCGGCCCGCCACCTAAGCTTCGCCAAGGCGGCCGAGGAGCTGAACGTCACGCCGGCCGCGATCAGCCATCAGGTCAAGGCCCTGGAAGATTATTTCCAGGTCAAGCTGTTCCGCCGCCTGACCCGGGCCCTGCTGTTGACCGACGCCGGCCAGGCCGCCCTGCCGGGCCTGCGCGAAGGCTTCGACCGGCTGGCGGAGGCCGCGGAGCGCCTGTCCAACACGCGGCCGGACAACCTGCTGACGATCAGCGTGGCACCCTCGTTCGGCGCCAAGTGGCTGGTCCCGCGCCTCGACCGCTTCCGGTCCCGGCACGGCGAATACGAGGTCCGCATCGACGCCACGGACCACACCGTCGATTTCGCGCGCGAGGCGGTCGATGTCGGCCTGCGCTACGGCCGCGGCAACTATCCGGGCCTGCGCGCCGACGCGCTGCTGACCGAGGAGTCCACCCCGGTCTGCAGCCCCCGGCTGCTCGAAGGCCCGAACGCCCTGCGGGCGCCCGAGGACCTGCGCCACCACACGCTGCTTCACGTTTCCTGGCAGACCGAGGACGATTCGGCGCCGAACTGGCGCATGTGGCTGCTGGCGGCGGGGGTCCAAGGCGTCGACCCGACGCGCGGCTTGACCTTCAACCAGGAGACCCTGGCGATCCAGGCGGCGATCGACGGGCAGGGCGTTGTCCTGACCGGCAGCGTCCTGGCTGGAGACGACCTCGCCGCCGGACGCCTGGTCCGGCCCTTCGAGCTCAGCCTCTGCGACCCGGTCGATTTCGGCTACTACATCGTCAGTCCAGTGGAGACGGCCGAGCAGCCCAAGGTGGCGGCATTCCGCGACTGGATCCTGGAGGAAGCCGGCGCCGCCGGATGACCGCCCGCGACATGCCGGCCTTTCCTTCGCTACCTCGCTGTATCAAGCTGGGCGGGCTTCGACCCTAGGGAAAGACTCCATGGCGGAAGACGCGGCCGGCGGTCCGACCGACACCAAGTCGTTCTACGACAACGCCCTGCGGGAGGCGCTCGAGCGCATCGGCGGCGAGTACCAGCACCTGGCGCTGTTCTCCGGCGGGGCGGACGACAGCTTCGACGCCGCCAAGGCCCGCTCGACCGAGGTCATGGCGGCGGACCTCCCCCTCGGTCCCGAGGCGCGGATCCTCGAGGTCGCCTGCGGGGTCGGCGCGGCGTCGCGCTACCTGGCGAATCGCTTCGGCGGCCGGGTGGAAGCCACCAACCTCTCCGAGCAGCAGCTCGCGCGCGCCCGGGAACTGACCGAGGCGGCGGATCTGACCGACAGAGTGCGCTTCGCCGAGGGCGACTTTCATGCCCTGGACTTCCCCGACGAGTGCTTCGATCTCTGGTGGTGCCAAGAAGCGCTGCTGCATTCGCCCGACAAGGAAAGGGTGCTCAGCGAGGCCTACCGGGTGCTGCGCCCGGGCGGCTGGGCCGTCTTGTCCGACGTGACCGTGCCCGCGCTGGTGTCGCCGGAAGATCGCCGTCGGATCTACGCGCGGGTGCAGACCAGCGTCATGTGGGATCCCCTGGAGCACCTCGCCGCGCTGACCCGCTGCGGTTTCAAGGTCCACGGGTTTCACGACTGGTCGACACACGTGGCGCGCAGCTACGACGAGAACAGGGCCCAGATCGCTGCGCACAAGGATGAGCTCTTGGCAATCGCCGAGCGGGAGGCGGTCGAGCGCGTGCTCGACGAACTGGCGCTCTGGGTCGACTTGGCGCGGGCCGGCAAGATCGGCTGGGTCTGCTTTCAGGCGCAGAAGTAGCCGTCGCCTCCAGCGGGTCTGCTCTGGGCCTAGGTCCGCGTCGCCGAAGCGACGCCCGCCGGCGCCGCGTTGCGCACCCTCTTGGCGACCATGGTCTCGTGCAGTTCCGTGATCATCCGGCTGCCGGTCTTGACGAAGAGAAACGGCAGGACCGCGTGGATCGCGCAGGCCAGGGCCGCGAGCAGGAGCCGCGACGCGAAGGAAGCGGCGACGGCCAGATGCTCCCAATAGGTCTCGTTGACGGAACCGGGGTGTTCGGTGAAGAGGCGATGCAGCATGGTCGGGTCTTTCTCGTCGAGAGGGTCGGGCAAGAGTAAGGCACTCGAGCGGGAAAGAGTTTGCTTAATTGACCAAGAATGCGGCTGAATCTAGGATTTCATCCCAATAGAGCCGATTTTCTGGGGATGATTTTCTATGGATGCCTTCGATCGTAAGATTCTCGCCTGTCTGCAGGCTGACGCGACCCTGTCGATCGCGGAGATCGCCGAGCGGGTCGGGCTCTCCCCCACGCCCTGCTGGCGGCGTATCCAGAACCTGGAGAAGGCGGGCGTGATCCGGGCCCGCGTGGCCCTGCTCGATCCCGAGACGCTCAACGTCGGCGTGACGGTCTTCGTCCGGGTCAGGACCCGGGAGCACAGCTACGAGTGGCTCGAGGGCTTCGCGGCCGCGATCGCCGAAATCCCGGAGGTGGTCGAGTTCTATCGCATGAGCGGGGATATCGACTACCTGCTGCGCGTCGTCGTGCCCGATATCGCGGCCTACGACGCGGTCTACAAGCGCCTGATCTCCAGGGCATCCCTGGCCGACGTCAGTTCCAACTTCGCCATGGAACAGATCAAGTACACGACGGCCCTGCCACTTGACTACATCGGGTAAGGACATTCCTACACCAAATTAGTGAAATTTTATTATGATAAATAAGAATAAACCCTCAAATTTTATTTTGCTTTTACTTTCATGCCTTAGTTTCTGCACAAACAACTTTGGTTGATTGGCATGTCCGTTTGTTCAATTGATTTGGCTACATCCTCGACAACGGATGGTCGAGACCGGAACGGACATTTCTGCACGATCGGCCGATCCGTGAGGAGGGCGTGGGGGAATCATGATGGTATCTGGCGCAAGAAATCTTGAGATCACCGAAGCGGGCCAGATCGTGGCGCGCAAGCTGATCGAAGTCTTTGAACGCGAGGGCGGCGAGGTTACGCCCTGGTCCGTCCGCTGGCTGCGCGAACAGGTGATCAAGCTGTCGATGGACTTGGACCGGGAGACCATCGAGGAGGCGCGGCAGTCCAACTACAGCGGCGCCAAGCCGACGGCGTCGCTCTTCCTTGTCGGTGTCGCCGAGGCCTTGGACAGCTACTTCGAGCCGGCGCAGGACAAGGGCTGAGGCTTCCAGCGTCGCCGCTGACCGCGCGACAGGTCTATCATCCAGCTCCCGAAGTCGTCTAATCTCGTGGCGGCGGCCCGGCGCGCAAAATCCAAAGCGCCGAGGTCCGCGAGAGTTATCAGCCGGCTGATGGCCATGCCAGAACGCTCGATTGAAGTCCGCCCGCTATCAGGCGCGCTCGGCGCCGAAGTCTCCGGCGTGGCGCTGGACCGCCCGCTCGCGGACGAGGATTTCCGGCCGCTGCACCGGGCCTTTCTAGACCACGGCGTGATCGTGCTGCGCGAGCAGGACCTCTCCCCGGAGCAGCAGCTCGCCTTCGCCCGCCGCTTCGGGCCGATCGTGGCCAACAAGTTCTTCCCCCAGGTCGAGGGCTACCCCGACGTGGTACGGGTGCTTAAGGAGAAGCACGATACCCGCAACATCGGCGGCGCCTGGCACTCGGATCACAGTTATGACCAGGAACCGGCGCTCGGGTCGCTGCTCTATGCCCTCGAGGCGCCGGAATCCGGCGGCGATACCCTGTTCGCCAGCATGAGCCGGTCCTACGAGGCCCTGTCAGACGGCATGAAGGCCATGCTCCTCGACCTTCGGGCCATCCACAGCGCGGCCCAAGTCTTCGGGCCGGGGGCCGAGGCGGGCGAGAGATCCGGCTTCCGCTTGTCGGAGGCGGCCTACGGTGAGGTCGCCCATCCGGTGGTCAGGACCCATCCCGAGACCGGCGCCAAGGGTCTCTTCGTCAACCCGGTGTTCACGCTGCGTTTCGAGGGCATGACGGCGGAGGAGAGCCGGCCCCTGCTCGCATTCCTTTACGACCATATGACGCGGCCCGAGTTCACCTGCCGGCTGCGCTGGGCGCCCGGCTCGCTCGCCCTCTGGGACAACCGGGCGGTCCTGCACTTGGCGGTCAACGACTATCACGGCCAGCGCCGCCTGATGCACCGGGTGACGATCGCCGGCGACCGGCCGTACTGACGGTCAGAAGACGACGAGCTGACGCACGGTCGCGCCTTCGGCGAGGCGGTCGAAGGCCTCGTTGATTTCTTCCAGCGCGATCCGTTCGCTCATCAAGCGGTCGACCGGCAGGCGGCCGGAGCGGTAGAGCCCGATGTAGCGCGGCACGTCGCGCAGCGGCACGGCGCCCCCGATGTAGCTGCCCTTGACCGTGCGCTCCTCGGCCACAAGGGTCACGTGCTTGAGCGCGAAGTCGTGGGCCGGATTGGACAGACCGGCGCTCACCGTCGTGCCGCCGCGCCGGGTCACGCGGTAGGCGAGGTCCATGGCCTTGACCGAACCGGCCATCTCGAAGGCGAAATCGACGCCGCCGCCGGTCAGCTCCCGGACCCGCTCCGCCGCGTCGGCATCGCCCGCGTTCACTGCGTCGGTTGCGCCGAGCTGGCGGGCGAGCTGCATCTTCTCTTCCCTGAGATCGATCGCCACCACCGGGCCGGCGCCGATCAGGACCGCCCCCAGCAGCGCGTTCAGCCCGACGCCGCCCAGGCCGATCACGGCGACCGAGGCGCCGGGATGGACCTGGGCCGTGTTGAAAACCGCGCCGACGCCGGTCAGGACCGCGCAGCCGAACAGGGCGGCCTCGTCGAGCGGCAGGCTCGGATCGACCTTGATCAGCGACCGTCGGGACACCACGACCCGCTCGGAAAAGGCGGCGACGCCCATGTGGTGGTTGACCGGCTGGCCGTTCCGGGACAGGCGCCGCGCGCCGGACAATAGGGTACCCGCGGCGTTGGCCGCCGCGCCCGGCTCGCAGAGCGCCGGCCGGCCCTCCATGCAGGGGCTGCAGTGACCGCAGCTCGGCACGAAGATCATGACCACGTGATCGCCCGGGGTCAGATCGTCCACATTCGGTCCGGTCTCCGCCACCACGCCCGCCGCTTCGTGGCCCAGCGCCATGGGGGTCGGTCGCGGCCGGTCGCCGTTGATGACCGAGAGATCCGAATGGCAGAGCCCGGCGGCCTTGACCTCGACCAGCACCTCGCCGGGGCCGGGGCCTTCAAGATCCAACTCCTCGACCGCGAGGGGGCGGCTGGTTCCGTAGGGGCGCGGAGCCCCGATTTCGTGCAGGACGGCGGCTCTGGTTTTCATGGGAGTCCTTATAGCAGATGACCAGCAATGCGACGTATGTACATCGAATCAGGAAACTCGCTAAGCTGTTAAGGGTCGGGGGCTTTACGACAAAGCGCGGAAAGCACGAAAGGCCGATCGCACGGAGGACGGGGAGGCGTGGCGGCGGGCGAAGCCAAAGATACCGTGATCGAGTTCCGCGGCGTGACCAAGCGCTATGGCGAGGTGGTCGCGGCCGAGGACTTGAACCTCCAGGTCGGCGCGGGCGAATTCCTTTCGTTCCTCGGGCCTTCGGGCTGCGGCAAGACCACGTCGCTGCGCATGATCGCCGGCTTCGACCCGCCCAGCGAGGGCGAGGTTCTGCTGGACGGCAAGGTGGTGAACGCGCTGCCGGCTTATCGCCGGCCGGTCAACATGGTGTTCCAGCACTACGCGCTCTTTCCGCACCTCGACGTCGCGGACAACGTCGCTTATGGACTTCGGCAGCGGGCGCCGAGACCGCCCAAGGCGGAGATCGCGCGCCGGGTCGACGAGATCCTCGAGCTGGTCCGGCTCGGCGGCTATCAAGAACGCCGCATCTGGGAGATGTCGGGCGGCCAGCAGCAGCGTGTCGCGTTGGCCCGTGCGCTGATCAACAGGCCCAAGGTGCTGCTGCTCGACGAGCCGCTGGCGGCGCTCGACCGCAAGCTCCGCCGCGAGATGCAGATCGAGCTGCAGACCCTGCAGCGCAGCGTCGGCATTACCTTCATCCTGGTGACCCACGACCAGGAGGAGGCGCTGTCGATGAGCGATCGGGTCTGCATCATGCGCGCGGGCCGGATCGTCCAGGTCGGCTCGCCCCGGGAACTCTACGACCGGCCGCGGGATCGCTATGTCGCCGATTTCGTCGGCAAGTCCAACTTCTTCGAGGGGCGGGTCGCCGAGGCCGAAGGCAGGGAGCTGCGGATCGAGCTGGACTGCGGCAGGTCGCTGTCCTCCAGCTGCCCGCACAACCCGGCCGACCTCGGCGTCGGCGACAAGGTGAGCGTCAGCGTCAGGCCGGAGCAGCTGGTCGTCGCCCGGGACCGCCAGCGCCTGCCGGCGGATGGCGGACTGCAAACGGCGGCCGAGGTCTTGAACCGGATCTTTCTCGGCGAGCACACGGAGTATCTGCTGCGCGACGAGGCGCTCGGCGAGTTTCTCGTCCTCGCGCCTCGGCTGACCGAGCTCAGCGAGCGGCCCCTGGATATCGGCGAGAGCATCCATGTGGCCTTCAGCAGGGAAAGCGCCCTGGTCTTGGGCGATGTCTGATGTTTGAGCAACCGCAACGGGGCCAGAGAGCCCCCACAGGGAGGTGACCATGACCGATCGCAATATCCCAATCAGCCGGAAGAAGTTCATCGACGAGCTGCTGCGCTACAGGCGGGGCTCGATCAGCAGGCGCCAGTTTCTCGGCGCTACCGGCCTCGGAACCGCCACCGCCGTGATGGCGGCGGCGATGCCGGCCTTGAAGCCGCGAAAGGCCCTCGCCAGCAAGATCGGTGACCGGGTGGTCCTGGCGACCTGGCCGAATTACCACGACCCGGCAAACTTCGAGGCCTTCACCGAGGCGACCGGCGCCGCGGTCCAGGTCAACGTCTTCGGTTCGAACGAGGAGATGCTGGCCAAGCTGCAGGCCGGCGGCAGCGGCTGGGACGTCTTCGTGCCAACCAACTACACCATCACGACCTACGTCGGGGAAGACCTGATCGAGCCGCTCGATCTCGCCATGCTGCCGAACTACGAAGCCGGGGCCTTCGAGCCGCGCTTCTCCGACGCCGGCACGGTCGACGGTACGGTCTACGCGGTGCCGAAGAACTGGGGCACGACGGGCTACGTGGTCAACACCAAGCACACCAAGGGCAAGACCCTTACCACCTGGAAGGAGTTCTGGGACATCACCAAGACCGACTTCTCGGGCCGGACCATGGTGCACGACTATCAGCTGACCACGATCGGGAACGCGCTCAAGTACTTCGGCTACTCCTTCAACTCGGTGAAGGAGAACGAGCTGGCCGACGCGGAGAAGTTGCTGCTCGAGGTCAAGCCGCATCTCTTCGCCATCAACAGCGATTACCAGCCCTCGCTGCGCAACGGCGACGCCTGGATGTCGATGTGCTGGACCGGCGACGGCAAGCAGCTCAACACCGACATGCCGGAAATGGCCTACGTGCTCGGCAGGGAAGGGGGCGAGATCTGGAGCGACTACTATGCCGTGCCGAAGAGCGCGCCTCATCGCGCGGCGGGCTACGCACTGATCGACTTCCTGCTTGATCCGGCGGTCAACGCCAAGGAGGTCCTGGCCCACGGCTATCCGGTCGCCGACCAGCGGACCAACAAGCTGCTGCCCAAGGAGCTGCTCGAGGACCCGATCCTCTATCCGGCCCAGGAGTTGCTGGACGCGCTCGAATTCGGCGCGGCGGCCACGCTGACCGATCCGAACCGGGCCGAGTTGCTGGCGCGCTTCAAGTCGGCCTGACGCCCGGCGACGCGCGGGCCTCGCCGTGCATTCCCCGTGGACCAGGCGTCTGCTGCTGGCGCCGGCGACGCTCTGGTTCGCGGCAATGCTCGTCCTGCCGCTCGTGGTGGTCTTCGTTTTCAGCTTCGGTGAGCGCGGGTCGGCCGGCGGCTACGTGCCGGCCTTCACGCTGGCGCAGTACGCCAACCTGCCGGCCCGCTTCACCGCCTTCAAGAACACCCTGCTGCTGGCGCCGACCGGCACCCTGGCGGCGCTGCTGGTGGCCTACCCTCTGGCTTACTTTCTGGCGGTCAAGATCGACCGGCGATGGCGAACCGTCTTGCTGGTCATGGTCATCGTACCGTTCTGGACCAGCATCCTGATCCGCACCTATGCCTGGATATTCATCCTCGGCGGGCGCGGCATCCCGCAGCTCTTGGACCTGATCGGTATCGAGGGGGTGCGCCTGATCAACACGCCCTTCGCCGTGCTCGTCGGCATCGTCTACGGCTACCTGCCGCTCATGGTCTTTCCGATCTACGTCAGCCTCGAGAAGCTGGACAAGAGACTGCTGGAAGCCTCGGCCGACCTCGGCGCACCGCCGTGGCGCAGCTTTCTCCAGGTGACGCTGCCACTTTCCCTGCCCGGCGTGGCGACCGGCTGCATGCTGGTCTTCATCCTGCTGATGGGCGAGTTCCTGATCCCGGCCCTGCTCGGCGGCGGCAAGGTCTTCTTCATCGGCAACGCCCTGGTCGACCTCTTCCTGCAGTCGCGCAACTGGGCCTTCGGCTCGGCCGTGGCGGCGACGCTGGTCGTGATCATGCTGGTGACGGTCTCTGTCTACATGCGGCTGGTGATGCGCGGCGCCAGGCAGCGCGACGACGTCACCGTACTCTGAGGCCGGACGGTCATGAAGCTCTACGCCCTCGCCGTCTATCTGTTCCTCTATCTGCCGATCGGCATCATCGTCCTGTTCAGCTTCAACGCCGGGCGCCACGCCAGCAGCTTTCAGGGCTTTTCCG
>JAAUYK010002822.1_pt1 | contig 10306 bp, 7 predicted proteins | sample 7278021 | NCBI WGS metagenome assembly JAAUYK01 (sample SAMN14350223, study PRJNA611818) | marine sediment metagenome | isolation source: surface marine sediment (1.8m) | place: French Polynesia: Moorea | collected 2018-08
AAAGCAGGGAAGGGTGATCCGCCGCCGCAGCTGGCACGAGGTCTCGGATCTCCACTCGTCGTGCCGGGCCCCCGAGGGGGTGCGGAGATGACCATGCTGATGGCGTCGCAAAGGCGCGGCAGAGCTCGCCATGAGGGCTACGGCAAGAGGCTCACCCTTGCCCTGGCGAGGATGCCGGCCGGCGCCGCACGCGGGTGGTATGGCTTGCATGCTTGGTCCTTGGCAGGGCGGGAGCCGCAATGGCGGAAGAGCACCCCAAGGACGCCCTGGCGACGATCTTGCGTCAGAACGGCTAAGAGTGCCGCATCGCCAAGTTCGCCTGCTCGAGCATGCTCTCAGTCGAGCGGCCAAGTCGTTCCAGTGCATCGGTGATGGGGATCAGCGGGCCGGCCCGTGTGAGCGCAAACTGTTCCAGATCTCTCACATCAAGGCGTCTGCGGTCTGCAACCCACAGCGGATGATTTTTTTAGGTAGTTGGCGCGAAATGGTAGGTGCTCAGGAACCTTATTTGGCGCAGTAGTCCTGCGAGGGAGGACGCTCGTGACAACGAATAGTGCGGGCCGACGCCACGGGACAAGCCCTGCCGGCCAATCTTCGCGATATGTAGCTGGGCTACGCCGATTCCGTCCACTTCAAGCGCTGGGCCGGGATCACGCCGAGCGCGTTCGGATGCCACCGGCACCTGCACTGATTGCCGTCGTGCATCGCATCCTGGTTCTGGGTCGCCGAGAACCAGTCGAAGTCCGGAGAGGAGGCCCTTGAACCGTCTCGTCATGGTCTCCAACCGGGTCGCACCGATCCGGCGCGACGGCACCGGCGTGGTAGGCGGCCTGGCAATAGCCTTGCAGGCGGCGCTGAAGGACCGCGGCGGTGTCTGGTTCGGTTGGAGCGGGGACACCGCTATTCACGAAGGCGGCGAAGCCCAGGTGACCAAGATCGGCCGGATTTCCTATGCGACGCTCGATCTGGTGCAGCGGGACTACGACGAGTACTACTCTGGCTTCGCCAATTCGGTGCTGTGGCCGCTGTTTCACAACCGCCTGGACCTGACCGACTTCAGCCGCCGTGATCGGGCCGGATACCAACGGGTCAACGCCATGTTCGCCAGGCGCCTGCAGCCTCTGCTGGAGGCTCGCGACGTCATTTGGGTCCACGACTACCATTTCATTCCTCTGGGAGAGTACCTGCGGCAGGCCGGCTGTCGTCAGAGGCTCGGTTTCTTCCTGCACATTCCCTGGCCACCGATGGAACTCCTGTTGACCCTGCCGGACCATGAAGCACTGGTCAGGGAACTCTGCGCCTACGATCTGATCGGGTTTCAGACTCGGACCGACCTGAACGCCTTCGAGCAATACATCCGCGAGGAAGCCGGTGGCACGGTTCTGCCTGGCGGTCGAATACGGGCCTTCGGTCGCAGCACCGTCGCCAAGTGCTTTCCTATCGGCATTGAGACCGCAGACGTCGCCGAGCTCGCGCGCAGAGCAGAAAACAGTCACCAGACCCAACGCCTGAGCGAAAGCCTCTCCGGCCGACGGCTGATCACCAGCGTCGACCGGCTCGACTACACCAAAGGGCTAGTCGAGCGGATGGAGGCTTATCAGCATTTGCTCGCCAGCTATCCGGCCTACCGGGACAATGTGAGCCTGCTTCAGATCGCGGTGCCTTCGCGCACCAATCTGCCTGACTATCAGCAGATGCGACGGCAGGTGGAGTCCCTTGCCGGACACATCAACGGCACCTTCGCGAAGTTCGACTGGTCTCCGGTCCGCTACCTGAATCGCGCTTACAAGCGCCAGACGCTGACGGGGTTTCTGAGACTGAGCCACGTCGGTTTGAGCCTCCCGCTCCGCGACGGCATGAACCTTTTCGCTAAGGAATTTGTTGCCGCGCAATCCTCGGACGACCCTGGGGTGTTGGTGCTGTCCCGCTTCGCAGGCGCAGCGCACGAGCTCGACGGCGCGCTCATCGTAAACCCTTACGATATCGAGGGCGTCGGGCAGTCCCTGGCGAGAGCTCTGTCGATGTCGTGCACCGAGCGTCGCGAACGCTGGCAGACCATGTTCGCGCATTTGAGTCGCTTCAATTTGCGAACTTGGCGTGATTCCTTCCTGAGTACCCTGGAAGCGGCTCCCTGCTCTGCCGCCGCCGCTTGACGCAATAACCAATCAGCTCGTCTTGCTGGGAGATTCGGTGGCACCGATGCCCGCTTCCCTCTGACCGCGATCAAGGAACGTTGGCGCAATGTTCCGGACTGGCTTGGCTATTAGATCGGCGCCCCCGGCCGGCTGAACCCGATTGGCAGCTTTGTTAGTCTGAAGCGGGACGCCATTTGCTGGATTGAGTACAAATGGCGCAGATTTGACGCCGGTCAACTATGGTGCCGGGCGGAAGACGACCGCGGTCAGACGGGCTCGCGTTTGGTCGGGAGTAAAGCGCTAACCTCCGAAAGTGAGAGTTTTGCGTCCCGCCGAATGTATTGAGAAGCGATAGGGCTCCAGGCTCAATCGACCCAATGCAGGACATCGCGAACCACTGACCAGCGAGGTGGCTGCTGCTTGTCGATCTTGCCTTGAATCCAATAGTCATAGAGCCCGTCGATCGTGCGATTGCGCTCGGCGAGCTGCAGCCACACGTTCACCGCCTTGAGCAGCTCGACGCTTCCCTTCGGCAGAACATAGCCCATGGGAAAGCTGGAGATCGGCCGGGGAATGGCCACCGTGTATTGTGGGTAGAGGATGGTCCAGGCAACTGCCTCTTCCGCGGGACTCAGTATCGCGTCAACCTCCTCGAGGCCGGCCTCGAGGAGCTTGCGGTACTCCGTCGCGTTCTGCAACGGCACCACAGTCGCATCCGGGATCAGCCGCCGAATAAGAGCTTCCGTGTGCTCGAAATCATAGGCGGCGATCCGGAAATCGCCACGGTCTTGTATCTGCAACCAGGTCTCAAAGCGGTCTCGATCGTGATCCAGAACAAGAAATGCCGCGGTTTCGGTCGTGAACGCCCTGGTCAGGTCTACCCGTGCGGAATTCCTGGCCAGTAGCGGAACCTGGATCATGGCGATGTCGCAGTAACCGCTATTGACCTTGTCGAACCAGCCCTCGGCCTTCACCAGGGGCACAAACTCGAGGGTGACGCCCCAGTCCGCCGCCAGCCTGTGCGCCATTTCGACGTCGAAACCGACCAGGTCGCCAGCCGCATTGAAGTAGGCCATCGGGTAGGACTTGGGTCCATAGCAGGCTCTGAGCACGCCGCTTTCCAGGACTTCGCCATAGCTGCGCGGCCTTTCAAGCTCATTGCGCTGGACCGGCGGCGGCTCAGTGAAGACCTTGGCGGATTGCGGCGTGCGTAAGAGCTCGAGGCCCGCCAGCGCTTCGGCCTTGGTGTAGGGCACGACCAAGACGTTGGTGTAGAAGGCGCGCAGGCCGAAGAGGATCCCGGCGACCAGCAGAATCGAGACCAACGAGAAACGCAGCAAAGGCGCTAGCTGCACCCGCACTCGACCCTCCATCGCCACGGCGCCGATCAACCCGATCACGGTGAGGTGCATGGCAGCCAGGAGCGTGCCGAAGCGACTGCTCAACACGTCGACGGTGACGTAGAGGTGGAACAAATCGGTCGGCAACCTGAACAGATCCAGGAGAAAGGGAATCGCCAGCACCGGCCCGCCGAACAGGCTGGCCATACCGACGACTGCCAAGGTCGGGTAGTTCTCGGCCGCAACGTCCGACCCGACGTACCAGCCCGCAAAGAGCGCGAAGGCCAAGGACATGACGAGTCCGAGGTTCGGAAAAGCGAAGAAGGTCGGGATCAGGATATCGACCGAAGCCCTGGCTCGCTTTGCCTCCTCCTCTTTTTGGTCTTGGATCTTGTCGAGCAACTCCTTGCTCTGCGTGGCGAGGAGCGGCAGTACGATCAGAAGGCTGCCGGTCGCAAAGGCGGTGATGAGCGGGGCGCGAAGGTAAATCAGGATGTCGCGATAGCGAAGCGGTGTCAGTGCCGCCACAAGGCTGGGCAAAATCCAGAAGCCGAGTACGACGGTGAGCATGACGTCGATCGCAAGGTAGACCTGCAGACGACCCAGCTCATCAAGGCGCAGGCTGCCCGCGGCACTGGCGACTATCGCGAACACGCCCAGGGGCGCCAGCTTGGCGACCAGGCCGGTCAGCCGAACTAGCGCCTCGGAGATGACCGACAGCGGCTCCAGCAGGATACGTTTGTTCTCGATCCCGATCAGGCAGAGTCCGATTAGAGCGCTGAAGACGACAATCGCCGGCACGACCGAATTGGAGAGGGCATGGAAGAAGTTGGCCGGAATGTAGAGCGCCAGAAAATCGACCGGTTGGGGCTCGCGGATCAGATTCGTGCTGAAGAAGGAGGGCGTCGGCCAGTTCGGATAGGCGAGCGGCCCCAGGAAAACGAGCGCGAGGCCGATCGCCCAAAGCGTCAGCAGGACACCGCCGCCGCAGAGCGCGAGCCGCCTGGCCTGCTGGTAGTCGAGCCGGCCGAGCCCGCAGATCAGGGCGACGACGATGTAGGGGATTACCGTCATCTGCAACAGCATGATGAAGGCGTCCCCGGCCACCTTGAGGAACGCCACCAGATCGCCGAAGAAGACTCCCGTCACGACACCCAAGCCCAGCCCTACAAGGACCTGTGTGGCGAGGTTCATGCGCATGGTCGCCCCCCCCAGCGCGCTTCATACCGTATCTCGATGGCGCGCATGAACACACTAAACTGACGACTTGCAGATTCACTTTAGAAGTAGGAAAACGCAAGCTTCGGGCCGACCTTTGTGACGATCTCAAGCTGCGAGTGCAGGGACTCCCGATGCCAAGGCAACAAGCCCGCCTTTGCCCGCGTACAGGTCCCCGTAGCTGCTGCCAAAGCCCGCAAGCAAGTGTAATAGGAACAAGAAGGATTTCCTCTCTCTTGCGAGGGCCTTGCGCTATCCGGATAGTGATGGGTCGGAGGATACGGATAAATTGAATAGGATGGGCTGAAGGCACGCGGGAACCACAATCGATGAAAACGACCGACTCCGACACATAACCCAAGCCGGACGCTGTCAAGAGTATAGACTAGCCGGCCTTTATCGTCGTTCTTTGCCGTCTGGCAAAGACCGGAGATATCTGCGGGACCGCATTGCGGTAGAAGAGGGACGGGTGGACGAGCTTGCATCGCCAGAAGACGAATCTGCTGGTGCGCGGCGACGGATGAGCCGATTGGCGATCTGGTCTCGCACACTCGCGATCCTGGGCGATCCGAAAACGATCATCGCCGGCGTGTTGCTCGGGATCGCCTGCGGTCTCTTCGCCAGAGACCTTGCTTTTGAGCTCCGCCCGCTCGCGGCGACCTATATCGCGCTGCTCTCCATGTGCATGCTGCCGATCATGGTCACCGCGCTGACCTGGGGTATCGGCCAGATGCTCCGCAATCCGGTGACACGGCCGCTCTTCGGGCGTCTGGCGGGCTTCTACGCGTTTGGCTTGCTGCTGCCCAGCGTCGTCGGTCTCTTGGCGGTGTATTTGATGCAACCGGGCGCTGGCCTGAGCGAAGAGGCCAAGAGCGCGCTCGGCGCGCGGGTCGAGGGCCACAAGGCCGCGACCGAGCCCGAGCCGGCCGGAAGCGGCTTATTGACCCGTTGGATCTATCAGGAAGAAGTCGAGACAGGCGGCGTTCTCGGATTCCTCCAGGGAATCGTGCCATCCAACGTCTTCTCGGCGCTGAGCAGCGGGCACTTCATCAGCATCGTGTTCTTCTCGGTGCTCGTCGGGCTCGCGCTCGGTGTCGTGCGCACCACCGGCGCAGAGGAGACTCTGCGGGTGGTCAATACATTTTACGACATCTTCGCAAAGATGTTTGGCTGGGTCCTGGTGCCTTTGCCCTTCGGACTCTTCGCCATCGTTGCCGCTGCGGTTGTCGAGATCGACACCGAGATGTTTGCCGCCTTTGCCCGCTTTCTGCTGACTCTATGGGTTGCAGGCCTCGCCCTAATCCTGATCTATGCGGTGATCACGGCCGTCTGTGCGCGCCGTTCGCCGCTTTTCGTCCTCAACGCCCAGAAAGAACCCCTCATTCTGGCCTTCGCGACCGACAATCCCTTCGTCGCGTTGTACTCGAGCATCGAGGCGCTGCGTGAGCAGTTCGGTGTCCGCCGCGAACTGTCGGACACTGTCGCGCCCTTCGGCGTGGTTGCCAACCAACACGGTCAGATCCTGCTCTTCGCAGTTTTGGTCGGGTTTCTAGCCCAGCTCTACGACATCCAGCTCGGTCCAGGTGAATTGGTGGTGCTGACGATCGGTTGCGTCGTAGGTGGCGCGGCGGCGGTCGGCGGCGGTGCTATCCTCGCGCCCGTCATTGCCCCTGTCTTGCTAGGCGCGGGCGTTCCCACGGTGCTGGCAGCCGTTGTCCTTGCCACGACGCAGCCCCTGACCGCGCCGCTCGGCTCCATGCTGACGGTCAAGGCGACCAACATGCTTGCCGTGCTCACCGCTGCCGGCGAGCAGGAACGGGAGCGCGCACCATGAGTCGTGCTCTCTGCTTGGTCGCTGCCAGCTTGTTCACAGTTCTCTGGGGTTATGGCGCGAACGCGGCGGAATCCGGGTTCGCCGACCTCGACCGGATCATTGGCGCGGGTCGGCTCGTGGTGGCTCTACCCGCGCGCCAGCGGCCACCCTATGTCGTCGACGTCGAGGGCCAAGAGCCGAAGGGCTTCGACCCATGGCTTGCGCGTCGGCTTGCCGATGTTCTCGAAGTCGAGTTGCAGCTCGTCCGTTCCGCGAAATCCTCCGATGACCTTGTCGATTTGGTCGCTGCCGGCAAGGCCGATCTGGCGCTTGGTGGACTCTTGGTGACCGCCGAACGAGCTCTGAAAGTACGCTTTAGCCGCCCCTACATCCGTGAAGCGCCGACCTTGCTGCTGCACCGGCGCGACACCATGCCATTCCACGACACCTGTCCAACCTTGGAAGAGATCACCGAAGTCCTGGCCAAGCCAGGCCAAGTCGCTTTGCAGAAGGGTAGTAGGGCAGAAGCTGTGGCCCGGCAACTGGTCCCGGATGCGGCGCCCAAGTTGTACGAAGACCCGAATCAGCAGTTCGCTGCGATCCTGGCCGGTGAGGTGTTGATCAGCGCTCACACCGAAGCGCAATCCCGATACCTGCTGCGTCAGCAGCCCAGTGCTCGCATCCAGGTTCGCTCCTGTCTCGGCGGTGCGCGGTCACACCTGGTGGCGATCGCGGTTCGCCCCGACATGCCGGACCTGCAGCGTTGGCTGGACACCTTTCTTGAGGTGGAACTACTCGACCTCACCGCTGAGGAGCTGTTGCAATTCGGCGAGCGGGAAGAGCTCTGGCCCTAGGATCCGAAGTTCTCGCCGACTCACATGAGGCTATCTGGCGTCGGTCTCCTTCTTTTCCGACCAATCGACCAGGAAGGCATCTGCATCGTTGAGCTCGTCGATGATCTGCTGGCCCACCAGACGGGAGAAGCTCTCTAAGTCGCTCGACCCGACGTCGTAGCGAATCCGTGTCACCGTGGCGGTCCTACGCTCGATACGAAGCGTGATCTCGGTATCGCGGTCGTCCGCAAAAACCAGCATGGCGTTATCGTCCTCGACCGTCTTTTCCCTAAGCTCGAGCGAGAGCGTCTGACCGGCGCGGAGGGCTGCTTTGACAACGTCGTCATACCGGGCGACCCAGAAGCTATCGCCTCTGCCGGAGCCCCGCCGCTCGACAACCACCGGGGCGGCGCCGGTGGCCGCCGGCAGGATGGTTGCGGCGGGCAGCACACAGCCGCTGCAGGCGGCGACCGCGATGACGATGGTGCAGAGAAATATGGAATTCGATAGCCTGGCCATCATGACCGCTCCGACCCGGCGCTTTCGTCCGGCATGTTGCCCGCCGCTCTGGAGCCTGCCTTGCTGGGGAACGCGCCGCAGCATCGTGTGCCCCTGCCGTCTGCGGCGATCTCATGACTCCGCCGGTCGCTTTGCATGCCCTGTACCATCAGGGTCGCTGCGCCCAGACCATTCCCAGGATCACTTCGGCGATGAACCCGGGGTCGTCCAAGGGCGCCTGGTGGCCCGCGTTGCGCGCGATCAGCACCTCGCCGCCGCCCAGCGCTGCGGAGACCTTGAACTGCATATCGAGCCAGAGATCCTCCATACGGCCCTCGGTTGGCCCGCCCTGAAAGAGCAAGCTGGTTGTGTCGAGAGGAGGCCCCGCCTTGTCCTCCGCAGGATCGTCGCAAGGCAGGCCAAGGATGTCATCACCCCACCTGTACATCACCTCTTGGAGCATCGACGCAAAGATGTCGCTTTGGTCTTTTGCGCCCGGAAACCAGGTCCCGATCAAATGCGTAGCGGCCATGGCGCCGCTATCGCCGTATTATGTCTGCTTGCGGACGGAGCTGAAGGTGCGCGCCACGGCCAGCAGCTGCTCATCAGTCCAGGCAGCGCGTTCGAGCAAGACTAGCAATACCTGCTTGCATCAGATTCCGGCCGGCCTGCCGGGAATGAGGTATCCGTCACCAATAGTGATTTGAGAAGCATTGAGTTCCCGTTACCTCAGGAGCCAGCCCCTTCGGCTAGTCCACTGTGTTGGCGGGGAATTCGCAAATCTCTCCCGCGTGGCAGGTGGTCGAACAGTCGAGATTCTCACCTCAACTTTTCCTGAGAGAGCGTCGAGGTGATGATCGCCCTGTGTAACTGGCTTTGTGGGAAGATGCTGAAGGATGATCTGAAGGTGTGACTCTCCGCTAATGATGCTCCCAGCTTTCGCTTCCACGCAGGTCGGCGCGTATGTCCGGTTGTGGTTAGGGTCGTTCCTGCTAGCGATCTCACCCAAACGCCTGATGATCTCCAGCTTCGGACGTGCGGCGGAGGTTCGCCCCACGGGAAGGTATGGCCCGAAGCAGACTTTGCTGATTGTGTTCGCTCACAACAGACGCTCGACACAAAAAAGAACTAGTCCTGCAAATGGACAGCCCGACTGGTGTATCGTATGGGGTCTTTACAAGAGCAGTCCCTTGGGTCAGCTTCTGAACCAAGACTTGGATCCAGTGTTCAAGAATAGGTAAGGGTTACTTGAGACCCATCCTTTTGCTGAGTGACTTGATCATAGGATTAACATGATCAAGGGAATTGTCTTTCTTTCCTCGGACCTTGATCAATGAATTGGTGTGCCGGACGGGTGCGGGTTCGTGTCGCTGATAAGTTAAGAGATTGTGGCGGTCAGACTGTAAAAATAATCGAAGTCTATTCCTGATGAACAAGATCACGTTAGCAGCATTCTTGATCTATTCTGCGGCATCGGCCCTCACAACGAGCGAAGCTTCGGCCACTGGTGCTGGAGAAGGTGAATGGGCCGTTTACGCCGAGGAGTTGAATGGCGACGTCCATTTTTATGATACGTCACGCGTGGAAAAGATCGATACATTACGTCGAGTTTGGAATGGTGTCCGGTACAAAACGTCCGTCATGGGTGCGTCCAGTTATCTAAGCCTGTTGGAAATCGACTGCTCCGAGCGGACAGAGAAAATATTGCAGAGCACTTTTTTCACAGACAAACACTGGAAAAAACCCGCCATGATGACGGACACCACGGAGAAGCCGAAGCGTCAAATCGTGGTGGGTTCCGCGACGGAGCGCCTGATTGAAATTTTGTGCGATTGACAGAGTGTTTGATCGCCAGGATCTTTGGACCAAGACCTTTAACCGCCCGAACAAAAAAGTGCCCGCGGTACCGAGGTCACGCGGGCACTTTGTTCGAGAGGTTCATTTCATGCTTTGAGAATTACTTCATACTTTCCGCTGTGACCTTGTAAATCTCACCGGCATCCACAGAAACGTAAAGCGCGTTATCCGGACCCATGACCAGGCCACGGAATCGCTTTGAAAATTCAAGAGGCATGCGCGTGATTCCATTGATCCCCAAACCATCGGGGGTCATGCTGATCATGTCGATCCGTGAGCCGGCTGGTGTGCCACCAAAAGCGATTCCCATGATGCCGACAGCCAAACGGCCTTCGTAAATGCCCCAGTTGCTGCCTTTCAGGAAAGCGGCAGAACCGGTTCCTTGGGAGAAACCGTTATTGTTCCAAGATGGCGGCATCAAATCTTCGAAGCGCGTGTCGCTCATCGGGGTGTATGCAGCACGCACCGCCGGGTCCATACCGTCCATCTGATTTGGCTCGTAGCCGCAGTACTTATCCGGGCATTCACCTCTACCCCCTGTTTTCTCCGCGGGGTCCCAACCGGCATTGCCACCATTCACAAGAGCGGTGATCTCATCGTTGTGCCACGGGC
>JAAUYK010056235.1_pt1 | contig 10305 bp, 5 predicted proteins | sample 7278021 | NCBI WGS metagenome assembly JAAUYK01 (sample SAMN14350223, study PRJNA611818) | marine sediment metagenome | isolation source: surface marine sediment (1.8m) | place: French Polynesia: Moorea | collected 2018-08
CACACATTATATATGTACGTAGGATCATGACTTTACGACTATAGCAACAATGCGCTTTTATATGCTTCTTAAGCATTACCGGGGCGCTATAGGCATACTACGTAGTTTGGCTAGGCAAGCGAATCATCTTCTCAATCATGTAAGTGATTTACGTTGTCTAGTAATTCTTGTACTTGGTCGATTGTAGGGCCCTACTTCCGCTCTCTCCCAGCAGAGGAGTCGAATGAACTTGAAGCCGGTATGGTCGGAGGAGGAAGGGGATTTAGATGTTTTCCACTGCCGGATGCCTTGCTTATTTCTTGGCCTCTGGAGCAGCCGTTCAGAGCAGGAGACGGCGGCGGGATGGTCGGCGTACCCGGCACCGAGGCAGCAGAATTTTGGGACACCGTGGTCGGCGACGTCGACCTGGCCATCATCTTCTGCCTGACCTCTCTAATTTTCAGTTGCAGGCACACCTTGGTTGGGAAGGCATCCGAGTGCTTGAACTGAAAGGTCGAGGTCGCCTGGTTGGAAGGGAAGAGGCCGTTCTCCTGAAACAGCTGCATCACCAACTGCCGGCGGTGATCCAGAGTCTTCCTCAGCGAGGACGGCTTCTCCTTGGGAGTCGTTGGCGAAGTCAGACTGTCACCGAAGGAATCCTGGCTGCCGTCTCCGCGCAGAACCGCCTCAGGACAGAAGTCGGGGCCGAAAAATGTGTTCCCCACGGACTTCTTCGAGGGCGTGCCCGTCTTATTTGGGGTATCGGCGTCGGAGCCCAGAGTGTCCTCTCCTCCAGTGGGCGCCGACTGGCCGTTAGCGATCGGGGACGGGCCGGCAAGACCGGACGCCGACAACGGAGCGACGGGCGTTGAAACGCTTGGAGCCTTGCGCTTCTTGCGGTAGCTCTGCACGAAAACCTGAGGCGACGACGGCAGAGAGGGAAGGTTGCCGGGGGACTCTCCGGGATTGTACTCCGGCAGCGACGAGAACTTCTCCTTGAAGTTGACCTTCTCCAACACCTGCTGCATGCCGTCCTCCTTCGTGGCCTTGCGGAAGAAGCCTTTCATGCCATTGGGAGACTTGGGCTGCTTGTCCTCATCTTCTTTATCTGCTTCATGACAAGCGTTGCCGACTTTGCTCTTGATCTGAGCCGGGGTTGGGCCGAGAACGAAGCTGTCTCGTTGCGGATGTCCGTCGCGGGCGGGCTCAACCTTGTGCAGTGGAACCAGGTAAGTCACAGGAGTGGCGTTGGCGGCCGCGGCTGCAGAGACCCCCGGCGGTTTGGGTACTTGCTGCTGGACTATCACCACTTTTCCCGCCAGAGCGTCCCCTCCGTTGGTAACCTTAAACGCCCCTGCGGGGGGTGCTTTCTGCACAATGCTAGCACCCACAGCCAACGTTGCTGCCTCCATGGTGTTGGCGGCCTTTTTCACCGCGTTCGGATGAGGTGTCATTTTCTGTTGCGGAAATGCCTTCTGCTCCAGCATGACCTCCGACTCGCTCTCGATGTCGGTCTCCGTGTCGGACACTTTTTCCTTGCATTTAAGGTCTTCGAAATCATCGTTGTTCTGGACTGTCAACGAATTGCCTCCTCCTCCCTGCCTGGCCTCGACCCCGCCGACGGAGCTACTGCTGGACTTTCTTCTCTCTTTGGCGCACCACTTCCACTCCGGGTGGGCCCTAAAATGCTCCTCCTTCACCTGGTTGGCGAGGTCATGGTACTTTTGCTTCTCCTCCGATCCCAAAGAGTACCACCATTCGCCCAAGATTTTCGACACGGTCCTGTTGTCCTGGTTTGGATGCTTCTGGTGCACAAGGGGACGGTGGCGTTTGCTGAAGATCATGAAGGCGTTCATGGGCCTCCGAATCCGCGTCTTTGCCGACCGTGGCGCTCTCGAAGAACCGTTATCCGGTGGATCGAAAACTTCGTCGTCAGTGAGAGAGTAGTCGCTCAAATCGACGCCTTTCTCCTGGGCCTGCTTGTGGTTGTTGCTGTGGTGACTGTTGGAAAAGTCCTTGGAACGTCCGTCGGCCGCATTGTCCGGCTTCTTAGTGCAGTGTCCGTTCCCATTCTCGGTGCTGTTGTTTCCAACCGAGTGATGATTGGCTGGACGTCCACCACCACCTCCTTCTCCACCGTCGCCGTCTTCATCATCGGTCGGGTGACTTCCTCCCGCGCTTCCGGCCGGCTCCCCCGAAGGCAGAAACGGCACCAGAGAATGCCACGGATAGACGGTAGGCGCGGCGTTGGTTGCTGAGCCGCCGTTTCCGTTGACCACCACCCGACCTTGGTTGACCGTGGCCGATGCCGCCGCTGACTGATCTCTAAGTCCTCCTGACGAAGATGGGACGCCCGTCGCCGACAATGAAGACGGCAGGCGGGGCTGCTGCTGCTGTGACAAGTGGCCGTTGCCGGAGGCCGCCGCCGCCAGAACTGCTTGCGGCGCGCACGTCGAGGCTGTTTCCGCAGCTGTTACCGAGGCCACGGTCAAGACCGGTAACAGCTGCATCGGGTTTGGGTGATGCTGCTGGAGGATCGCGGCGCCGCCGGAGGGGGCTTGAGGGGCGCCGTCGCCGCCTCCGCCACCGGCCCCGCCGCCCCCGCTGTTGGCCAACACGAGCACTTGTGCCTGTGGAGGCAGGGCCGGACCCGTCCGGAGCGGCATGGGCGCGCTGCTCAGCGTGCCTCTCGACAACGTCACCGTATTCACCGGGGCCGCCTTGAGGACCAGGGGTATCCTCTGCTGGCCGGCAACTGCGCCGTTCTGCGGCCGGCCTTGATCGGGAATGTGGATCGTTATCGGGGTGGTCGTGGGTTGCGGCAGGGGGCTAGCACCGGCATCGGCGGCCCCCTTCTGGTGCGGAATGACGTAGTACAGGGCGCCGTTGTTGCTGGTCGAATTGGGCGCCCCGCTTCTCTCGAAGGAGGGCCCGGCATGGTTGCCCTGGGGCTGGGAGGCTGCCTGAGACGCGGAGAGGACCGCTACGGAAGACGTCTCCGGCCTTTCCGCCGTGACGATCTGCGCCGGCTTCGCCGAGTGCTGAACCACCAGCCTTTCTCCTCTCTCAGCTGCGGACTGATGCTGTTGCTGCTGTTGCTGTTGCATCGCCGTGTTGTTGAGAACTATAATCTGTTGCTGTTGAGGCTGTTGCAGATTGTAGTCGCTATCCGCCTTGGCCCTAATTGGCTGGGGTACCGTCATGGCCGTAGCCGGTCCAGTGGCCAACTTGTACACCCCGGTCAAGCCCTGAGTGCTCGGCGGCGCAGAAGCCGTGGACACGGACGGCCTTACCAGCTCGGGTCTTATTACCCCTCCCGCCATTGGCTTGGTGACGAAGCGCGGGGTGGGGATGGGCGAAGCAGACGACGCGTGCTGCTGCAAACCGATCTTGGCGCCGCCTTCGACGATTTGCAGCTGCTGCTGGGCCATCGCTGCGGCCGAGGTCGACGGAGGGTGCGCGGCGATCGGCATGAACACGTTGTGTTTTGAGCCCACCACCGTCTTCGGCGACTGCTGCTGGCTCGAGTGGTGGTGGTGCGCGAGGGCGTTGCGAGGCGACGACGCGGGGCTGAACACCGTCGGCGTGTCAGATCGAGAAGAGGCGGACGTGTTGCCGAGCGAGACGAGGAGGTTTGCCACCTCCATCTTGGTGTCGTCCTGCTCCGGCGGCTTCGCTCTAGGCACCGGCACACCTGGCGGCGCTCCTCCCGCAGGTCCGAGTCCAGATCTTGCAATGGCTCCCATGCCCAAGGCTGCCACACCTGAACCACCGGAAGCGCCGAGCATTTTGGCCCTGATGTACGGACTTGGCCCGAACGCTCCAACCGTCGAGTTGATGAACGACTTCCCCTTCAGACTCAGATGCCTTGAGCAGTACCCGCGTCGTTGAGACTCCTTTGCGCAACCTTCTCTGGAGCAAAGTCGTCGCCATTGTTTCCCGTTGAATTTTTTTCGTATGCCGTTCGGCGTTGAAACCACGTCTCCCTTCTTGTACTTGTGCGGCGTCGCTGGAAGCGACCGGGGAGACGATGGAGTTGACCGCCGGCCGCACATCATCATTCCCGGTTCGATGCTGGACGCCGTAGCGCGATTTACCACGCTGCTTGAACCGGGCCCCATCATCCGTTCGTCGCCAACGCTGCCTCCGCTACCGCCCCGCGTCGCGTTGCCCGTCGCTGCCAGGGGCGCCGCAGTTGACGAAGATGACGCGGAAGGCCCACCCGCAGTCCCCTGAGTGGTGCTCTGAGACCTGGGCTTTCCGTGTATGAGGGCTCCTGGGGTCAGCGACACGGACCGTCCGCTGGCCTGGGTGTCCGGTCCCATGGCAGACGGTCCGAAGGAGATGTCCTCCTTCTTCAGGTCGTCGTCGCTCTCGTCGAGCTCGTAGACCTGCGGTGTGGTCGACGAGATAGGAAGCGGAGAGAAGTTCGGGTGATTGATTTCTTCCCACCAGGGCGGTAGGAGCAGTCTGACTTGAGGACGCTTTACCCAGGTGGGCGCTGTGTCGGTGTGCGTCGGAGTCCCCGTGCCGCCATGGCCTCCTGCCGCGGGAGCGTCTTTCCTCTCCTCAGCCTCGCCCACCGGCTTCACAAGGAACTGCGGCGGCGAGCGGCAAATTTCGCAGACCACGCCTTCCACAAAGAGGTGGCGCTCGGGGTCCACTTGTAGAGCAATTTTTGAGCCCAGAGATACCTAAAAGCAGAATAATTGACGTAGGTTGCGGTCATTCAGTAAGAATCAAGTTCTTTCGTACCTGACTCGACGCCGGCACCGAATCGCTGATCACCGTGTCCAACTCTCCTCTGGCTAGTATTTCGTGGTAGACGAGCGGCTGTTCCTCTCCATCGAATAGGATCGACAAGGAGTAGCCCTCGTAGACATTCTTGACTACTCCGGGGCAATAGTACTGGTCTCGCCTGGCCAGCACTCGCTGCCCGATCCAATCACGCAGATCGAGGTCGAACTTGGCCGAGTCCGACTTGGCGACTAGAGGCGGTGGGGGCGGAAGGGACGTTCCCGGCGCCCGAGGCTGCCCACTCGTTGTGAGCGGGGAGGGTTGCATCTCTCTCTTAACGTACGCGGGACTCTTGCGGTCAATGGGCGATCCATACTTGGCACCGCCACTGTAGTACGCACTGTCATCGTGGTAACCGGAGGAGGACAGTCTCCTGATGTGCACCCCGGACGAGCCGAAGACCGGCGTGTTATTCCTGCTTGACGTTGTCGACGACGGCGAAGCGGTGGGAGGCCTATTCTTCAGGGTTGCCGATTGCTGTTGCTGCTGCTGGGGATGGTGTGGAGAAGGACTCGGACTCATGCGATGGAATCCCTGGCGTTGACTCGATGCCTGAGGAAGCCCGTAGTAATGTTGCGGGTGCTGGCGCGGCGTTGTAGACAAGTCGGCGGCGGCAGAGGTGGGGTGGGTGTCGCCCGGGGCCAACTTCGGGGTGGACAAGTCGACGACCATGCTCTGTGGCGACGCGGGGCACGCATCGCGGCCGTAGTCTGAAGAGGCGGAGGCGGACGGCAGCCGGCTGTGCGACGCACGAGACTCATCGTCTCCGGCCGCGCCGGAAGATGCGCGCCCTTCGGCCAAAGTGGCAGGGGACGACGAGGAGGCGGCGGCGGCAGGACCCGAGTTCGAGCTCTCTGTCCCGACCGCGGCACTGCCGTCAGTAGACTCAAAGTTCTCATAGTCCGAAGCTGTAAACTTCCTCTTCTTCGGCAACATGGTTATCTTCTGTAGCAGTGAAGACACTTCGGCTTCAGACTCCTTTTTGCCTTATGCACTCATTGCCCCGTTCGAGAATACCCGCCCGACGTGCAAGTAGCTATGTAGCATCATCTACTTATGTAGAAAGGTACGTCGTCCTTGTCTTGATCACTACGTGCCCACGGTGACCGACCGACCGACCGTCGACGTACGTGTCTCGGCTGCATCGAGCGGAGCTGGCCCAACACTTGGCGGACTGCCATTCGCCTATTCTTTCTTCCTCGCCACCTCTTCTGCCCCTCGAGTTCTTCGAAATTGACTTCAGCTTGAATGATCTGTTCCTATGCAGACATACGCGGCGTCGCGGCGGCGCTCTTGACATCCATTGCCAGCATCCCCATGCAGCCAGCCAGCCAGCTTTCTCCGTTGGCCCGCAGGGCGAAGGAACGGTGAGCGCGTCCCGATCACTTGGGTGCGTAGCCAAAAAAGTTTTTCCCCCTCGTCGGGGAAATCTGTTGACGAAGCGGACGCAACGTATGACGATGACGTTGGCGCTGTTTTGAGCCTAGCGATCGGTCGCCTCTCCGTTGTCCAGTCTCGATCGACTATGATGCGCTGAACGCACGTCTCGAGTTCCTGCCGCTGACGATGGTTTTAGGCATGCTGAGCCGTTGCGTTGTGGTGATGTCAGTGGCCCCTTTGTCGTACGCAGCCCGAACGATCAATTAATATTTAGCGTAGAGTTACATTTGCGATGGTGTTCGGCGGATCTCAATAGGATGGAGTGAGTGAGCTGTCGAGTCCCTCCCTCCACCAAGCTAACCTTACGTAGTGCACTCGTAGGCCTCGCTTGCACTTTGAGGCTCGCTTGCTCGCTCGCTCGCTCGCTCGCTCGCTCTCGCGCATTGCTCCTCTCCTCGCTCGCCTCCTCCGGCTCCCTGCTGGTGGCGGACGTGGTGGGGCGGCTGCCGCTGTTCTCAAGCAGAGAGTGAGTGGAGTGGACTGCTCACTCGCTTGCGCTCCTGTCCGCGTCTGCTTCCGGCCGCTTGCCCGCCTAGCTGCCAGCTCTCCCTTCTTGAATGGGACTCACTCACTTTAACTGTTCCTGTAGATACTCGTACTCTTTCGTCTAGCCGCCGTCCTGCGCGGCCGTTTTTCCTTCCGAGTCCGTCCGCGTCCGTCTGTCCCTTCTGTCCGATTGTCCCTTGTACAGTCGTACTGTCTGTACTGTACGCACGCGTACGCTCGTCAGATCCACCCCAAACGGACCGCGTCGAGGTCCGCGCGCATTTGGCCAGTCGTGGCCTTTTTCAGCCTCGCCCGCCCAACGTACGTCGCGTGCACGGTTCTTGTAAAGCACGCTCCCGCGTGTCCCTTTCTGTTCGGTCCGTCGTCTGAGAGTGCGTCGGCATAGCCGGGGCTCCTTTCTCTCCTTCCTCTCCCCTACCTAGCTCGATCGCTCCTTTGCTCTCCCTCCCCCACCAATCCGCTCGTGGTAAATGACTGCGCCGACGTGCAAGACGACCGACCGGGGTCGAACGGACGGACGGCAGTCACATCATATTGGTCACGTCGCTGTCGTCTCTCCACTCCGCCTCGTCCGGGCTCTCCTTCGCTGCTCTCCGTCGGTCGGTCGGTCGGTCGGTCTATATCCTTGCCGCTCAATCTCTGCCGAGTCGAGAGTCAGTCGACCGACCCGCCGGCCGCCGAAACGAGGTCCGTGTCCGCCTGTCCCGGCCTTCGTTTCTTTGTTTTGCCCTTTGCTTCGCCACTTGCCAGCTAAGGGCGGCTGGCCAGCCACCAAGGGCGATGTGGAAAGAAAGACTTCGACTTCGCCTTGACAGACAGGAGCGGGGCGGAGACGGCCCAGTCGCGCGACGTCCGCCAGACGTCGGCCCGGTCAGGACCTCAATAGCGCTTTAAGCAATTCTTTTATTCTACCGTCTCCCGTCCGTTTTCTTTGATAGCCGATCGTTCCACCAATGGAAAGTAAAGCAGCGGGCAAAGCAAAGTCTTCAGTTCAACCTCGCGTCCGGCCGTCCGCTGGCCCGACGCGACGTGTGGAATTCCGTCGGTCTGGGCCACCGGCAGTTCATTCAGATCGAAGAGTGTGCGCTGCGCGTTCACTGTCGGAGGCGGAGCCCACGCACATTGTACTAGCCATGCAGCTAGCTATGTATACGCACTACGTTACCCAAGCTAGCAGCTAGCCAGCTCTACAAAGTCCGAGAGCACGCGGACGGACGAACTGACGGACGCGGCTCCTCTCTCCTGCCAGACGGAGACGGACGTCTACCGCTGCGAGCGAGCGATCCTCCACTTTAGAGTGTCGAGTGTCGACCGCCCGACTCGCCAGCACCATGTAGCGGATGTTGTACGTACGTTTGTGAAGCTCCCAGCTGAGAAAAGCTCGACTTGCCTGCCTGCTAGCTCTTAGGTATAGCTATTAGCTAGCCGAAGCGTTGTGTGGAGAAAAAGGCAAGAACGAACGCACGCACGGCCGGCACGGCTGCATGTGCGTGAGCGAGCGTGCGCGTCCGCGTACGTCGACCACCACTCCATACACTCGCACACAAGGACTTGACGAAGTTGAGAAGTATGAGAACTGCGGGCCGGAGAGCCAACTAGGCACCGGACGGACAGGCTTATCCACCTTTACTACACACAAGCAGAACCGTCCGAATGATGAGCGGGGAAAAATAGCAACAGTATGCGCACTTCCGCGACTTATATCCTTGCTAGCCACGAGGTAAACGCATTACGGCGGAAAACTAAACGTTCGCATGGTTTTACAATTGCAATTGACACGGCCGGTTATCTAGTAGGCGGCGTACACTCATTGGCAAAGCAGTACTACATACTCGTACTAATGGGAAAAAAGATATATTTTATATACCACTTGTCCGACTCGCACGACACTACAAACACTTACGCGTCGAAAAACGCGCACACCAAGTATATCATCAGTTCAGTACACATACTACTACGCTATAGGGAGGAGAAAATTGCGAACTTCGAGCGGCAGCAGCAGCAGCCTGCATGCTGGTAGTCTCATATATCCGCTTTTAGTCGTCGGGAGCTTGCTTCCTGTCAGGCCTCGTTCGCTATTCGTATAGGTCGCTAATCCTTTTAGAAAGAGTAATATCAAACAGTCAGTTTTGTGGATTTTTCCAGCTTCTTCGGCTTCTCTCTTCGTTTCGCTGTCTAGCCATGAAAATAGTTCAGCGGAGTACGTACGTTCTCTCTTCCTTTTCTCGGTGAGGCGACAACTCGTTAGCGCCGTCTGTCCGTAATTTTTTTTGTCGATGACTGTTTTTCGCTCGCCCCCGAGCTACGAGTAATATAGTAGTATAGCTAGGTGACTTTTGCATGCGAGCAGTCGCGGCCGTCGGAGCGATCAACCGATCAACGCTTACAGCATCCACGGTGATCGCCTCCTCCTCCTCCTCCTAACGAGACTTTTCTACGTGTATAGCCTGCACCTTCTCAGTTGTTTGAATCATTGCACGACGAAGTTACTATGCAGCAGTCGAAGTATCGCACGCAGTACAACACCTGGGAATCGAAGTGGGGGGTTAAGCCAGCTAAAGATGAGTCGCGGAAGCTGCGATTATGATCTGATCAATTAGGTTATCAACGATCGAATTCGTCTTGGATAGGGATTTTTACAGCTGGTGGCAGCTCTCGCCGTTTTCTTCTCTTCGTGTTCTTCCTGGGTGCAAAAACTTTAAGCTTTGCGTTGCGGCAAAATGCGAGAAATCTACTATGGCAGCTAGGCGGCAGTTGGATACACCGAGTTGGTAAAGTGGAATCTGCTCATATGTTCGAGCCTCAGTTTGCAAACACTCACTCTAGTCAGTCAGTCACTTGCACACATGCATGAACTAATAAGGAGCTCATGCCATACTTGGCGAGGGATGCCTCTTTGCTCTCTCTCTCTCTCTGTCTCCGTCTGTCTTGAACATACGGGTTGGTGGCAAGACGTGCTTTGCTTAGCGAATTCTAGGAATTCTAGACGGTAAATCTGCGACGACCGTTCATTCGTTCCACGAAGAAAGAAGGGGAAAGAAGGGGAAAGGTGGGAAGGGGGGAGGGGTTGGGTTCGTTCATCGTGAAGTACGTAGAAGGGCCTTGCTGGTTCATTTAGTAGACTATGCATGTAGAAATATACTATGCTAGCTGTTGCTCATTTCAAACATTACGCTTCCTACGAGCCAAGTTCCCATTCCTTTAGTTATAGCACTCATTTGAGGTAGGCGATAGAACTTCGCAGTTAATGGAAGGAAGGCTTGCCTCCATCAGTCTCTTGGTTTCAAGTAGGGATCTTATGAAAATTTCGGCACGGGTATTGAAGAATTCTATGTATGAGTGTCGTGTCTCGGGGCGCCAGACAGACGTTACGTGACGTCAACGTGATGATGAAAGAAAGAACCTGATGAGCGGCCCCCATTTTGGGTATTCTGCCTGCCTCTCTCTTCTTTCAGTTGCGGTTTTAGAGATACTTAGTATATATAATTTTTGGAAGGAACTGTTGTCGCTCTCTCCAATCTGTCAGTCTCACCAGAACGTAGTTTCAGAAACCCGTTTTAAGCTATCGCTAGCGTTCTTTCC
>JAAUYK010016745.1_pt1 | contig 10302 bp, 12 predicted proteins | sample 7278021 | NCBI WGS metagenome assembly JAAUYK01 (sample SAMN14350223, study PRJNA611818) | marine sediment metagenome | isolation source: surface marine sediment (1.8m) | place: French Polynesia: Moorea | collected 2018-08
CGGCCTGCCGCGGAAGAAGCTGGACTTCGATTGAGCAGGAAGCGGCGGGCGGCTGACGCGGCGGGCGATGAGCCAACGAGCGATGCGCAAAGTTCGCATCACCAACACCAACATCTCCTCCTCGCGGTTTGATGGGCTGGAATTTCCGACGTGTAGCCCGGCTCACGCCCGACCGACCCCTACAAAAACGTACGATTCGACGATGCGCATCGACAAGCTGTAAACTCTTTAAACAACGGATTGGCGATTGTCCGTACAAGCAGGGAAATGCTTATATGCCGCATCCGCATCGCATCAGTCACAAAAAAATCTGCTCGACCTATTCAGCGGAATGGGCGGTTAAAAGGGGTTATGAGCTATGAATCCCGCGCCTATGTAGAAATACTACGTACGCGTCGTCGACGCCGAGGCATCCGGCAGCGGCGTCGATAGAGCGCATGTAGATCCTTTTGAGGAATAGCGCGGACATTCCTTAACACAAAATCCATCCTCCTTCCATGGCCGAGCGGGGACAACGGTCACAGTAGCGATATAGCGGTTGAAGGACATCTTCTTCTACGTTTCTTTGAGCATGCCAACTCCTTGACAATGCAAGATTGCTGGTTCGCCGATCGAGCGTGATTTCGAACGGTTATGGTGCAGATCAGTCCGATCATCTATTCAGGTGAATGCGACACGCGTCGATCACAATGCACCGAGCGTGACCGACCCAGGCAGCCAGATATCTAGCTCTCGATCCTTCAATTGAGTCAAACTCGTCCGCAATTCAAGAAAACGCCTCGTGTTGTGAGTCAGTCAGAAGCGTGTAATTGGATGTGTGTGCTCCAGAAAGGGTGCGTTGAAGTACGTGGGCCAAGTAGTGCATGTAATTTGACATCGGTGACAGCATGAGCTATACAGCAATTTGTTCATGTACGAGTTATCGAGCCGATATGACACTAGAAACTTTTCATTCCACGTCATGAGATCCATTGGAAAACTGGCTTCAGCGCGACTCAGGCAGCCTCGTCGTCTGAGTCTTCGACGGCGTTGCTGCCATTATTCTTCTTTGATCCGCAGCCAGTGCTGAGCTTCGGGTAGACCTCTATGAGTCCGTAGAGCACGCTCAGGCACGAGAGGCCGAGGTAGAGGCCGAGGCTGCCTCCGAGAGCGGAGAGGAATCCGGGCAGGTCGTAGATGAGGCGCTCGAAGTGCCGCTTCACCAGCACGGTGTCGTAGTACACGAACACGTTCACCTCGGGCCGTTTCGACGGGAAGCTGTTGAATCTGAAAGCAAACAGGCGGTCGCGGTCGATCGTGCAACTTTAATGCCTTTCCCATGTAATTGCCCCCATAGTGTACACGCTTGCATGCATGCAGGTATACATGTACCTAATGTCAAATTGATCCATGGAGCAGGGCTTGACGCAGCTGTGCCGCCCTGGGTCCTGCACGAAGAGTATGATTGCTCTGCCGGCGACGTCGTTCGCGTGCGCCTTCTCCGCCGTCGTGGCGCACATCGGCAGGTCGTCGAGCACGGTGCCGCCGTCGAAGACGCCCTTGTACTCGGGGGACCTGCACGTGGCGTTGGCCGCGATCAGCGTCGTCACCGCCTTCTTGGCGCAGTCGAGGAAGGAGAAGTCGGGCGTGTAGTGGCCGCAGTTGTCGCCTCGGTCGTACACCTCGGTGACGACCCGCTCCACGTGCAGGTCGAAGTTCTCGCCCATCTGGCGCGCCGACGACGGAATGTGCGCCATTGCCATTTTCACCGGGCTGCTCACGTTCCAGAGCCAAAACTCCTCGCCTGGATGGTGGCCTGCTCACATACGCGTACGTACAGAGAGCAATACAATTACATATCAGAGTCATGACTGCTGCAGTGGCCTTAGCCTCCCCAGGGAAAAGAGAAACCCATTACGTCTGTGAATAAGTTAGTCTATCACACCGCGAGCCAGCGAGCATTGCAGTTTAAATTGCGCTCACCGTATATGTTCATTCCCCTGTGCGACTGAACCGTGAGCTTCTGCGTCATGGTGACAGCCTTGAACTCGGTCTCGCTGGAGAAGGTGTAGCAGCGGCCCATGGCGAAGCACCTTGTGGCGGACACGTTCCAAAGCGAGTTAGACTCCGAGCTAGGAAAGAGGTCTTCGAGGTCAAATGTCGTTGCCAGATATTCCTCCTCCGTGATGGGGTCTCCCGACACGTTCGTCCTGAACGGCTTCTGAGCGCATATCGTGATCGCCGGCAGCTTCAGCCTCTTATGGTCGACAATCTCAAGGCCGATGGTGGTCTCTTCATTGAGCCATTGGCGCAAAATGAAGCTCATCTGGTAGCAGAAAACGGCCAGGCAGGCCAGTGCGAGGAAGATACGCAGCGTGAGAGAGCACGTGACCATCATGAAGTCGCTCTACCCGAACCAACGTGGAAGTGGGCGTCGGTCGGCCGGTCGATCTGTTGTCCCTTCGTCGTTTTCGGCGAAATTGCATGTCCGTTCTTCCGCGTCCGCCGCACGCAAAAAGCCGACTGAGAAGAGGAGGAAGCGGAGCGCGGAGAGCGAACGAGCGAGCGAGCGAGAGAGTGGCCCGGTCGAGGAGAGGAGCCGTAATTTTTGAGAAAGCCATGGGACGGCGGTCGAGCGGGCAATAGTGCTCTCATGAGATGGAATTGGGCCGAGCGAGCGCGCGCTGCTTTTACCGCCAAACGAGAGTTGTTCCACCACCCCATGCAGATCCTTATCGCAGCAGAAGCATTATTCTATTTGAAGAAAGAGGCGCACAAGTGCACGCGACGCGACGTTCTCATACATAAGAACTGCAACGCCGTAATTGCCCCGTATACGTAGTAGTAATGGGCGAAAACACATTTGCCGATCGACAGAAAGCGGATTTAATGGCACTAAAGGGGACATTGAAGATGGATAGAGTGCCTTTATATTGCAGTATTAGTTGACTAATGTGCGTACTATTTTTGCGGTTTCAGGCCTCATCGCGTGCACATGGGCACAGGTACGTGAAGAGCTAACTTGACAATAACTTGTCGTAAGCCGTAATTATAATTATGGGCAATAACAATGAGTAGGACCTTCTGAAAACTTTATACGGCCTTGTTCAACGAGCCTGGCCTGCTTTCGACAATGTAATTTGAGCATACACCTCTTTTGAATTCAGGAGGGCTACAATTATGAGCCGCCCGAGAATCCTTTGGTGATTGCACGGACAACTCGGCCGCCGGCCACACGTCCCCCGGCGACGAGGCCACCCGCAACACGGCCTCCGGCGACACGACCTCCTGCAACGCGGCCTCCGGCGACGAGGCCACCCGTGACTGCGGACGGTCGCCTCGCCGAAGGTCAGGAGCAGCATCATCATGACTCAGATGACCCGCTCGCCTGGCTGCGAGACTCGGTCCCCGGTAATGATCATACGTACACTTGCGTGCTCCAAATACGCAATTGACCGTTGATCATAATTGTTTTATAGGCGAGCCTGGCGTCGACTACCCAATCTTCGCCGAGGTTCCGGATACGTCTTTCACGTGCGCGGACCGCGCCGACGGCATCTACGCCGACCCTGAGGCCGCTTGCCAGGCGTGGCATCAGTGCTACGCCACCAACAAGTGGTCTTTCCTCTGTCCGAACGGCACCATCTTCAACCAGGAGATCTTCACGTGCGTTTGGTGGATGGACTTTGACTGCAACACGGCCGAGGAGTTCTTCGGACTGAACGAAAACCTGTACGAGTCTCGTTCCGAGGGCCAGACACCCAGGAGAGAGCAGCCGTCGAGGCCGGCACCGGCACCAAGAAGACCCCAACCTCCCGCTCCGGCTCCGAGGAGGCCTGAGCCCGCTCCTCCGGCACAGATACCTGCTCGACCCCGACCAGCTCAGCCCGCGCCACGAAGGCCTCAGCCAGCTGCCCCAGCTCCCCGGCGGCCTCAGCCTGCCGCGCCAGCTCCTCGCCGGCCGCAACCTGCCGCTCCCGCTCCCCGGCGGCCCCAGCCGGCAGCACCCGCCCCGCGTCGGCCCCAACCTGCGGCGCCCGCTCCGAGACGGCCTGCAGCACCCTCACCTCCCAAGCCTGCTCCGCGAAGACCCGCTCCCGCTCCTGAGCCTGCCCCGCGAAGACCGGCTCCAGCTCCTAAACCCGCCCCTAGGAGACCGGCCCCAGCTCCCAAACCCGCCCCTAGAAGACCAGCCCCTGCTCCCAAGCCAGCTCCTAGGAGGCCAGCTGAGGTTCCGGCCCCCAGGCGTCCTGAGCCGGCTCCGCGGCCGACACCAAGGAGACCTGAGCCTGTTCCTGCAAGGCCACGACCGGCCGCTCCTGCCCGTCCTAGGCCGGCTCCGGCACCGAGACGACCTCAGCCAGCGGCGCCAGCTCCGAGACGGCCCCAACCAGCGTCCCCAGCAGCAAGGCGGCCTCAACCTGCAGCCCCAGCGCCAAGGCGACCCACCACCCAACAGCAAGTCGGACCTGACGGGTACGAGTATCCTGAGCCTCCTAAGGAGCTTCAGCTGAACATTGAGAGAAGACCTCCCAGGACAACGACTACAACGACGACGACCCGTCGGCCTCCGACCACACTTCCCGCCGAGCCGCCCCTCCCCATTTACGGCGCGCCCAGCCGGCCGTTCGGAGGCCGCCGTGGAGGTCGGGTCATCAAGGTGTTGAAGAGGAGGAGGCGGAAGCTGCCCGCCGCTGAGGTGGAGGATCTTGCCACGTCTGACGTGGAGGACGAAGAGGGACCTGAGACCGCGACGGACGAGGTGTCGGCCGTTGCCGCCAAGATCGCGCAGGCGCACGCTGCGGTGTCGGCGGCGGAGGCGGAGTGAAATACGCCATGACAACGAGCAACGCAACTTGCATAATCAATGCCTCAAGTTTGAAGGGAAGAGGAAAGGAAAGCAGCACCTTGATCTGTTCTTGTCGACGTCAAAGTAGTAAAATTACAAACACAAAAAATTGCGTGATACGTAGTCCTAGAACAATGGCGTCACTGTGTTAAGAGTTGAGCGCATGCAGTATGAGCGAATAAGACTACGTACTATACAGTATTGCGTTATTTAATAAACTATTGGTACGTACTTGTACCTTTGTATATAGTTAGTTTGAAAGAAAAGACATTCTAATCACTTCGCGATAAAACATAGCGGAAAAAGATCCTTTGGGCAAGTGCTTGCCCGAGTCGAGTAGAACTCGCTTGCCCTCGTCGACGCCGAGGTTCTTCAGTATCTCCAGGCCCAGCGTGTCCCACTTGATTGTACCTTGGTTATGCTGACCTTTCTGTTGACTCCTAAAGTCCCAGGAGGGCGTAGAATGAATTAATGCAAGGGCTGGCTAATATAGGAAGGTTCATACCTTATGAACAGGACTCGCCTACAATCCTCGAAGCTTCCCAGCAGGCCAAGAAACGAGATTAGCTTGGCGTCGCCCAGATCCATGATGGTCTCGATCTCCTCCCACAGCAGTTCCCTGTCCTCTAGCAGGCGCAAACTCTTCACGTACCCGGGCCAGAACTCGCACTCCTTGCAGAACAGCGTCCGCTCCGGGCCGGCCGGGACCAACTCAGACAGGATGAATCCGAGCGGCGCCATGTCGACGTCGGAGGATTGTGTCTTCTTGCAGTGGTCTCGAAACAGGTCGGCGAGCAACATGACAGTGGACGGCCTCTTGGACAGCCACACCTTCGGATCATTGTCATCTTTGGTCTTGCTGTCAACGTGTTCGGCGACCATGCTGGATATGGAGCGAAGCAGGAATTCATCGTTGGTCTCGCGATCGTCGTCGTCATGGCGGCGCAGCAGACGATACAGGAAGACAAGGTCAACCTGGCGGAGGCAGGGGAGATTGATGGAGGCGAGCCTCCTGGCGGTGCCGGGGTTCTGCCTCACGAAGTGGAAGGCGTAGGCGAGGACGGCGAGACGGTCGCCGGGCACGACCTCGTTGGCCAGGATGGCGTCTATATCCTCCTTGCGATTCACCAGCGACACGGCGGCGAACTTCGACCTAACATGCATTCACTAACTTTCAAGTTTGCATCAGCTTAAAACTCAAGTTACCTTATGTCATCTTGCATTGACTGCAGCACGTATTGCCAGCAGTTCCAGTAGGAATCCGGAATCGCGGAGAGCATCTTCCTCGGAGAGAACATATCAGGATGTGCCGACATAACTCCGAGTGTGCGCAGATCCTGAGTCAGATCTACTCCAGAGATGTCCATATCGGTAGCTGTTTCTCCTCCCTCTACAGGCTCTGCCGGCAGCAGGGAGAGAAATCGCTTACGAACAATCATTTCCAGTACATCTTCGATCACAGCTCGGTCTTCTACGGCCGCGAACGGCTCATTGCCTTCCTCCCCGCGAGCGGCTAAAAAGTCCCTGAGCTCCTCGCGAGCTGCAAGGAACTTGCGCACAGCCGCTATCAACTCCTCGTTGCGTTCGTCCTCGGCGCGATCGAAGGACAGCAGGTACTCCGCCGACTCCTTCAGCTTCTCCTCGAGCGTCTGCCTCGTTGCCTCGTCGTCATCCGAGTCCGTGCTGGCGCCAACCGGAAGCTGCTTCAGCTTCTCTCCAGTCTTTTGGATAAGCTGCTTCGTCTGAAACAAAAAGTTTTCTGAAGTCGTAAACTGCTAAGTTTGGTAGGGTCCGTACCCTTTTAGACAAGTATTCTGCGGCCATGCTGTAGTGCTCCTCGTTGATGTGAAACATTTCTTCGATATCCCCAAAATAGTCGTCCAGTGTATCGGATTCCTTCTCGCCATCTGTAACATCTTCTCTTTGGGAAGCCGCCGTGGTCGGAAGCTGCACTGCATACGCCACCCTAGCGCTCACGATCGGGTTGACGAAGGCCGTCTTTGAAAACAGACTTTTCACGCTCTCGCCAACCCCTCGACCGGACCTTGTAGTCTCGCTCTTTTTGCCGTCAATTTCCTCGTATGCGGCTATGAGATCTTCAGTGGGCATCATTTCAGATGCTGTGGCCGGAAAGACCAGATTGTACTTGGATATCTCACCCGAGGTCAAGACATATATCGAGCTTCCAAAGGCGCAGACGCCGTCGACAAAGCCGTCGACGAATTTCACCGACGTCGAATTGTTCAAGTCGTTCGGGTCAATGACGTGCACGGCGCTTGACGAGTACGTGATCAGGTGGTCCGTGTCCGCCAGATAGAACATCTTTGAGAATCCGTCCTGGCTCTGGAGAATCTCCCGGAGCTGCAGCGTCTCCTCAACCTCTCCCTCTAGGTTTGACCTCCAGATTCTGGTTCCCGGCCGGGCACAGTAGATGTTCAGCTCGCTGTCCGGTCGCAGAGATATTATAGCGCCGAATGCGCCCCTCCTCGTCTTGATGCCCACCTCGCGGAAACTCTTGGCCTGCGAGTCACAGATCACGGTCTTCAGCTCCGAGGATACGATGAGCTTGGCCTTCCAAGCCGAGATTTGCACGATGGAGGAGCGCAGCTCCAAAATCCGAGTGACTTGGACATTGTCGGAAACCTAAGTAATACGTATTCATTTACTACAATGCAGTTGCCCTAAAATCCACATTTGCATACCTCAAATTCCAATTGGTAGACCATTCCGGATCCAGTGCCCAAAAAGAGTTTGCGCATTTCGTTGTGAAACTCTAAGGCGGACACGGTCTCCCCGTCCAAGGTGTCGTACATTTCGACTGTGGAATCGCGGCCGAAGTCGAGCAAACCCACTTTCCCCGTCGAGGTGGCAAAAGCAGCCACCTTGAGCATTGATGAGGCGGCAACTTGAACAATGCGGTCAGACTGGAAAATACGTATAAAGTTCCTATACCTATATTCTCTTGACTTTATATACGCTCTATTTTATTGTCCAACTGGACAGTCAGACAGATACCCGGACCCATAAAGTAACCGCCAACCGGCTTTTGTGGCGCCAACCGCCAATTACCTAGTCGGGCAAGTAAAATCGGGTAACCGACAACGGCGGCGCCAACAGCCGATTGCTTGATTTTGCGAAAACGTCCCGCTAACGGCGGATGTGGCGCCAACTGCCGTCGACTGTAGCAGTCTGCCGGCAAATGTGGCGCCAATTACCGGGCGTATATTTAACGCAATTTGCAGCTAGCGGGTTTCCCGTGACAGTGGACTTGGTAGCTGCTGCCGGGCGGAATATTAACAGTTGTTTTCCGCTAGCCGGACAAAAATAGTTAAATAAAAGAACTTTACAAGATTAGTGCAACATTTGGGGCTTGCGCTTGCCAACTGCAGAATAGAGCAGGAAGAAAATAGATGCGAACCAAATGGAGTTTCTGAAGCGAGGTCCTTGTTGCCCCCCACACGAAGTAGCCTTCTTCAGTTCCGAAAAAGAAATGTGGCGGAGCAGCCCCAAAGGCCGAAACCTGGGTCAAACTACGTATGATCAGATTCTTATTTAATGCATCACCAGTTCGCCAACCTTGTACGCATTTCCTGGATTATCCCAGTCGCGGTCTTTCTGTAATGTGCTTTTCATTATTCTGTGGGAGCATGAACTACGACGTACGACGCATCCGAACAGTTACAGTCGATGTTGTGTCTCTATCTTCCGTTTCGCCGCAATTCTTATCTATCTTAACGCGGGTGATCTTTGAGGCTAGCTCAAATTTATTTGTTGATTTGGATTTCTGTTATTTGACTAAAATGATCACGTTCTGTGCGTACGTTGAAGTTCGCAATTCAATCCAATAATTACGGATCTATCCAAAAATATATTCATTCTTAAGCTTAGAACTGCAGTGGGTGTGAGGGAACGTACGTGAAATGCAATTTGGGAGCCTGCTAAGCTTTGCGCGCGCCTTGGAGATGAGTCAGATGACATCACTTAAATATTGCCTCCGTGACACAAATTTCTATTGGCCTGTAATTTTTTTTACTTCCCTTTTAGCGAGCTGTTGATTTTTTGCCCTTCCTGTGATCTAAATACAGTACGTCGTTGCTAAAGACGGGAAGTTTGCAGAAAATCGGCGCAGTAGCTTAAGGCTATTTTACTAATTTGTACTGTACTGTACAAAGTCAGTCGAGGGCAAAATACACTAAATATACTAAAATACTCTAGCGAAATTACGCCTCATAAAATCTAGGCCCCGATTTCTCCTTGTCCCCATTTTTTCTTCTCCTTGAGTGCCGTGCGACGTGTGCGGACGGACAGCTAGACTGCTCGTCTAGCCAACAATTCCGGCGGCGGCCTTCGACGGAGAGAAAGCCGGCTGCCGACCGATCGAGGGAGAACTAGATAGAACTCATGATCACTCAGTGAGCGCCGAGCTGTGACCGGGACAGACAGCCTGCATGAAACATGGGCTTCTTGTTCGACGTCTCGGAAGGCCGGTTGGAGGCCGTCGGCGACAGGCTGTCGGCGGGCGAGGACGTGAACCAGCGTGACGGCTCGGGTAACTCGGCGATGCACCTGACGGCCGAGAAGGGAAGCCTGGACATGATGAAGTTGCTCGTGGAAAACGGAGCCGACTTAGATGCCCTTAATAAATGCACAGGTAAAATATTTTTTTTATTAACGTCAACCATATCGTCCATAATTAAACGATTTTCAGGATGGAGTCCTTTACATTTCGCGGCGTATGAGGGTCACTCGGCCGTCGTCGAGTACTTGCTGTCGGCCGGCGCGACGCCGGACATTCTGGACAAGCAGGGCGACACTCCCGAGTCGTGGGCGCTCGAGTGGGAGAACTACAAGTGTTCCATGCTGCTGGCGGACGCGACGAGGAAGCGCTGCCGGGAGCGGGAGAAGGAGCAGCAGGCGAAGAAGAAGAGCGAGGTTAGAGCGTCGGAGGTCGAGACGAGCGCGACGGACGGAAACGACGATGACGACGACGATGACGACATGGAACACTGGGTGCTAGCGCCCCGCCCACAGAACACCTCGGACGAGAAGAAAGAAGAAGTCAATTCGATAAAGCCAGATGCAAGCAAACAAGAGTCTGTAAAGGACGAAGACGTCGACTCTCTGTCGAACGACGACAAAATAGCAGAAACCGACCACAACGATGAGAAGCGTCAGGAATTGGAAGCTGGCTCTTCGGATGCGCAACATGTGGAAGATTTTGCACCGGAGACGGACGTCAGTAACATAGATGCAATTAAAGAGGACATCACTTCCGAACAACATGAACAACAAGTACAGTCCGAAGAGTCCGATACAAAGCCGGCAGTTACCGAGGAGACTGTTATTACATTGATACCCCCCCCCCCCCCCCCCCCCCCCCCCCCCCCCCCCCCCCCCCCCCCCCCCCACCCCCCCCCACAACAAAAAAGACATAACAAAAAAAAAAAAAAAAAAAACCACGACCGGCGAAAAAA
>JAAUYK010060226.1_pt1 | contig 10302 bp, 7 predicted proteins | sample 7278021 | NCBI WGS metagenome assembly JAAUYK01 (sample SAMN14350223, study PRJNA611818) | marine sediment metagenome | isolation source: surface marine sediment (1.8m) | place: French Polynesia: Moorea | collected 2018-08
CGGCGAGCTAGCGGACAGAGGAAAAAGTTAGAGGCCCAAACTTGGACGGAGAAACTTTTTTACTGCAACACTGGCCGCCTGCCCGCCTGCTCGCTAACGCCGCAGAAGAGCGCAGCAGAAGGAGGAAAGGAAGGAAGGAAGGAAGCCAGAGCGAGAGATAACCGAACCTCAAATTAGCGTTAGAGAAACGGCAGCGACCGACGGAATCTGGCTCGCCTGTCGTCGCGCAGCTCAAATAGGGCCCGATGTTTAAGGCGATCTGGTCACTTGGAAAACTTCTCCACTCTCCCTTTCCCTACTTTCGAGTGCAGCCGTTTGCCAGAAGACGTCGCCAGTCAGCCAGCCAGCCAGCCCTCCCCCTCCCTGGCCGGCACCGACTCTGGAAGATTAACGACGGAAATAAATAAGGCGGAATCCCAGATCTCCCTCCCTACTTCTCCTCCTTCTCCTTTTCGTCTTTGAAACTGTGCCTCACTCGCTCGCTCGTTTCTCCTTCCTTCGATTATGTAGAATTGCATTCGGCCCGCTTTTTCTCGCTTTCTCGCCCGCTCGCCCATCCAATCCCCCATTCATGCGGAATCTCGAATCCGCCAGATAGCGAGAGATTGAGCGAGGAGGGCTGCGAGGCGCAGGAAAAACAAAGATCCTGGCCGTGGGAAGCTAGAAAGGCGAATTCGGAAAAGGCCAGTCAGCCAGCTCGATCCTAGCATTTATTTTCCCAAATGTCAAGTTCCGAGATTCGCGTATTCGCTCTTCTAGCTGGCTGCCTGCCTCCTTTTGGCAAGCGGGTTTTCTTGACGTTTCTGCCGTAAAGGGGTTCGGGTAACCTTCTAGCTCTTTGTATAGGTCCGGTTTCTTGGCTGCCCTTCACGCTTCATCTATTAATCATCCCATTCTCTAATTCATTTGGACGCTCGACGGAATAATCTAGAAAGCTGATTGGGGTAACAAGAAATTAGGCCGGGCGTTACTAGCACAATGTAACGCGTATACGAAGAGATATTTCTTCTCCAATATAATATAAATTTTATATATTAAGATTTTCAAGGATCTCTACTACAATAAGATTTGACTGGATCTTCTTTGATCTTGTACTGATCTTGTATATGCGTACGGTCTACGAGGAGACTGTTCGCCATTATGGCCATTCAAGTATGAGGGGAAGAGATGGCATGTCTGTCGGTCGGGCGTGGGTGGAAAGAAGGAGTCGTTTCTTCTAATTACGTGGTTTGGCAGCTCGCTCCTTCTCTCACCTCTCATTAAGGCCAACAGTGGTGAAGAAGGCCAGCTCGCTAGGAGCTGGCAGCATTAATTAGCATTTATCCGAAGGTCTTCGTACTTCTTGTGTCGGCACTACAATCTTGGAGAAACATTGACTATGCTGACATTAAGCCGTCTTTCCTATTATAAGTCCTTTATAGCGTATTTTACGGATTTACTAGTAGTAAGGTATACCTTGCTTGCATTGCGTATGACCCGGCCGAGCCGATTGTTTGGTCAGATGATAAGAAAGAATAAAGAAAGCTCTGGGACCTAGCTGTCTGCCAGCCCGGGCGTCGCAATAAAGCTAATCAGAAAGGCTGACTGACTGCTCAGCTGGGGAAAGCAAGCAAGAAATTGGATGAACTGTTGTTTCCTCTCCTTCCTCTCCTTCCTTCCTTCCTTCCTACCATCCATCCATCCAGCAACGGTCGGCCGGGGAATAGTAGCTTCTTATATTGTAGAAGCAGTGCTCCCTTCGTGGCAATAAGTAAGCCGCGCCGACTGAGGCCGCCCCTCCCTCGCTTAATTTCCCGGGAACCATCAAAAGAAACGTAATATCGTGCGTGCTGGAAATCATGCAACTACAGACACTGCCGTACATATCACATAGCAGCGGGGCGTCCGCACATTGTGCTTCTCAACTTGCAGCCAGGTTGGTTAATTAGAAGCTCTTTCTCTCGCCTCGCGACCTCCGTTGGCATTGTTACTGCACTGCAAGTACGCAGAGCGAGCGAGCGAGAGCTGGGGGCCTTCCCAGCAGCCACCCTTTCCTTCTTGCCTTCCTCTCTCTCTCTCTTTCTCGCTCGCTCGCTCGCTCACTTGTTCACGTACCTGGCGCTCTGCCAAAGTGGCTTTTACCCGATGCCAACCGGAGAGTGAGAGACAGGCGCCCCTTGCCTTACAGTGTCAGATCCCAGCGTGTATGTATTAACTCTTGCTTGGATGGCGAAAGTGGCAACACTGCATGAGTCCTGCCCGGTGGGAAGAGAAATGGGCAATCTTTGATGTGGGCTGGCCTGGCTGCCTCGATCCTCTCGCCCAATTGAATCAAACCGTGAAGTCGGTTGGTTTTATTCGTCCCGGCCGGGCTCTTCTTACTTCCTTGCCTCACAGATATATACGGTACGGGGAGGGAGAGAGGGAGGGGGACTCTTTAGCTTTTCCATCACCGAATGCCGTCGACAGGCAGGCAGCCCACCCAACCAGCAGAGGAGAGAGGGAAGAGGGAGGCATTGGTGCATTCGTAGACAGAGATTGAGCGGTTCCTGCTGCTGGATCTGGAGAAGAAGGAAGAAGGGAGAGATGGCAGCAGCGTAGCAGACAGATGTACGCGCGACAGATCGACTGACATGCGCTCGGCCCGGCCACGAAAAAGAGACAGTCTGCCTCGTGACTTCTCCGAGCTCCGGCCGACTTTGCACTGCCAGCTATGTACACGTATTTGGTGGAGGAAGAAATAGCGTATAAAATTCATCATCATGTACGCCTGCTGCGCGGAATGCATGCACATATTTTAAGATATGTCTTCTTCGCATTTTTCAGGTGAGTGAATTGCCATCTACCCTGCGCAGGGCACTCTTTTTCCCTCTGAGAGGGTTGAGAGAGCCACTTCTGACTCAGGAGGGTGTCGTTAACCAACTCTGTGTAGTATTAGAGATGGGTCCCGAGGGAGGGATGGGAGGAAAAGGAGGAAGGGAAAGAGAAGCTAGGCAGGATCGGGCTGTGCGCGGGGTTGCCACGAACAAACAACTGAAGGACGTACATGGTCAGCTCCGTGGACCTTGCTGAGGATCAGTGATCACCGTAAGATGTAAGGCCCTAGGGGAGACTCCCTCACGTCCGCAGCATCGAATTATTTATGTGCCTGAACTTTCGATGCCTCGAAGTCGACCGACCAACTTTCTTCTCTCTGGCCGTTAGCGTTATATGCGCATTCGTACGCTTCGTATGCGCGAAGGCTCACAGCACACTTCCATTTGGCCAGATTAGGTGCCATGTTTGCTAACTAACTTCGGGCAGGGTTTAATTGTTAAACGCGTCATTGCTCTTACCGGAATTGAGCACTAGAAGGAAAGTTAAGCAGAATGACGCTGCGCTGTTAGTGTTTCGAGCCGTAAAGTGTAATTGGCAACTTCTCCGTATATAACGACGTCGTGTACTCGCATAGGGCGCCAAGCACGTTGTCTCTCAGATAGCCTTGCTGTCCATCCGTCCGTCCGTCCGTCCGTCGTGTCGTGTTCTGTCGTCACGTGTCTACGCATCTCATTTGGCGCTAGCCACCCATCGTCGTCGTCTTGGCTAATCCGCGCCGCGCCCGCCCCAGTTGGATAACAAGGCGAGGGAGGCTCCGACGAGGACCATGCAGCCCTCGCTCACTCGCATGCATGCATACTAGAGACGACCAGCAGCATAATGGAGCTTGGAAGCTAGGCGGACCAGAATATAGTCATCAGTTTGCCTAACCTCTTTCAACAGCCCATTCCTCTCTGGTCAGTTTTTCTTCGATGGACGGAGAATTTGCGTAGTAGCACGTGAAGCTTTCGTACGCGTACGTGCATGGCTCGGTCGGTCCTCTCCTTCCTTGCGACAATATTTGCCCTGCGCGATCCACTTACGCGCTGCTCCGAACGAAAAGTACTACCGCCCGACGTACTCCTTTCCAAGTGACCCGATCCCATTCAACACTTTTTTAACCAAGTTGTTCCCTATACTAGTAGAGCTGTACATCTGTCATTCGTGCGCTATTCCCAACTTTGAGCTATTTATAACGGGTTGCGAGCCAACTGCTGTCATGAGAGCGAGCCAGCCAGCAAGGCGGCCGGGCGGACATAGCTATGGGTCCCACCGTAAGCAAACTTTCCTATGCTATGCATGCAGTTCGCCGGCTTGCTAGCTTAGCTATATAGCTAGGCCATCTCTCCGGCCGCATACTGTAGGTATAGCTAGCTGCCTCTCTCAATACATCCCTTCCTTCCTTCCTCCTTCTCTTTCTTGCCTATATCAACATCGTTATAATGGTAAGTGGCGTCGGCAGCACGGAGATGACTGCTTAGTCAGGAGAAGAGCATTAAGCCAGCCACCATTACCGTCCGCTCCTAGTCCGTTGGCTTGTTATAAATGCAGATATCTCAACGTTCGTTCGCCCTTTCCTCCTTTCGCCGAAGCATCATTATCTCTCCTCTTTAACGACCAGCTAGCAAAGAGTCTGAGCTAGGAAACACGGTTGATGATGGCTTCTGACATATTGTGCCTCCGCTCCCTCCGGCCTCTCCTTATTGCCCGCTCCGAATTTCTCCACTTTTTTCGCAGTCCGCGCGCTGGCTAATTAGATCAACCTGGCTGCCACCTGCTTGCTTTCTCTACTCTACACAGCGTGGCATTGGAGGAGGAGGAGGAGAGGAGGAAGAGGAGACGCTTGAGGTATTGCAGTGCGGGCAGCATAAAAAATCCAATTTGCTTTCAAGCAGCCCGGCCAACTTTTATTACGAAAGTCATGTCGACTTTGCGCTGGTTCTCTTCAGACAACCTTCCCCTCCCTCTTCTTTCTTTTTTGTTCTCCCTCGTTTGCCGCCGTCGCCGCTGCTCCGCCGCTTTCTCATGGGATCTGGCTGCGAGATGAGATGGAGCTAGGATAGAGGGGCGGACAGGCAGCGGGTGGGCGGTAGGAGAAAGATAAGTGTGTATCATCATATTTTTCAACCCCAAGTTATATCTACCGCCTCTCGTATTTCATTCCCCGGACCAGAAGCAGAACTCTCTCTATCGTCTGTTTGACTCTTCGCTGACCCTTGCGTATACGCACACTTGGATTGCTCGATCGATTCGATCGCTTCCTAGCTGGACCGTTCTTCAGCGATTTCTCTTGGTCCATCTCCCTCTTGGCAGACATTTCTGCTTGCGCTCTTTTTGCTGCCCGAAATTTATCTCACGTTCCCTTGCTTCGTCGAAGGAGGAGGATGAAGAGGTATGACTAGGGAGGGAGGCATGAGAGACGGACGACGGCGACGACGAAAGGCGAGATGAGAAGAGCTAGAAGAGGCCATGCCGGCCATGCTGTGCTTTTTGAAGCACGAGACGTTTTAATAGTGGACGGCAAGGGATAGCAAGAGGTACGAGCATGATGGCCGATTTGCTCGTTTGAGTAAACATTACTTTCGCGAACGCACGCTCATCAGATTTCTTCCTTTTTTCGTCGTTGCAAGCCGACCGATTGATGTGTTCTTTTGGCTGCTCCCATTTCCTCCCTCCCTTCGTCCATGTCCGCTCACTCACTCCTTCCCTTCCTCTCAGCCATCCATCACTCGGGTTGACTTTAACGGCGATGGTATAAGGCGGCGCGCCCCGTTTTGTCTTGTGTATCTAAGAGGCGGGCAGCAGGGGAGGCAGCTTCGGATGAATTGAAGAAACATTTCATACTAGCACACAAAATGCGAGGCGTGTACATATTCGTTGGAAGGACAAGTCCAACCAACCTGCGCTCGGTCCTTGCATTGGCCTTGCCTGCTATCTACGAAGCGAAACCGTATCCGGGCCTCTCTTGTTGCAGCAGTAGCCTCGCCTAGCTGCCTGCAAGAGGGAGGGAGGGAGGGAGGTCGGCCGGCCGACCCAGCTAGCTCCCTGCCTAACTCCCCTCTAGCTCTGAGTGCCCCGGCCGTGTTTAGCTAGCTAGCCGGCCATCCCACCGACCGTCCGCCATGAGAGTGCAGGCAGATCACAGACGACGACGAGAAGGGGAGATACGTACTAGAGGATGTGCAGCTAGGGGGAGGAATCTTGGCTGCCTAGCTGACTGACTTGATCCCATTAATGTGCCGTTTCATTAAACTCGAGTACGTGCACTGCCAAGGACCCTTTAAGGAAGCAATGGGGTTCTTGGACCGAAGATGTCAACTTTCCCGATCTGCACGTTGCCGCTTTCACATCAACTCCACAGTTTGGGCTCCCTAGCTGTCTGTCTACTCTGGCCTTCATTTTTTGCCCATTCTCTTCTCCTTTGAACCGACCGTCCTCGGCCTGTTGGCGGACCGACCACCGACCTCCACTCCGGTTACTCTACAGTGAAAGCATCTTGATGCCCTTCCCCCGCTGCCGACATCTCTACTCAGCGGCCACTAATGGCAAACCCGCCGACAGAAAAGATAATTGAGTAAAAGAACACAGTAGTCCCTTCGTGTACATAGCATTAACGACGTATACGTAGAAATGAGAATTCGCCGATCAGGTCCTTCCCGCGTGTCGTATCCAACACGTACCACACGGAGACGAATCTCCTGCCAAAGAACGGAACGTGGGTTCGTTTTCCCGTTTCCCAGAGAGTCCCCGGCGAGGTGAGTGGACGACGCGACGTTCGTATACGGGACGAAAAGAAGGAAGGAAGGGAGAGAGTGGGGCCAGCTAGTAGCAAAGATTATGTCTCGCACGCGACGCGACCTGTGAATGAGTCCTTCCCTTGCGATCGACTAGCTGCCTGCTTGCGACGCAGCTGCTGCGACTGCGAGAGAGACGCGTCCGTCCGTCCGTCCGTCCGTCCTTCCTTCCAAGAACAAGATGTAAGCCTGAGGCGAGCGTGACGATTGCAGAGAGAGAGAGAGGAAGAGGGGATGGATAGAGAGGGAGGGAGAGGGGATCTGTCTTTCCCCTACGGCGTGACCAGAGTTCCAATCCGCCTCGCTCGCACTACACATGCAGTACCGTTGTCGAAGATAAGGTCTGTATATGCAGCATGTAGGTATATTCTGTGGAGGCAGAATAGCTAGTGATCTAGACGTGTCACTTTCTTTCTCTATAGCCGCGGTCGGTCATGGAGTTGCGATGCAGAAAAGAAACAGTTTCGTGGCGGGCGATTCGCTCGCCGAACCGTGCGAAATTTGCTTAAGCCGATCTCGTCGGGGAAACAAACAGGACGGGGCCGGAGCAAAATGCGAAAATTAATTTGCAATAACCCTTCACAATTACTTGCATTTTTCTGTCTTGTATAGAACAGTTCTCATATGTCGCACCTGACCACGTGTCATGTGATGTGCTGAAAACGTTTCCGTTCGGCCAAATCTTGTTCGAGGCTCTAACCTTGCAGCGTAGTCTCGCTGGTACATATAACTTTTGACGACGACTGCCTGTCGCCCCTCGTCTTCTTCACTGCTATCTCTCTCCCCGCATCTTTCCGCTCTTACTCAGCCGGCCGGCCGGCCGTCTTCCCTCTCTTCGCCTGTTTCGCATTTCATTTCTCCGTGGCTCCGATCCGCGGCTCTGTCCTTTCTTCCGTCCGGCCGCGGCCGTCCGCGTTCCGTCTGCTGTCCCTCCCTTGCTCGCTCCTCCCATTCATCTGTCCTCCGTCCGCCCGCCGCCGCCGCCGCGAATTGAATTCACAAAGCACAAAAAGTGACGCCGCGCCGTCGTCGCCCCACTCGCCTCTCTTTTTTTCTCGCGGTGACGAATTGTTTCCACTGGTAGGGGAGAAAGAAATATTTTTTTAAAGGGAGAGGACTATATGGACATTTGCTTTCTATCCACGTGTTTTTAAAGAGGAACCCCGTTGCTGGCGCATAAATCCGATTCGCGCCATTATAGTCTCGGCGCAGCCAGTAACGAGCTTTCGGAAGAGCGAGCGAGGCACTGTTTGCACAGCAACCGCGCGGATTCTGTCTCTACTGTGGCGAATTTCTGCATTCAGTCGAAAGCGGAGTACGTACTACATACGCGCATGCATACGTATATCGTACACAGAAGTCTCTCGAGTTTATTTCACTCCTTGGCTTAAGCCGCCGACACTCCGTAGCTTTCCGAGTTAGTGCATTTCCTCCGCGCGCGCGCGCGCGCGCAAAGTTTGTCGCGTGGCTATTTAGCGGCGCAAAGTTGACTGGCTAGTTTCTTCCCGGAAGCTGCTACGAGCTCGCTTCCTCACTCGCTCTCGATCCTCTAGAAGGAAGTTATACTGCTAAGATATGCAGTGGATAGGATGAGATGACGGCAAGGGCTAAAGGTCTTTCATGCGACACATGACCGAAGACTCGTCTTATTGAGCCACGGAGAATGGATTTCTCCTTTCCTTCGAAACAAACATCATTTTAGCCGGCTTTTCAGCGCTGACCTGCACTTTGCAATTAAATTTCCCTTCAGTCCGGCGCTCTGTACGTCAGTTGGGGAGCTACAAACAGCAAGCCAAAAGGCGGCGTGGCGGCGGCGGCCCGCCTTGAAAGTAAATTAATGGACTTTTCCTGCTACTCAGCCGCCTCCGCTGCTTTTTCCGCTCGCAAACTTTTTCTTTCGCGTCGGTCGGAAGAGGAGCAGCGCCGACGACGCGAGGGCCAACTGAGGTGATGATTCAACCTACCCGGCCGTGATCAGGGTACCCGAAGTCGAGGCTTAAAACAGTAAGTTGCTCCAATTGCGACTCTGCAACATCGATCGAGCAGTTAGGGCGGGTACGGCATCAGAAAGAGAATAACAGGGAGGCAAGCGGCGCGCTAAAACAAACTCTTCGTTAAGGGACGACGACGATGTTAAAGTGAATGAAACTTTACTTTGCGGTACGTACGTACATCACGCCAGAGATTTGCGGACAGTGCAATCGATTAAAGTTAACATTTCCTGATCTAATGGCAACTCTTTGAAGCGAGCGAGGAGCTGAGAGAGCGATCGCAACAGAAGGTTGAGGCGAAAGTTTGCCGGCCGGCCGGCTGCTGAAGAAGCCGCGCCGCTTCCTTCCTGCGATGCTCACTCGCTCACGTACGCGTTGAAAAGCGTACGTGTGTTCGTTACGGCGGCGGTGGCGCGGCGGCGGAGTGAAGAAAACAACGCGGCCTCTGTCTAGCTGAAGCCTGTTGCCTCACCGACCGAGGAAATGAAGGATTAACAGGAATTAGGGAAGAGAAAATGCCGCATTTCTAGCTAGCACTTTAGGGATAAGTCGGGTGCACGGCCGCGTTTATGACTGACTGAGAGAATTTTCGTTCTCTTAACTAAAGAGCCTGTTCTCTATCTTCCTAGCTGGCTGCATTATACGTGTATAGTACGATAGACGACTGGTGCGTCTGCTTGCACTCGAAAGAATTACAAATACTACCACACATATACGTAGAGTCAGCTTCTGGATCGATGTAGCTGTATGGCCACCCACCCACTCATCCACTAGCTCTGTGCTGGCTCTGCTGTCCGGCCAGATCCAGACGACAGCCAGAAACGGCGCACTTGTATCGAGTGAGTGAGGCTATCAGGCCCTCCCTTCTTTCTTTCCGCGTCCGTCCGCGAGCAGTAGTCGTAGTATCGGTTATTTTCCGACTGATTTATTGGCCCCGCTCGCTCGCTCACTCGTCGCCGACCGGCAGTGCAGTCAGTATGTTTTCCAATCTCTGCGAGCGGTCTTGCCGATCTAGCTAGCTTGCTTTCCAATGAAGCGGCGACGGCGGCAACGGCAATGGAAAGCGCGTAAATAGAGGCTCCATCACGACGCTGCCTATACATACTATATCGAATGTATGATCGTATACGCATGTAGGAAATGGGAGGGTCGACCGCTTGATCGGCTCACTGACCAAACAATGACCTCCGTCCGACCAAATTGCGTGGAGTGGATGTGGTATGCGTAGGAAAAGCGATTGAATAACTAGCACGGCGTCCCCAATCACGTGTCCGCATCTAGTGCATGATGGCCTGATCAATCTCAACGTCGCGCTTTGGATCGGTGTTGATCTAAACAGGGACGGGTCAATGGTTGTGCGTCGACATCAATTGTACGTATTACAGTAGAGCCGCAGCTACAATCTCAATTCCTTCCTTGTGCATTACGTTGGCATGTTTTAGGGTAGAGTCGTTCTCCTGCCCTTGGTGCCCTGTGGAAAGACTCTTCCCCGCTTGTTCAGTCTCCTGGGCGAGATTTGTCTGGCTGGCCCCTACCCGACCGACCGAGCCACTGTTGCCGACCTCTAAAGAGGCTGAACCGTCGGGCAAGTGGCGACCCTGATTCAGGAGCTTAGAACTGCCTGTCCAACTCCTAAAACGAGTCAACCAAAAAGTAGCCCAGCTGCCCGCTGGTTACCTCAC
>JAAUYK010181546.1_pt1 | contig 10302 bp, 9 predicted proteins | sample 7278021 | NCBI WGS metagenome assembly JAAUYK01 (sample SAMN14350223, study PRJNA611818) | marine sediment metagenome | isolation source: surface marine sediment (1.8m) | place: French Polynesia: Moorea | collected 2018-08
AGCTGAATCTCCGTAGCCATCGGACGGGGTGGTAGGCGTGGCCACAGGCACCCTCGCCCCGACGGGCCCGCTTGCTGGGATCCGGATCGTCGACTTCACGACGATGATCTCCGGTCCGTTTGCCACCGTCCATCTGGGCGATCAGGGCGCCGACGTCATCAAGATCGAGCCGCTCAAGGGCGACGAGGCGCGTCGGCTCGGCCCGCCGGTAAACGACATCGCTGCTTGTTTCTTCACCTGCAATCGCAACAAACGTTCGTTGTCGATCGATCTCAAGAACGAGGAGGGCAAAGCAGCCGTCCGCGAGCTGATCAAGACGGCGGATGTCGTCATTCAGAACTTTCGGCCGGGCGCTATCGATCGCATGGGGTTTGGAGAGGAGCAGGTTCGAACCTACGCGCCGGATGTGGTGTACGTCTCGATCTCGGGCTTCGGGGATGAGGGACCGTATGCGAACCAGCGTGTCTACGACCCGGTGATTCAAGCGCTATCGAGTGCTGGCGAGATTCAGGCAAACAAAGAGACAGGGCGACCGCAGCTCTATCCGCTCGTCATCGCGGACAAGGTGACGGGTCTCTACGTGTGTCAATCGCTCACCGCAGCGCTGTTCGCGCGCGAGCGGAACGGCGTCGCGCAGCACGTCCGGATCTCCATGCTGGACTCGATGCTGAGCTTTCTGTGGCCGCAAGGGATGGTGGGGCAGACCTACGAGGCCATGGAGTTCGATCTCTCGAAGGTGAAGTCGGCCGGAGACTCGGTGTTCGAGACACTCGACGGGTTCGTCACGCTGACGACGGTCTCGAACGTGGAGTGGGCTGGGCTCGCGCGCGCGGTTGGAAAACCGGAGTGGATCGAAGACGAACGTTTCGCCGACTACAACGCGCGAGCGCGAAACGGGCCGGCGCGGCTCGAAGCGATTCAAGGCGAACTCGGGTCGAGATCGACCGCAGATGTCATCGCTAGGCTGACCGCAGAAGACGTTCCGTGCGCCGAGCTACTACGGCGGACCGACTTGATGACTCACCCTCAGGTGCAGGCGAACACGTCGATCGAAACGCACGCGTTCGACGGCTTCGGCAACGTTCGGCAATCGCGTCCGGCGGGACGCTTCGAGTCCACTCCGTCTTCGATTCGCAGTGCAGCCCCGCAGCTTGGAGAGCACTCCCGTGAAGTTCTTGGCGAAGCGGGGCTCACGGACTCGCAGGTCGATGCACTGATTTCGGCGGGCGTCGTTCACGCAGGCGAGTGACAGTCACCATTGTTCGCCGAATTTCGCCGACGCGCGCCGTCACGTTCGTTCGATTTCGCGCAGCGCCAAGTGGTTGGTCGCTCTCGCTTTTCCGAGGATCGAAAGCAATCGGCCCTCAGGTTCCACACCTGAGGGTCGCCAAGTAGGAATCGCCTAACTACTTGAAAAGACTGGCACGCCGGGAGGGATTCGAACCCCCGACCCTCAGGTTCGAAGCCTGGCTGAGGCGCAAGCGAAATCAATGACTTGCGTCTCTCGAACCTCATAGAGACGTTTATAGCTGCGTAGAGCGGTGTGGAGCGCGGCGAATCGGCGAAATGCGGCGAAGCGCGAACGCGGCGATTTCGGGCGCGGCGACCGGAATCGAGTCCGGATCCGGTCTGCCGGTGCGGAGACCTCCGGCCGTTCTGCAACGTGGGTCGTGCACCGGGTATGGCCAGCACCGACGAAGCGAAATGCCACAGCCAGATCGGTGACGGTGAGGTCACCAGAGATGAGGCCTTCGCTGCAAACCCGCTCTCCAGATCGTTCAGCCTGGCGGCAGGTTCTTCTTGATGGTCTTCGCTGCGGCTTCCTCTCGGCTGGTCCTTCGGGACCCTCATCCGTGATGCCGGAAGGACAGGCAGTGATACCGAAATAGGATTGATTTCCTAAAAACAGTATTGTAAACCTATTTCGTCGATGCTCCCTCTCGCCGTGCTTGGCCGGGGCGCCCCAACCTCCCGTACCGCGAGAGCGATGAAGGAGACTGCTGATGGATCGAACGACCACGCGAGAACGAATCCTCGACGCGAGTCGTCGGATCTTCAACGAGAAGGGATACGCCGGAACGAAGCTGGCGGAGATCGCGGAGAGCGTCGGAATCTCCCTTGGCAACCTGACGTACCACTTCCCGACCAAGCGCGAGATCGTCGCAGAGCTCTACGGGCGCATGGCGGAGAAGGTTCGCGAGAATCGAGAACGCCACCAGAGCGGTGCGGTCGCCGACGACTACGCGGAGCTACTTCTTTTCGCGATGAACCACGCTTCCGAGTACCGCTTTCTGTTCCGCGATCGCGCTCAGCTCTCGGGCGATGCGACGGCCGTCCCGACCGACATGGACAAGGCGGAGGATCTCCGGGTTCTCCACGGACTCATCTCGCGCGCCAGGAAGGAGGGATTGTTCCGCCGAGACCTCGACGTCGATCTCCGCATCCTCGCCCGCTCCCTCTGGATCGTCAGCCGCTATTGGATGGACTCCCTCAGCGAGATCGAGGGGGTGGAAGAACTGGGTTGGGAGGATCTGCAGCGGGGCGTCCAGCATCATTTCGCTGTGCTGCTTCCGTGGCTGACCGCACCGGCGAGGCGTGATCTCGAGTCCGCCGTTCAACGCGCGCGGATCCGGACCGCGACCGGGAAGGCGTCGCAGTAGGCGATCGGGACCCACGAGGCGATAAGGACTCGTCTGAAAAGGAGGACAGTTCCAGAATGACGTGCAAGAGACCGCACGGAGTCACGCTGATCGCCGACTCTCGTGAACTCCACGGCGAACTGATCGAAACGAGCACCGGCAGGGCCTGGATCTCGCTCGCACCGATGACTCGGGAGGACTACGAGGCCCTGCCTCTTCCGCCAGCAGTCGAGAACGTTGCGCTCGGTCGAACCGCGATGGACGAGCACTGGTTTCTGCGGTCTCCGGACGAGGAACAAGACGGCCCGATGGCGCTTCGCGAGATCGGCGGGCACGTGTTCGGCCACTGTGCCCGGAGTCTCGGGCTGGACCAGCCGTTCGGGCCGGCGGGGCCCCGGGTCGTTCGTGTCGAAAAACACCACGGTGGCTGCTTCGCGAAGGGGCGACGAATTCCCCTACTCAGCGACGCCGAAGGGCGCCACTTCGTTCACATCGTCGACGTCGGGAAGGACCCCGACGCTCTCGAGCTACCGGAAGGCTTCACCGTCGTTTGGCTGAATCTGACCGAAGACTGGGTGTTCCTGCTTCCTACGCCCGCCACGGCCTACTTCTTTGAGACTGGCGATAGCTTCCAGGGCCCTGTTGAAGCGCCATTGACCTAGGCCCGGGTGCGGCCCGCGCAGCCCAGACAACGCCCCGCAACCGGTGGGGCAACCGATTAGGATTGACAACCTATTTATAGTATGGATATCCTAATCTCCTCAAAGGCCACCCAAAGCGACGCAACGATTTCGGCGAGGCCATCCACAAGGGGAAATCGCATCCGATGCAGACCGTTCGCACCCCCGAGGACCGATTCGAGGATCTCAAGGACTACCCGTATGAGCCCCACTACCTGGAGATCGATGCGGGAGATGAGACTGACTTGCGGGTCCACTATCTCGACGAAGGGCGGGGCGAGACCGTCCTCTGCCTCCACGGGCAGCCGAGCTGGTCCTACCTCTACCGAAAGATGATCCCGACCCTGGTCGGCGCGGGCTACCGCGTCGTCGCACCCGATCTGGTCGGCTTCGGCAAGTCAGACAAGCCGATCCGACGAGAGGACTACTCCTACGAGAACCACGTCGCGTGGCTCACTCGCGTGGTCGAGGCTCTCGAACTCCGCGACATCACCCTCGTCTGCCAGGATTGGGGCAGTCTGATCGGGCTCCGTGTCGTGGCGGGGAACACGGAGCGCTTCGCGCGGGTTGTCTTGTCGAACGGCGGCCTTCCTGATGCCAAGGGCGTACCCGCCGAGGTTGCGCCCAAGCTCCGGAAACTCCTCGCCGAAACGCCAGCGCTCCCGGCCCAACAGATGCGCGACAAGCTCACTTCAGCGGCGCAGGACCGCCCGGGCTTCATGTACTGGATCCGGCACTGCGACGAGCACCCGGATTTCCACCCTGCAGACATCATGGAGATGTTCCTGAATCACTGCGACGAAGACGAACGCCGAGCGTGGGCGGCTCCCTTCCCGTCACCCGATTCGATGGCCGGGGCGAGGCAGTTCCCGTCGCTGGTTCCCATCATTCCCGACGATCCGGCGATCCCCATGAACCGTGCGGCATGGCGGGTGCTCGAGTGCTTCGAGAAACCCTTCCTCACCGTTTTCGGCGACTGCGATCCCGTCACCAAGGATGGCGAGAGGCGTTTCATCGATTCGGTACCGGGTGCATCGAACCAGGCCCACTCGATCATCCGCGGCGCCGGCCACTTCATCCAGGACGACGCGGCCAACGAGTTCTCCCGGGCGATCGTGGACTTCATTGAGGCGAACCCCACACCATGAACCACGCCGATCCGATTCTGCCACTCAACCTTTACGGCCCCGGGCCCTCCTATTTCACCAGGAAGCTCGAGTCTGTGATTCGCTTCATGGAGTTGCCGTACAAGCGGCTCACGAAGCCCCCGCCGGCATTGAAGGCGACGACGGGTATCTCGCAGGTGCCGGGACTCCTGCTCGCAGATGGTCGCTGGCTTACCGACTCCACGCCGATCATCGATTGGCTCCATGAGCGCTACCCGGAGTTGGGGGTGATCCCGAGCGATCCGGTCTCCGCCTTCTTCAGCCGACTCGTCGAGGACTACGCAGACGAGTGGCTTTGGCGTCCGGCAATGCACTATCGCTGGGATTACGAGATGGGCTCCAAGCACATGGCCCATCTCCTCATCGATCTCGTTGGCCGCGACATCCCGCTGCCGACGATCGTGAAGCGGTACTTCCTGGTGAATCGTCAACGCGCCATGTTCACATATGGCGACGGTGTTTCTGCCGATACCTGGGATCATGTCGAGGGCATCTACATCCACACGCTCAGGCATCTCGAGGGAATTCTGGAGCAGCGTCCGTTCCTTTTCGGTCTCCGCCCGACGCTTGCCGATTTCAGTTTCTTCGGCCCGTTCTTCGGTCACTTCTCCCAGGATCCTGTGAGCGCGACGATTCTGAGGGACACCGCCCCCTCCGTGTACGAATGGGTCGCGCGTGTCTGGAACTCGCGAGCCAGTGTGGCTGAAGGCGAAGTACTCGATCACGTCCCGGTCGAATGGGGGCCCATGCTCGATTCGATCGGTTCGGCCTATCTCCCCTACCTGTGCGCCAACGCACAGGCATGGAAGGCCGGCGAAGCCCATTTCGACGTCGATATCGAGAGCGCGCCTTACCGCAACATTCGGACGGCAAAGTACCGCGTCTGGTGTTTGGAAGAACTGCGTCGCCACTTCACGGAACTCGCCGACTCCGACCAGGCGACGGCCCGCGCAATGCTCGAGGCTCACGGATGCTGGGAGCCGCTGTGGCGGATATCCAACCCATCGTCAGGACAGAATCTAGAGGGCAAGGCGCCGTTCGGGTCGAGCGAGTCGCAAACTGGAATCCCCGGTGGCATCGATTCGGAGAGCCGGCTGTTTGCCAGGCCAAAGTCGGTCAAGGCGACTCGGCTAGTGACGGAGAACCTCATGGGAAGCACAGCATTGATCACGGGCGCGTCGAGCGGTATCGGTGCCGAGTTCGCCAGGATCCATGCGTCGAAAGGCGGAGATCTCGTGCTCGTGGCGCGTCGGAAGGACGCGCTCGAGTCGCTGAAGGCAGAGCTCGAGAAGAAGCATCACGTCGCGGTGAACGTGATCGTCGCTGACCTGGCGAGGCCTGGGGCCGCGCAAGACTTGTTTGCGGAAACCGAAGCGGCGGGCCTGCAGATCGACATACTGATCAACAACGCGGGTTTTGGCGGTCACGGCAAGTTCCACGAGCGCGAACTCGCAAGCGATCGAGCCATGATGCAGGTCAACATGGGAGCGCTCGTCGAGTTGACTCATCTCTATCTGGCCGGGATGGTGCGGCGGAGGTCGGGGAAGATCCTGCACGTCGCGTCGACAGCAGGCATGCTGCCCGGACCGCTGCAAGCCGTCTACTACGCCACCAAGTCCTTCGTCGTGTCCTTTTCACAGGCCATCGCGGAGGAGCTCGAGGGCACCGGAGTGACTTCGACGGCGCTCTGTCCGGGTGCTGTCGACACCGGATTTGCCAACGCGAGCGACCTCGAAGGCACGGCTCTGTTCCAGAAACCTGCCGCGTCGCCTCAGTCGGTCGCGAAGTGCGGCTACGAAGCGATGTTGACCGGGCAACTGGTCAAGATCAATGAGCCTTCATTGAACTTCGCATTGAACTGGGTCGTGCCGCTCCTGCCAAGAAAGGTGGCTTTGAAGATGTCGAGGAAGGGAATGGAAAAGTCGAAATCAGCTGGACGCGCAGCCCCACACCGTTTGCTGCGGACGCTCACCAAGGTGCATGTCTTCATGCACCGATTGGTCGGCGGACGCGCCTTCAACACCTTGTCCGGTCAGGATGTCTGCTTCGTCACCATGACGGGTGCCAAGAGCGGGCGTGAGATCACCGTGCCGCTCATTCACGTGCCGCATGGCGACGGTGTCCTGCTCGTCGCGTCTCAGACAGGCCGAGATCGAAATCCAATCTGGTACAACAACATCCGCAAGAACCCGGACATCGAGGTGCGCCATCGGCGCAGCAACCTGAAGCTGCGCGCCCGTGTTGCGAGCGCCGATGAGAAGTCGGAGCTCTGGCCGATCTGCGATGAAACCTATTCGGAGTTCGCGCGCTACCGCGAACGCACCACGCGGGACATCCCGATCTTCGTCTGCGAGAGGTACTGACGATCTGCGCTGCAAACTCATCGAGTTTCAGCCAAGCGAGACATGGAGGGGGTATGTTGAAAGTGATCGGAGCCGGATTGTCTCCGTGGGCGCGGCGCGTCCTCGTGGTACTCGAGGAGAAGGGTGTCGAGTACGAGCACGAGGTCTTCTCCCCGTTTGGTGAGCTGTCCGGAGAGTTCAAACGCAAGAGCCCGTTAGGCCTGATTCCCGTCCTCGACACGGACGAGGGCCCGATCGCTGACTCCAGTGCGATTTGCGCCTACCTGGAGGCGCGTTTTCCGACCCCCGCGCTGCTGCCGGCAGATCCGTACGAGAGAGCCCGATCGCTCTGGTTCTGCGAGTACGCCGACGCGGTGTTCAAACACGAGGGCACGATCTTCTTTCAGCAGGCCGTCCGCGGGCACGTCATGAAACAAGAGCCGGATCGCGAGGCAGTCGATCAGGCACTTGCCGCGATGCCGCCGATGCTGGGGTACCTGGATGGCGAACTGGAAGGTCGATCGTACTTGGTCGGCGATGCACCGGATCTCGCAGACATCACCGTGGCATCCGTGTTGCTCAATTACCTTCACGCAGGCGAACGAATCGAAGCGACTGACTTTGCGAACCTTTCGGCGTTCCTCGGGCGGATGTTCGCACGGAAGAGTTTCGCCGACCGAATCAACGATGACCTCGTCATGCTCGAGGGGCTTTCGACGGTTCGGCGCGGGTGAGGCCGGAGCACCGTCCGCGGGTCTCTACATTCTCCTTGGGGAGGGGGCTCCGTCGCCATGAAATTTCTTGAACGCCACTTTCCCCTTCCGGGCTGGATCTACAAGGCGGTTAGGGCGCGCGGGCTGACGCCACACATCCTGGCCGTGCGTTCCGAGGTTCGCGCCGCGCAGGAGAGCGCTCGTTTGACCGAAGCGCAACCGGTCGAACCCGAGTCGATACCGGAATCCGCACTTCTCCAGATCCGATTGTTCCGGGAAGAAGAAGTGAGGTTCGAGCCGATTGAAACGGATCTCGAGAGCATTCCACTGGCGGAGAACGAGGTGCTCTTCGTTCCGCAATCAGTCATCGTCAACAAGTACATCCTTTTCTACAACAGCGTCTATCTCCAGACGGATCTGGGCACCTTCTTGGACCCCCATGGGTCGCTCAACTCCAGGTTCTACAAGACGATTCCTGCCTGGGGAATCAGTACTGCCTATCGCTCGAATCATCCGGGCATCGAAGAGGGCAGTGCGTTCCACGGGTTCTTTCCTCTCGGTCCTTACAGCGTCAGAAGTATTGGCGACGTCGATCGGAGTGAAGGCACCGCATTGCAGAATCCCCCTGGCTTCAGAGGCCCCCTCGAGTGGCTGCGACTCGTCCGAGCCGATGGCCATCCGGAATTCGTTGCGGACCTCTTCGAGTACTTCAAGATCGGGATCACGTATGCGAGGGCGCTGCAGGATCTCGATTTCTACGGTGCCGAACAGCTGGTCTTCAGTTCGGCATCCAGCACCTCCGCTCAAGTCATCGCAATGTGCGTCAATGAGCTTCGCCCCGACTTCACGGTCATCGGGCTCACTTCGCCTCGAAACTTCGAGATGGTCAAGGCGCTGCCGTACTTCGATGCCGCCCATACCTATGATGACTTGGTGTCGAGTGTGGGCGCCAAGCCGAGTCTCTACTTCGATGCACTCGGAAACGAGTCGGTGTCGATCGCCTGTCTCGAGCACTTCGATGTGAGGCGTTGGTGGATCTACGCGCAAGGCGGGCAGAAGTCCTTCCCCACGCTGTTGAGGTTGAATCGAAGGGGGTCCGAGTACTCGAATGGCATCGACTCCCTTCTTTACGCGAATCGCAAGGGCATCTCCGATACGGAGATCCTCGATCAAGCCGAGGCCATCAGTCGCAAGCATGATCTCGAGACTCGATGGGGGAGGGGCTACCGGACCATCTCCAGCCCTCGGGAGTTGTATGCCCTCTACAACGCTTTCGTTCACAATACTCATCCGCCGGGTGAACGCGTCCGGTACGTGTCCCCGCTCAGCAAGCGGGCGTGATCGAAGTCGACTGTTCACTCGACGCGGCGGTTCGGACGGCACGCCGAGCGGAGGAAAGACATGGGAGACGCATTGGTGGTCGAGCGCGACGGAAGAGTCGTCACGCTCATCAATAACGACGCGCCGCGAAATCGCATGAGTCTCGACTTCATGGACGCGCTCGAGGCGCAGGTCGACGCGCTCGAGCACGATGATTCGGTCGGCGCGGTCGTGATCCGTGGGGCTGGGGACGAGCACTTCTCGGTCGGCATGAACCTGAAGCAGATGCCCGAGGGCATCCAGCGGAAGGGGAGCGCGGAGGCTGTCTTCGATCAACGGCTGCGCGTCATCTCGAAGATCGAAAACATGGGTAAGCCTTGGATCGCGACGCTCTATGGCTATTGCCTGGGCGGCGGTCTCGAACTCCCACTCGGTTGCCACTTCCGTCTTGCTGCGGCGGAGGGCGCGAACATCGGGCTGCCCGAGCTCGACCTCGGGGGCGTGCCCGCCTGGGGAGGGACCGCACGACTCACGCGCTGCGTGGGTCGAGATGCCGCCCTCGACATCATTCTGCAGGTAAAGATGATCTCCGGACCCGACGCCCTCCGGATCGGACTGGTCCACGAGGTGGTTCCGAACGATGAGCTACAGCAGCGGGCGCAGAATCTGGCACGCGAGCTCGCGACGCGGCCTCCGCGGGCTGTTGCTTCTGTTCTCCGCTGCGTCGTGGGCGCGGAGGGGGCGAGTCTCGAAGAGGCGCTCCAGGTCGAACGCCGCGAAGTCCGTCGGGGTATGGGCGGCGCTGAGCAGCGCGAAGGCATGCGCGCCTTCCTCGAGAAGCGCAAGCCGAACTTCTTCCCGGACACGCCGTCGAGCTGACATCGGAATCCTGTCCAGAGAGGAGCGACGAATGACCGTAGAGTGCGGCGGCTGCTCGCCCGCCTCTCGCGAACCGTTGTGATTGCGCCGGCAATTCGAGCACTTCGCCGGATCTCGCCGGCGATCACCGTCGAACCGAACCAGATGGAGAGCCCTCGAAGTCCTCGCGATTGAATCGCTTTTCGCGCTCGGAGCGCGATCGACCCTCAGGTCAGGCACCCGAGGGTCACCAAGCACGAATCGCCTAACCACTTGTGTCCTTAGCGAGAGATCGCTGACACATCATTCCGGAGACATGGTTTACACAACCGGCATTTGGGGAGAGCCCAGATGCCTTGGAGAACGTGTAGACCGATGGACGAACGCCTCCGATTCATTGCTCGCCTCCTCGAGGGCGAGAAGATGGCCCCCCTGTGCCGGGAGTTCGGCATCTCCCGGGTCACCGGCTACAAGATCTTCAACCGCTACAAGGACTGCGGGCTCCACGGCCTGAATGACCGCAGTCGGGCACCGTATCGGCAGGCTAATCGCCTGCCCTACCAGGTCGAGCGGACCATTCTGGG
>JAAUYK010018837.1_pt1 | contig 10299 bp, 6 predicted proteins | sample 7278021 | NCBI WGS metagenome assembly JAAUYK01 (sample SAMN14350223, study PRJNA611818) | marine sediment metagenome | isolation source: surface marine sediment (1.8m) | place: French Polynesia: Moorea | collected 2018-08
CTGTACATGTACGTTCGCGTACTTGGAACGTAGAACTTTTCTTCGTTCGTTCCCATTTTGAGAAGTCAGCCCAGTCGGGAGACGAAACGTACTATGAAATTCAAGCGCCTTTCCATAATGGCTTGGGGTGGGGTCTCCGCAATGTAGGACGGTAGGGGGTCGGTACTTGGTAGAAACGATTAAAAACGTTCATATAAGCATAAAACCTATCATGTACGTACTCTTCCGTCTCGATCAAAGAAGGGCTCTCAAGAATATCTTATAGCCTCGGCCCTTTATAAACGAAACCAAAAAGCTGTGATCATGATTGTCGTCGGAATTTACTAAGGAGAGACCTGTTGCATCTCCATCGTCGTGCAATCGTTCATGTTTTCCCCCCGAAAACGGAAAATAAAAAATGTTAAGTCAGAAAGCATTTTTACTCCAGCCGATCTCTGCCGCTCGCAGCCTACTACGTATATATTTACACGGAATACATATGTCTAAAGAGAGAACAGTGTCCCATACAGTTGCCGGGTTGATACGCGGCCGCCCGGTGGAAGCTGCCCTTCTCGCCGCGCACCAGAACACGTAGTACGCGGTAGGTAAGTATTGGCACTCGATACAGTAGTAAGTAGTAGGATCTGTTTCCAAAGAGTTTATACGCAATTAATAGAGCTCTCTCGATCGTGAAAGTGACCACGGGTGTCTGTTTTAGCAGTTTTTGTCTTCATCGCAATTATCACAGAGCCCTCAGTTTTCTGAGGAGGGCGTCGGCGTCCGGATCGCCGTCTGCAGGGCCGGCCCCGCCCGCACCGCCACTCGCGGCTGCCGCTGCCGCCTCGCCGTTCGTCAGCCCGGTGAAGTCCCGTTCCCGACTGTGCGAGGACGCGGCCGCCGGAGGCCTGGCCCGCCTCGTGCGCGACGGCCGCCCGCCCGCGCTCGGCTGGTCGTTCTCGACGTCGTCCGTCAGGATGTCGCTGGAGGGAAATGGAACCATTAGTATGCGGTTTCACGAAATCTAAAATTTATGTATTTCATGCTCACAATATTTCTTTGGTGGGAGATGGGCCGTGGCCGGAAGGACCGCGGGATCGACTTCGATTGAGCTGGGCTCGCCGCTCGGCTGAAACACAACACCCAAATTGACTTTTGGTAAAGGTTCATCATATACGACTGTATAATTTTACCTCCTGCCGCCCGCGGTGCCGCCCTGTTTCTCCTGTTCCTGTTGTTGAAAGCCGATCCGGTCTTGAGCGCCTCCAGCAGGCTGTCCATGACGCCCTCCTGGTCGTCGGGCGCGTTGAAGTCGACCAGGGCCTTCTTCTGCGCCACCCGCGCCGCCCTCTCCCGGTCCTGCTTTTCGCGGGCCTCGCGCGCCCGCTGCTGCTTCGCGGTCGCCTCGCGCTCCTTGAGAATGCCGTCGTACGCTTTCTAAGCGGAGCGAAAACGAGAAGCAACTTTAGTGACGAAATCACGTTACCATCAGGCGACGGCCTCTATTTAAAAAGTTTTTGCCCCCTCTGTCCTGCTTTCGTAACTACCTAACAATGTGCCGTACCAAAAAGTTTCCCCTCATAAGCGAAAAAGCGGGGGCGTAGGGGGACAAAGTTCCGAGACTACTAGCGAAAGCAGTTGCATTGCCAAAGTTTTTCTTACCTTGAATTGGTCCTTGAACGTTTTCACGTCGCCCATGAACTCTTCTAGCGTGTACTTTTGCTTGTCGAACACGTAATAGTCGGAGAGGAAGTTGTACAGCTCCTCCATCTTCTTAGCCATTGCCTGCAGGATATCACATTGAGCTCGCGCCTCCTTGCTGAAGGCGCCCATCTCCTCGAGGAACCTTAATCAGAATGTCGAATCAGCAATTGCAACATTAGCTTGACAGCAAACATTTGTCCCCATACCTGTCGTCCTTGTCCGCGGGATTTCTCGACGCGTTCTTGAGATCCATCTCCAGGTTCTTGATGGAGGAGTCCATCTGCATGAGCGCCTTCTTTATGCTGTCCACGTTGACGCGCGCCGCCTGGTCCAAGTGCAGCAGGTCGTCGTGGAAGGTGAGCAGGTCGGGGTGGTCGCGCTCCACCAGCTCCACCAGGAAGTGCATCAGCGTCAGCTTGTTCTCCCGGTCCTTGGTGTTCCCGAGCTTGGCCAGGTAGCTGATGTCGAACCCGACAGACTGCTGGTTTTTCGAGCCGGTGTTCATGATGTTGCCGATGAGGAGGATGAGCTCGAGCAGCTTGGCGAACTTCTTGCTCTTGCGCACCTCCTCGCAGGCCGCCGTGCCGGCCACGATGTCCGGCTTGCAGTCCTGCACCAGCTCGGGGTAGCGCTGCCGGAACATGAGGCTCTTCAGCCGCGGCACCAGCCGCTTGATGCCCGAGATGCTGATTGCAAACTGCTCGGCCTCGGCAAGGCTGTCGTAGTCCTTCTCGTGCTCCTTCAGCCGGTTGATCTGGTCCGGGGCGGGGATGTACTGGATCAGGGACTGGAGCAGGTTCTCGGTGAGGACCGCGGTGTCGCAGCGGAGGATGCAGACTCGGAGCTGCTCGTAGGAGAGGTGCTTGAGCTCGGCCTGGTGGAGCAGGATGGAGAGGTTCTGCGCCGCCTTCGGGTCGAGCACGCGCAGCTCCTTGGACTTCTTCTTGCCACCGGCGCCGCCCTCTGCGCCGTTCGCGCCGTTCGGGCCGTCGCCGTTCGTCTGCGAGTTCGCCTTCGGGATGGGCTTCGTGCCGAACTTGCTCATCAGGTTCTTGATGAGCGACTCGGAGGCCAGCCGCTCCTCGTCCACCTTCGTCCAGAACGCGTCCTTGGTGAGCTTGTCAGCGGGTACCTGAAACACACGTAGCGCTTGTAATTTGAGATTCTCTCTGGGAACATATTAGCGAGCCACAATGCCATACACTTTTGTGAGGAGCTAGGCAGGCCAGAACACAACACTGTACTACGCATATATATGAAACCGTTTCTTCTAGCTACCACAAAAAGAAACATAATTCGCATATAAAGCCGCTGTCCTTAATTGAGTTCTCCATTTACGGTACCTTCATTACTCCTTAACGTAGCTGACATTGAGTAGAGTGCAACTTTGAGACATTTCGTATAGCCATATATGTTATCAATTTATCACAGGGCCTCTTACCGATTTCCAGTTTGTTCTCTTCGTCGGGCCATCGACGGCCCATTTCTTCTTGCGCTTCATGCCCAGCTTGATAAGGATGTCCTCCTGGTTGATCTGCGGCCGCACCATCAGGCCGCCGGGAGGTGGGGGAGGAGGGGCGCCGCCGCCAGGGGGAGGGGGCGGAGGCGGCGGGCCCGAACCGGGCGGTGGCGGCGGAGGCGGTGGCGCCCCGCTGCCCGGTGGCGGGGGAGGCGGAGGTGGTGGAGGACCTCCACCCGGCGGAGGAGGAGGCGGTGGTGGGCCGCCAGTTGCGGGCGCCGCCGGCTTCGGCGGCTGCTTCCCGACCCCGCCCGCCTGATTCGCGAGTCCCTTCTCGAGTCCGGGCGGCACCGGCAGCTTGGAGGGCGACCCGCCGCCCGACCGGATCGCCTCCTCCAGCTGCGCCACCTGAGCCAGCGCATGCGACAGCTTTGCCTCCGTCTCCTGCTTCATGGTGAGCGCCTCCTCCAGGTCACCCTTGATGCCCTTGTTCTGCCTCTCCTCCTCCTCCTTGGACTTCTCCACGAGGTGCTCGATCAGCGGCTCAACGTCTATCTGGAACCGCCTCGTCGCCCTAAAGTCCGGGTCGCAGCCGCTCTTGTGCAGCACGATCTGCGAGACGCACTCCTCGATGAGCTTGTAGTAGGCGGGCCGGATGGCGACGTCGTCGCGGATGCAGAGCAGGTGCTGGAAGATGGAGAGGAAGTAGGGCTCCGCCGGCGTGTCCATCACCATGTTCTTCACGAGCTCGAAGCACTCGTTGATGTCGTCCAGCTCGAGGCGGACGCTGTCGAAGCGGCCGGCGAACTCGTCAAAGTCCTCGTCCCGATGGTCGTAGAACACCTTGAGGTGGACCTGCAGCTCCTCCGACGCGTTCGACTCGAGATTCTAAAACAAATATGCGATTAATTGTCAAACTAACAGCCTGTGAAATAGCTAGAACTTACATCCAGGACGTCGAGCAGGCCGACCCTCATGAACTCGTTCCTCAGGTGCATCCTGAAGTCGAGGTCGTCGGGACTGGAGATGATTGCGTTGGTGAGGATCAGCGAGTTTATCCGCAGCTGGTCGTTGTTTCTGATCAGCAGTCCCTGCACGATGGGTCCGAAGCGCTCGCCGCCCTTCATCTCTGCGGCGATGGTGATCGCCTCCAGCGTCTTCTCGTGTCCGTCCGGCGGCACGAGGCAGATGGCCGCCATCAGCTTCACCGCCTCCAGCATGACGTTGGCCTGGTTGGGCGACAGCGACCGCGCCATCAGCGTCAGCGCCTCCTTGTTCTCGAAGATGTCCCTCAGGCCGACCTTGTTGTTCATGATGGCCTTCAGGCAGCGGATGCATTCGTGTTGCACTTTCTCCCACTTGCTGTCGCTGAGACTGAAAACAGGACCGGTGTTATAATTAATGCTGCGGACGTACTATATACAGCTTCTGCACTCACTTTTGTCTGAAGCACTCGTTGAGCAGCGAGAGCACCTGCTTGAGGCCCTTGGAGCCGAACTCCTGGACCCACTCGAGCGAGTTGTTGGTCAGCGCCACCCTCAGGCCCTCGATGCAGTTGTACTTCTTCTGCACGTTCAGGTCGGGGTTGCTCAGGTACTGTATGTAGTCGGCGGGGTTGTGGAACTGCGATCGCGCCATCGTCTTCGTGTTCATGGCGAGCATATCCCTCTTTTGCTGGAGCGGCAGCTTCCGCAGCGGTTCCTTCTTCTCCTCGCTCAGGTTCATGTTCTCCAGCATCTTCTCGAACTCGGCCTGCACCTCGTAGTCGGGCATCTGGCTGATGTTGAAGTTCTCCTCGTCGACCTCGTTGAAGTCGCCGACGGAGTTGGGCCGGGGCAGGCCGCCCATGCCGGCGCCCGGAGGGTAGCCCTTGCGGCCCTTGCCGGCGCCTCCAAGGCCGCCGACCATTTTGTCCAGCTGAAACAAAGAAATGTGTTAAAACAGCCACGAAAAAACTCCCAAAGTTTGCACCCCCAGCACACATCAATCAAATTCCGATAATAATTCAGATCGAGCGGAAGGCGTACTTTTAGCGAGTGAGAAGACTTCTTCTCCTTCATTTTCTTTTTCCCGACGCTCAGAGATCGCTTCATCGTGAGAGAATACGTGGTGGAGAGCCTCCTCTTCCTTTTCCAATCGGGCCCCACCCTCGCAGTTCAGATCGTATCTTCCCGTTTCGTTTTCTGCAGAGAGCTCAATCACAGGCGTCAGCTGAGGATCGAGGGTTACTAAAAGTGTCGCCGTCGCCGCCGCCGCCGCTCACTGATACGGACGGACATCTGCGATTCCGCCTGTTATATATGTATAGGTCTCGCTGCCCACGCAAGCAGTCCAATGCACGCAAGGGGGACGACCCTCCTGCTGCAGTCGTATTATGTGAAATTTTCACGAAACTGTCGGGGCGGCCGAATGTTCTCTAAAGCAGTGGCTGCTGCCGCGCCACCGTTGCAGAGATTTTTTGTAGAGGCTCTCCGCGCTGCCGCTGCCGCCACCGCTGCTTCGACTGCTGCGGCTGCGGACAGAGATAATGAAAGAACGAAACTGAACTGCTAGCTGCTTTAGTGGTGCCTCCCTATCGCCGGAAACGATTCGTGTATTAACGGCTGGATGAGAAACAAGCAGAATACCCGAGACGCGAAAAAATACGCGGCGCCTGCATTCCAGCAAGCGGTGAAAACGAGGCGTTGCAATCAACGGGCACATTCTTTCCAATCCAATCGGATCCGAGTATTTTGAAACCCGATACCGTCCGACGCCGGATGGCGGACGGCCGGCCGGCCGCCGGCCGGCTAGTCAGTCTGGTCGATTCACTCAATTGACGCCGTCCCTACTTTAACACCTGCTGCCTGTCTGCGTTTGTGTCTATTGAAATGCAAAGAATCGGCGTTGAAAGCAGTTCGCCAAGTTGTGCATCGAAAACTAAACCTAAGCAGCTACTTTATCACTCAGAAGACCCATCAGCTCGTAGTACAAAGGTTAGAGAGGAAGTGGCGATGTTCTCATGCTTGATGAAGGCCATGTCTCGGCTGGCATTCTGCTTCGAACCCCTCACTCGTCTCGTCCCTTTTTATCTGCAATGTCATCTCGGGCTCGCGCGGGATGGGATGGAAGGAAGGCGCGGCTCGCTTTTTTGTTTCTCGATCGGACGAGGGAGGAGGCATCAAAGAAGCAATCACGCCAGAGTACACGGACGCGGACGTATCGACGATGCCGCACTAGACAAACAACGAACGGACGCGTTAGTGCACTGTCCGACTCATGTATCTTTGAATGACGGCAAATCGATTGGATTTCAATGCATTGCATAAGTGACGCGGCGAATGTCTGCTGGCATTGCATGCAACTAGCGCTTTTAACGAATCTAAATTTAAATCAAGGCAACAATATGCCCGTGGCGTTAGGTTTTTGCTTTGACGTTCTAATTGCCGATTGCACGCGCTAGACGTCTGCTCACGATTCGCAGATGGCTGGAGAGACAGACAGACAGACGGCTTCTTCAATCGTTCTCGATCGTCGTGCACCGCCAATAAATTTCGAATCGTGAAATAGTGCACAGCACCCGACTATAAATACTCGTAGAACCCTCCCCAGCTCTTCGCTCCAAAGAACCATCGCAATCTTCCATAACACGAGAGCGCAAAACCGCAACTACGATAGAAGACGATGGTATTATTTTTCGCGCAGCCCTAGCTGCTCTCCTTTCGCCTGCCATTATTCTTGCCCGGCGGCGGACGGGCGGGCGGGCGGAGTGAAACAATTATAACCACGACGCGACGTCCGCTCCGTACCTTCGGGCCTATGTTTGTGTTTTGTTAGTTACGTAAGCTCCTAGCTCGGCACCTACGTACGTAAAGGGGAATAAGGTCGACAGGAATACGAGGCACGCGAGTCTTATCTCCGAATTCTCTGTTAGTCATGTAATTATTTGTTTAGCTATCTGTGTGCAAGCGGCGCTAGGTCTACTAAGAAACGTAGTTGGATGTTCTTTCTTCCTTTCTTTCCTCTCCTCCTCCTCCTCTATATATCTTCTTGGCCCTAATCGCTTTGGCGATCGAGTTTCGGGCCGGCCTCTCAGTCAATTAGGTGCCCACACAGTCACGCACGATGCGACGCCCGCCAAAAATGGTCGTGTGGCGGTGGCGCAGAAAAAAATCTGCCTTATTTATAAGACAAGCCCGCGTTACGGAACAGTGTAATTGCTCGCTCCCAGATACGGCAATGAAGTCAGCACAGGAGAGACTCTAAGATAATTTCGCCGTAACTGGCCGGGGGCTACTTACAAAGCTGTGTTTCCGGTGCACAGACATGATGCTAAGCTGACGTCTGCAAACGTTTTCTTGATGAATGTCTACACTATAAGATCACGGGCAATTCAAGCCATATCCATGACACTAGTAGTTTCCATTGCAGTAAGGAAGCAGCACTACGTAGTTGCAAAATCAGTTGCAGTCGCTTTCCATCGTCCGCCACCTCTTTTGTCTGCACGGAGGGAAGAGGAACACGACACTAACTGCATGGTTGGAAGTACGGAACGGTGTGCGTGTATGAGAGGCACGACGAACGACACTAGATCGGCGACGACAACAGCAGCAGCAACAGCAGCTGCCATGTTGAAGCCACCACCACCGCCACAACCACTATAGTACACAAGTCCATCCAGCCAGGGAGATGAGACGAGAGCGGAGACGGCACCACGTAGTGTGCTCATCCACTTTGGCCATTTCTTCCCCTCCGCCTCCTCCTCCTTCTCGTACGTACACTACGCACTAGCTACTTCGCTACTACAGGTAGTCGTAAGAGGTGGGCTGGGCCGGCCACCGGTGGTGCCATGGAGAACGGACCGACGGACGGACGGAGAGATCGAACGAAGCCGACGTACTACATGCGTGCGGGGCGACCGACGCGACGGACGCAGCGGGCTCGTCGGAAGCGAGAGCGAGCAAGCGAGCGAGCGAGCGACCGGCAAGCAGCTGATGGAATACTTTAGCACGAAAAACTACCACCTCCATAATAATGCCGAATTCATGGAATGAATTAATTTTACAGTACTATAGGCACAAAAATCTAATCCATCCATCGCGATGTGCACCCTACGTAGACCGCTGCTTCCTCCTTCTCAGGGAAACCTAGCGGAAAATGTGAGCCAGCCGGCCGGCTGGCCGTGCTGAGTGAGTGAGTGATCGGTCGGTCGGTCGAGCACGGTGCCGACAGGGGGCTTAAGCAGATCTTCGCTCGATCGGCCGGCTACAGCAGCGTCAATGGAATTTCATACGTGGGAACGGGGAGGCAGTGTTATTTGACCGGTGAAAGTACTGTACCTCTAAGACCTAGTAGTAGTCCACCTATGTCGACGTGAATAGCGGCACTGCGATATAATCGCGATTGGGCCGCATGCATGCCTGGTTTGCACGACACCTGTACTGTACATGTTCGTAGTAGCGGATTTCGCTTCTGAAACGTAGCACTGACGTCGAACATGTACACGCAATTTGGTCGAGTCTAAATCGGCTGAAATTGACAAGCCTGTCTGGAAAATGCAAAAATACGCCATATACGCGATGTCAAACTCAAGCTTCCGCTACGCCGTTTTTTAACACGACCCTGGTGTGTACTGCATAACGCAGTGGTCACAGCGTGCTATCACTCACGATCAAAAAGCACTCTAGTCCCTGAAAAAGGCTCCTTCCTTCCACGATCACGACTAAAAAAGGGCCTGTCGTACTACATTGCGTACGTCGCACGCACACAAATGCGTTTTTAGCGGCAGTACGCATAAAACTGTTGACGCGATAAAACAAACAGTGTATGCAGGCTGGCGTACGTCTGACGCACGTTGCGTTGATTTTACGCCCGTCATCCGCAATCCTTTTACGGACGGAATCAGTCACATTTCTGCGCGAGCGCGCATATTCGTCCATCGTCCGAGCCGCCCACCCAATGAAGACGACTCAGACTCGGAGAACTGGAGTCCGCTATTATCATGCATGCAAGGTGTGGAGATCGTTTCCTACGCAACGTCGCTGGCAGAAGCTACAACAAAGCTAAAAGATGCACTCGCTCTCGGGGTTGACAGATGCTACATGGGCACTAAAGGCACGTACCGACGTATTTAAACAATCAGATCCAAGTTGTCGACCCTGGTGCAGGTGTTTGCAAAATCGCGTATGCAAATCAAGGGAGGAGGAGGCGGGGCCGGCTGGAAGAAGCGGAAGGCATACTGCTGCTATGGCTTGAATATGTCACTCATTCACTGCCTGCCAACGCCTCTCTGTTGGCGCTCCCTCGCTCGCTCGCCTGACGAAATACACTTGGCGAATTCCACACCCTAATTTGGAAACGCTACGGTGCGGCCTTCAAATATGCAGCACGTATGTACTATATTGTGAGTTTGTATCATATTGCATCGCTCCTAGAGCCTGAAGAATATGCGGCAGCTCCGAAAGGCAAAGCAAACAAAACCTGCTATAGCTGTATGCTCTTATATAGATTCATTATATGTACTCGAATATGCGGTTTGGAATGTTTCGGTATTGCTTTGTAAAACCAAAACCAAAAGACTAACAAGGCGACGGCATATAACAATGGCCCCAGAGAGGAAGGAGGATGTACGAACGTTACACGCGAGCAAGGAGCTTAATTAGCGCAAAACAGCGCCGCCGACCGACGACGTAGCTCCGGCCGCGGGATACAGACGCTGACTGGCAGGATTCGGTAGCGCGGTCATAAAACAAGGTGGCGCCGTCCGCCGACAGGCAAGAGTTGTAATAACGGCCTGCTGCCATAACGTTTACAATTGGCTCGCATTACGGCGTCGCGGCTTTGTCGGTCGGTCGAGGAACTTGGGCTCCAAGGACGAAGTTTCCTCCAGTCATCGCTAAAACACGGAATTAGGCAGGCAGGGAATATTGGGGATAGAGCCGTTAAAATGCACTGGCTCTTCGAAACAAGACGCGATTGTCTTTTTCGGTTCTGTGCATGAACGTGATCATATGATCCTGAGCATCTTGGGCACATTTTAGATCAAGCAACCCTCGACAAAGCAACACAGGGATGAGGTGCATTGTTTCCAACGGCGGCGACTGACTGACTTAACGTCCGCGTCCGTCCACCCATCCGTCACACCATGGTCGATATCACCGAAGCCACGCCGCCATGCATCC
>JAAUYK010122660.1_pt1 | contig 10297 bp, 5 predicted proteins | sample 7278021 | NCBI WGS metagenome assembly JAAUYK01 (sample SAMN14350223, study PRJNA611818) | marine sediment metagenome | isolation source: surface marine sediment (1.8m) | place: French Polynesia: Moorea | collected 2018-08
ATACAAACAAAAAAAAAATAACCTCGCCCCATTAGCATGTAAAATACGAAACACCCAACCAAAATTCACATCTCGCATAATGTGACTTACCCTGTCAAAAGCGATTGTCACATCCCCCCCATAATGTATTGATAAAAATAATCCAGTGACAATTTGAGAAACTAAACAAATTCCTAAAAGAGACCCAAAATTTCAGTAATAGCTAATATTACTTGGACTTGGGAGATTATATAGAGAATTTTTAAAGAGGTGAATAGAATAAAGTTTCCTATAATTAATTTATTAAAATACTGGGGCTTCAATGAAGCTTTAAGAAATATAATTTATGCTCCTATTTTGACCTAATCATTTAATATTCTTAATTAGAAAAGAATAAATAATTCGTAATACAATAAGTGTAAACCTCTGGTTTATTCTAACTGAGTACGTGTATTGCTGTGATTAAGCACAACAAGGTTTATTATATGATAATGGGGATTAATGCTAATAATATTTAATAAACAGCTCATTACGCATAATTAGCAATAATAAATAAAACTATTTAAGCACATATGGGTATATATGTGTATATATATGTTATTTTTATTTATATATATATATATATATATATATATATGTTAATTATATATATATATATATATATATAATAATAATAACACGTTATCATCTTCATTGTTTGTTAAAGTAGTGTTTGAATGCTATATGCCTAATGTCATTAAACCTTAATCATATTAAACGTTTACTAATTAAAATCCTTTATTAAATCAATAGAATACGCATAATAACTGAATTAAAATATTTGCACAAGATAAACCTAGGCTGGCCCAAAATCTCAATAATTCTGTTATTCAATAAGAGACACGGCTATAAAAGGGTTACTATGAAATTGTAGTTATTCTATACCATAACAGTGATACACTCAAATACTTATGATTTACCATTTAAATTAAATTCAGTTTATTACGTAAATATTAAGCTTAAACCCTAAATTGACCTGAATAATCATTATTAAACCATAGTATTTACACAAAATTTTAGTTTTTCTTATATAGGCTCCTATAGTTACCAATAAATACTATTAAGATTTTCTAACACGTGTTAATTTGTATTTTAATTTTCCATTGAACAGGTTTAATATCATTTTAAATTTCTAAATTAGCATAATTTAGTATTTAGAATTATCAAATTTTTAAACCATGATAAATAATTTTTAATTTGGCTAAATAGTCTAAGGATTCCCTCTTAACTGTACTTAGTAAAATCTTTAATTTTAAAATTATTACCCCTCACCTTACTAATAAGAAGAATTAAAGATAAGTGTAAATTTGCTTGTAGACAAGGATATTTAAAATTTGTTTTATTTCATGTGGCTTATAAGAAATTTTTAACGTCTAACAATTTCAGCCATATCTGGTAATAGCTAAAACCTTAGAATAAGCAGACAATACTATTACTTTTTATTATAAGGACTCTATATCACTATTCACAAATTGAGGCTTAAGCCTAAATACATTAATAGTATTATACTGAAAAGATAGGCTTAATAATTTCTTTAAACATAATGGCTGAAATAATATCTTCTACTTCTTGACAAGAAGTTATTTTATTAATAAACTAAACTATTTAGTCAATAGAAAAATCTAGATCTCTTAGGCCGAAACTAAGAATTATTTGACTAAAAAGAAAATGCTAAATAGCTCTCTAATTTATAAAATTAATATCTTGCACAAACTACTCTCTTCAAGATTTAGTTAAAATATATGGGCTATTGACTTCTCTGCAGTATAGTGTAGTTAAGGCAGAAAATACATAAGCTTGAATAATAGCGACACCTGTTTCTAATATTCTTAAAGCCAGTAAAACTAGTATTAAGATTATAAGTATTCTTCAATTTGTTATTGGAGCTATCCCTCCCCTTAGAGATAGAAGTAAATGCCCTGCTAAAATATTAGCAACTAAACGAACAGAAAGAGTTAAAGGACGAATACAATTTCTAATAGTTTCAATAATAACTATAAATGGCAAAAGTGCCACAGGAGTCCCTGTAGGAACTAAATGGGCTAATGTATATAAGGGCTGGTACACAAACGCATGGATTATTATACCTCTTCATAAGGGTAAGGCTAAGCTAACAGCAAAGGGTAGATGTCTTCTTCCAGCAAATACATATGGTAAAAGACCATTAAAATTTGTAATAGCAATATATAAAAATAAGCTGACTAAAAGTCAAAGGACTCCTGTACCTCTTCCTTGAAGAAGTTCTCGAAACTCTCTTAATAAATATTTTATACCTTCCTTTCATCCTATCAAGAATTGAGATCTTGATAATCGGACTCTTGAGGGAAATAGGATTAAAGGAAGTATTCCTCTAATTCAATTTAACGGAAGTCTGAAGATAGCTACAGGTTCAAATACTCCAAATAAATTTATAGTTTAAAAAAATAAATTTTCCTTGCAAGAGAAATATAAGAAAAAATAAATAAAGAACATAAAATAATTCAATTTATTGGACTTATTTGAGGAATAATATATAAAATTTTATATTGAAATTAAACTAGTATAATAATTTAGAGTTAAATTTATTAATTGCTATATAGCTTTGCGCTAAAGAGGCAAGTTATGAGAGAAGGGATAACTGCCTTTCTATAGAAGCGAATTCCCTATTTAAACCACTTTCTTATGTTTTATATTGAATAACCAATATTTATTTTCATTTGCCTCTTGATAGTTTAAAGGAAAGTCTTTCTCATTACAATTCTATTTATTCAAAATTTATCTGTAAGGAACATATATTAAATTTAAGGTGATGGTTGCATCATATCTAAATTCTAAATTTAGTACACTATTCTGTCAACCTTAATAAGTTAGAGCTATAAACTTTATTTTTTCATGTTCAATCTATATAAATTAAATAAAATTACTTATTATTGAGTTTAAACTTTGAGAATTATGTAGTAGTCTAGGTTACTACTAGATTATTCTTATATTAGACAATTCGGACAATCACATTTGTTTTGCTAAACACATTATATGAGATGACTTGTAATTTATGGGAGCTATTGTGGAGTAAGCTTTATTTTTTATGTATATATATGTATTAACGTAGACTTTACTTTCAATTATATTGCTCTTCATCTTTTAATAGCAGGCGTGAAAGTTTATTGGTTTATATGACAACTTCATTAAGCTATATGGCACCTTAGGGTTTATTACGGATGTAATTTATAGATATGAGGATTATTTACAATTGACACATGTCAATTTCCTAAATTTATAAATCACTGTCTCTTAAATCTTATCTCCTTAGTGAGGATAAAAAGCTCCTCTGTATAAAATGACCCATTTTGAATTTTGAGGATTAAAATTAGTGCAGGCAATATTAGATCTCCTGTAAATCATTCCTCTTCTGTAATAAGTATTAAAGTCAAATCTTTAAACTTTTCACAGCAAGCATACATTGTTATTATAGTAATTTAAATTAAGGAGTGCCTAGGATTAAACGCCTCTAATTGGGGTAAGTACCTATTATATATATATATATTATAGTTTAGAAATTTCCGTTATTGCATAATTTTAAATTTATTATTTTATACTTTGCTTCTAAACAGAATTTAATTTTATAATTTTAAAGCAAATAGGTTAAATTAATAATTATTTTAAATACCTTTGCTAATCATTTAGGTGTACTTAACAAAGTATAGTTTAATCGCAAGATCTGGCACTAGTATTATCCCTTTAATAAGCTGTATAAGGAATAATGTGATAATCTCAATTTTATAAAAATTTAGCATTTACCTCAATTAAATATTTAATAATTATAAAGCTTTCTAAATTTTCTCCTGTAAGACTGCCTCTACTGTTAATGGGGGGAATAATTAGTCTTTTCCTGTTTAAAGCTATAAAAGGACCTATAGAGATTATCTTTTTATCATTCCAAATAACTGATATATGAAAATACCAACTAGAATTTACGTTATTGTTTGATTTTTATGCAATCTTATTTGCTTTTAGTGTAAGATGAATTGCCTCATCAATTTTTATTTTCTCCAAATTTTATATAAGAGCGGAAAAGTTTTTTAGACGATTTCATTTTATTTTAATTTTATTTGTGGCGTCAATACTTATATTAATTTTTTCTGTAAATATGATTAGACTCATTTTGGGATGAGATGGGCTAGGTTTAAGCTCATACCTGTTAGTTATTTACTATCAATCTAGCAAAGCCTATAATGCTGGAATGTTAACAGTATTAAGGAACCGTGTAGGAGACGGGCTTATTATAATGGCATGTTGCCTAACCCTTAGACATAACTGTAACAATATTTGAAGATGAGGCCTATCTGCTTATTCGCCATGGCATTATTGAATATTTATTTTAATTTTAGCAGCTTTTACTAAAAGAGCTCAAATCCCTTTTTCTGCTTGGCTTCCAGCAGCTATAGCTGCTCCTACCCCCGTTTCTTCATTAGTACACTCATCAACATTAGTGACAGCGGGGGTATATTTATTAATTCGATTTCATAGAGCATTAAGCTATAGGGAAATACAATTTTTTATTTTAACAAATGGTTGCCTTACTATACTATTAGCCGGGGTGTCAGCAATAAAAGAAATAGATATGAAAAAAATTGTTGCACTTTCTACTTTAAGGCAACTAGGGTTAATAATAACTTGCATTGGAACAGGGCTATGGGAAATTTGCTATTTACATTTAATCGCACACGCATTTTTAAAGGCCTTATTATTCGTTTCTACTGGGAATATAATTCATATATCTAATTCTTATCAAGATATTCGAAAAGCTTCTGTTCAATTTCACCTCAGCCCTATATCTACGGGGTTCTTACTAATCAGAAATGCTGGCTTATCAGGAGTTCCTTTTTTAGCTGTATTTTACTCCAAAGATTTATGAATTGAGTTTTCAGTGATATCTTATTGAGGATTAGGAGTTGCTTTATTTTATTATCTCAGAGTCGCCTTGACTGTGATATACTCTACACGGATATGTTACCATATTTCTATCGGTTATTCTTCTTTACACAAATATTCGCCACAGGATGATAGTTCCACAGATAGCCATATTTCCAGTCTAATACTTTGAATTGCGGGGGTGTCTAGGGGGTCTATTATTAGGTGAGCTTTATTTAAAGATCTGCCTTTAACTTTTATTAGGGGAAGAGGAAAAAGATTTACAGTAGATTTAATTTTGTCTACATTAATATTTAGAATAATAATATTTAAATTTAAAAATCAAAATTCAAGATGGGTCATTTTTAATATATGAGGGCTTCCCTTAATTTCGACTAAAGGGATAGTACTAGGGGGTTTAATTAGAGGGGCAGTAATACGTAAATCGGTGGATATAAGAGGCATTCTTGAGCGTGGTTGATTTATAGGGGTAATAGGGATAGAACTAGACCTTTTGTTAAATTCTCATATAGGACTTATGTTAAAATGTATAGCTATAAGAAGTTTGTTATTATTGTTATAAGGCTCCTAAATAGTATAACAAATACCTCTTGCTTACACCAAGAAAATGGGAAACCTTTAGGTTATTAGGTTAAAATAATATTTGGCCTGTAACTCCAAATTAGGAAATACCCTTTAGCCAAAATTATTTATAGCTGGACTAGATTTATTTTATTAATTATTTTTATACTGATCAATGTGGCATTTATTACATTACTTGAACGTAAAGTATTAGGGTTAAGCCAATACCGAAAAGGGCCTAATAAAGTCTCTTTAGGGGGACTCCTCCAACCTATTAGAGATGCAATTAAGTTGTTTGCTAAAGAATGGACGTTGCCTTATAAATCTAATATAATATTATTTTGAGTCGCTCCTGTGGCTATGATATCTCTCTCACTAATGATATGAGCCTTAATACCTATGAGTGAAAAAAATGTAATTATTAGTTTATCAGGAATTACTTTAATAATATTTTTAAGATTTGGTGTGTATCCTCTTGTTATTATGGGGTGGTCCTCAAATAGAAAATATGCCCTATTAGGATCGATTCGAGGAATCGCCCAAACCATCTCATACGAAATTAGATTAGCACTATTATTATTTTACTTTATACTAATTAGTAATTCTGTTAAATTAACTAATTTAGTAGAGATAAATTCAGAGCTCATATTAGTCTTATTTCTTACAACATCACTTTTTTGGCTTTTATCTTGTATTGCTGAGACAAATCGAACACCATTTGATTTTGCTGAGGGGGAGTCAGAGCTTGTATCAGGCTTTAATGTGGAGTATGGGGCAGGGGGGTTTACTTTAATTTTTATAGCAGAGTACAGTATAATTTTATTTTTTAGCTGATTAACTAGTTCACTGGTTTTTTTTGGTAGGGCCTCTAAAATAAGAGCTATTTTAGGGATACTTTTTTTTGCTTTTGTTTGAATTTGGGCACGCTCTACTTACCCACGATACCGATATGATAAATTAATAAATCTTGCGTGAAAAATTATTTTACCTTGCGCGTTGTCTATAGCTTTATTAGGAGCTAGAATTAGTTGCGGGTAAGCTATAAAGCTTAAGCTTATTAAAAAATAGAAAATTTTTTGTGTTAATTACACTATACAGCCTAGCTCTTAGATGGGGATACTCCCTATTCCCCGGTAACAACGAGGCGCTAAAGCTTCATCTAATAAATTATAAATACAATTCGCCATAGGCATCATTTAGTTCAAGAATCCCCCTGACCTGTTTTTAGTGCACTTGGGGCATGTTTGTTGACAACTGGTCTTTTATCCTGGTTCCATAGAAGAGACTTAAGACTCTTGTCTTTGAGTCTTGTTATTTTAGTGTTAATTAGCTACCAATGGTGACGTGATGTGAGAGCAGAAGGGGCTTTACTAGGCCTACATACGAGAGATGTAGAAAAAGGATTACGATATGGTATACTCCTATTTATTATTTCAGAGGTAATATTTTTCTTAAGATTTTTTTGAGCATTTTTCCATAGAAGTTTAGCCCCAAATATTGAATTAGGAGGAGAATGACCACCTATGGGAGTCGTGCCTTTTGATGCCTCAGGGGTGCCGTTGCTCAATACAATTGTACTTCTCTCTTCAGGGGTTTCTGTGACATGAGCACACCATGCCATTATGGCCGGAAACCACTCAAGATATAAATTCGGGATAATAGTAACAATCATATTAGGAGGATATTTTACCTTTCTTCAAGGGTTAGAGTACTATGAGGCCTCCTTTAGAATAGCAGATTCTACTTTTGGGTCAACCTTCTTTTTAGCTACAGGCTTCCATGGGCTACACGTACTTATCGGGACCACATTTCTTCTTGTATGCCTGATGCGCCATATTAAAGGACAATACTCTTCTTCCCATCATTTTGGTTTTGAGGCGGCTGCTTGATATTGACACTTCGTGGATGTTGTATGGCTTTTTTTATTCATTTCAATCTATTGATGGGGAGGAAATTAAGGATAAAGCTTGTTAACACACCTTTGAGTTGCAAACACAAAATCCTTACTTAGACTAAAGCTCAATTACATACAATATATATGTATATATATATATATATATATATATATATATATATGTGTGTGTGTCTGTGTGTGGGTATATAAATATATATATATATATATATTTTAGCTTTCAATAGTTTAAAAAAAAACATTAATTTGTGGTATTAAAGATACTTAAAGTTTAAAGCAGTTAATATACAAGTACACATACTACCCTCTCAGGATAGTATATGTGACTTACTCTCTAAATAGCAAATAAGTGCGCCAGTTTTAAGTGCTGGTTATAAGGTACGTCCTTTTTAGGGGCTAAAGTATTAAACTACTTTCAAGGCTAAGGTCATTGTTAAATCACCTGATTCTATATACCACAAAGGCATATTATACAGAAAACTAAGTACTCGACTTCATACCGATTTGTCAGCCAAATAATGTTTATTTTTAAACTACCTAGCGTCAAAACTATAAACATAATGGAGTCAAACCCTCAATTAATAGTTTCATTGTCTTTACGATAAATATAATTAATACAGGTTCTAACTAACTCATATTAATTTAATACTTAAAATTGTATTTCTATATAATTTTAGGATATGGCTTATGGCCTATTTACTTTTCAAAGAAATTTAGAAGTGAAATTTCTTTTGTTTAATAGTTAGACGACCTCTATTTTATTCGTATAATTAATATTATACTTATAGATTAATAACTGTAGTGTAAGTAATCAACCTAAAAATAAATAATTAAATTTATTTGGTCATCACTAACTTCCAATCCCATTGCTCAAATATAATAAATCTGCTAAACAAACATATTATTACCTTTGGGTAGTACCTACTGCATAATGGTTTAATTTTTAATAGCCTAGACATGTGAGGGTAATATGGGATATTTCTTTAACTGAATTGAGTGAGTAAGGTATATATTTATCATTAAATAGTCTCTCATAAATAAATTTGTCTGTATAAAGAAAATGCCATTTACTCTTTTTAGCATCCGACAAGCCCATACAACTTTACAAAATTACTTCAATATTTTATAATCTAATTGGAGTAATACTGTAAAACTTTAGCCTCACAAAAATAAAGTCTTTAGGGCGACAGTGTTAATTTACTTAAAGACTATACTTTAGTAAACATGACGATTTTGATGTTGAGCTAAGAAAAGGAAGGTGCAGAAACTCTATTAAATTTAGTTTGTCCGACTAACTCCTTTATATGATTTGAGTTAAAGTTGACGAATCAGACTGGATTATATCTTGGCCTCATACCCCCTCACAGAACGAAAGAGCCTTCAGGGGCCTTCTACAACGTAATTTTACATGAGCTAAAGTTAAAAATAAATTTCATAATTTTATCGATAATTATAATTATAAACACAGCAAACATATAGAGGCTTCACCTCTTCTCTGTATTTATTCATAAATCCCCTTAACCCTTTAGTTATTATATAATAGTGTAATGACACATAGGATTTTGAAGCCTATAATCTTAATTTACTTTAAGTTATGTACCTTCACCTTTTACTTTGACAATAGGCTTAATAATAAAATTAATAATATTTTGTTCGTTATTTTATTGCTTTATTCTCTAAAAATTGTTGTTTAAAGTAATTGAGTTTATTATTTTGTATATGTTTTATAAATCATCGATGAATTTAATAAATTTATTTTATGTCCTTTAACACATGTAAAGCCACAGAGGTCTTTCTTACCGCCTAGAATAATAGGTTAATAGACAGAAAGCAAATCTAAATTATATCAACAATATACCAAAAATAATTTCGCATCTTTATAGTAATGCTCAGAAATTAAAGGTAAGGATCATAACTAATTCACTATCTATTAGAATTTTATAATCCTATTTTGCTACTATGCTTCAAAGGAACAGTATCAAGTAGAGATACATAAAATTGCAAATTTTAAGAGAACAATCCTTTTAATTATAAATAATATAGCTATTTATTAAATAACAAATTAAGCGTGTACATCTACACATAGCTATAAGTAGAAATCGTATAAATAAAACATTGTATTGGGGCTAGACACTTTAGGTTTCAGTGTATCATAAAAACTTAAAGCTTTAAGGTTTGCTACTCCAGTATATATAGCCTACTGGTGTAAGAAGTTAAGAGGAGTTTTGAAAACACTCTCAAAATATTTTAAACCCCTAAACAAACCTCTTTATTTATGCTAAAATAACCTGAATGTCTATATGTGCAATATTTATCTTTATACTTAGTTGGAGTATGATATTTAGTATTGTCAAAATTATCATAAATAACTATATGAGGAGTTACTAATGCAATCCCTCTAATACGATTTCTAGTTAAAATATGATAAGGCTCCTTTATGTACTTAAAGGAATAAAGCTTATTTGAAATCAGATGATTATTAAATATTCTAAATATCTTATTAATTTCTTAATATAAATATTAATTAAAAATAGTGATTTAATACTTGTAAAGTTATTTTGTTTAAGAGACTAATTTTTAATAACGACACTCCGTAAGTAAGATAATTTTATTTTGAATTTTAATGAGATTTAATACTTATAGTAATTTAAGGATGAGGATTCAGCTAGAGCTGACAAGACTGGTAAAACTTATTTAACACAAGGAGTTTAGCCCATTAAACACTATATTTGAAATATTATCACACTAAGGTGTCTGTAATCTGATAAATTTATTTTTATTAAATGGTGTAGCGATGAAAAAGTGTTTGAGGTGTTGTTTATGCTTCTTTGACTCAATGATTTTAATAAATTCATATATGTGGCTTATATTTATGACCCCTTTAAGCCTAATGAG
>JAAUYK010045545.1_pt1 | contig 10295 bp, 10 predicted proteins | sample 7278021 | NCBI WGS metagenome assembly JAAUYK01 (sample SAMN14350223, study PRJNA611818) | marine sediment metagenome | isolation source: surface marine sediment (1.8m) | place: French Polynesia: Moorea | collected 2018-08
GCCCCTCGGCCTGGAGGGCCGCAAAGATATCCTCCTTGTTTTTAAAATAGAAATAGACGGTGCCAATGCTCAGCTCGGCGGTCCGCGCGATCTGATTGACGGAGGTCAGGGGCAGGCCCTTCTGCGACAGGAGGTGGCGGGCAGCATTTAGGATCTGCTGCCGCCGGGCTGCTTTTTCACGGCGACGACGTTGGATTACCCCACGGTATGGTTTTCCTTTCGCGTTCAGAAGGCTTCCCCAATGTCGACCATGACTTTGATGGTCTGGCCGGCGGCGATGCGCTCGCCGTAGATTTGCGGCAGTCGCTCCAAGTTTGTCCGATCGGATATCAGCGGCCGACCGTCCAAGCGCTTTTCGGCCATCCAGCGCAGGATCAACTGGTTTTCCGCGTGGGTGTTGGAATAACAGCCGGTCAGCCGCGCTTCCTTGAAATTGATCGTCAGGGGTTGGATCGATGCGGCACTGAAGATCAGGCTGATGATGCACACGTCGCCGCCGCGGGCGACCCAGTCCAGGGCCTGGGCGATATTGTCGGCCACGCCCGAGCATTCATAGACGGCGTCGAAGCCCTGGCCCGCGGTCAGTTCGAAAACGCGCGGCCCTGTTTCTTCGGTCAAAGGGTCCATGACCGCGTGGGCTCCGAAGGCTATGCCCAGTTCGCGTTTGACCGCCACCGGCTCGGACAGGACGATCGGGTTGAAATCCATCAGAGTTAACAGTCTAACCAGCGCCAGTCCGATGGTCCCGCCGCCCATCACCAGCGCGGAACCGTTGGGCCGCCCGACACAATGAATGCCGTGGAGGGAGGCTGCAAAAGCCTCGGCCAGGGCGGCATTGGAAGAATCGACGCCATCGGGCACCGGGATGAGCATCGACGGCAGGACGTGTACATACTCCGCAAAAGCGCCGGGCATATCCCCGATGCCGATGGTGCGGCGGCTGACCTGACAGAAATAGGGCCTTCCGCTGCGACAGTCGCGGCAATCGCCGCAGTGGCTGGGGCGGACGATGACCCGCTGACCGACGGCCACATCGCTCACCGCTTTACCGCAGGCCGCCACCCGGCCGCTGACCTCATGCCCCAGGATGGAACCGTCGGCCAGCTCGCCGGATTGGATGAGGGCATGATCACTGCCGCAGAATCCGGTGTGGGCCACCTGGACCAGGACGCCGTCCGGGTCCACAGAGGGCACCGGAAGTTCTTCCAGCACCAGACCGCGGCCTTGTCGAAAGACAACGGCCGGCATGGTTGGGGGGATGGTGGTGTCCATGGGTGCGGGGTTCCTCGGGATCAAAGGTTATGGCGCGCGGTTAGGGGTTCTTCATCTCCGGGAAGGCGCTGCCGGCTGAAAAGCCAGGCGGCCGTCAGACCGGCGATGATATGCCAGATGCCCCACCAGGCCACCAGAATGGCCATGCCCCCCAGACCGTCGAAGAAGTTGAACACCAAGACGAGGCCCAGGGCGGAGTTTTGTATGCCGACCTCGATCGACACGGCCCGGCAGTCGCGCGCGTCCAGGCGGATGGCTCGGGCGCTCCAGTAACCGATGTTGAGCGCCAGAAGATTGTGCACGAATACCGCGAAGATCACCAGCCCGACATAGTGCAGGAAATAGTGCCAGTTGGCCGCCAGGGCGCCGCACACGATGAGAATGAAGAAGCTCAACGAAAATATTTTAAATGGCCGGCGCACGCGGTCCGCCAGACGGGGGAAGGTTCGGGTCGTCATCAGGCCCGCGGCCAGGGGGATTCCCAGAATGACGAAGATGGTCACGAAGACATCGGTCGGGCTGAGCCGGACCTCGCGCAGAATGACCGCCGTGTCCGGATTCAAGCGGCCCCACAGGGCCAGATTGAAGGGGGTCATCAAAATCGCCATGGCCGATGAAACCGCTGTCATGCTGATGGATACGGCGCAATTGCCCCGCGCCAGATAGGTGATGATATTGGACAGGTTGCCCCCGGGGCAGGCGGCCACCAGCATCATCCCCAGGGCCATGCTGGGGTGGGGTCTGATCGCCAGGGTCAAAAGAAACGTAAAGGCCGGCAGAAGCATGAACTGGGCCAGCAGACCGATGCCGGGCGCTTTGGGATCCACGAGCACCCGTTTGAAATCAGCGACTTTTAAATCCAGGGCGACCCCGAACATCATCAACCCGATGGCCATGTTGATGATCAATAGCCCCTGGGGGTTGAAATTCAACCGGATCTGATCGATTGCCGCCATATCCATGGATTCCATCTCCGATATGGTAAATGCACATCCCGTTTGCGGCTTCCTACCCCGCCGCTGGATGCGTACCCGCCCAAACCGACGCGTTAGGCCGTCCCGGCCTACATTTTGCCGGACCGAGCGGCCGCCCACAGCCAGTTGCCGGGCGGATCCACGTTGGCTTCTGGATCGACGACGACGTGAATGACGGCGGGTTGGCCCGAAGCGGCGGCGCGCTCCAGTGCCGGATGGAGATCGGCCACGGCTTCCACGAATTCGCCGTGGCAGCCCATGGCGACGCCCACCTGGTCGTAGCGCACCGGGGCGTGGTCGTGGCCAAACCAGGGGGCCTCGCGGCCGAACTGGCGCTGCTGGGCGCTTTTCTCCATGCCGTAGGCACCGTCCACCGCCACGAGGACGATAACGGGCAGGTCGTTGCGGACGGCCGTTTCCAGCTCCTGAATGTTGAAGCCGAATGCGCTGTCACCGGTGACACAGTACACCTGTTTTTCCGGACAGGCCAGCTTGGCGCCGATCGCGTAGGGCAGACCCGTACCCAGATGCCCGTAGTTCATGGAATAGATCACGGAGCGCGAGCGGCGGGCGATGTGATAATGGATGGCCCACAAGGTGGTGTTGCCGCCGTCCATCACGAAGATGGCATCATCCTTGAAAAACTCGTTGCAGGCCTTCAAAATTTGGCCCGTTAGCATGGGGCGGCGGCCCGTATCTTCGAGGGCGGTTTCGAGCTCCTGTGCAAACTGGTCCTGTAGCGCCCTGAATTCGGCAATTTTCCCATGGGGGGCCTTTTTTTCCGTCAGTTGCCGGACCGCATCCCAGAGTTGATCCAGAACGCTTCGGGCATCGCCGATCAGGGCGATGTCCGTCGGCCGGTTGAGGCCGATGTGGGTGGGTTCGGTATCGATCTGGATCAGGTGCTGTTTGGCGGGATCACCGAACATGGGTGGCTGGCCCCACATGTTCAGCTCGCCCAGGCGGGTGCCCACTGCCAGGACGACATCGGCCTGGCTATTGGCCGCGATACGGGACATGCAGGTGGGGTGAAAACACAAGGGGTGATCGTCGGGAAGAATGCCGCGTGCCCGGATCGTATGCGTGACCGCACATCCCAGGTGCTCGGCCAGCCGGCGCACCTCTTCGGCCGCTCCGGCACGCTCCGCGCCGTTGCCGCAGTGAATATTGACCAGATTCGCATCTGCCAGCATTTGCGCCGCCCTCTGGATGGCCTCGGGGTCACCCGGCAAGGGTTTCATCACCCGATAGCGGTCCGGGGCCACGGTCGCCACCTGGGCTTCATCACCTTTTTGGGAGATAATGTCTTCCGGGATGAGGATATGGGTCGGTCCCGGCCTTCCGCTCGTGGCCACCCGGAACGCGTGTCGCACCATATCCGGAATGCGCTTCCAGTGCTCCACCTTGCCACTCCATTTGACGGCCGGCTTGAATACCTCCAGATGACGGCTGACCTGCATGCCTCCCTGGTGTTGGTAGGCATCCGCAATGTCGCTGCGCCGGGTGGTGGTGATCGCCACCACGGGGCTGCCTTCGGCTTCGGCGCACATCATCCCGGCCAGCAGGTTGGCTGCTCCGGGTCCCGCGCAGGCCATCACGACAGCCGGCCGCCCGGAAACCCGGGTATAGGCGTCGCAGGCATGGGCGGCCGCCGCTTCATGACGCGGCACCACCAGACGCATTCCCAGTTCGTCTCCGATCCGCTCCAGGGCTTCGACGACCATCATATAGGTCCCGTCGGTAATCGCATGAATGTGCCGCACACCTTCGGCGTGCAGGCATCTGAGCAGCAGTTCGCCTCCAGTGATGTCCGCCATAACGCCTCCTTGATCTGCAAAGCCTAAATTAGTTATCAATTGGGTCGCCGTGTGTCCGGCCGGCATCGCGGCAGCCGGGTGGTCTATAGTTCCATCAACTGCCCGCCGGTGATGTTGATGGCTTGTCCGGTGATGTAGGCGGAGGCTTCCGAGGCCAGGAAGGCCACCAGTCGGCCGACTTCATCGGGGGTGCCGACCCGATTGAGGGGTATGGTGCGGCGCACGGCTTCGTTGCGCTCTTCTACCGTCTGTCCCTGAAACTCGGCCTCCAGGGGCGCACGCCAGTCTTCCAGATCAGTATGAATCTGGCCCGGACAGACGGCATTGACCCGGATCCCGGCTCCGGCCAGCTCTTTGGCCATGACTTTGGTGAGCATGATCACGCCGGCTTTGGCCACCGCATAGGCCCCGTTGAAAAGCGGGGGCACCTTGCCGCCCCGGGAGGCCGTGTTGATGATGACCGCTGGCTGCCCGAACATCAGCGGGAGCAGGGCGCGGCTAACGCGGAATACGCTGTGCAGGTTGACGTCGATGGTCTTCATCCAGTCGGCTTCCGGATAGGTGTGCACGGCATTGGGCACGCCGAACACCGCCCCGGCATTGTTGCAGAGGATGTCGATCCGCTCGACGGCGGAAGAGACGGCGGTCACCATTTTCGCGATCGAATCGTTGCTGGTCACATCGACGCTGACGCTCGTGACGCGAATATCGAAGTGTGACGCGAGGTCGGAAGCATTCTTCGTCATTTCGTCGGCCGATCCCGCCGCCACGACCCCGCCATCCTGCCCCTCGCTGCCGAGATCGGCCAGAATGAGATGGCATCCGCTCGACGCCAGATTCGCGGCAATCGCCAAGCCGATCCCGTTTTTTTTCCCGGCCCCTGTGACCAGAGCGGTCTTCCCCTTTAAATCTTCATACATGGCTGTGATTTCCTCATTCGGGCAAATGCGTTGGAAGTTGGACTCGGGTTGGTGCGAGGCCGACCGTCCCGCCAGATCACGGCGACGTCAGCCTTAGGGGCGATTACAGTGGACGGGAGCGGTTAAGGCCCATCCGCGCTTTTAATTTTCCAGGGGCCAAGATGCGGCACCAAGATGGGATCGGGGCCCATCAACACCGCGCGGACGGTAAGCACCGATCGGGTGGATACCCGGCGATGGGCCGTGGATCACTCTTTGGCCACGCCGCTGCGGAGAAGTCGCTTGAATCCCTCCAGCGTTCCTTTCCACATGGCATCTTCACCCGCCATGACCGCTACGATGACATCCTTTTCAACACTGACTTCGATGGCCAGTTCCTGGCCGCCAACCGCAAAAACGGCCTCGCCCCAGCGTTCCGCCGGCAGGCCGCTTATTTCGCAGTCGTAATCGGTTCGCATTTCCGTCGTCATGCGGATCTCGCTCATGGTGGTACCTCGTTTAGGTGTTTAGCGGGCAGGATCGGGCGATCGCGTATCTGCGGCTTTAGACCCATTGGCGGGTAACGCCGTCGTTTAACCCCCTTCAACGGGCGCTGGCCGTCGGGTCGTTGCGCAACGCTGGCACCTGGGCGGCGTTTCTTCATTAAAACCCAAATGCTGATCGGAAGAGGGTTTCGGTCTGCTGGATTGCGAGTCCCCTTGACCAGGGGCGTTTAAATCTTTCAGCCACCTTTGGGAGCGCACGCCGGTGGGCTGAAACCACCAGCGCCGGTGGGGATGCCATGGGGTCGAAAACTGCCGGCGGATATCAATTTATCGACCCCCTTCTTATGGCAGCAAGGGCACTCGGGATCATTTTCCTGGGAGGACAACACCAGGCACTCAAATTCACTTTGGCAGTGACGGCACTTGTACTCATAGAGGGGCATAGGGATTCCTTCGGTGCAACCCGTTTTCTGGCGAAGATAGCGGTGCCCTTAGTTTTTCCCGCGCTTGGACGCATAGCCGTCAGCGTACCAACCGCCGCCTTTGAGTTCGAAACGGCAGGGCGATATGATTTTTTTGGCCTGGCGACCACAATCCGGGCATTTGATGGTGCGGGTGCCCATTTTGACGAGCCGTTCGGTGATGGTGCCCTCGGGGCACTCGAATTCGTAAACCGGCATGTTGTTTCCTTCCAAAACTTAAACGGGGTAAATAATAAATAAATTGTAAACATATGATGAATGATCGTGGCTGTCAATTCTGAAATCATTTAATGCAATAAGGGCTTAAATATTGCATTAACTAAGGGGTTCGGATCGGGCTGTCATTTGCCGTGCAAAATTAGAGTGATGAATTCGCGCAGGGAGGAGACTGAATGATTGAATCGTGTTTTCTCGAGGATAATGATAAAATCCTCCGCAGTTTAAGGAAGATTCCGACCTTTGAGCCTTTTGGTGAAAAAGACCTGCGGAGTTTGCTCAAACGTAGCAAACTCCGCAAATATCTCCCCGGGGAAACCATCATCAAAGAGGGGGTTACCGGCAGCTGGGTCTATTTCCTGGTCTATGGCGAAGTCGCCATTGCCCAGCAGGGGCGAACCGTTACCACCACTGACCGGCAGGGTGAATTGATGGGTGAAATGGGGGCCATCGACGGCGCCCGGCGCTCCGCAACCGTCGTCGCCCAGCAAGAGACGGTTTGTCTGGCCACAGATACACGGCAAATAAAGCATCTGGCCGGTTATGATCGTATGGCCTACAGCTACATTCTTTATCGGGTGTTCGCCGAGGTGCTGGCCGACAGGCTGCGGGCAACAACACGCGAACTCATTCGCGAGCGGGCGCGATTCAGTTGGATGCCCTGGCGACCGCAACGGCTGATACAGAGGCTGAGAAGGCTGATGGGGCGCACTGTCGGCCTGCGGGTTTGAACCGGCCCTCTGGTTTGCCGCCCCTGGAGGCAATTTTCGCAAAATCGGCAGGCGCAGGTGGCTGACTAGGTTTGGTCACATGCAGATACTTTAAATGGCTATCGTGTTGCACGCCTGCCGAGAGTTGCGGCCGACCGAAATTTTAATTTACTTTGCGGATACCGAGCCGCCGCATGCGGGATGCAAACGTTGATCGATTGACAGCCGCTGCCCGGGCGGCCCGCGTGATGTTCCAGCGGTGGGTATCCATCAAATAGAGAATATATTCGCGTTCCACGTCGTTCCAGCGTCGATTTCCAAATGAAAGCCTGGCGGATTCTTCCGGGGGTTCACTGGATACGAACGGCTGGTCAGGAGGGCGCCGTACATCGCTGCGGCGGCGTCGCTGACCGATACCTGTCATGCGGGCGGGCAGGTGCTTCCTTTCAATCCGCCTGGATTCCGTTGTTACCAGAATGTAGCGGACGAAATTCTCAAGCTCCCTGATGTTGCCCCCCCAGCCATAGGTCACAAGCAGGTCCAGTGCGCTGGGCGATAATTGTTTGGGGGCCATGGCCATTTTGGTCGTCTCCCGGTTCATAAAGTGCCGCAGCAGGATCGGAATATCCTCGCGCCGCTCACGAAGGGGCGGTAACGTCAGGGGAAGAACGGAAAGCCGGTAATACAAATCCTCCCGGAACTGCTTCTCGGCAGCCATTTGCTGGATATTGCGATGGGTGGCGGAAACAATGCGCACATCGACCTGCTTGGCCTGGTTCGATCCCAAGGGCTTGACTTCTCCGTCCTGAATGACCCTCAGGATGCGTGCTTGCAGATTGAGTGGCATATCGCCGATTTCGTCCAGAAATAGCGTGCCACCGTCGGCAGCCTGGAACAAGCCCTCGCGGTCTTTGACGGCGCCGGAAAAAGCCCCCCGCCTGTAGCCAAACAGTTCGCTTTCCAGCAACGTTTCAGGAATCGCGCTGCAATTCTGGACCATCAGGGGCTGGCGTTGTCGGTGGCTGAACTGATGTAGCTGCCGGGCGAAAAGCTCTTTGCCGGTGCCGCTTTCCCCCCTGATCAGAACCGGATAATCGGTGCGTGCATATTCACGCATGAGCCCCTGCACCTTCTGGAAGGCGGGGCTCTGGCCGATCAGAAGCGGCTGTCCCTGAATTTGCTCCAGCGTGTGCTTGAGCGATTCGGTCTCTTCCAGTTTCCGATGGTATTGAACGGCGTTGCTGAGCGCCACCGAGCCAAGGTCGATGAGTTCCTGGATATCGTCGAGATAACCTGTTTCGAGATTCAGACGGGTTTGGCCAGGCTCCGTATCGATGATCTGTACGGCCCCATAGACCGTCCCGTCCCGCAGAAAGAGCGGCAAGCAGAGGATCAAGCTGCTTTTGATATCGAGAGGCTTTTCCGCGGCTTGATAGTGGCGTCCATCCTTCTGCGGCTCCGCGATGGTCATCTTGCCATTCTCGATAACCCATCCGACAATACTGGGCTCGTCGAAAGGAATGTGGACACCGACGATCGCTTCACGTTGAGGACCAGCCGCTTCCACGCAGCAATAGTGATGGTCTTTCTTAATCCAGATGGATCCTCGACTGACATTTTGCAGTTCGAGCAGGGCCTCTAAAAATTTCCGCTGAAGGCGACCGGGATTAAGTTCCTCGGAAAGGGATCGGAAAAATTGAATATTGGAATGAATAGTCATATATCAAATGTATAGTTAAATATCACCGTATAGTAATTAAATATCGTTGATTGGTCAAGCGGTGAAAGCCTGACAGGGCGCTTCATTATTCATATTTATATTAAATTCAATTGGTTGAATATGGACTTCCCATATTGGCATATAAATTGATTCTGTGAATATCAACCGCGCCTGATAGTTTGGAAATTTAACGATGAAAACCGTGAACCGCATTGCCATTATTATCTTTAGCCTGACGACCATAGGATGTAGTTCCCTTGGCGGGCTGATGCCGATGGGCCCCGGTTTTCATGGCGCGAAAGGGGTTGATTCTCTGCGTCCGCTGCATCCGGAATTGGCGCAGAAGGGGTCCCCATCATTTGAAGTTTTCAACAATGACCCTTATGCCTTAAACATTGGATTTAAAGAACCTGTATCAGATCCAATGCGAACTCCTGTTAATGGGGATGGCGGGGCGCCTTTAAATGCCTATGCCGCCTGTCTGACATTGAAGGTCATGTTTTAAATGCCGAACCCTGTGTCAATATGACCTTCCCTCCATCTGCCCCCCATCCCCTCCTCTTCATAAGTCTCTAAGTGATGGATTGTGACGAACAGGCCGCCCGACCTCAACAAGAGGTTGGGCGGCCTGTTTGCATCGATCCATCCGGGTAAAATATTGAAAATGGGGATATTGCACCGAAGATGCGAAAGGGCTATTGTTTCTTAGTTTAATAGAAAGATAGAATCGGTTTGCCGTTTCCCACTGCCACCGGTTGCAATCGCGGTCGGCGCCATCTTCTGGACCAAGCCGAGCCCTAAAAGCAAATATGCCCATTTCATCACGTTCCAAACGAATCCTGACGGTGGCCGCCGCATCGATTTTGCTGCTGGCCAGCATTCTCCTGCTGGTCATTCCGTTATTGCTCGAGCGCTGGCTCAATCAATACGATCTGCAGAGCGCATTTCATGAGGCCACGGGCGGGTCGATTTCGGCCGGCGCTTTCGAGTTGCGAGTATTTCCCGCCCCGCACCTGATCGTCCCGGCGGGTGAAGTCGATCTTCCTGAACTTGTCAGCGGCCACTGGCAGGAAATCAAAATCCATCCAGCCTTCAAGCCCCTCTTATCCGGTCAAATTCGATTTCGTAAAATCCGGATCTTTGAGCCGGAAGTGCAGCTAAGGCCATCGTCCCTTCCCCAGATGCATGGGCCAACAACGATCGATTGGGGTCGTCTGCAGTCTGAACATCTGCGCCAACACTTAGGAGAAGCCTTCCATAAAATGGGCGGCATTCTCCAGTGGTTGATGACCCATTCGCCCCAAGCCCGTGTGCGCGTTCGCAATGGCCGCTTGAATTGGGCCGGAGCTCCCGGGAATACGGCACCGGTCTTTCATGCGATCGATGCCAATCTGACCCTGCCACCCGATGCGCTTTTAATCGAACTCGACTGCAAATCCAGTCTTATGCGGGCGCTTCGCTTGACCGGTGCCTTGGATGCCCGCACGCTGGCAGGCGAGTTGACCTTCTGGTTCAAAGATTTGGATGCCAAGCAAATCGCGACCGCCGTGGGGCAGGAACGGCGTGTGGATCGGATCGCCGGGCTGCTGTCCGGCCATATGACCCTGAACCTCAAAGGCCCTGCCAAGATCGAAAGTCATCTGTCTTTTCGCCTGCCCCGCCTCCTGCTGCAAAGACTCGAGACACCATTGATCGTTCA
>JAAUYK010177317.1_pt1 | contig 10291 bp, 11 predicted proteins | sample 7278021 | NCBI WGS metagenome assembly JAAUYK01 (sample SAMN14350223, study PRJNA611818) | marine sediment metagenome | isolation source: surface marine sediment (1.8m) | place: French Polynesia: Moorea | collected 2018-08
ACTTAAGAGAGAGCAGTTTTAGTATTCCTTCGGTTTCTTCAATTGGGTTCAAATCTTCGCGCTGAAGATTCTCTACCAAAGCAATTTGTGCTGCAACTTCATCGTTGGCGTGGATGATTCTGGTGGGGACTACTGGAATTCCCGCGAGCTTTGCTGCTCGAAACCTTCTTTCTCCAGCTATGATTTCATACTTGCGACTCCCCGACCCTTTTGGTCGCACCAACAACGGCTCAAGCACACCATGCTGCTGAATTGACTGTGCGAGTTCTTTGAGTCCATCTTCATCAAAATATTTACGTGGTTGCTCCTTCGCCACTTCAAGCTCAAATAATGAAATCATTTGCAATTCAGCCTGTCCTTCCTGCGACTCCATTACTGCGTCGAGATGTCGAAATTCAAAATTTCGAGTGCGCTTTTTTGCTGTGTTATCCATTGCCTTACCACTATAAGTTTTCTGCGAGCTTCAAATCTGAATTCTTTGGCTCAAGCATATCAGCTATCGACTCAAACACCTCAATCACCCGATGCTTCGGTGAATAGACCGCAAGTGGCTTACGTGCGGAAGCAGCTTCGGGAATATCAGCCGCAGTCCGAATTTTTCCGAACACTGGGGCTACCTTAGGTAAGTTCTTTTCAATCCATTCAAGTGAATCATTGTCCATGTTCCGCCGCGCATCGTAGAGAAACGGAACGAATCCACAGATTTTCAGTCCAGGATTACCCCATTTACGAATGCGAGCTACTGTGGCAAACAAAAGATCAGTACCCTTTACTGGTTTGAAATTGGTGCCTATTGGCACGAGAACGTCTGTGGCAGTGGAAAGAGCGAGTTCGCTTAAAATCATTGATGGTGGGCAGTCAATGAATACAAAATCGTAAAGGTCGAGTAGGGGTTCTAAACAACGTCTTAGTCTGTATTCCTTGAAAGCCATTGAAGGAAGACTGGATTCAGCAATACGCAAACTTAGGTTGGCAGGGATAAGATCAACTCCGTAGAGCTCTTTTACCAGTGGAATATCAGAAAGGGTGATCGCATCACTTTCGCTGAGCAGAAGATCTTTAATTGTCCAATTAAACTCTTCTGGATCATCTGCCATAAAATGAGTAGCCCATCCTTGTGGATCGAGATCGACTACTAGTGTGCGATAACCTCGCTTGGCCATATGATAACTTTGGTTCTGGGTGAGGGTAGTTTTTCCAACTCCACCGCTCAAGTTAAAGACCGCCACAATTCTCATCACTGTTTTCCTCAGACTCCCGTTTCATAGTTTAAAGTGAGACAGTAAAAAACTGCCACTAAGTTAACGTGAGTTCGACGAAACCCAAAGGAGAGCGAAAAACAAGAAGTCAGGAGTCGTGAGGTCAGGAGTCAGGAGAAATATATAAACTTGATAATGGAAAGAAAAAAGAGAATTAATGAATTAACAGAATTTATTGCCTATATATTCAATTTTAGAGCCATTTTTGCCTTATTATTCTCAAATTCATCCTTCTGAATTCTGTCTCCTGTCTCCTGTCTCCTCATCAAAACCCGTAAATTGTGGTCATCGAACTGACGTTAAGTTAAATATAATCAGGCTTGCGCTATTCCTAGGGAAAAGAGCAAATTCTAGCGGTTGGCAATACTTCTCGTTTAAGCCCAAAATCAAGTGGTGTTGCTGAATGTGCTGTTGCTCACAGCTCTCAAAGCCTCAAAATTTCTAGCAAATCAACGCTAAAATCAGCAACACCTTCATTTTAAGGTTATTTGAATTTTGAACAGGTAAAAAATCAACGACGAATAATATAAAATATCGCTGTAGCACCCTCTGGAAAAGCCGAGCTAGTCATGTTTCCCTGACTCGATACATCAGCAGCAAGAGTAACACCACCCCCACCATCTCTATCACCGTAAATCTGGACTAGATTAGCTCCTGGGTTAAGAGGAACAAGCACAGAGTTACCAGCATTCTTTAGAAATACTCTAGGAGCATAAACCTTGCCATTAACGCTCAAAGTGACATAATCACCATCTTCAGCACCGTTATCACGCAGGACAATATAAACTTGTTCCTGATTGACCACTTTATCATCCAGTCCATATCTGGGAGCTTCAGCAAGAGCTTTCCTTTGACTAGCAGCAGTAGGATTAAGCTCTACTTGTTTGAGATTAAGTCTTCTGTTAGATGGCAAGAAGTTTGATAGACTGCCTAGAACTGATTGGGCAACTAATAATACTGCTACTATTGCTACACCTCCTTGAATCAGTTTTGATAAACCTGATGAAGATGAGTCAGTAATAGGTGATGAAGATAGGCTAGTACTTTGGCTTTGATGAGAACGTCCTGATTCTTGCTGCTGTTGTAATGGATTCATTCGTTGTCAATATCGAATATAAATTGCTTTTGCTTCTGGTTGTGTTCGGCAATTAGAGCGAATGCCAATTGATGAAACTTAGTTTGGTCGCGCAGCATAGTTTTATACACCACTAAATCCACCTCACAAGTAGGCAGAAGATCGTTTTCCTGTTTCATCCCCTGCTTAACCGATTGGATAATTCCGTCAATTGTCGCTAGATGATTGGACGAGCGTTCAATTGCTTCTGCTTGTTGTCTCCACAATTCCAACTCGCCTAAAGTAACCTTGACTTGATTACCATTGCTAATCCACTGACGATATAACTGAGATAGTACATCTGAATTAAGCTTTAAATTTCGTTCCTTAGCCTGTAGTTTTTTTTCTTCTAGCTTGAGTTGAGATAGAGCAGAGGATAGAGAATTGGCTAGTTCGTTTTTATGGACGGCAATTAATTCTTTAATTACCTTTTCTAATTCCCCTCGGAATTGGAGACTGAAGCTTCGAGCAAATTCGGCTCCTGTGTCCCCGTCAACTGAGTCGGTTTCTTCCCTGACTTGAGCTTGTTCATCAGAAACTGCGCTCCACTGCTCATTCGCTTCCCCCTTAGAATCTGCTCGTTCATCTGATTGAAAGCCTCTCTAATTTTGCCTCCTTCTTGCATCTGTTGGTTAATAGCTTGAGTGACTAACGCTGGAATATAAGGTGCGATTTCCTCAACACTTTTTTCTACCATTCCTGCTAGGGTTTCAGCAGTTGCCATAGTGACACTATCAGCAGCATCATCCGCTTCATTGGCAGCGTAACCTTCGGCATTAAACTCTTCTGCCTCTACTTCCTCTGCTCCATCGGGATTGTTTATACCAAAAAACTGTTCTACTTCCTTATAGGTTTTACCAGCATCAAGCAATTCACGAGCTTTAGCAAAATACTGCTCGATTTCCTCTTCGGTGTACTCTTTCTTTTTAGTATCGAGAGGACAAACTTGTAAAGTGCGATAAACAGTATTACCACCTAAATTAAATTTGATTTCTAAATCTTTTTTAGTGAGCATCTTGATTATTTAAGAACATTATTACTACCCCACGCTACCCCATGGGGTAGGACTAAATACCCCACGCTTTTGTCATGGGGTAGCGTGGGGTAATTGAATAGTAGCAAAGTCAAACCTAGAACTCAAGCGGATTCGGGTGATTTTACCTTAAGAAATATTAGCTCTTTATGAAGAAAAATAAATATACTGAAATGTACATATAATATATCAGAATGTAAGTAAAATGTTAAGATGTATAAAGATTGGTTGGAAGCGATCGCCTCAAACAGAGATTTAAAATGGCTCGATCTGAGAGTATTGCTAGTACTATTGGCGAACGTCCAAGGGACAAACGTGGAAATATCACAAGCTGCCATAGCCCGAAAGCTAGGCATGGAAAACTCTCACGTCTCCAATTGCATTAAAAAACTGGTAGAAAATGGCATCATCCAGAAGAAATATATAGCAGGTAAATTAGTCGGTTATAAGTTTCTAATTGAGGAGTAAAACCAGGTATAATTGCTTATACCAATACCTACCAATCCACGGTTACTGAACACTAAAATTCGTGGTAAAATCAGGGCCAGGAAAAATTCCTAACTAAAAAATTCCTCATCCTAGCTCCACCACTGCGCTCCGCTTCGTGATTTCGCATCAGCCCAAGGCCCCACACAGTACTCCCATTTATGGGGTAAGACTTTGAACCAAAAAAGTCTGTAATTACTGAGACAGCTCAACTAAATTTGAACAATTGCTAGGGACAGTCAATAAAAACGAGGTCAACTTTTGTAAATCAACAGTCACAACAATAACAGGATATTCCTACGATTTAAGGAAAATAGGAAGGGGTAAAAGTGGCAGGAAAAAAGTTTTACATTGGCAAGGAACAGCTAGAAACTCTCACCGCAGAAGCAGAACGTCTCAAGATTGATGTAGAAGATTTAATTAGAATCAAACTAGAATCCCCCACCTCAGACAAAGAAACTCTCTCTAACCTCCAAAAAGCGCTCGCAGATCTAGCTAATAGAGTACAGAACTGTGAATTAATCTTGAAACGCTATTGTGTAATAAATGAAGCAGAACTATTAGATTTGGGATTTTTACGAGGAGCGATTGAAGTACAAGCACAACGAAATAGTGAAGCAGTCAAAAGAGCCAAGGAGAGAGAGGAACAAAGATTACAGCTATCAAAGAAAGTTCGTGAAGAAATAGAGCAATATTTGCTGTAGTAATTAACTGCTAAGGATTGTAGTTGAAGGTTTCAGAAGAGCAACTAATTAGTCCTCTTGACACCGCCGTCAAATGTCTAAAATAAAGCGACAATTGTTAGAATGAGATTGAGGTGAGTCAAAAAAATCATGGTCTATCAAGCTGTAAGTCAAACGTTAGGTTTAGATTCTCCGACTATAAGTAGTTTCGATTTGATGATGTTGACTCGTCAGGGTATTCCTAGAGCAGCCATCGATGCCTTAGCTAATTCATTGCATCTATCTGTTTCAGAGTTAACGAAATACCTGCACGTTTCAGAAAGAACTTTACAGCGTTATAGTCCTGACAAACACCTTTCGACCGAACTATCAGACCGAGTGCTTCAGATAGCCAAGGTTTATGCTCGAAGTTTAGATGTATTTGAAGACCCAGAAATTACCTCAAATTGGTTAAAACAACCTAACGTAGCTTTAGGAAATATAGCTCCTGTTGAGTACTTAGATACCTCAAGCGGAGTGGAAATAGTTCTCGACGAACTGACGAGAATTGAGTATGGGGTATTCTCCTAAATGCTGCTGTATCGAATTTCATTGAGTAAGTATGCTAACGATTTGAGTGGGGAAGGTGCTAGAAGGGCAGGGGGACGCTGGAATTTTAAAGGAACGCCTGTCGTATATACTGCGGATTCAACTGCGTTAGCCACTCTAGAAACTTTGGTACACTTTGCTCTGAATTTAACACCAAAAAACAGAGCGATCGCCACTATCGATTTACCTGATGAACTGCCCATAACAAGAATCGATGTAGAAGACCTACCAGATAATTGGGCTACTTATCCTGCACCTGTAGAGTTGGCAGAGATAGGAAATGATTGGATTCAAAAACAGGAAACTGTTGCCCTATGCGTCCCTTCTTCCATTACTCCAAATAGTGAAGGACGCAACTATATTTTGAACCCATCTCATCCAGATTTTAGGCAAGTAAAAATAATTAGGATAAATGAGTATAAATACGATAATCGATTATTTGAAAGATAAGTGGCAGTTGCAGTTAGAGGTTAAATAACACTCTTTTACTCAAGGGATAAAAACTAAAATGCTGAAAGCAACCGTAGTTTCTCCACAACAAGCAGAAAACTATTATCGTCAAGAAAACTACTACAGTAAGGAAGAATCCCAGAAAAATTCTTCTTGGTACGGCTTGGGTGCAGACAAACTAGGACTACAAGGCAATATTGAGAGTGAAGATTTTTCAAAACTTCTTCACGGAGAATTACCCAATGGAGAGAAATTCAGAAAAAGACCCCCAACTCACGCCGAATATAAAGAACGAGCAGGAATAGATTTAACTTTCTCAGCACCTAAGTCCGTTTCTTTAGCCGTCTTAGTAAACAATGACAAGCGACTAGAATCCGCTCATAGAGAAGCGGTTAAAACTACTCTGAAGATAGCCGAAGAACGCTATGCCAGTACGAGAATAAGAGAAGATGGAGAACGAAAAGCGGTTAGTACGGGTAATCTAGTTGTAGCTCAATTTCACCACGACTCTAGCCGAGAAAAAGACCCCCAACTACACACTCATGCAGTAGTTATTAATGCTACCCAATCATCCGATGGCAAGTGGTATAGTCTGAGAAATGATGATATTTTCAGCAATCAAAAACTACTAGGCACAATCTATCAGAACGAACTAGCAACCCAGGCTAAAAAACTAGGCTACTCCATTGAGCAGCGTGAAAATGGACAATTTGAACTAAAAGGCTACACCCAAGAACAATTAGAACACTTTTCAAAAAGAAGAAAGCAAATTACTGATGCTGTAGGTGCAGACGCTTCTAGAAGAGAAAGAGAACTAGCCTCACTCAAAACTAGAAAACCCAAAGGTAAAGAAATACCCAGAGCCGAATTACAAGAGTATTGGCAAGCTGAGGCTAACATCCTTGGTATCAAACACCCTCAGCCCAAGCAAGTGGAGCCAAAAAAGGGTGTTTTTCAGAGGCAACAGGGAATCGGGAATCGGCAACAGGGAATTGACCAAACTGTTCCCAGTTCCCAGTTGCCTGTTCCTGACAATTCAGATTCAAACCCAAATAAAGCAGTCAATGAAGCGATTAACCACTGCTCGGAAAGAAACGTTAATTTCAAACGGGAAGAGATGGAAAAATTCATCTTGTCTGAAATTGGTAACTATTCCTGGCGTGACCTACAAAAATCTATCGACCAGAATCAAAACCTACTCCAAGCCAAAGATAATCAATATACCACCCTCAAAGCTCTGAATCGCGAACTAGATACTATCAGAATGGTGAATCAGGGCAAGGGAACCGTCAAACCAATTAATACACCCTCCACAGTACAAGAACAACTCAAAGATAAAGAATTAACAGAAGGACAATACAACGCTGTGCTGACTGCCAGCACGTCAAAGGATTCAATCATTGCCTGGCAGGGTAAAGCAGGAGCAGGTAAAACCTACGCCCTCAGTGAATATAAACAAATTGCGGAAGAACAAGGATACACAATTAAAGGTTATGCACCATCAGCTTCAGCAGCCAAAGTTTTAGGAGAAGAATTAGGCATAGAATCCAATACCGTAGCCAGAAAGCTAACTTCTCAACCCTTAAAAGAAGAACAATCACAACGACAAATATGGGTTGTAGATGAAGCAGGGCTACTAAGTGCCAAGGATACCCATGCCCTACTCAAACGAGCCGAAGAAGAACAAGCCAGAGTATTACTAGTTGGGGATACCAGACAACTAGGAGCCGTTGAAGCTGGCAATCCCTTCAAATCACTCCTTCATTCAGGAATGGAAACTGCCTATCTCAATCAGTCCATGAGACAGAAAACCCAGGACTTAAAATTCGCTGTCGATAAAATCTCAGAGGGACAAATTGCAGAAGGCATCAAAATACTAGATGATAACAAAAGAATCTTTGATGCAGGAGATAACAGAGCAGAATCCATTGCTAATGACTATATAAAATTAACCCCTTCAGAAAGAAAAAAGACGTTAATATTAGCTGGCACAAATGCCGACAGAGAAGACATCCTTCATCACATCAGAGAGCAACTCAAACAAGAGGGAACGTTAAGACAACAAACACAAGGTACTAGACTAAAATCTAAAGACTTAACCAGTATTCAAAATAAATATGCCCATCACTACCATCAAGGTGATGTAGTGATGCCCCTCAGAAACTACGAACATCTAGGACTAGAAAAAGGCCAACTCTACACTGTCAGCAATATCGAAGAAGATAAACTTAAACTCTCAACTCATAATAGTAGCCATACTGTTGACCCTGCACAATTTCACAAAGCAGTATTTGAAAGAAAAAGAATTGAGATAGCAAAAGGGGACAGACTTAAATGGACAAAGAATGATGCTCGATTAAATAGAAGAAACGGGCAAGAATTTGATGTAATCGGGATAAATAGCAACGTTGCCACCATACAGTATGATAATGGTACAACCGAACCAATCAACTTAAACCAACCGCAAAACTTAGACCATGCCTTAGTATCAACTACTTACAGTAGCCAGGGTAAAACAGCTAATAGAGTAATGGTATCTGCTACCTCAGACCGCACACTAAGCAAGGAAAGCTTTTATGTAGCAGCCTCCCGTGCCAAATATAACTTAGATATCTACGCCCAGGATAAAAAACAGCTACTTGAAAAAGCAAAAGCCAGCCAAGCTAAACAAAACCCCCTAGAAGTTCTAGAAAATCATCTAGATATTAAATCATCCGCCCATAAAGAAATTCGGGATAAGGTAGAGCGAAATGTGAGGAGTATCTACGATAAATATGTTGCCAAACAAATAAATGACAAATCTCTAGATTCCCAACAACAGCAACACAGTAAAGATTTAGTAACTAAATCCTCATCACAATCAATTAATTTTGCCCCAGAAAATGAAAGAGCGCAAAATCTTCAGCAAGAGGAAACAAAGCGAAGAGGAAGAAGAATGTAGTTTTATTGTCTCTAAAATAACGTGAGTGAGACAAAATTCAGTAAGTGGGAATTCCACGTGAAGACAAGATTAATTGATTTTTTATTCATGGTTGCAATTTGTTTTTGAGCCAATAATTAACCAATCCAGTTTCGCGCACGTTGACCAGTACAATTTCCAATTCGTCCAGCCCGAAACGTTGGCCCAGCTTTTTAATTTGTTGTTGGCGTTTTTCGCTAAATTCCTGATGTTTTTCAATGGGTATCTTCATCCCCAATCTTTTATGAACCCCATCATCAAAGTTCATCAACACGCACCCCTTATTCCAACCCTTACCCAAATGCTTGGCTACATATCTTTCAAATTTAAAGCTGAGTTGAGGATCATATCCTTTTTTGGTTCTTTTCGAGCGTTTCTTTGACGAAGAGCTAGAGCTAAACCCCTTACCGAAGCCTTTAGAATTAACCATTTTTAACTGTCCCGTCTCATCAATTTCCGTTGTGAGTTTTAAAACGAACATTGCTGTTTGTATTCGGAGTGAAGCTTTATTCTATGGTAACGCTGGCAATAAACTTTACCTGAAAGCTCAAGTAGCGTTGAACAAGTTTTGAACAAAGATTAACTGTAACCCAGACGACAGTTATGCTGGCTCAGGCTCAAAAATGTAAAGAAATAATTTCTTTCCGTATTATTACGGACATCCTTTTCTATGATGGCGGATAAAGATAAAACAGTTTATAAACCACCATTTAATATGCCTGGAAAAAGGTATTACATTCCCAGAGAACTTCTGTTGGCTCTCGAAGCAGAAAGCCGACTTCTAGGAATTGAAGTTAATGACTTAATCAACCTCAAACTAAAGCGAGGAGAATTAGAGCGTGATAATGCCCAACAAGAACTAAAGAACTTATCACTCAAACTAGAACGTTGTGAACTAATCCTGCTCAAACTGTGTGAATTACTCCAATCAGGACTAATTGACATGGCTTATGTGAGGGGAGCGATGGAGAGTCAAACCCCCGATAGTATTAATGAAGCTGCCACATCTTTAGAAGCTAGAAGACTAGAGCAATCCTTGAAAATCCTAGAGGAAGTCTTACGGCGATGAAGATTGGCGGTTCTAGTTTCGGACAAGAAATTACTAAAAATAATTGGGATATTGGCTGGCAGAATTTCTGCTGGCTGATGCTGATTTCATTTATTGGCGGACTAATCATCACCATTACCTTCTTTGCTCTATTTGCTCCAACCGACTCGGTTCAGATTGTTCACTGGTATTTTGCTTCTTGGTTATCCTGCAAAGTTCCCCTAGCTTGTTCCCCTGAAGCTATCAATAATATGCAGTTGTTACAGCCCCAAATGAATCAACTGACAGGAGTGCTAAACTCCTGCAAATTCGTCTTACCCCTGGGGACTGCTGGCTCTTTCATCGGATTAACTCAATACTTCCAGAGACAGGGGGAAAAATACACCACCTCACGCTATAGAAGAGGAGCAAAACTACTCCAACCAGAACAACTACAAGCAGAAATAGATGCTAGATACCCAGAAACCTTTTTCGATCTTAAATTAGGTAGGGAAAGAATCAGATTACCAGAATTCCTAACCTATCGTCATATTAGTTTTACTGGTGCATCTGGTACGGGGAAAACTCAAGCAATTAATAGTCTATTAACCCAACTACAACAAAAAAGAAACCAAAAATGCTTAATCCTCGACCTCAACGGACAATATTACTCTAGATTTGGCAGAGAAGAT
>JAAUYK010105714.1_pt1 | contig 10286 bp, 7 predicted proteins | sample 7278021 | NCBI WGS metagenome assembly JAAUYK01 (sample SAMN14350223, study PRJNA611818) | marine sediment metagenome | isolation source: surface marine sediment (1.8m) | place: French Polynesia: Moorea | collected 2018-08
ACGTGAATTTCAGTGTCAGCTAGTCTGCCATAATGTACTCGCGAGTCTGTCCACAAACATATGTCCCTCAGGAAGAAGTTGCGCTAACAAAGAAGTAAGTAAATAGAATAATCGAGCTGGGTTTAATTTAAAAAAAACTCCTTTAATGTCATTTCATTCTTGTGCCCCAAACATTTAGTTGACCCGACCGGGGTGACCCAGTCACGCGTTTACGTACATGCGAAATGAAGCTCTTTACGAGACGGCCGCGTGGGAGTTCCCGTTACTATACTATGTACGTACGTATTGCTGATTTGATCTCGTGTGTTCGTTCCCCTGCTCAATAATTAATTCGAGGCCTAGACCTGCTATACGTATCTCCCCGTAGCTGAGGCGAGTGAGCATAAACTCTTCATGAGCTCATTAGTGCGTCACATTTTGGTTTTGTAAGTGATTAATTGCATGCACGAGAGAAGGGGAGAGCTTGTCATTTAATGTCTCGCCAATTCAATTTATATACAGTACTCATTGCACTTAATTCCTTCCTCGGGTCGTTTAATACATTATTAAGCCTTTCCGTTGCTGAGGGCAATCGTAACCCTTCTTCACCGCAATTATACAGAATGGGACCGTGCGTTGTCCCTGCCTCCGGACTAGACAAGACCAGTCCAGTTGTGAGGCGGCTAGCTTAGCGCAGAATCATTAAGGAGGAACAAGGAAAATGGGCGAGAAAAATGAGAAGGAGAAGAAACCGTCGACGTTGTTCAACGTCCTCGAGAAGCTGATCATCGTCGCCCTGATCGCATACTTCTTGTACAAAGTCATTGGGTATTGTTCAATTCAATTATGCGTTGCAGAGTAGTACTGTACCTATATTCGTAGGTCTTCGATCAAACTTAGAGAAGCAAAAATCGGCACCTCCCTGACGACAGAGATCACCGACACCGTAGAGTTTCCCACCTTCACCATCTGCTTCTACCGAAATGTCACCAGACACAAGGCGTTCAACATCTCAGACGAGAACTTCAAGTTCCCGGAGTCTAATCCGGACCTCTACCGGATGCTATCGGGGGTCAAGTTTCCCTACGTGAACAGCACCGGAGGGTACTAGATAGGAAATGTCTATTTGACCTTTTACTTACGCAAGTGTTTGTACCCAAGCGATACCGCCTTCCTCTTCTCCAACGGCGTCTCCGCTCCCCGGACTCCCATGGAGAGCGTCCTTTCGACCGGCCTCCTCACCACCTTCTACGCCATCCGGCCGATGAACAAGATCCTCATGGACTGCGTGAAAATCGACCCACCTGGTCACTCCAGGGTCGGCGAGCTGTTTCCGGTGAGTTTAGGTCCAAGTTAGTGAAACTTGGTAGTACGTATATACACACGATGCATCATTTGATTTATACCGCAGGTTACATTGGCCTTGAACGCGACCGACGTTGCCGCGATCGAGCTCTACCTGCACAACAAGCGGCAGATGGTGGTTCCGGACAAGTTCCTCTCCTACGGCAGCATCAAGATCTACACGATGCTGGACAAGGACACGCTGGAGAAGCCGCCAAAGACGGTCTACAGCGCCGCGTACGACCTCTTCAAGACGGAGATCAGGGGCCTGCCCCAGGAGCACAAGCCGTGCGACGAGCGCGAGGCGGCCAAGGTCGATCTGTTCAAGTGCTTCGCCGAGTACGTCGAGGGTTCGGTCGGGTGCAGGACCAACATGCACGAGACTAACACCAACCTTTCAGGTTGGGTAATTCCGGTTCGTGTTGGTTCCATTATTTCGATGTTTTGCGTATTAGTTTGCAGCGGCAGGGACAAGCTGGACAAGCTGCTGGATGTCACCGGCGCGATGGAGAGAATGACCGAGATTGACCTGTACCACAAGACCAAGTGTCTGGCGTCATGCACCAAGAACGATTACAAGAAGGAGACAGTCATCGATGTCTTGCAGCAAGCGAGCCCTGTTGACTACACGTAGGCATGCATGAATTCAATTAAACGCGTACTTATCAACTTCCTCACTCCAGGGTCGTGTCGTACGCATTCCTCTACTCGACCTCCGAACAGGGCATCAAGGAGGAGTACATCATCTACGACTTTGACAGCTTCATCGCCGACGTCGGTGGCTTCCTCGGCCTCCTGCTCGGCCACAGCCTCCTCAGCATCTACCAGAGCATGCACGAGTGGAACAAGAAGGGAAAGATGTGCGGGTGCATGAAGTAGCATGCTACATGCTCAAGTCCATTGCACTACATGACACAGTCTCTGTGTTAAAAAATAAACATCACCATAGCCCAATCATTTCGGACTTTCGGTCAGTCACCGCATTGCTTACGTACACTTGTCTCCGTACAGGTGTTAAGGCCCTCTCACGATCTGTACAAGATGAGACGAAGTCATATAGTTGTGTTGGTCAGGATAAATATCTTGCGTTTCGGGCTAGTACATCATGGAAACTCGAGAGCTGAGAGACGCCACTGCTGATCCGTTCATCGAAAATGACTCTCGAAAGATGGCCGATCCTACTAATTCTGACGGGTTCGGCTTCAAGAGGTTTGACCGTGACTACTGGATGCGCCTCCTGCAAACGTCGTACATTCTCTATATTTTTATGGCCATGGTGAGTTTTAAGCAGCTCCCTGTTTCCTGGCTTCCAATTACACATAAAGTAATTTTACAGGGCATTTTGGAGAGCGTGTTGGGCCCGGCGATGCTCGATCTGGCAGACCTGTTCCGAACCACGGTGCAAGTGCTTTCCAGCACCACCATTTGTTGCTCCGTTGGAGCTATGGTAGGAACATTGGCATGTAAGGGTCTCGGCGTGAATTACATTATACAGGCATTTCAAACCAATTTCTTTTACAGTTGGCTGGCTGTTGGACAGATTCCCTCAGCACAGGGCCTCACTATTCTTCCTCATTGTGTTCCTCATGGGCTTCCCCGTTACGATTCAGACTCTCATTCCCAACATCTATGCTCTCTACGTTTTCCGATTCATCACCGGTGTTGGCACTGGAGGCATAGTTAACGTCGGCAATGTGGCATGCCTCATTATTTGGCGCGGAAGAGAGGATGGTGGAGTGTTTATGAATGGAATCCACTTCGGGTATTCTCTAGGAACTGTCATTGGTCCACTAATGTCAGCACCCTTTCTTACAAACTCAACTGAAGCCGATATAAGTAACCACACAATTGCAGTGAAAAATGCAACTGTGAACAACGAACAAAGCCAAGAGTCCGGAATTGTCTACCTCTACGTTCTCGTCGGATGCATTGTGATGTCAACTGGCCTGGCCTATCTGGTCATGGGCATCCAAGCTTGCATGAAGAGCAAGGAGGGGAATGCACACCTTAACGAGGTCATCGCAAATGACAATATCCAGGAGATGACAATGATGGTGGTCATATTCATCATCCTGATGTGCCTCTTCTATGTGCTCTGTGCGGGCGCCGAGGTCGTCACTGGCACATACATAGCCACGTTTGCAGTAAAATCAAAGTTGGGCACCAGCATGGTAGACGGCGCCTATGTGACAGCCATCTATTGGGGATCATTTGCCGCCTTCCGCTTCATTGCCATCTTCCTGTCCATCTACCTGAACGCCCTGACCACCATGCTCATCTCGCTTGGCTTCTGCATTGCCAGCAGCCTTGGCCTTGCCATCTTTGCAGAGAGTTCTCTGTTAACGTTGCAGGTGCTAATTGCTTTAATGGGCTTTGGTATAGCAGCTATATATCCGACGGGTCTCGTCTGGATGGAGAATTATATCGTTGTCACCAACAAGATTGGGGCTGCCTACTCTTTCTCCGCCATGGCTGGATTAGTGATATTCCCTTTTCTGGCGGGAACTTTCATTGTTCAATACCCCATGTCATTGATGTACCTGGTGCTGAGCATCACAGTCGGCTGTGTCGTGATATTTGGAATGGCTGCTTTCATCGGAAAACGAATTAAAAATGCCTAATAGTAACTTTAATTGTTGTAGGGAACATACGTATATGCACGTTAAAGTTGTCTGAAGCCGTGAAGCGCGTTACGTCAAGTGTCTATGATGGCTGAAAAATGTCGTTGCGCGCATGCGCGAAGAAAAAGGGTGTGGAGAAAGCCGATGCAGCTGGGTCCACCCCGCATAAACGCTGCTGTAGTACATCTAGCCGGCAACAGTTGTGAGCAAACTGCATTTTTTCGGTCGGCCTACTACGTACGTATTAAGGTGACTGACACTATTACGACTCACGTTGCACGCGTTGTCCTTGTAACAGAGGTGAAACTATTTATGGCATATTTTTTTGCGCCGATCGCGTTATGTTAGGTTTATTTTTCAGCCGCTCTACTTCACACATAATTTCTGAAGCACCTGTTCACATCGGTTCAAAAACCGTTAGACAAAACTGATAGAACCTGTTTTCGGCGACAGTCAGTCTCTAGCGATCGCATTCTCTTTAAACGCGCTCACGCCGCATCAGTTCATCTTCTTTCGACGCCGGTGACTGAGCTTGAAATATCGAGATGGAAGAGACAGAAATGTGCTCGGCGGAGGACCCTTTCATTGACAACGGAGATGAGCCTGGCAAAGCCGAACCGGCCCCGGAAAGAAAGCGGGATAAAGAATACTGGATGTGTGTGCTCCAGACCTTCTACATCTTCCTCATGTTCATGTCCATGGTGAGTTAATCATTGGAGATTATTTTATAGAGCCGAATATAGTATTGGTTTGTACCTTCCGCAGGGTATGATCGATGGCGTTAGGGGACCAGCCATCCTGGACCTGACTGAGCTCTTTCAAACCACTGTGCAGGTGCTCTCTGGCACAGCCATATGCTCCTCAACTGGGGCAATGGTAGGAGCATTGTCATGTAAGTAAAATGTTAACCTATCTCCACACTTGGGTTTACTTAATTTTCTTACTTTTAGTTGGCTGGCTGCTTGACAGATACCCCCACCGCCGGGCTGCCTTCTCGTTCCTTCTTCTCTGCCTAATGGGACTCCCCGTCATGACCATGACGCTGGTGGTGAACATCTACATGCTGTACGTGTTCCACTTCATCTACGGCGTGGGAGCTGGCGGGATTGAAAATGCCGGCAACGTGGGCTGCCTTCTCATCTGGCGAGGACGGGAGGACGGAGGTCCATTCATGCATGCCGTGCACTTTGGATACTCCTTCGGCACGGTCATCGGGCCCCTCATAACCGCTCCATTTCTCAAGAGTCCAGGCATAAATGTCCCAGTTGACAACTCAACTGAAGTCCTTGATAGTTCCGATCGAAGTACGGACATTGAAGAAGTGCCCGGCATTGTCCAACTGTATGTCATGGTCGGGTGCCTTGTCGTGGCCGCTGGCCTTGGATATCTCGTCATGGCCATCAGGAACTGCTTCAAGGCAGAGGAGTGGAGCGATGACGACGCCAATGCTGGAGCCAAGAATGACAAGCCTGACCAGAAGACCACGGTGAAGCTGATCCTGTTCGTGGGACTCATGTGCATTTTCTACTTCCTCTATGTGGGAGTCGAGGTGGTCACCGGCACCTACATAGCCACTTTTGCCGTCAAATCTGAGCTGAACGCAAGCAAGGTTGATGGGGCCTATGTGACTGCCTTGTTCTGGGGCTCCTTCTCGGCCTTCCGATTTGTCGCCATTTTTCTCGCCATCTACCTTAATCCCCTGACCACCATGCTGATTTCCTTCGGCCTCTGCCTCTCCAGCGGCTTTGGCCTCATCATCTTTGCCCAGGACTCCCTAATCGTCCTCCAGGTGCTCATTGCTATCATGGGCATTGGGATGGCCTCCATCTATGCCACCGGTCTCCTATGGATGGAGAATTACATTGTGGTGACCAACAAAATCGGAGCAGCATATTCCTTCTCTGCAATGTCCGGGCCGGATCTGTTTCCCATCCTGGCGGGAACCTTCATAGTTCAATATCCAATGTCCCTGATGTACTTAGTATTGAGCACCGTCATCGGCTGTGTGATAATTTTCGCTCTCTCGGCGTGCGTCGGACAGCAAATCAAGAAAGAAAATGAAAGCAAGGCCACAAAGAATGCGGACTTGTAGGATAAACGTATTTAATACTTTTGTGATAACGTCCCAAAACTATTGTTAAAAACGAGCTTGTAATACAGAGATTCATGATCGATTCATGACAACGGCATAACATTTATTCCTACGCGCAAAAAAGTTGCAACCGGCCGAAATTGGCGGACCGTAAGGCTAATTTGCCGCTGCTCTCACAGCAACGTTAGTTACGTCATACAGCAGATCGAACGTCTTCCAATTTTTTTCTCACGGCATAAAGCGCGCGTCGCGCTCGCGATAATCTGTCCCGCGCAAGTTTAGCGTGACGAATCAGCTTCAAATTGTCCTGTTGTGCCGTTCTTTCATATCCGATCTAAGTCGGATGGAACTTAGTACGAATGTGAATCAGAATGACATTTAGGTCTGAAATTCTCCGTAGCTATTATCGACTTGACTTTTTGGACTGTGGAATTCTATGACAGGCTCTTCCTCCGTTCGATCGCCTAATTAACCGATAAATCGCCGCGTTTGTGGCATTTGGACAACGCGCACGAGATGCCAACAAAAAAAACCGCGTCCGTCCGTCAAGCCATATTTTGTCAGTAGGTTTGATGTTTTGTATTTACTGGTAAGGTGGTACACAAAAAAAATTCGACACATATAAAGTAAGATTTGTACACACACACCCGCGCGCGCTCGTTCGACGAGGTGGAGCCGGTGACTGGCCGGCCGCCGGACAATCTGCGAGTGAACCCAATGAGGGCGGCCGGCTCGTCCCAGTTGCGGCTGAACCTGTCGATCGTATCTTGGTAATCTGCTCTAAGAAGCTGGCTGGGAGAAAGAAGGGGACGGAGCCGGGCCGGGAGCTCCTCCCTCCCCCCTGTCCGCGGCCTCCCCGTCCCCGGATCGGCGTCGGGGCCGGGCCGCTCCTCGGCAACGCCGCCGTCTATTGCGTCTCAGGACGTCGCGGCGGCTGCTCGGGCTGTGAATCCAGCCGCCGCAAACTTTAAAACGGGTGGTGATATCCCGGCCCTGGACGCTAACACTACGGCATCGTCGTCGCTTCGGAGTTGGCCGGGACCCTTGGCCGCTCCGGCTCAGAGAGGCGCGGGAGGGGCGAAATCGAAGCTCATGAGTTCCGGCTCCGTCCCGTTCTCGGCAAAGCTAATTATAGCCGCCACGATCCGCTGTTCTTTCTTTCTTCCGTCCGACCCCCTAGTTAATGAGCACACGCTGAGAATATGTTTGGATGAACACTTGAGAAAAGGGCAACAGCGGGCATAAAAAGTCGTCTTCGTCGTCTTCTTTTCGATCGCTCGGACTAGCTTAATTCCTTCCATCCTGCCGAGTCGGCGCGATGCGGCCTCGATGGGAGAAAGATCGCATTGCACAGAGCGGGCGCCAGTCTGGCTTCGATTGCATTCATCGACTAGCTGCTTCAAGCGGGGCTGGCTGGCTAGCTTCGTTACGCTATTGTTATGTATTGCTGGACAGACTGCTTCGAATGTGTTGTTGCAATTGAACCCGTTGATTTTTAAACAGAATGGTCTCCTAAAATGTATGTACGTCGTCATTCGTCGTCTTCTTTCTTCATAATAATCGCTCTTGTGTTGGTAGTGGTAGTGTAGTCACAGCCGCTCAAAACGCGCACTCGGTCGTCGCTCTATTCGCTCTCTGACTCGCGCCCTATCGCCGAATCGAAAACGTCGGCAACAATCAATCGGCACCATGTGTATCAACGTTTGTCCGTCCGTCAGTCTCTCGATCACTCCATCGCATATACGCATCACTCGGGCAACAGTTTCTCAGGTCAGCTCACAGTTTGCTTTTTGTTTGTAGTCCTCTTGGGATATCTTGACAACGTTCTCGCCGCCGCGTGCATGCTGCGGTGGTGGGTGCGGCAGCGGAGGTTATTACGAGAGATTTGTCATTGCGATTGGTGTTTAGCTCCTGCAGAGAAGTCGACGGGGTGAGGAGGGTGCCAAGTTGAGGAAGAGTTAAAGTTATGGCCTCAGGCTTGTTTGATCAAGTTAAGGGTTTTAATTGCCTTGGCACCCACCCATAGGGCGTGTTTAGTTGTCGCTGCTGTCGGACCTGTCGTTGCCGAGGATGGAGTCGAGACCGAAGGCGTCGACGACACCGTTGGCGGCCTCGCCGATGGTGCCGAAGATCAGGTTGACCAGGTTGCCGATGATCTCCTTGATGGACTGCTTGGCGCGCTTGATGATGCCGAGGATGTTGTTGTCGCCGGCACCCTCACCGCCCAAGACGCTAAAAAACGATTGAAAGGGCCATACTTAAGCAAAAGTCGGATAAAAAGGCAGGCAGGCAGTGGACGCCGAACAGGGGAATCGAGCTTTTCACAGCAGAGCCTTTAAGGCGGGAACCCAATTTCGGCGTCCACTCTGCTAATTAAGGTACTCGCATTCTACGATAATAGCGCCGCTTTTTCACTCGATTCCGCTGTTCCGGCGCCCGCCGCCGCCGTTGATCTAAAACGCTCTAGCTACGTACGCGGGGCCTCAGGACAGGTCCCACCGGGTTGGTGAGCACGTTGAGTAGGGAGGGCAGCCTCGGCCGCGAGCTGACCGGTATCCGGACGGACACCCGGGGGAGGGCGACCCGGTTGAACGGGTTGTTGATGCGCAGGTTTCGCGAGAGGTCTGAGAGCGCGTAGCGGGCCTCGCCGACCGCGTTGCGCGTGATGTGCACCGCGGTGTCGGCCAGGAAGAAGACTCTGTACGCGGCGGCGGCGGCGGGCACGGAAGGAAAAGAGATGACTTGACAACAGACGCGAGACAGATTGAAAGCGGAAGGCCAATAAACGTATTACAGATTTGACCAAGTTGATGAGTAACGCGATTGGAGTTAGGATAAAATACCGTAATACTATAGATAAACCGACTTACCCCCTGAGGAGCTGGCCGACGTCGGGAAGGCCGCCGCCGCTGGAGTTGCCGCCGCCGATGCCGATCAGGCTAAGAATCCTCTCCAGATCCCTCTTACTGAAAACACGAATAATAAAATAATAATATATTGGCTCGTTATCGAATTTTCGCATCCCGTTCGATGCTTAATGAAGCGGGGGGCCGATCAATTACTGCTAAGAGGATTACAATTCGACTGCCAATCCTTTCCGCTCTACCTAGATATCCATGCGATCTGTTGGCCAGTTGCCAATCGATCGCAGAGCAGAGCAGCAAAAAGGACCCTACTATAATTGAACTCACCTCCTCTTGTCTCCGGTCTTGGTGGCCTCGGTGAGGATGCTGAAACGTGAGAAGGAGGAGGTGTTATTTTCCGCGTCTAAAAGGAGTTTGTTTCCCTCTACTTACGCCTCCTCCTCGTCGAGAAGGGACTCGATCTCCTCCAGCCTGGCGAGGGTCTCGATCAACTGCTTCTGGAGAGCAGAGTTCTGAACCTGGAAGTGACAAATGGGAACATTAGCGCGCAATATTTAATTCGCAGTTATGTAAATGATCGAGGGAAGGAGACTGCGTTTTACTGTAGCCGTAGCATAAATTGTTTGCCGGATGGGATTCATTGATATATGATATAGTTTTGCTCGCGTGCGTGGTAACAGTGATTAGCCGCGCAACCCTCGACCGTCCTTCCTTCCGCCAGAACCTGTTTCGTTCGTTCGTTCGTTTTCTGCCCTGCCCTAATGACGCCGTTGTCCTTTTTTATGCGGCGGCGACGGGAACGAAGGCGACCGAACGGCGGCGCGCGTAGCGGGTTATTAGGAGGCCTCAGACCGACTGAATCGGAAACGAATTCACGTTGCAGATAGACACATTAGCGATGCCCCGCGTCGCCGGAAAAATGCGGCGAGAGAACGAACGATGTAAGAGGCAACAAAACACGTATTATGCAACCAACGCCTCCGTATGGTCGCACCGGCATCCGGCCAATCGAAGTAAAAAAGTAGCAACGTCCTGTCTTCGGTTATGCCTGCCTGCCGGCCGCATGACTTGGTAAATGATGCGTGAACAGCGGCGCTGGCGGCCGTTGCAACGTCATGTGTTTGGTATGGCCGGCGACCGGTTTTTATTGCTCCGCCGATTTGCGAGGCATTATAAAGCCGTTTTAAAAGGGCGCTCGAGCGGTGCGGTGCAATCCGCGGGTGCATTTTTTCTGCATCTCTCGTCATCATTGCTATTTGGAACTTCGTCGCACGCGGTCAGTGCAAGGAGATTCTTCGGGGTGCAATTATGTTTCGCAATCGCAGGCTACTATATCTGACCTACAATTCCTTTTTTCCTATCATTCATTCCTTGTCCAGATGAACC
>JAAUYK010070894.1_pt1 | contig 10280 bp, 8 predicted proteins | sample 7278021 | NCBI WGS metagenome assembly JAAUYK01 (sample SAMN14350223, study PRJNA611818) | marine sediment metagenome | isolation source: surface marine sediment (1.8m) | place: French Polynesia: Moorea | collected 2018-08
AGGTCGATAATATCACCTATCTAGCCGACATTACCTGGACAGGTTGGAGTTCCTTCGAGGAATTGAGAATTGAGTATGATAATTCCAACCAGCCAACCACGGTTAACACCTATGCCTGGGAAGATGTCTATCGCTATTCTTTCGGTATCGATTATCAGTATTCAGATGATACCGTTTATCGTTTTGGTCTGGCCTTGGATGAATCGCCTGTACCCAGTCCCGAGCGTAGGACCCCTCGATTACCAGGTAATGACAGAACCTGGGTTTCCTTCGGTGTCAGTAAGCAACTGGATAATTCGATGTCCATCGATGTGGGCTACTCACATTTATTTATAGATGATGCAGAAATTGAGAACGAGGTCGAAAGCAGTATTCCTACGCTCGCATCAACGTTGGATGGTGAGTATGAGGCCAGCGTCGATATCTTCAGTGTTCAGCTGACCTGGCAGTACTAGGAGGATTATTATTATGACTATAAATAAATATTTACTGACATTGTTAGCCGTTTTTGCCCTGGCGGCTTGTGAAACTGAAACTGGAACTGAGCTGCAAGATTCCATTGACGAGGTAACACCTGAAACCGCAGGTGAAGCCAATCCTACGGCCTTGTTCGATCCTTCTAATAGTGTGATTCCGTTCCCTAATAATTTGCTGCTGTTAGGCTCCACTGACGGTACCATCAATATACCCGTGGCCGATCCTGATGACTTGGCTGATCCACAGGTAGCCTTGAATGCGATAGACGGCTTTTCCACGGTGGCTCCTATGTCTGCGGGTTTTAGTACTGCGATCGATGATGGCACCATTTCGGCAACGTCGGTCAAAATGTATGAAGTTGCCTTGACCAGTGGTGCTGTTTCGGATGTGATTTCTCAAATGGTTTATGGCGTAGATTTTGTAGCCACCCTTTCTTCTGTCGATAGCACTCAATCGACCCTGGCGATTTTACCCTTACGACCTCTGGATGCTAAAACTTCTTACATGGTCGTCATTACAGATGATCTGAAGACAGCAAGCGGCACTGCCTTTGATCCATCGCTTACCTACCAATTGATAAAAGCGTTACCGGATCCTAGCCCTTTAACCTTTGGTGATCCCACTTTACCCGGGTCATTACAGTTATTGTCTGCTGAGGATTTTGCATCTTTTGACCAGCTGCGTTTGTTGGTTAATACGGGAGAGGCGGTCGTCTCAAGTGATCCTGACGGTGATCAACCGCCGGTCCCCAAGATCATCCAAAGCTGGAGTTTTACCACACAATCGATAAGCGATGTGTTAGTGGCGCTCAGGGACGATATTATTACTGATGCTGTAACCGGTTATACTCTGGATTCCACGATTGTTCCTGCAGTTACCACAGATCCAGGGGATGATAATGGCATTGTGGATTCGCCACAGGGTGCCGCAGATATTTACGTGGGTACCCTCGACGTGCCTTATTTCCTGACCGCTTCTGCCAGCAGCACCGATCCGACGGCGCTCGGATCGTTCTGGCAGGGTGTTGGTGGGTCCAACCTGACACAATTCAATACCACACCTGTTGTAACCTCCACACAGAGCATACCGATCATGATTTCGATCCCCAAACCAGGTGGAATGAATTATCCGGTCGTGATTTTTCAGCATGGTTTTACTCGTAATCGCGGCATGATGCTGACCGTGGCCGATCGACTCGCACTTCAGGGTTTTGCCGTGGTATCCATCGATTTGCCCATGCACGGCATTACCGGTAATGAAACCGATGGCACGGCACCTTTTTACCAAGCGGGACAGGAACGTACTTTCGACCTGGATCTACTCGATAATGCGACGCGCTTTCCCGGTCCGGATGGCATAACGGATACTTCAGGTACGCACTTTGTCAATCTGTCCAACCTGCTTAACTTCCTCGGTAATGGTCGTCAGGCAGTATCGGACCTGGTCACCCTGACTTACGCTATTACCTCGGGTGAGTTAACCGCGGGCACATCGAGTTTTAATGCTGCTCGCATTTACTTTTTGGGCCATTCGGGCGGGGCCATTGTCGGCGTGCCATTTGTGAACCTGGAAGATAATGTGCGAGAAGCCGCGTTTGTTGCCGGTGGTGGTTATACCATGAAACTCCTCGATGGGTCCGCGAGCTTTTCTCCACTGTTAATCAATGGGTTGGCAGCCAATGGAGTCAACAAGGGAACGGCTGACTACGAGTCATTTCTCGGAGTGGCGCAAACCGTGCTGGATTCCGGGGATGGGGTTAATTACTCCGTGGATATCACGTCAACGACTAATCGTGGTCTTTTGGGCATCGAAATCGTCGGCGGTCCCACATCACCGTCTGATCTGACTGTTCCCAATACCGTGCCGGATGCAAACGATAGTACCGGAACCGTTCCTGCTCCACTAGCAGGTACTGAGCCGCAGTTCACTCTTTTGGGACTCACTCAAATCAACAGCGATGACACCGGTTCCAACTTGAAACGGAGTGTCAAGTTTGTAGTCGGTAATCATGGTTCATTACTCAGTCCTGAGGCCGATGATTTTAATGATGCCGCTACCAATCTCGCCGTGACCACGGAAATGCAATCCATTATTGCAGGATTCTTTGATTCCAATGGCAGTGCGATTGATATTACCGACGATACATTATTGCAGGCACCGACCCCGTAACTTCACAAGGAAATCAATCCTTTAAACTGAACAATAGCCTCTCAACCTGAGAGGCTATTTTTTTGTCCTTGATACCGGATACCTGGTAGTGATTGTATTCATAACGTTTGGGATAGTCTTTACGCAAAAGATCAAAAGCCGCAGCGCTGTCCTGTCGATTTAAATGCGCCAGTTCGAGCATGTGTTGATGATCATCAAATACCCGGTACTGTTGACTCAATAAATCAAACCAGAAAAGGTTTTGATCGATCGCTTTGGTAAAAATTGTTTGTGTGGGCGGTAAATGATCCTGCATCATCCATTCTTTATGGATATGAAAATATTGGCATGTAGCATCCAATATCATCTGGGTACCACGGAGTTTGCCTTCAACACTGTAGCCGGCAATATGAGGTGTGGCGAGGTCAACCTGTTGCAGTAGTTTCAAATTAATTTCAGGTTCGTTTTCCCAGGTATCCAGGAACACTGTTAAATCCTGACGTTGTTCAAGTAGTGATGATAAGGCCTGGTTATCAATCACTGCTCCCCGCGCAGCGTTAAACAGAATTGTACTTTTGTGCAATTGAGAGAGCCTGGTCTCATCAAATAGATGATAAGTCGGATAGGGGCCTTCTCGGGTGAGAGGCACATGCAGGGTAATAAAATCACATTCATCGATGATTGATTGAAGGGAAACGTAATGGACACTGTCATCGCCCGCATCCTGTAATGGTGGATCGTTAACCAGAACCGGAATGTCCAAGGCATCCAGTTTTTTTCTGACACGGGAGCCGACATTACCATGCCCTATAATGCCTGCAGTTAATTCAAAGGGATTAAAGTCTCGACGTTTCGATAACTCAAACAAGGCATTGATGATGTACTCTGCCGCGGCTTCCGCATTACAGCCTGGAGCATTGGCAAAGCCAATATTGTTTTGTTGTAGGTAATCCAGATCTACATGGTCGGTACCAATCGTGGCTGAAGCCACGAATTTTATCGGAGTATCTCGAATTAAGGTTTCATTGACCTGGGTGACTGAACGTACCAGTAAAATATCACAATCGAGCAAATCGCTATGTTGCAGGTTCCTACCGGGTAGGGTGGTAATCTCACCAAAGTCTGCAAAGGCAGACTGGACCTGGGGTATATTCTCATCAGCAATAATATTCATGAGTTAACTGCAACAAAACTTATGAATAAGACCTTGTAACAAATGTACGGTCGGTTGAATTTGATCCATTGGTAAATATTCATCAGGTTGATGAGCCTGGTTGATTGACCCGGGTCCCATGACAATGGTTTCACAGCCTAGGTCATTAAAAAAAGGTGCCTCAGTACCGAAAGCAACAGCTTGGCTATCATTAGCACTCACCTGTTCCAGGTATTCATTGAGTTGGCTGTGTTTGTCTGTATGCATAGCAGGTATGCCCATCAACAGGGCCGTGAAACTCACCGATAAATCGCGCTCACTGGCCACTTTTTGTGCCAGTTTACGTATAGTTTCGCGTAATTCATGCATGTCCATGCCTGGCAAGAAACGCAGATCAATATGCATTTCACACTCACCGCAAATTCGGTTCGGATTATCACCTCCGTGAATATGACCCAGATTCAGCGTGGGATAGGAAACTTTGAAGGCTTCGTTTTTATAACGGGACTGCAGTTGTTCTCTAAATATCAGTAACTTGCTAATAAAATCATGCATGGCTTCCAATGCACTGTTACCCAGTGAAGGATCGCTGGAATGCCCGGAAGATCCACTAAAGAGGATGGATTCCATGATGATGCCCTTGTGCTCACGGACCGGTATCAGGTTGGTGGGCTCACCGATCACACAATATTTTCCTAGTGGCTGACCATTGTCAGCTAATAAACGCGCACCCGCCATAGTGGTTTCTTCATCCGCGGTGGCAATGATCGTCAATGGTTTTTTATATTGATCGGGCGTGAACTGCAGGCTGGCTTGTATAGCCATGGCCAGAAAACTCTTCATATCACAGCTACCCAGACCATGCAGACGGTTATCCCTTTCCACTAATTTAAACGGGTCAGACTGCCATAAGGCTTCATCCATGGGTACCGTATCAGTGTGGCCGGATAAAATGAGCCCATCTGATCCGGTGCCCTTAGAAGCAATCAGGTTGTATTTGCCGGATGAAACCTTCTGCTTCTTGATGGCAAAACCGGCACTTTCCAACCAGTTGGCCAGTAAATCGATAACGGCCTCATTACTCATGTCCATTTCGGCTTGTACGCAACTGATTGAAGGCGTTTCGATCAGTTGACTCATCATGGAAATAAGATTGGGGGTTGCTTCAGGCATACAGAAAACTACCAGATGGATTCAAGTAGGGTAGGTAGTATTCCACTGAGACTTGCATCTCAGTGGGTGCATTTTCTGAGCAAGAGCAATCAATCCGGTAGATCAGTGACGGCACCGAGAGAGGCTGAGCTGACCGTTCTGGCATATTTTGCTAGCAGTCCGCGTTTGTATTTGGGTCTAGGCGCTTTCCATGCTTTACGTCTTTTTTCCATTTCTGTGCTGGAGATTTTGACATTGATTTCACGTTTTTCTGCATCGATGGTGATTTCATCACCATTTTTCAATAAACCAATGGGGCCGCCTACCGCCGCTTCAGGTGTGACATGTCCCACAACGAAACCATGGGAGCCTCCTGAAAAACGGCCATCGGTGAGAAAAGCAACATCCTTGCCCAGACCTTTACCCATAATCGCCGAAGTAGGGCTGAGCATCTCACGCATGCCAGGGCCGCCTTTAGGTCCTTCATAACGGACTACAATAACGTCTCCTTTTTTTACAGTGCCATCCAGAATTTTCTTCAAGGCTTGTTCTTCTGAAGTAAAGACACGTGCTTTTCCGGTAAACTTTAAACCTTCTTTACCAGAGATTTTGGCAACTGAGCCTTCCGGTGCCAGGTTGCCCTTCAAAATGACCAGGTGGCTGTCCTTTTTAATAGGATTGCTCAGCGCATGGACAATGTCCTGGCTCTTGGGATAAGGCTTAACCTTGGCAAGGTTTTGTGCCAATGTTTTTCCGGTCACAGTGATGCAATCACCATGAAGCATACCGGCATCCAGCAGCATTTTCATCAATGGCTGAATGCCACCAATTTCAATCAGTTCCGACATCATGGCTTTACCGCTGGGACGTAGATCAGCCAGCACCGGTACCTTTTTTCCTATACGGGTAAAATCATCCAGTTTTAGGTTCACACCAATGGAAGAGGCCATGGCTAACATGTGTAATACCGCATTCGTGGAGCCGCCCAAAGCAATGATCATGGTGATCGCATTTTCAAAAGCCTTCTTGGTCATAATGTCCTTGGGACGGATATTCTTTTTCAACAAGTTGATCGCAGCTTTTCCCGCATCCTGGCAATCCTTGGATTTGTCTGCTGATATGGCTGCCTGAGCAGAGCTGCCTGGCAGGCTCATGCCCATAGCTTCAATCGCTGATGCCATAGTGTTGGCCGTATACATACCCCCACAGGAACCAGCGCCCGGTATCGCGGTTTTTTCAATTTCGATCAATTCTTTTTTACTGATCTTCTTCTGGGCATGCGCGCCTACTGCTTCGAATACTGATACCACATCGGTTTTACGTTCCTTATGGCAGCCGGGCATGATGGTACCGCCATAAACGAAAACCGAAGGCCGGTTTAAACGGGCCAAGCCAATCATGCAGCCCGGCATGTTTTTATCACAACCGCCAATGGCAACCAGGGCATCAAATCCTTCACAGGCTGCAACCGTCTCTATCGAATCTGCAATGACTTCACGAGATACCAGGGAATATTTCATGCCTTCAGTACCCATCGAAATGCCATCGGAAATTGTGATGGTATTAAATATCACGGCTTTACCCTTGGCGGCATCAGCGCCAGCCGCGGCTTCATCGGCCAGTTTGTTAATATGCATGTTACAAGGGGTCACCATGCTCCAGGTACTGGCAATACCGATCTGCGGTTTCTTAAAATCTGCATCCTCGAATCCAACGGCGCGCAACATCGCACGGCTGGGCGCACGTTCAATACCATCCACCACGGGGGATGAAAATTCCCGGATGTTCGGTTTGGATTGTTTTTTAACGGTTGTTTTTTTAGCAGGAGCGGCTTTTTTCTGAGGCATAAGAATTACGGGCTGTTTATAAGGAAGCGCAAGACTAAGCAAAGCCCCGCAGAGTTGCAAGTTAAGCGGGTGATTATAAAAAAATTAGAGCTTAATCGTTTCGTCTGTGACGACGACTGCGCCGGGGTCGGGGAGGGTGATGAGAAATGGAAGGAATTAATTCTTCGAAAGGGTAGTTCAGAATATCTCCTTCAGATACCTCGACGGCCTGTTCTATAAGTGCCGCTATATCCTCAATGGGAGTATCGGGTAAGTTGGGTAAATGCGGTGCCAAACCCAGTAATGCCCCTTTTTGTACTTGAACTTCCTTGCTGTGTGGTAACAGGTTGCCGACAATTTCTGTCAAATGTAACGCAAATTGAGCCTGCTTTCGGCAGGCATTAAGGAACTGGCTGCAATGGTTTTGCCGATCTGCGGAAGTGCAACGAATACCTTCGCGTTCTGCCAGGTTAAATTTTTCGTGATAAAGACAGCCGCAATTCTGGGTCAATATGGATTTTTCAAAAACGCACTTTAGGGTATTGATTCCCTGATAAGCGCTGCGATATTCATTTTCATCCATAACTTGGTCTCACTGGTGAAAGCAGTGAGTTTTATTTTTCCCATTCCTGGATGATGGGGGCTTCCCTTTTTTCCTGTAATTGTTCTTCAGCCGCCAGTTCAGATTCGGCAAAAATAATCTTGTAAAGACTGAGTGCTTCGCTGGGCTGATCGTTGCGTAATTGTTTAACCTTTTTTTTCGCTTCTTTATAAGATTCGAAACGGTCAATTTTTTCCAGCTGCTTGACCATGTTGCCCGGCATCTGGGTAATCTTGTAGATAAAGTAATTCATTATTGTTCAAATAACCAAGTAATTTAGTCAGGTATTATACCTGAATCAATTTTTGATTAAAACAGTCGCCTAAGTGGCTTTATATTCTTATTCGATTGAGCAGATAGTTTTATCGTTAGAACTCATTTATATATAACGCCCCATAAAAAAGCTTCACTATGCATCTTTATCGGGCAGTTCTATTAAACTCTTGCAATCAGTTACGAGAATGTTACATTTGGGCGCAGTCAGTAGTTGATAAAAACTATTGTCATCCAACAATTAATAAATATCTGAGGGGATATACATGAACAAAATTACTTCAACGATTGCGTTGACTTCCATTCTGGCTTTCTCAGCCACTACGGCGAATGCCGATACCCTTGATTCTGTTAAGAGCAAAGGGCACATTCAATGTGGTGTCAGTACTGGCTTACCTGGATTTTCTAACGCCGATGCGGCCGGTAACTGGCAAGGTCTGGACGTCGATATGTGCCGTGCGGTAGCAGCAGCGGTTCTGGGTGATGCCAGCAAGGTCAAATATACACCTTTAACGGCTAAGGAACGTTTTACCGCGTTGCAGTCTGGCGAAATCGATATGCTTCCGCGTAATACGACCTGGACCTTGACTCGAGATGCCTCGCTGGGTCTGAACTTTGCTGGTGTCAACTACTACGATGGCCAGGGTTTTATGGTGACCAAGGCTCTCGGTGTGAAGAGTGCCCTGGAATTGGATGGTGCGGCGGTTTGTATCCAGGCCGGTACTACCACCGAGTTGAACCTCGCGGACTACTTTCGCTTGAATGGCATGCAGTATAAATCAGTGACTTATGACACCTCGGATGCCACGGTTAAAGGTTTTGAAGCCGGACGCTGTGACATGCTGACTTCTGACCAGTCACAGCTGTACGCACTGCGGATCAAACTGAAGGATCCGGATTCCGCCATGGTATTACCTGAAGTTATCTCCAAGGAACCGCTGGGACCGGTGGTACGCCAGGGCGATGACAAGTGGTTCAATATCGTCAAGTGGGCACTATTCGCCATGGTGAATGCCGAGGAAATGGGCATTACCTCTGCAAATGCAGACAAAATGAAGAGTAGCGACAATCCTTCGGTCGGTCGCTTCATGGGCGGACAGGGCGAAAAGCTGGGTCTGGGTGACGACTGGGCTTACAACATCGTCAAGCAGGTCGGTAACTACGGCGAGTCTTTCGAGCGCAACGTCGGCATGGGCTCACCGCTGAAGATCTCACGGGGGCTCAACGCACTGTGGACCAACGGTGGCCTGCAGTATGCTCCACCGATTCGTTAATTGAATCATCCAAGGGGACATGCGAATGCATGTCCCTTTTGTTTGAACAGGCAACATAACAAAAAAGTCTACCGTCGCCGCAACTGCGCTGCGACGACTCGATAATTGAAGTTTTCTCGTTAAGCGGAGCGCATCATGTCTGAGCATGAATCGGGGATACAACCGTCTAAACCAGCCGTCTGGAACGATCCAAAGTATCGTGCATTGTTCTTTCAGGTTTTGCTGGTCCTCGGGCTAGGGTATTTTTTCTACACCATTATCGATAATACCCTCTCCAACATGGAAGCCAGGGGGATTTCTACCGGTTTCGCCTTTTTGGGTGAAGCGGCTGGATTCGGTATAGGGATGTCGTTGATTGAATACACCGAAGCCAACAGTTACGGCCGTACCTTCTGGGTCGGACTGCTCAATACCTTGCTGGTGTCCTTCCTGGGAATCATCTTTGCGACTGTGCTCGGTTTCATCATGGGGATCGCACGCCTGTCGCACAACTGGTTAATCGCCAAGATTGCCATGTTGTATATTGAAATCTTTCGCAACATCCCCGTGTTGCTGCAAATCTTCTTCTGGTATTTCGCCGTGCTGGCAGCCCTACCGAGTGTGCGTCAAAGCATCGACCTCGGCGCCGGGGTCCAGTTTAATAATCGCGGCTTGTATCTACCCTCACCGGTTCCCGAGGATGGCTTTTCAATTGTGGTCTGGCTATTTGTTATTGGTATCGTAGCCAGTTTTTTCCTCGCGCGCTGGGCGCACAAGCGCCAGGATGATACCGGCCAACAATTCCCGATTTTCTGGAGTACGCTTGGCCTGGTTTTTGGATTGCCACTGTTGGTTTTCCTTGCCATGGGGGCGCCCCTGTCCTGGGATGTGCCGGAGTTGAAAGGGTTCAATTTTCGGGGCGGTGTGACCATCATCCCTGAGTTGCTGTCATTGCTGTTGGCATTAACCATTTACACTGGAACCTATATTGCGGAAACCGTGCGCGCCGGCATTAACTCGGTGAGTCATGGTCAAACCGAGGCGTCCCTGGCTTTGGGAATGTCGCGCGGTCAGACCATGCGCTTGATTATCGTGCCGCAAGCCATGCGGGTAATTATTCCACCGCTGACCAGTCAGTACCTCAACCTGGCCAAGAACTCATCCCTGGCGGTAGCCGTTGGTTACCCCGATCTGGTCAATGTTTTCATGGGCACTACGCTGAACCAGACGGGACAGGCGGTGGAAATCGTATTTATGACCATGGCGGTGTACCTCACCATGAGCCTGAGTATTTCAGCGTTCATGAACTGGTATAACAAAGTCATGGCGCTGGTTGAGCGTTAGGGGGGATTATTAACATGACAACAGAGACTCAACAATACGCACCCGGCACGCAT
>JAAUYK010161024.1_pt1 | contig 10280 bp, 9 predicted proteins | sample 7278021 | NCBI WGS metagenome assembly JAAUYK01 (sample SAMN14350223, study PRJNA611818) | marine sediment metagenome | isolation source: surface marine sediment (1.8m) | place: French Polynesia: Moorea | collected 2018-08
GTCTCTCCTCTTCCTGCCCCAGCTCGAGTATCCGTCCGGCGTCGCGGGGAGGACGCCGTTCCCGTTCTGCAGGGTTTCATAGCCGTCGGGCCCGCCGCCGCCGCCCTTGACCGTCTCGTAGCCGCCGCCGCCGCTGCTCGCGTTCGACCTCCAGTAGTCGTCGTCGGGATTGTCCGGCCGGCCTCCCCGGGTGGGCACGGTCTCGTAGCCGCCGTCCGCCGAGTCGTAGGAGGGCTTCTTCCAGCTGCCCTGCCGCCGCAAGAGCAGGTCGGGGACCGTCTCGTAGCCGGGGTCGCTCGACTTCGGAACGCCCGAGGCGCCGCCGACGCCGCCGCGGTCGGGGACCGTCTCGTAGCCAGCCTCCGTGATAATACTGTCCTTGGCCGCCGCCCCGGCCCCTCCGCCGCCGCCGCCGCCGAACCGCTTGTCCCTGTCGTAGTGGGCCACTTCGTAGTCGCTGTAGTTGATCTCGGATTTGACGTGCTTTCGGAGATGCGAGGACGAGGGGGCGGTCGGATCGTCCCCCACTGTGGCGTTGGCCGCAGGCTGGTGGCCGTTTCCGTTGGCCCACTCGGCGGAGCGGACCTTCGGCCTCGCTCCTCCGGCCTGTCCGGCGGCTGGCGGGCCCCTCAAGAGGGCCTCGTGTGACTGTGTGATTGCACTGGCGCCCATTAGCATCGCATCGAGCAGCTCCTGCTCGCCGGGGGACATCGGCGACGGGAGCCGCTTCTGGACCTTGGCGTACATCTCCTCCAGCTTGGACGAGTGTCTGCGCTCGGGAGGGGGCGGCAGCGGAAGCGACTTGCCGCCCGCGCCGCCCTTCTTGCTCTTGTCCACCTTGGAGTAGGTGATGTGGCTGTAGGACGGCGGCGCCGCCGCCGCCGAGCCCTCGCCGGGGTTCATGCTGATGCCGCCGCCCCTGTCCGTCTCGTCGGGAGGCAGGTCGATCACGGCGTAGGTGTCGCTGTTGCTCTGGCTGGTGCCCGTCGGGATGTACGTGGGGTCCTCGATCGCGGCGTACATATCGTCCGAGGTCTCGGAGAGCGTCGCGTACGTGGTGTCGCCCTTGAGTCGGGCCGCCGCGGCGGCGCCTCCCGCGGCACCCGACTGGGACGGCAGGTGTATGTGTCTGACGGGCTCCCGCACGGTGATCGAGGTGTAGCCCTTCGACGAGTCTTGCGAGTCGCCGCTGAAATGCTGCTGTTGCTGCTGCTGCAGCGGGATCGGAGGGGGTGGCGGGGGCATGGCCGCCACGGGGGGTTCCGGCGGCAGCGGGGTCGCCTGTCTGCTCCCGCCGCCGCCTATCACAGAGTGCACAGATGAGTTGAGGTCCTCGACGACTCCGACGCGGTGGCTGCCGCTCCGGCCGGAGCTGTTTCTGCTCCCCAGGGGGACGCCGGCGCCGGGATGAAGTAGGCCGGGGTCGTCGAGGTCGTACTCGTACTCCTCGTCATCGTCGTCGTCGTCGTCATCGTCGTCCTCGGAGGAGTCCTTCTTGCCGCCGGGCGACGACAAAGACGCCGCGGCCGCCGACGATCCGGCCGACGGAGACTTCTTGACGGTGGCGTACGGATGCTCCACCTTGAGGCCCTTCTTCTTCACCTTGGCGTAGGGGTGGTGCTTCGATGAGGAGGCGGACGATGCCGGTAGAGCGACCGCGGAGGGCGGCGGGGCTCCGATGTGTCCGTTGCTCGCCGCCCCGGCCGCTCCCGACGTCGACGAGGCCGCGGTCGGCGCGGACACCCTCGTGTCGTCCACGGTCGCGTATAAGTTGGACTGGCTGTCCTGCTGCTGAAGCGGGTCGTTGACCGGGATGTCGGGCAGCCTCCTGTCTCCCGTCCTCGACGGCGTCCTCTGGTGCTGGAAAGGGTTCGGAGACGCGCCGGCCGCCGCCGTGCCCGGCCTCGGACTCCGCTGCCCGTCCGACCCGGCGCCCGACGTGATCCTGATCTTTCCCTCCACGCCCGAGAAGGTCGGGTCCTTGTTGGTCTTGATCTTGAGGCAGAGCGCCACCACGTAGACCACGATGAGCACGCCGGAGAGGGGCAGCAGCACGTGCATCAGGTCCAGGGCGGCGTCGGCGGCAGAGGAGCCCCCGGGGTCGGCTTCGGGGCCGTCCATGGCGCTCCCTCCGGTCTGTCCGTCAGGTGTGCAACGTCAAGGACTTGTCTGCCATGGGAACGGATTGGAGGCTATGGAAAGGCACTATATATGTCGTAGTGTAGCTGTAGCTATACGATGTTGGACTTGTCTCTTTCTCTGCTTGTATAGCGGAGCGGACTGTCTGTCTGTCTGTCTGTCTATCTGTGACCTCTCTTTCTCTTTTCTCTGGCGCACTCCGTCCGCTCCGTCTCCGTTCCTCGGCTCTGTCTGATCTACTTTGCTTCAGAGTTCAGTTCAGCCTTCACCTGCCCGGTTCGGTCGGGTCGCCTGCCTACCAAAGTCGAGCCAGCTCTCGATCGCTGCGAGCAGGGGGGCTTAGAATGCCAATCTAGTGAATATAAAGGTATCTCTACAGAAAAAGGAGTTTGCTACAGGATACACATAGACATTGCAGAATTGTTAGGCAGTAATTTTGCATTCGCGTAATATGTGGAAAAGTTCTAGGGGATGGTTGGCGGTGCGAACAAAGTACAAGTTCTGGTTAGGTCTCGTACTCCTGAATCGTCCGCTATCGAGCCGCCTAGCTGCTGGCTGCCTCCTCCCGACGACGTAACCTCGCCTTTCCCATGGAGATTTCTCTCCTGCTCCTTCGGCGTTCCGTAACACGAATATCTCGTGCCCTCCCCTACGCTATAGCACGATAAAGCGTTCAAGCTATTTTTTGGGACAAAATCTAAAAGTCGTCAAAGGTTCGGCACCTGTGAGGACAAAGCACCTGTAAGACTTGTTCACCTGACATTTGACAGAATCTAACCCTGGATACATAGACTTTGCTGGTACTATAGGAATTTCATTGATTACCAAAAGCCCGAAGCGCCTCCCTTCAACAGGACCCAATCGCCTCACCGACCGACCGACCCCTCCGTGACTTCTGCTCGGCTGCCAGTAAAGTCTGAAAATAAGGACAGAGCTCGAGTTACAGACAGAGACAGAGTACGACAGCGAAAGGGCCGAACGTAACGTCGTCGCAATCTAATTTTCGATCAATTCTCTCGAGTCCATCGTCCTCCGGCTGCCTATATATTCCCCTTTGCCCCTCCTTTGTCGGCCCCCAACTGCCTGCTGTTGAGGCCGTCGCCGCCGCTGTCCACAATCGCCGCCGCGGCCGCCCTCTCAGACTTCAAGACGACGTCGACGGCGAGAGCGGGAACGGGAACGGGAACGGGGCGGTGATTGTCCTTGGCCTCCCTCCGTCTCCCTCCGTCCCCATGCCCCTGTCCAACCCGAGCAGGTCGACCGCCGGGAGCGCCGCCGCCGCCGCCGCCATGGAGGAGGACGACGGCCCCAACAGCAGCAGCAGCAGCAGCATCAGCAACAGCAACGGGTCGGCGGGACGGGGACGCGGCGCGGGCGGTCCGCTGCCCCCGCTCCGGGACAGCCAGCTGCAACGGCGACAACGGCAACAGCACGACGACCCGGACGACCTCCTCCAGCACCAGCATCAGCGAGAGGTCGGCGGGTCGAGAAAGAAGACGTGGGCCGAGCTGAAGCAGATCGTCAGGGAGTCCAGGCGCACGTTCTCTTGCCCGCCGTCGCCGTCGTCTTCGACGCCGGGAGGATCGGCGGCGGCGTCCGGAGCGGCCTCCTCCTCCTCCTCGTCTTCGTCGTCTGCTCCCCCGGCGTCCGGCTGCAGCAGCGCCATCCGCATCCCGTCCCAGTTCCAGTTCCGCGCCCTGAGGCACCTGTCAAAGACGCGGCTCTACTTCCTCTCCTCGGCGCAGGCCGGGAAGGAGATGACGCTGCTGTACGTCGACGTGGACGACGTCGCGGGGAGCGCGGGAAGCAACGGGGACAAGGTACTGTCCGAATCCAGATGAGCTCCATGCAATTACAATTAACTCGACTTTTTACAGGCCCTGCAGTGGCAATGCCTGATCGAGCCCACGTTCCAAGTGGCCCCGTCGCCCGGCAAGGTCTCGAAGGAGGAGATGCTGCTGTGGGAGCGCATGCGGTGCGTCGCCTGGGGAATCACCCAGTACGAGCTGCACGCGGAGTCGGGAAAGTTCGTCTTCCCCGCGGCCAACTCGGTGTTCGGCTGCGTCGACGACGGCGCGGGCGCGGGCGGGGGACCGAGAGGCGGCGGCGGGTCGACGACGGGCAGCCTCTTCCCCTACGAGCTGAAGTCGAGCTGCGGCGGGGCCAGATTGAACGCGGTGCCCTGCCCCTCAAACCCGGACCTGGTGGCCTACGTCGGCAGCGGCGACATCTGGGTCACGAACGTCGTGACAGGCCAGGAGGAGCGCCTCACGTTCAGTCAGAAGGGGCTGCGGGCGGGAAACGCGTCGGCGCCGGGCTGCGACGCCGGCCTGTCGGACGACCCGGTGACCTCCGGCCTGCCCTCCTACGTCATGCAGGAGGAGTTCAACCGCTACAGGGGGCTGTTCTGGCGCCCGAGGCACGACGGCCGCACCTACACCATCCTCTACGAGGAGGTCGACGAGAGCATGGTCGACCTGCTCAAGTTCGCCTCGCCCTACTCGCCCTCCGAGGTGGAGGAGTTCAGGTTCCCGAGGGCGGGGGCCGCCAACGCCAAGTCGGAGGTGCGCACCGTCTCCTTCGAGACGGACGCCGACGACGTGATCACAGTGATCAGGGAGGGAGAGCTGAGGTCGCCCCTGGAGAACTACTTTCCGGACACGGAGTACGTCGTGCGACTCGGGTGGACGCCGGACGGAGACAAGTAGGTCAATTATTTTACGAACTCCATTGATATTCTGTCGTGGACCTTATTGAACGGATTCTTTTCCCCCATATACTAGTGCTTGGGTTCAGCTCCTCGATCGCCGCCAGCAGCACCTCCACCTCGTGCTGATCCCCTTCGAGGCCTTCGTCCCGACCGCCTTCGCCTGCAACGGCCACGGGAACCGCGGCGGAGGCCAAGGCGACCCCGCCTCCCCCTCGGCGTCAGCCGCCTGCCCCTTCCGCGTGATCCACTCCGTCATGTCCGACACGTGGGTGACGGTGACCGACATACTCCAGTTCCTGCCCTCCGACGACCCGGCCTACGTGCGCTTTCTCTGGGCCTCGGAGGAGACCGGCTACCGCCACCTGTATCTAGTCAAGGCGATCAAGGCCTGTCCGGCGGCTGACGAGCCGGCCGGCACGCAGATGGACGACGACTGTTGCACAGGTATATGCGAGAGAATGTCACTCGACAATTGGATTCTATCCTAATTGATCTTCCCATTCAGCGTTTCCTCAACCTCGTGTCATGGAGAAGGTCGCGCTGACCTCCGGCCCCTGGACCGTGGTGGACCGCGACGTGTGGGTGGACGAGGCCCTCGGCCTCGTGTACTTCCACGGACTGAAGGACACCGCCCTTGAGAAGCACCTGTACGTGGTCTCCTTCAGCCAGCCGGGGCACGTGAGGAGGCTGACCACGCTCGGCTACTCACACAGTGCTCAAATGAACGACGTGAGAATAACTCTTGATATGAGCTTTGCCGAGGGAAACTACTAGATGCATTCGTTCCGATCGCAGGATTGCAGCTTGTTCGTGACTTCCTACAGCAGTATTCAGTCAGCGCCGGCCAGCCAGGTGTTCCGAGTGGGCCACAAGGACGCCTCCGTCGAGGGAGTGGTCCTCACACCGGCCGGCTGGGTCGTCGAACCGAAACGTGAGCTCGAGCATATGCTGCTGGATCTAAATGACGGCTTTCTAAAATGTCTCCATTCATGCACAGCTCTCGACAAGGACTATTGCCCGCCCGAGCTGTTCAGCCACACCATCTCCAGCGGGGACAAGATCTACGGCATGATGTTCAAGCCGAGGAACATGGCGCCCGGCAAGAAGTACCCGGTGGTGCTGAGCGTCTACGGAGGGCCGGAAGTGCAACTAGTGACCAATACGTTTAAAGTGAGCTGAAACAGATTGCCTTATTTTGTGTCGGTGGGAACTAAAAGCGATTGTTTAATTCCACAGGGAATCCGACAGATCCGCAACCACCTGCTGGCCTCCCAGGGCTACGTGGTGGTCAGCATCGACTCCCGCGGCAGCACGAACCGCGGCATGGCGTTCGAGGCGCACCTGCGCCACCGCATGGGGCAGGTCGAGATGGCCGACCAGGTGGAGGTCCTGACCTGGCTCAGCTCCGTCGCCGGCTACCTGGACATGGAGCGGGTGGCGGTGCACGGCTGGTCGTACGGCGGCTACCTCGCCCTCATGGGACTCGTGCAGTTCCCCGGCACGTTCAGGGTGGCCGTCGCCGGCGCGCCCGTCTCGAACTGGGGCGCGTACGACACGGGCTACACGGAGCGCTACATGGGGCTGCCGAGCGCCAACGCCAACGGGTACAGGATGGGGAACGTCCTACACTACGCCAACGATTTTCCCGACGAGTGAGTATACATATAGGAGGTCGAACGGTGTGCGTACACAATGAAGTGTTCTTCATTGCCTATTTCTTCGTTAGGCCGAACCGTCTGCTCATCGTGCACGGGATTCTCGACGAGAACGTCCACTTTTACCAGCACACGGCGCAGCTCATCACGCACCTGATCAGGCTTGGGAAGCCGTACCAACTGCAGGTATATGTGAAGAAGTAAATAGGTTCGAATATTAGTTATAAAATCTACTATACAATCGGTTAATGGTCTGTACTACGTAAATAGTAATCCCACGACATGTCCGCCAACTCATATGAGCGTTGAACCTTCAACCCCGATCTCTACCTCTGCAGATATTCCCGGCCGAGAGGCACAGCCTTCGCCACCTGGAGGCGAGCGAGCACTACGAGACGACCCTACTCTCCTTCCTCCAGGACCACCTGTGATCGAAAAAAAGCCCGACGCAGCCAAACGACAGACAGACTACTACTACTACCGCAGGAAGAACCATACCCGGACGACAGATAGTCCAGGCCAGTGACCAGACTCTATAGCCAATACTTTTGTTTCTGCTCCAAATTTTTCAATGTTTGTTGCCCACGAAACTAATTAAGCAGAGAACCAATTCAATCAAAGCGAGCCAAATTGTTGACCTGTGCGTGCGTGCGAGAGAGAGAGAGAGATTACAAATGGATGGGTGCGGGCCGCCGCGCCGAAAGATTATAACCACCTTCCGTTTTCTCCTTTTGAATATCATTATTCACTGTATTTCCTTCCTTTTCCGTTCTGTTCTTCTTCAACTGCGAAAAAATTCTTTCTCTTCGAGATTGCGAAAACCAAACCGGCGTCGTGTCGGCGAGCGTCGATGATGTTAAAATCCTCATACATGGTTGATTGGTATAGGCGGCCAGACCAATATGACGCGCTCACTTCACTTTGACGGCGCCCTCAATTCGGCGATCGAGACAGATAGTTCATTTATGCTCTCTGCACGTCATGCAACTGGACACAGTACGTATTCCGGCTGCAACTGTAAATTCTAGTTTAGTAGTAGCTAGGTAGGTAGTTGCAGCTGGGGATCGAGGCGTGCCAAGATGACGAGCAGGATCTCATTAGATTAAAAGTCCTCCTGGGTGGCGGCGCCGGCGCCGGCGGCCGCGGCCGCCGCGAAGTTTGCCGAAACTGAATGGTGAAGAAGGCCGTGCTGGTGCAGCACCTGGGGCTGGTGCAGCACCTGGGGCTGCGGGGGCGACGCCGACGACCTGGTCGGCGTCTGGGACTCCAGGGGCGTCGTCGAGGCCACGGAGGACTGCCTCGACGTCCTGAGCGCCTGCAGGTCGAGGCTCTGCTGCCTCAGAAAGAGGATCCGCTGCTCCTGGAGCGTCGCCTGGATCTCCGCGAGGCGGACGAGCGATCGCGCCATCTTGAGCTCCGCCGACACCTTGGTGATGCCCAGGTTGCTGATCCCGTTGTGATCCTCGTTGACGCGCTGCGACGCCTTCTCCACGCCCTCGGCCGGCCAGCCGACCACGTGACCGATCAGCGACTCCTTGTACAGCTTGGAGAGGGACGGCGTCAGCGAGATCATCTGCGACTTGAGCGCCGTCAGCGGACTCGACGATAGGTGAGATAGGGAGTTGGCTGCCGCCGCCGCCGCCGCGGCCACCGGCGTTGTCGGCTGCTGCTGGTGGTAGTGGGGGGCGGCGTGGTGGTGGTGGTGGTGGTGAGGGTGTTGGTGTTGCTGTGGGTGGTGGTGGTGGTGCAGGGCGTCCATCTCAGAGTGCGTCGGCGTCTCCCGCCCCGTGATCGGCGGCGACCCTCCCGGGCTCTGCTGCGAGGCCGCGGCCGCCGCCGCCACGGAGATGCTGTGTCCCGCCACCGCCGCCTCGGCCGCCGCGGTGTGGTTCACGCTCCCGGAGGTGAGCAGCAGCGCCGTCTGGATTGTCTTGAGCGCGTCCTGCGTCGACCTGTCGGCCGCCGACGTCGCCGTGGAGGGCGTCGACGTAGCCGGCTGCTGGCAGTTGTTCTGTTGCGGGTGCGACGCCATGGGCGGCAGCGCGCCGGACAGGTGGGGACCGTGGTGGTGGTGGTGGTTGTGGTTGTTGCCGTGGCCGTGGTCGCCGCCGGCGGCGGCGGCGGAGTTGGCTGACGCGTCGTTCTCGTAGGTGGGCGTCCCGTCCCGAGAGTCTGAGATGTCCATCTGGTCGTTGGAGTTGGCGGTCGGCTGCGGCTGCTGTTGCGCGTGCTTGGCTGACCGGCTCCGCCGCGAAGACTTGTGATGATAGTGATCATCGTTGTACCTATATACATACGTGAAACAGAACGTTACGTACCCAACAACCATACAGGCGAAGTATTAGATAGATCGACTTTTGCGGCCATCGCCAATCAACCCACCTGCTATTCGAATTATCTCCTGGCTGGTCTGAACTCCTGTTGGTGTTGCTGAGTGAATCTCTGCCGTAGGCGTGGCTGTTGCTCTCCCTTAACCGCGAGGACGACGAGGAGTAGGAGGAGTTGACGCTGTTGGAATGGTGCTTCGACGACGAAGAGGAGGAGGAGGCAGCAGCGGCCGAAGAGGACAGTCGGCCCGTGTTATCACAGGAAGGCGCCACGGAGGCCGAGGAGGAGGCGAGGCCGGCCGCCTTTGACGAGTTGTTGGCGTGGGACGATGTGGCGGCGACCGCCTGCCGCGCCCTCTCGTAGTCCAGCCACTCCCTGGGCTTCTCCCACTGGGAGACCTCGGTCACGCAGTTGTAGTAATACTTCTTGCCGCTGCTCGACATGTGCTCCGACCAGTCGCCGACGCTCTTCAGCTTGGACTCGGAGTTGCCACCGCCGCCGCCGCCCCCGTTGTTCGTCGCCGACACGTTGTTGGCCGCCGCCGCCGCCGAGCTGGACGAGCTGGAACTGGACGAGGAGGAGGAGGTCGTGGTGCTGGTCGACGACGAGTCCTTCTCGCCGCCGCCGCCGCGCCGGGACGACGACGAAGACTCCCACTTGCCCCTGTCCTTGGAAGAGGAGGAGGAGGAGATGGGAGACCGCGACCTGTCCCGGCTCGTCATGTGGTCCAGGTCCGCCTTGCTGCTGCCCCGGTACTTGGAGTAGTAGCCGTCGCGGTCCCGGCCGCCGCCCCGGTCCCTGTCCCGGTCGCGATCCCTGTCCCGGTCCTTGTCTCGTATTCGGCCGCCGCCGCCGCCGCCCCCGCCGTACTTGGACGAGTAATATCTGCCGCTCTCCCTCGGACTGTCCCTGACGTCTGGGGAGATGGACCTGTTCCGGCTGCTATATCGGTCATATTTAGAGCCCAGCCCGCCGCCGCCGCCGCCGCCCTTGGACGAGGACGCCTTTCCGTACTTGGATCCGCCCGACCTCGAGTCCCCCCTGTGTCCGCCGCCTCCGCCTCCGCCGCCGTCATGGCCGTGGTGTCCTCCTCCTCCGTGGTGGTGGTGGTTGTAGTCCCGGTCGAAATAGGGCTCGCTGATGCGAGGGAGCTTCCTCGCGTGCATCGTCTCTCTCGACGGCGACCGGGACGCGGTCGTCCGTCCTCGGCTCGGGTACGTGCGTCGTTCGATCGAGGGGTCGAGACCTAGAATGAAAAGACGACGACGACGAGACGAGCTAGATAGGAGATAGAGTCTAGAGAGCGAGCGAGCGGCGGCTGGCGCTGCTCAGTGCTCACACCAAGCTGAGCTGGACGAGCTCAGTTGAGTTGAGGCGAGTGCATTGACTGAACTGAAGGAAAGAGAAGAGAGAGAGAGAGAGAGAGCACTCTGGGGCAGGGAGAGAAA
>JAAUYK010108553.1_pt1 | contig 10279 bp, 10 predicted proteins | sample 7278021 | NCBI WGS metagenome assembly JAAUYK01 (sample SAMN14350223, study PRJNA611818) | marine sediment metagenome | isolation source: surface marine sediment (1.8m) | place: French Polynesia: Moorea | collected 2018-08
CCCACCGCGGCTGTCATATTTTCGCAAGTGCGTTAAGCGCCATACGTGATACTTCCTTAGGCTTGCTCACCGGGATGATGGCACCTATAAAATTCTATGGACATGCCTACAATTGAAATTTTTGACCCACCCGTTTTTATATGCCGGAGATAGTCGGGCAGAAAGTGGGCTAGCTAAAGCGACCGTTTGTTTTAGGGTGTTACTAACAATTGAACGATCTTAGAACTAAGAGGTTAATATGTTTAATGAAGAGTTTAGGTTCAAGCAACCTTTAAGGTGGAGCATGGTCGGAGGAGGCAGGGGAAGTCAAATTGGATATATCCACCGAACCGCTGCCCGGCGAGATGGTCTGTTTAATTTAGTGGCCGGCGCTTTTGATATAGATCCTGAGCGGTGTGTACAATTTGGTCGAAATATTGGTGTTGAAGAAAGCCGTTGCTACGCCGACTACAGGGAAATGTTTCAAAAAGAATCGCAGCGTTCCGATGGGATTCAAGTTGTTTCCATTGCCACGCCAAATAAATATCACTATGAAATGGTCAAAGCAGCCTTGGAAGCAGGCCTACACGTGATTTGCGAAAAACCGCTCACCTTTACCGTTTCGGAAGCGGAAGAATTAAAGGTGATAGCGGAGAAAAATAACCGCATCGTCGGTATATCTTATGGCTATACCGGGCATCAGATGATTCATCAAGCCAGAAATATGATTGAACATGGTGAACTGGGCGAGATTAGAATCATCAATATGCAGTTTGCCCATGGCTGGCACTCTGAACCTGTGGAGGAAACTGATCCGGGCACAAAATGGCGGGTTACCCCGGAAATCGCTGGTCCTTCTTACGTCTTAGGCGATGTGGGCACGCATACCTATTACTTAGCTGAAGTGATGGTTCCAAATTTAAAAATAAAAAATCTGATGTGCATGTGTCAAAGTTTTGTTCCTTCCCGTGCACCATTAGAAGACAATGCCTTTGTTTTGATGAATTTTGAAAACGGTGCCGTCGGCAACCTCTGGGCAAGTTGTGTAAATGCGGGAGCCATGCATGATTTGAAAATTCGCATCATTGGTTCTAGAGCCAGTCTGGAGTGGTGTGATGAACATCCCAATCAATTGCTTTTCGAGATTCAGGGAGAGCCAAAATGTATACTTGAACGGGGGCATAGTTATAATTACAACCAAGACCCGGCTGTAAGTGCGAATCGTATCGGACCGGGTCATGCGGAAGGTCTGTTTGAATCCTGGGCCAACATTTACCACCGTTTTGCACGATCTATAGATATGGCTGAGGGGGGACCAGACAAAGCCGACGAGAATTATTGGTACCCTGATATCGATGCGGGAATAGTTGGAGTCCGTTTGATTGAACGATGCCTGGAATCCGCTGCGCAAGGTTCGATTTGGGTTGATTTTTAAATAGTACACCTTTCTATTTCCCCAATTGGGGTATTAAGGAGCTTATATGATTGTAAATTTAAAGGAGATACTGCCAGCCGCCGCATCTGAATCCTACATTGTACCGGGATTTAATATATTTGGTATGGATGAAGCCTGGTATGTTATGAAAGCGGCTGAAGAGGAGAATAGTCCTGTCATACTAATGGCCAACAAGGATATGGTCAAATTATACCCGGTCGAATTACTGGGCGCCATGTTACATTCCGTTGCAAACCAATCGAGTTGCCCGGTTTGCGTCCATCTAGACCATACCTATGAAGAAGCCATCATTTACCGCGCCATGGAATCGGGATTTAGTTCGGTCATGTTTGATGGCTCTCAGCTACCGATGGAAGAAAACATTTCCCGAACCCGCGCAATCGCGGACGCAGCGCATGCCAAAGGCATTTCCGTTGAAGGAGAAATCGGCTCAGTACCTTATACCGATGAAGATGAAATTAAAGATGAGAAAACGACCCCCGAGCAGGCCCTTGCATTTTCCAAAAGAAGCGAAGTAGATGCCATGGCGGTCTCAGTTGGTAATGTCCATAAGTTGACCCAACCGGAATCGAAAATCGATCACACCCTTATGAAGAAAATTGAAGAAGTATCAGAAGTCCCTCTTGTACTTCATGGAACTTCTGGTATTTGTTCTGCTGATATGAAAATGATTATCAACAGCCGAGTAGCAAAATGCAATATTGGCACGCTGCTCAGACAAGCTTGGGGGTATACGCTGCGACAAGAATTCAGTGCACAGCCTGATGTTTTTGACAGATTGACACTTACAAAAGGAGTGCTTCAAGCCATTCAGCGCGTAGCAACTGAAAAAATCAGAGAGTTGGGAGCTGCGGGAAAAGCCTAGGCAGCTGAATACTAAGACACAATTTATCATGATCCTGATACCTGGAACGATGTCATAAAAGTTTCCATTTCGTTTCTGCTTATTTTTGGCATGACATAATCAGGTTGATAAGAATTGCCTTTTTCCCAAACCCATTTGGTGCTTCGAAAGCCTGTGACCAATACAAAGTAAATCCCCAATTCTTTGCAGGCGCCGTCGGCAATATTATTATCGCCAAACATGATCATTGCATCACTTGCAATGTTCAGCCGATTTAGGCCTTCCATAAAAATTCGAGGATCCGGTTTTTCCACACCAATATCTTCCGAAACGATGATGGTATCAAAAAAGTGCTGCAGTCCGATTTTATCCAGTGTGGCCTCGACGCGGCAGTTGGACTCATTTGATATCAGGGCAATTTGAATTTTTTGTGCCTTCAGATATTGGAAGGTTTCGATAATATCCTGATCCGGTTGTATTTTATCCGTTAAGATGCGGCGGTATTTTTGCAGGATTTCCTCGGCTGAAATGTGGGATATGGATAATTCCGCCAAGGTTTTCTCGAAAAAATCGATTTCGCCGAATGTATGGCTGATAAAGGGACGATTAATCTGATAATTGTTCTGCATGTACGTCTGGATAAATCGACTTGGAGAAGAAATAATGGAATTGCGGCCAAGCCATTGGCCTAAATCCTTCACACTCGCAGCGGTTAGTTTTTGGTCATTGATGAGGGTGTTGCCAAGATCAAACGCGCACCCTTTTATCAATCGCCTGGGTATATTATCCATCGTCATTCAAGCTATGTAAGACCGCACCGCCATTGGCACACGGAATATGGTGTTTTTTTTAGTTGGCAGAGCCTTTAACCGCCAAGGTTATCTATCCACAGGACATCCGGATATGACCCATTCAGTAAACGTTTGAAAGGCATCAAAAGACAAATCCGGGTCAGCCGCCAGCAGGCGGTCCCGATCCATGGTGCCCCACAAGGCGGCAACGCTGACCACACGGCGATCGCAGGCCTGCGCGGCTTTGATATCATGGGCATTATCGCCGACATACACGCAGACGCCATTTTCGACAGCGTACCTCTGCATGGCAAACTCGATACCGTCTGGAAATGGCTTGCGCCGTGGTACCTGATCTCCCCAAATAAAGAAATCAACATCTTGGGCCCAAGACATCTCCAGCACGGGCGCTGATCTGGAAGTCGGTCGTGTGGTGACCACCCCAAGTGCGTGCACCGCTTTGCGAATAACCGGCAGTGATTCACAAACATCTTCGTAGGCCGGCGAGAGCCTGTTGTGCATTTCATTATAAAAAATTGAAAATTCTTGATACATTTTATCGATGAGCGTTTCATCCGGGTTGCCGGCAGAGCGGGCAAAATGCGCGAAAAAGTTACGGGCAAATTGCCCCCACATCGGCAAGATATCGCGCTCGGAAATAGCGATATTTAAATGACGTTGGACGATCGGCGGTATCCCCCGGAAATAGAGTTGGGATGTGTCGATAATGGTCCCGTCAAGATCAAGCATTATCAAGGCATCGTTCATGCATGTGTCTCCGCGCGGCAATAGGTTCGCGGGTGAATCAATGGCGCTGTGTTGTCCACGAAGTTCTATTTGGTAAAATTTATTGGAAGTCGCAGAATTATAAAAAGATACTATTTCAGTCTTTGGGGGTAAAATCAACAGCATTGTAAAACCGATATATTCTTCAGCAATCAACTGATGCTAGTATCACATCGCTAGCAAATGAATTACTTTAGAATCGTTTAAATGACCGGCAGTATGAGGTCCTGGAGTTGAAGTCTCTGATTCAAAAAAAAGATTGACTTGAAATCTTAGTATGTGAAACGAATGTACAATATTAAACGCAAGCCTGATTTCTTTCCGACTGAAACCACCTTCAACTTCTTAAATACGACAACGTTATTCGCCAGGGATGCCTATCAATGACAGCCAAATATCGAGCTCAAGAACTTCAGACATTTGCCTTTAACCTGTTAAGCCAAAACGGAATGAATTCCGAATTTGCCGAAACGGTTGCCGACATTTTGTTGGAAGGTGATTTGCTTGGCCACACCACACATGGGCTTCAGCTTCTTGATCCGTACCTCAAGGAACTAGATGCCGGCGCCATGAAAAAAGATGGAAAACCCGTAGTCGTCCAAGATCATGGTATGTCACTGTTGTGGGATGGTTGCTACCTGCCCGGGCCGTGGCTGGTTTCCCGGGCCATCGACATCGGTCTTGAACGCATGGCGACGTATCCTGTCTTTACGGCCAGCATTAAACAGAGTCATCACATTGCCTGCCTGGCCGCTTACCTCGAGCGAGTGGCCCGAGCGGGCTACCTGATTATTCTGACCACTTCCGATCCGACGCTGGGCTCCAAAGTGTCACCCTTCGGCAGCCGCACACCCTTATATACACCGAATCCGCTAGCAGCCGGATGGCCGCTCAAAAACGATCCGGTTATCCTGGATATTTCGATGTCCACTACAACCATCGGGCTGACCCAGAGACTCAGCCGTCGTAACGAACGGTTGCCCGGCAAATGGCTTTTGGATGCCGAGGGTAACGGCACCGACGATCCTGCCGTCATATTTCAGGAACCTTCGGGATCGATATTACCGCTCGGCGGTCTGGAGCTAGGACACAAAGGTTTTGCACTCGGGCTATTGGTGGAGGCCTTGACCTCGGGTTTGTGTGGTTTCGGACGCAAAGATCAACCCGGACGATGGGGTGCCACCGTTTTTTTAATGATGCTGAATCCGGAATCCCTCGGGGGACACGAAAGGTTTATTCAAGAAACGACCTGGTTCGCCGAAGCATGCCGATCTGCTGAACCGCTGGACCCTCAACATCCGGTGCGTCTGCCGGGTCAAGCCGCCTTAGCCAACAAACGCCGGTGTCTAAAAAAAGGGGTTGAACTAACGCCTGGCATCATGTCTTCCATGGAAGCCTGGTCCAAATCCCTCGGTGTGCCACAACCTTTGCCGATGACGGAGGGTTGAATTGTTCAAACTACAATTGGTATCACATAAAATTCAAATTCAGCAGGAGAGTGCCAATGAAATATCGTTATCTTGGATCATCGGGTTTGCTCGTTTCACGCATCACCTTGGGAACAATGACCTTTGGGGCACCTGATTGGGGCTGCGATGCCAAAGAAGCGCATCTTATTATGAAAAAGTATCTGGACGGGGGTGGCAACCATTTCGATTGTGCCGATGTGTATGCCGGCGGTCAGTCAGAGGAAATCATTGGCAACTTTATGTCCCAAATCAATAGAGAAGAGGTTATCATCGCGTCCAAGTGCTATTTTCCCATGGGTGAATCGCCCAACAGCTTTGGTGTTTCCAGAAAACGAATCATTGCTTCGTGCGAAGCCAGCTTAAAACGTTTAAAAACCGATTATATCGATCTTTACTACATTCATGGGCCCGATCCGGTATCACCTTATGAGGAAACCATGCGGGCCTTGGATGATTTGGTGCGCCAGGGAAAGGTACGCTATCTGGGGTGCAGCAATCTGTTTGGCTGGCAGATTGCCAAGGCTTGCGGCATTGCCGCCAGGATGAACACGGAAGGCCTAATCGCCGGCCAATACATCTACAACTTGGTGCATCGTGAGTTGGAGCGCGAGGTAATACCGGCGGCGGCGGATCACGGATTGGGTATGATGTGTTACAGTCCCCTGGGAGGTGGGTTGTTGACCGGCAAATATAAGGGCCAACGTGAACCCTCCGCCGGGACCCGATTGTCATTCAGAACCCAGGTGGATGGTCCCCGATTCTGGCATCCTAAGGGTTTTAGAACAGCAGAAATTGTTGAACAGGTTTCTGCGGATACCAATATTCCCATGATTAAATTGGCCATCGCTTGGCCGCTAAAACACCGTTTCGTCGCCTCGGTTATCATCGGTGTCCGAAACCAGGAACAGCTCGAGGCCAATATGGAGATGGGTGAATGGGATATGCCGGAGGAAATTTGGAACCGGCTGGAAGAACAGACCAAGCCGGAGGAGGAGTATCTTTCCTGGTTTAACAAACAGAATTACAACCGGTTGTTCTCAGCCGGTGAGTTTTTTGATAAAACCAAAATGCTACTTTAGTGGCACTGTTTTAGTAAATGTTTAACGGTTAAACGGTGTATCCTATTTAGAGTCTCATAGGCATGTGTTTTTGATCCGCAGCTACGGAGGCTGTCCCAATGGCGACCAATAAGCCGAGGATTGAGACATTTTTATTAGTGGATGATGGCATATTTCCCAATAATGCTTTGTTGCCATTGGTCCTTTTTAAAAAGGTTTTCAATGCTAATACAACTAGCTTGGCGGGAAGTATTGAGGCGCTGTTTCACAAAAACGGCTGGGGCCAATCGTGGCGTAACGGTTTATTTAATTTTCATCATTATCACAGTTCGGCCCACGAAGCCCTTGGCGTCTACGCCGGCTGGGTGAAGGCTCAATTAGGCGGGCCGCAGGGTGTGATGGTTACCGCCCACCAAGGTGATGTCATTATCATTCCTGCCGGGGTGGCACATAAAAATATTGATCAATCGTCCGATTTTAAAGTGGTTGGTGCCTATCCTAAAGGTCAAACCTGGGACATGAATTACGGAAACCCACAAGAGCGTCCCGTCGCAGATGATCGTATTAAGAGGGTCGCATTACCACTCAGCGATCCGGTATTCGGTAAAACCGGGGCACTGATGGAATTGTGGCGGTAGATCACACATCCTCTTTTTCTTGTGGGATTAACAAATTCCCTTTTTAATCAGGCTTCAATACTTTCATAACCGTTTGTCCCTTTAAAACGGTGTCACCCTTCTGGTTGTTACATTGTGCGTCCAGAATAATTTCGTTTCTTGCTGGATTTTTTTCACTCACGGTCAGTGTGGTGGTGATGGTATCGCCAAACATGACCGGTCCAACAAATTTAACATTATAGTGATATGAAACACCGCCAGGGGCTGGGATGTGGCCGTTTATTTTGGCCATGACCGTCGATACAAATCCCACAAGCATTGCCCCGTGGGCGATGCGGGTTTTGAAGCGGGTCGTTTTGGCAAATTCCTCATCCACGTGCAACGGATAGAAATCGCCGGTAATGCCGGCAAAAAGATAGGCATCTGTTTCCGAAACTGTTTTGGAAAAACTTTCGGCAAGTCCCACTTTAATCGCATCTATGCTTTTATTCGTTTTCATTGGTCGCCTCCAATTACCTTATTGTCCGATATGTAGCCTGGGCAATATTGCTGCGTTGGGTTGCATTGGTGGTCGGATAAATCTGGGTGAACACGGCATCGCGGTAAAGTCTTTCCACGGTATAATCTTTCATATAGCCGTATCCGCCATGGATTTGCACAGCCTCTTGGGTAGCTGCAACCGCCTGATCAGATGCGATTATTTTAGCAATGGCTGTTTGGGTTGTTAATTGGCTACGCTGCCCAAGATAAAATGCAGCCTGGTAGACAAGCAAGCGCGCGGCCTCGACACCGGCAGCCATATCCGCGATTTTATTTTGGGTGGCCTGCATGTTTGCAAGGGGTTTGCCAAATTGAACGCGGGCTTTACAGTGTCTTACTGCTTCCTCCAAAGCCGCTTGCGAGATTCCGACCGCAATAGCACCAATCGCCGTCTCAGAGCGCCGCAGGAGTTCACCATAAATGTCGCCTCCATTGCCTTCAGCGCCCAGCAGGTCATCATGGGTAACGTGAACATCGTTTAGCTGTAAACGACCCATCGGAAAACTGCGCATACCCATCAATGCGTCATGTCTGGTTGCCTTGAATCCCGTCATTTGACGGTCCACAATAAAAGCAGAAGGGGTGCCGTTGGCTGTGAGAGCAAATACAATGGCGATATCGGCAATGGGGGCATGGGCGACTTGCAGCAGGCTTCCGTTTAATCGATAACCGTTTCCATCGAATTCGGCCCGCAATGATCCGACGGACCTTTTATCAACATCAGACAATTCGGTAGGCAGTGCTGCCAAGATTTCGCCGGCGTGCAGGCGAGCGATGAAACGTTGCTGCTGTTTTTGGGTACCATATTGATATAGCAGGTGGAGGGCCGCCTCAGTTACACTGATGCTGTGGGCCAAAGCGGCATTCCCGTACGCAAACTCATCAAGTGCGATAATGAAACCGAGAAAATCTTCACCAAGTCCGCCCATCGATTCCGGCAGTGCCATGTCCATGATACCCAGCCCAAAGGCCTGCTGATAATTGGCCGATGGGAATTCGGATGTTTCATCCAACGCTTGCGCCAAAGGCACAACCTCTTGGCGAACGAATTCTCGCATGGCCCGGCGCGTCATTTTCTGAATTTTGGTTAATTGAAATTCCATGATTCCTCGATTGAATCTTCCGGCAGAAACCTATGTGTCTCCATATTTATCGGAGTGTTTTTAAGTAACGGCGAAAAATAAGGATTACGGTGTCAATCCGCCTCGTTGCAGACTGCGGGCAATGATAATTCGCTGCACTTCACTGGTGCCTTCATAGATTTGAGTGACCTTGGCATCCCGATAAAGTCGCTCGAGCACATTGCCCTGGGTGTATCCTTGAATGCCGGTGATTTGAACGGCAATACCGGTATGTTTAACCGCAGCTTCCGATGCAAACAGTTTTGCCATGGAAGCCTGCGTATTGGCGGGTATACCCTGATCCTTTAAGCGGGCGGCCTGGGCAATCATGGCCTGGGCGGCATACATATCGGTGGCCATATTGGCAATCGCCCACTGCACGGTCTGTGAATCGGCCTTGGCACTATTTGCCCGGTCTTTGTCCGCCGTATCCTTCAAAACATTTTCCAAGGCGGAGCGCATGAGACCCAGGGAAAGGGCGGCGATGCCGATACGGCCCCTTTCCAGAACCACCATCATATGTTTAAAACCGTCTCCATCTACTCCCAGAACGGCATCGGGCGGCAGTTGACAATCTTTGAAGTACAGACTTGAAAGCTGTGAAGCGCGCTGGCCCATTTTGTTTTCTTTAACGCCCCGTGAAAAGCCGGGATAGTTGGATTCAACGATAAAGATGCTCATGGCACGATCATCTGCCTTCGCAGCGGGCGAACGGGCCAGGACCAATGCGAAATCGCATATAGGGCCATTGTGAATGAAATGTTTGCTTCCATTTAAGATGAACCCCCGCGAGTTTTTTTCGGCTGTGGCGGCTAAAGCCGCTAAATCAGATCCGGCATCCGGCTCGGTCAGTGCAAACGAACAGGTAGTCTGTGCCTTTAGAAGCGGAACCAAATAGCGTTGTTTTTGAGCTTCGGTCCCCAACTCGTTTAAAAGCGTTGCACACAATTCGACCAATCCGCATAAATCGGCAATCGATGCATAGCCATTACTCAACTCTTCCATTACCAACGCATATGACAATGTGTCGGACTCGGCACCGCCCCACTTAGCGGGAACGGTTATTCCAAGCAGTCCCTGCCGTGCCATTTTTTTATATATGGTGTTGGCAAATTTCGCGGTCCGATCCAATTCCTGAGCATGAGGTGCAATTTCCTTCCGGGCAAATATTCGAGCCTTTTGCATCAACGTCCGTTGTTGGTCGGTCAGGGACCGGCATGCCTCAGCCTCATTGGATAACATCAAACAGCTCCTCTGAATCGAATGTTTCTAGTAAATGATGATTTGTCTTAACCATTATTTATGCGTTTCCATGGCGGTTGCGCTTTTAGATTTAATTGTTTTTGGTAGACGGCCGGATTGGTGGTTTTGAGATCAGGGGCCATGTTAAGTTCAAAATCGATATGGGCAAGAATATCCTTTTTAAGATCTAAGCCGGGGGCGATTTCAATTAACCGTAAACCTTGTGCCGTTAGGTCAAACACGCCCACATCGGTGACATACAGTACTTTTTGACCTTTTTGAAATGCCAGCTGCCCGTTAAAGGTTATCTGCTGGACATCTGGTACGATTTTGCGGAATTTTCCCGCTTTAGCCAAGGTAAGTCTGCCATTGGCTA
>JAAUYK010020766.1_pt1 | contig 10278 bp, 6 predicted proteins | sample 7278021 | NCBI WGS metagenome assembly JAAUYK01 (sample SAMN14350223, study PRJNA611818) | marine sediment metagenome | isolation source: surface marine sediment (1.8m) | place: French Polynesia: Moorea | collected 2018-08
CCATCTGGTTCTGCGCCGCGGTGCGCAGCACCGACTGGGTCTGGTTCGACTTGGTGACCGGGCTGGCGATCTCGGGATTGGGCACCGTGCCGGCGATGATCGGCCGGTCCGGGTCGCCGTCGACGGCGGCCCAGATCACCTCCGAGCCCTTGTGCAGCGGCGTGTGGAAGCCGTAGCCGGGCCCGGAATAGGGCTGCGCCATGCGGACCGGCCGCGAGGCCTTGCCGTCCTTGGTGCCGCTCAGGTCGAAGGGCATGATCACCTTGTAGCGGCCCTCCTCGTCGAGCTCGGCGTACTCGCCGTCGCCGGCCGCGTCGATGTGCGCGTTCATGACGCCGTGCATCTTCGGCCAGGGGGTCTCCCGCGCCGGGCGGAAGGCCATGTCGGCGGGGATCGCGGTGAACTCATTGCGGTAGTCCTCGCCCTCTCCGGCGCCCCCCGTGGAACCCTGGGGGCCGGCGAGGCCCTCGAGGCCCGCGCTGCTCTGCCAGCCGACGTGACGCAGACCGACCAGGACGTAGTCCTGATCGAAGTCGCTCCGGAAGTGATCGGTCAAGCTGAAGATGTGCCCGCAGCGGAACCCGGTATTGGTGGCCGAACCGGCGAAGACCCGCTCCCGGCAGAGCAGTTCTTCGGCGCGCATCTTGGCCAGGCGATTCCCGTCCTTGTCCGTGCGGAAGTGGTCGCCGTAGTCGGAATGCAGGCCGTCCGGCGGGTTCTGCACCGGTTTCGGGTGCTCCGCCTTCATGTTCATGCCGGGCTTGCGGTAGTTGTAGTCCTTGATGATGACCTGCTTGGTGACGCGCTGCCGCCGGCACGAGAGGGCCTGAACCGAGGCTTCCTTGCTCTCCATGCCGGCGCCGGCGCGGAACGGCACGCTCTTGTCGCCGGCGATCTCGGCGAACTGCACGTTGTCATCGCCGATCACCAGCCGCTCGCCCTCGTCGCCCTGCTCGAAAAAGTAGAAGATGCCCTCGTGCTCGAGCAGGCGAGAGATGAAGTCGAAGTCGGTCTCCCGGTACTGGACCACGTACTCCTTGGGCTCGTAGGCGAGCGTCAGCCGGAGCTCGTACTCGTCACTGGTCAGTCCCGCCTGCTTCAGGACCTCCTCGACGATGTCGGGAACCGACTTGTTCTGGAAGACCTGGCTCTGGCGCCGCAGCGTGGCCAGCCAGAACCGCGGCACCAGGACCGCCCGGTAGCGGGTGTAGTAGGGCACCGGCCCGAGCAGCTCGAAGCTGCTGAGGATGCCATGGATCTTGAGCACCTCGCCGTCGCGTTCGAAGCCGATCGAGCTCTGCGCCGCCAGGATGGCGTCGAGGTCCAGCGCCTCGTCCTCGGCGACCAGCTCGACCTGAAAGCGATACAAGCGGGAAACGTGTTCCTCGCCCTCGAGCCTGACCACCTTCAAGGTGCCCGCGTCGAGAGCCGCGGAGTCGAAATGATAGACCGTCTGCACGGCAATGCCTTCCCTGGAAAGTGATGTATTGCGGGCGGGTTGGGCCGCCCCTTATCGCTTGCGCCCTACACGGGAACGATACGAAAGGTGTTCTACCCATATCAAGGTTCCATTCGAGCGAGTCGCCGACGACTTCGACCCCGCCCGCCATTCCACGCGCCGATAAAGGGTGCTAGTGTCCGGGAGGGGCACTCGAGACAGGGAGGCGAGGCATGAAGAAGTTACCTGCGCTGATGCTGGGCGGGACGGTGGCAGCGGGCCTCGCCTTCGGACTCGGCGGACCGGCGCTCAGCCATCTGCTCTCTTGGGAATCGGGCAAGAACAACAACCGCCTGATCGAGTTCCAGAACGAGGAGGTCGCTCCCGGCCCCGACGACAAGGTCGGCATCGACTTCTACAGCAACTCGGCCTTCAAGATCACCTCGCCGCGCGGCCTGACCATCATGGTCGACCCCTGGCGCAACGACCCCTCGGGCGCCTGGGGCCTGTGGTACCGCATGGACTTCCCCATGACCGACGTCGACATCGGCATGTCGACTCACGCCCATTTCGATCACGACGCCCTCGACCGGCTCGACGCCAACATGCTGCTCGACCGCATGGCCGGGACCTTCCAGCTGGCCGACGTCAAGATCACGGCGATTGCCGACAAGCACCAGTGCGTGGCGCCCGGCACCGTGACCTGGACCGAGGCGGTCAAGCAGTTCGAGGGCCGCGATGACCCCTGTCCGCCGACCAACTTCCGCCATTTCGACAATTCGCTCTACGTGATCGAGACCGGCGGCCTGAAGCTGCTGATGTGGGGCGACAACCGCCCCGAGCCGCCCCAGGAGGTCTGGGACAAGATCGGCCAGGTCGACATCGTCTTCCTCCCGGTCGACGGCTCGAAGCATATCCTCGACTACGAGCAGGCCGACGCCGTGGTCGAGAAGACCGGCGCCAAGATCGCCATCCCGCACCATTACCTCGTGCCCGAGACGACCTTCTTCACCTCGACCCTCATGCCGGCGGAGGAGTGGACCAAGACCCACGAACACACCATGCTGGAAAGCGCTTCGATCGAACTCGGCCTGGCCGACGTCAAGGGCAAGTCGGGTCACGTCATGTACTTCGGCTCCAACAACATGGTGACGGCCGGCGAGTGACCGCCACGGAACCGGCGCGGCCGGCGCGGCGGAGGAATTCCGGCATCGCGGTGACAGAGCACAGGGTTTCCTCGGGGGTGTCGCCCCCAGCGCCGGTGCTTCTCGCCGCGCTCGCGCTCCTGCTCGTCCTGGTCTTCCTCGACCGGGGCGGTGCGCGCGCGCATTTCCAGCTCAACATGAACATCCGCATCGTCCACGTGGAACACCTGGACGACGGTCTCAGGGTCTATCTGCGCCTGCCGCTCGCCTACGTCCTCGCCGGCCTGACCGGCCCCGAGCGCGCCGACGGCACGGTGGAGCCGGCGCCCTTCACGGTCAACGAGCTGCGCGAGGGCGCGCTGATGCACAGCATCGACCTCGAGGCCCTGCGCCGCGACCCGGCGGGGCTCGCCCGCTTGATCGCCGAGGGTCACGTCGTCACCGCCGAAGGCCGGGCGCTCGCGGGCGAGGTTTCGACGATCCGGGTTCAGCTCGGCCTGGAGCAGAGCCCCTTCTCGACCCTGGCCGAGGCCGAGCGCTCGATGGCGGGGCCGCTCTATCCGGCGGACCGCCCACCGGCCTTCGTCGGCGACCTAGTGGTCGACGCCGTAATCACCTATCGCGCGGGCCGGGCCGTGCCCCGCTACGCCTTCGGCGGCCGACTCGATCCCGGCCTCGAGGGCCAGGACCAGACCGCCAACGTGCTGATCGACTACTTTCCGGGCGGCGACCCCCTGATCCTGCGCGCGCGCGGGCTGCTGGCCGAGCCGATCGAGGTCTCCCGCTCGCCGCTCGCCGCCGCCGGCACCTTCGTGATCGAGGGGATCCGCCACATCCTCGAGGGCACCGACCACGTGCTCTTCGTGCTCTGCCTGACCATCGGCGCCTTTTCCCTGACCGACCTGCTGCTCCGGGTCACCGGCTTCACCGTCGGACACACGGTGACGCTGATCGCCGGGTTCCTCGGCTACGTGCCGAGCGCGGCCTGGTTCGTGCCCGTCGTGGAAACCGGCATCGCGATCTCGATCGTCTACGCCGGCACGATCGCGCTGATGCAGAAGCCCCAGGGCGCCACCTTGCTGGTAACGGCGCTGATCGGCCTGCTGCACGGCCTCGGCTTCTCCTTCGTTCTGGGCGAGATCCTCAAGGTCGACGCGCCCAACCTCTGGCAGAGCCTGCTGGCCTTCAACCTCGGCGTCGAGCTGGGGCAGGTCGCCATCGTCCTGCTCGCCTATCCGGCGATCCGTCTGCTCGGCCGCCTGGGCGCGCGCGCGGGAACCGCCGGCCGCTGGGCTGTCGCCCTGCCCTGCATCGCCGTCGCCGCCGCCTGGACGGGACAGCGCCTGCTGCTGGTCGCGGAGACGATTTAGCGACACGCAGGTGTCCCGATACCGAAGTCCCTGTGATCGGTCTCGCCGCCCCCTCACGGTACAGACCGGAGACATGGATCACAGACTGGACCGCCGACGTCTTGGGCGGCGAGGACGTGCCTGTGGCCGAGTGCTTAGATTTCTCACCACAGAGACACAGAGATCACAGAGAACCGAATAAGGAGTTGGTTGCGCGCAAAGCGCGCCAAAAAATTGTTGGTTCTTCCTCTGTGTTCTCTGTGTCTCTGTGGTGAATCCTTCTTTTTTCTTTGCCGCGGCGCAGGCGTGCGAGGCTGACGGTGCCGGCTAGGCACGATCTCGCGGCTACCCCGGCGCGCCAGGGCCGAGCGGCTGGCCGTAGCTGAACTCGACGAAGTTGCCGTCTGGGTCCCGGAGGCCGCAGTAGTAGCCGACGGGGTAGGGCTCCTCGCGCGGCGCCCAGGCGAGGCAGCCCGCCCGTTCCGCCTGCTCGGCGAGCGCGTCGACCGCGGCGCGACTCGCCAGCGCGAAGCCGAAGTGGCTGTAGTCGTTCGCCGCCTGGTCGCGCCCCGGACCGCCGGGCAGGAGGACGAAGATGAACTCCTTCTCCCGTCCCGGCTCGGCCAGCCAGACGATCCGCTCGCCCGCCTCACCGCGCTCGTGCACCGGCTTCAGGCCGCAGAAGGTTTCGTAGAAGGCGATGCAGGCCTCGAGGTCCCGGACGTGCAGCGCGAGGTGCGTCAGGCGGGCGGTCATGGGGGTGCTTCTCCGTGACATACGCGCTTCGAGACCCAAGCCGCGCGGCCGGGGAAAGCGATAGAGTTTCGGTGCGCGGCGCAATCCCGGGAGAACCTAGAGCCTATCACGCCAAGTTGGCGTTGTCCCTGTTTCGCCCAGATTGGGACTCGAGGCGGAGAAGCCTCCCTGTTGGGGATAGCAGCGTCGCCAGGCACACTCGGCGATGAAACAGTCTTCTGAGCGCGGCACAGTCGCGAATCCGGTCTGGTCTCGCGAGTCCGATCGAGCGCATTTCCGCGACCCCTTCTGTATCAGGGCTTCCATGCTCCGCCTTGGCATTTCCAGGCATGGAACCCTAAGGGTTTCTCCCGTGCCGCGTCGCTTTCCTTGTTGGAGGGCTGCGAAGACCCGTGGCCTTTGCGGCGAAGGTTCGAAGCGCTTGCACGTCGCCGCGTTGCTTTCACCGTCGGCAGACGCGCCCCTGCCTCATGAAGTTCGATCCGCATCGAGGCGGAGCTGCGAACCAAGCTGACAGCCCCTTCTTCAACTAACCGCCGTCGGCGTTGAGAAAAAATTCATGGCACACGTGGATGTGAAAACGAGAACGTGGTAATTATCACAGGTCATTTGAAGAAAAATCGCTATCCTTTAGTTCATTCAATTCTGAGTATTCGTTGTGATCTTTTCCAGTTTTGCACGTGACAGTTTTGTTGTGCGGTTCAGGTAAAGACTCGCACCGCGTGATCCTTTCAGTTCTGTGCACCAAGTCGCGTTCTTTTTCGGGGCTCATTTTCACGGGTGCTTGGTGTCGGCCGGCGGCGAAGCTTCGAGATGTCGGCGAAGTGGAAGTGGGCATCCACGTTCCTTCACAGGAATTCTGGAGGGGAGGTAATGATGCTTTTCGAAAAACGAGACTTCATTTCATGGGCCGCGGGCGCGGTCCTGGCGGCGGGCCTCGCGGCCGGCGGTTTGGTGTCGAGCGCATCGGCGCAGAACGCAGCCGACGTCGAGGTGTTCGGCAATGCCATTTCCGTTTATGGCGACACGGTAGCGAACTTCGAGGCCATGAACGTGCGCATCGCCGATCCCGACGGCAACCTGCTGGTCAACGTTCGCTCCATCGGCGAACCGGTGGCCTGGAGCCCCTCGGCCGGCGATCCGGATGGCCTCTACCGCTTCGAGGTGGTCGTGATCACGGTCGATCCGGAGGCGGCCGACGGTGAGGATCGTGAGGCTCTAAGTCGTCAGCGAGGTTCCTTCGAGGTGCAGGACGGCAACATCGTTGTCGGTCAAGCTGAGGACGAGCAGTCGTCGGTCTGGGACAGCACAATCCGACTTGCCCATGACTTCCTCAATGCCATCGGAGAGGCCATCATTCCCTCGGCACGGGCGCAGGATCTCCAGGTCTCAGATGTAAGTCCTTCCATTCGCTTTTGCGATACTAGCTTGGCACCTGCGGGTTGCAGCGGCCTTGCCGGCAACAGCTACTGGATTTGGGGTGAAGGCAGCAACAGCGGGGGCTTTTTTGAGTTATACAACTTGCAACAAGATCACGACGTCATCGACATCCAAAACTCCCCGAACGACATCAACACCCTGACCGGCGACGACAACGGCGACATCGGCCTGGCCAACTTCCAGGTCTTTATCGATCGGTCCTCCGGGGCCGCCGGGACGGACGGCGCGACCGTGGGCATCGGCACCACCACTCCGGTGGCGGAGTTGCACATCGCCGATACCTCGCCGGAGATCCGGTTCACCGACGACTCCAGCAACACCAATGCCGACATCCTCTACAACACGAGGGCCTTGCTCCTACAGGGCACCAACAATCAGACCATTGTCCGGCTCGACGATCAGGCGCCTGGGGGCTCCTTGGGCATCAACAACGTTGGCGACGTGGGCGTCGGGACCGGCACACCAACGGCGAGCCTCGAGGTCAGACGCTCCAACGGCACCGCGCAGATCAAGGTCGACGAGAACAGCCCGACCGTGGCGAACCGTTTCGTGTTCGAGTTGGAGAACAACGGCCCGCCCAGGATGCGCTTCACCAACTCCGACACCGGCAATGAATGGTGGTACGGCCCCGAGGGCACCATCGGCACGGGCGCGGACCGCTTCGTGATCACCCGGCCCGGTTCCGGTGGCGGCGAGTTCAACATCTTCCGGAGCGGCCGGATCATCATGGGCCGGCCTAGCGGTGGCAACAAGTTCGACCTCTCCACCAACGGCAACCTGACCATCGCCGGCACCCTGACCGAGAACTCCGACGTCAACGCCAAGGAGGACATCGCGCCGGTCGACGGCGACACGATCCTGACCCAGGTCGCGGCGCTTCCGGTCTCGACCTGGACCTACAAGGACGACGAGACAGGCGCCCGTCACGTCGGCCCCATGGCCCAGGACTTCCACGCCGCCTTCGGGCTCGGCGCCAACGACAAGACGCTGGCGCCGCGCGACGTGGCGGGCGTGGCGCTCGCTGGGGTCAAGGCGCTGCAGGAGGAACTGAGCAAGAAGGACGCCATGATCGAGGCTCTCCAGGCGCGTCTCGATGCCCTGGAAGCCAAGTTGAACGATAAGTAACCGCTATTGGGCGGCGGCAGCCGCCCAGCAGCGTTTCACGCTTGCGACCAGGCGGTGGCGCCACCTCGGCGCCGCCGCTACCTTTTTTTCAGGGCCTCGAATTTCAGAGCCTCGAATCAGTCCGCAGTCAGGCCGTGTCCGCGGCTCTTGCCGAGGCGGTCGATCAGCAGGTCGAGCTTGGCGTTCAGGGACGCGAAGTTGTCGTTGATCCGCCGGGCGTCGCCCGAGCCGCTGACCCGCTCGAGCGCGGAACCGGCCCGGCCCTTCGTCCGATCCTTGAGCCTGCCCAGGGCGGGCTGCCGCTCCCTGATCACCTGCCGGCCGTCGACCTTCAAGACCGCGCCGTTGTTCAGATCGAGGTCGTTGACGACCCGGTTGGGTCCCGCGTCCGCCAGCGTCGTGACCACAGCCTGGTCGAAGCCGGGCTCGCCGGCGCCGGTCGCGTAGAGGCTGGCGGCGACCTCGCGGCTCCTGATGCCGTTCGCCTTGTCCCAGATCAGGATCGGGACGTCGCCGGTCCGGCGGTGGGCCATGAGCGACAGATGCGTGGACTCCTGCGCGTCGTCGAGCTGCGCCGCCACGGCCAGCTTGGGGCCCATGTAGGTGCCAACGATCGAGAGCGCGCGGCACTTCTGGTTCATGCCGACGACGATGGCCACGGCCATGCGCTCGGCGTGGATGCGCGAGAAGAGACCGCCGCAGCCGTCGGCCATGATGCCGATGCCCGCGCCCTGCGCGCCCTTGCGGGTGACCATGGTGATATGGTCGAGGCCCCTGACCGTGGCATTGCCGCCGACGATTCTGACATGGACCTGGCGCGAGACCTTGATCGAACCGGTCGCCCGGGGCGGCGCCGTCGGGTCCACGGCGAAGGTGAAGCTTCGCGCCGAGGGTACGGCGGTCACCTTGAAGGCTCCCAGATACTCCGGCTCCTTGGCGCCGATCAGGCCGAAGGCGTCGCCGGCGCTCCAGCCGTGGGCCTCTTGGGTTGTGACCCGGGCGGTGCCGCCGCTCTGCGACAGGCCGGTCACGGCGATGCTCTGGTTGGCGCCGATCAGCTCGAGGTCCTCGAGCCGGTAGTTCTGGGCCTGCTGCCGCCCGGCGTGCTCCAGCATCACGCCGTAGCGGGTGAAGTCGGCAACCAGCACGTTGCGCAGGCCGGAGTGCTCGTTGGCGCGGTTGGAGTAGACGCCGCTTGTGCGCCCCATGCACTCGATGCGGAGGTCCTCCAGCACGGTGTCGAAGGCGATCCGGTCCTCCTCCAGCTTGATCAGGAAGTCGTGCCCGAAGCGGGGCGCCGCGGCGATCGCGCTGACCCGCGTGCCGAAGCCCTTGAGCTTCACGTAGCCGGGCACGACGATCGGCCGCGACACGACGTAGCGACCGGGCGGGAAGTAGACCGTGTTGCCGTTGGCCGGCGGCGCGCCGCCGGACGCGGGCGCGGCCTCGGCGGCGGCGATCGCCGCCTCGACAGCCGCCGTGTCGTCGCTCTTGCCGTCGGCCCTGGCGCCGTGGGCCATGACGTCGACGGTGTGCGAAGGCCCTCCCTCGCTAGCGGCCGCCGCCGCCGTCCACGCGGGCGCCGCGGCGAGGCCCCCTGCCGCGGTGATCGCGGAAGCGCAGAAGAGGGCCTGTCGTCTGCTTACGCTCATATGCTTGCTCCATTCAGTTCGCGTGGACCCGCGCCGCTCTGCCCCTGGTCGGGCGCAGGTCGAGCCTACCCCGGCGCCCTCCGGAAGTGGTAGGAATCGCCTCGCCGCCGCGATGATTTCCGCGTAAGTCGAGACGGGAATGCGAGTCTGCCTGACGACGAGAGGAGGAGGACATGAGCTACGTGGACGGATTCGTTGCCGCCGTGCCGACGGCCAACCGGGCGGCCTTCTTAAAGCACGCCGAAGAGGCTGCTGTCGTCTTCAAGGAACTCGGCGCGATCAAGGTCGTCGAATGCTGGGGCGACGACGTGCCCGACGGCGAAGTGACCTCGTTTCCCATGGCGGTCCAGTGCCAACCGGACGAGACCGTGGTGTTCTCCTGGATCGTCTGGCCGTCCCGCGCGGTGCGCGACGCGGCCATGCCCAAGATCATGGCCGACCCGCGCCTGCATCCCGACAAGAACCCCATGCCCTTCGACGGCAAGCGCATGATCTTCGGCGGTTTCGAGATGATCCTCGACGACTGATCGCCCGCATTGTTTTTCGCCGCGAGAAGGCGCAGGATCCGCCGCGATTCTGCAGGAGGTTTACGGTCATGGCGGCTCTCACGACCGTCGAGCGCCTCGACGAGGGCGCGGTCCTGACCCTGCGCTGGGCCGACGGCTCGGCGGGCCGCTTCCACGCCATCTGGCTGCGCGACAACGCGCTCGACCCGGCCACCCGCTCGCCGGAGAACGGCCAGCGCCTGATCACCCTGCAGGATATCCCGGCCGAGACCAGGGTCGCGGCGGCGGCGCTTCGGGACGGCGCGCTGGAGGTCCGCTTCGCGCCGGAAGAGAAGTCCGTGCGCTTCCCCGCGGACTGGCTGCGCGCGCACCTCTACGACCGGGCTGGACCGGGCGAGCGCGGCTGGACCGCGCCCGAGACCGAAACCTGGGACGGCGGCCTCGACGCGGACGCGCTGACCGACCGCTTCGACGCGGTGAAGTCCGACTCCTCGGCGCTGCGCCGCTGGCTCGGCCATCTGCGGCGCTTCGGCTTCGCCAGGCTGACCGGCGGCCCGGTCGAGAGCGGCGCCCTGCTGGAGGTCGCCGCGCTCTTCGGCTACGTGCGCGAGACCAACTACGGCAAGTGGTTCGAGGTCCGCACCGAGGTCAACCCGAGCAACCTGGCCTACACGGGGCTGGGGCTGCAGGCCCATACCGACAACCCCTACCGGGACCCGGCGCCGACCCTGCAGATCCTCTACTGCCTTGAGAACTCGGCCGAGGGCGGCGAGAACCAGGTGGTCGACGGCTTTCGCGCCGCGCGGCGCCTCTGGCACGAAGATCCGCGCGGCTTCGACCTGCTGGCGGATCACTGCGCGCGCTTCC
>JAAUYK010003699.1_pt1 | contig 10276 bp, 11 predicted proteins | sample 7278021 | NCBI WGS metagenome assembly JAAUYK01 (sample SAMN14350223, study PRJNA611818) | marine sediment metagenome | isolation source: surface marine sediment (1.8m) | place: French Polynesia: Moorea | collected 2018-08
TCAGGATTCAACAGAGATTAAATACTGATTGCTTTTTTGTAAGCCACAAATCGCTTTGCACCGATCAATCTCCCCATAAATCATTTATCAGAAACGATATCAGAAGCTAATCGAAAAATGCCCATCACCGTTTGCAGATGATGCCCGGCGCACCTAACTGCTTGAAACCGCTATATATATTGCTTATTCGATTGGTTACGTAAACGCGGAAGCGATTGCGTTTTTGGTAGATCAAGAAAAAATTGCTATTTTATGGGAGTCAATGGGCGGGTACAGGTGGAGCATCCGGTTACAGAAATGGTCACTGGCGTAGATACCCACGAGCTTGCGCCTGTAAGGATCTACTTGGGGAATTGGATACCCATTTTCTGAACAGATTTGAAAAATAAAAAAGGAATAGGACCTGCCTATTCCTTTTTAAGACGCAAAATAATGTAGTTTTAACGTTTTGAGAACTGAAACCGAGCCCGCGCACCGCGTTGTCCATATTTTTTACGCTCCTTGACGCGGGGGTCACGTTTGATAAAACCGGCTTTTTTTAGCGGCTGCCGGAAATCGGCATTGGCCAATACGAGTGCCCTGGCAATACCGTGACGGATGGCACCGGCTTGACCGGAGGTTCCCCCGCCTGTCACCCGCACGTTGATATCGTATGAATCAATCGTATTGGTCAAATCGAGGGGTTGTTGCAAGATAGTGCGCGCATTTTCCAATTTAAAGTATTGGTCAGCGGGTTGATCATTGATCGTAATGTCGCCCTTACCGGATGTCAGCCAGGTCCGGGCGATGGATGTTTTTCGTCTTCCAGTGGCGTAAAATGATTCTTTTGATGGCATTATCGCTTCACTTCCTTTAGCATTTTAAAAACGATGACAAAAAATTATACTTTCCAGACTTCAGGTTTTTGCGCCGTATGCGGATGCGCATTGCCTGTGTAAACTTTCAGCTTTTTAAATAGTTTGCGACCGAGGCGATTTTTGGGCAACATCCCTTTAACCGCAAAGCGGACCAAATCTTCGGGACGTTTCTCAAATAATTTCTTAGCCGTGATTGATTTGAGATGCCCGATATAGCCACTGTGCCGATAATAATTTTTCTGATCCCACTTGCGCCCCGTCAAACGAATCTTGTCGGCATTGATAATAACAACACTATCACCGGAATCCACATGGGGGGTAAAAAGAGGATTATGCTTGCCTCGCAGACGCGACGCCACTTGCGATGCCAGGCGTCCCAATATCTGCCCTTCGGCATCCACAAGCCACCATTTTTCCGGTATATCTGATGCGTGCGCACTATAGGTATATTTTTTCACGTTTCACACTCCTAAAAAGCAGAATCATGCTTTCTAAGAAATCTAAACTGCGGTGTCAAGCAAAAATTGAAGCAACTCAAACAAAAAATCAATATCTTTACAAACCGTTCACCGATTGACACATGTGAATGATTTTATTATCAATCGATACGCATTAACCAGTTATTTGCCGAGCTCACGATGCCACTGGAAATCGAAATCAAATTTTTGACCCCGGACGCAGCGGCCATGCGGGCAAAGTGCATCGCCGTGGGAGCGCGACCAGCCCGTAAAAGAGTCTTAGAACACAATATCCGTTTTGAAGACGATCAACATCGCCTCATACAAAACAAAGCACTCCTGCGTCTTCGCAAAGATACGCAAAACACATTGACATTTAAATCTTCACCGGAATCACCTAACGACCAATTTAAAATATTCAAAGAACTGGAAGTTGTTGTTAACGATTTTAATGGCATGCATCAGATTCTGGGAGCACTCGGCTATCATCAGGTACAAGTTTATGAAAAGTACCGCGAGATTCTCATATTGGGTGCCGCCCAATTATGTTTGGATGCCATGCCGTTTGGCAACTTTCTTGAAATTGAAGGTTCACAATCAGAAATAAGAGAAATTGCAAATAGATTAGGGTTTCAGTGGTCAAACCGGATATTAAAAAATTATTTAGAACTATTTGAAATTATTAGACAAAAAAAGAACCTGGCATTTCATGATGTAACGTTTGCGAATTTTAAAAATATCAGGGTAAAAACCAGCGACTTTTTGCCGTTATTTTGCGCATCAACTACCGCCAATCAGAAATCCTCACCAGATGCGATAACCGAATGATGCAACCATCATGCAATTTTCAATTGTAACATGCAATATACGCTTTGGTTTGGCCGAGGACGGTATCAACAGCTGGCAATATCGCAAGAAATACTTTGCGTCATTCTTCAACGATTATCGCTCCGATTTTTTTTGTGCCCAAGAGGTCAACGATTTTCAAGCCGATTTTTTGCATCGGCAATTAAGTGACTATGACTACATCGGCAAACGGGAGCCTGCGCCGTTTTTTTGGCAGCATAATCTTATTTATTTCTGTAAGGCGTGGCATTGCATCCACCAGCAACATTTTTTCTTAAGCCCTACGCCATCGGTTCCCAGTCGGTCAAGAGACAGCCACTATCCGCGTCAATGCACGTTAGGATTGTTTGAAAAGAACAGACAACAAATCATTATCGTTAATACGCACTTCGACTTTAACGAAAATGTTCAGGTCACCAGCGCACGCATCATTTTAAACCGGATAGCCGCATTACCCACAGCTATTCCGGCTGTGCTGGTCGGCGATTTTAACGCCACTCCCGAAGACGCCTGCTATCGCGTTTTTGCCGGTTTTAACACGGCAAAGCCCAATGAGACCCAACCTTTTGCCAATGCATTTGCCCCACCCTACCCGTCAACCTATCATGCGTTTACCGGCGACAAAGAAGGAGATCACATTGACTGGATCCTTTATCGCGGGGCCATCATACCCCGTGACTGCCGTATTATCCACAAGACTTACAGCGGCAAATATCTCTCTGATCACTTTCCCGTATATGGAAGGTTTAAATGGAAGGATTAAGCACTTTGCTCTTTTTTCAAACTTTTTAGTTTAAGTGGATTTTGAAATTTTTTGGTGGGTTTGGCTTCCTGAATCCGCACACAGGTGACCTCTGCATTGAGTACGCCACCGGCTTCAATAACCAGGTTTTTGCAAACCACTTTACCTGAGCATGTGCCCGAAGAAAGAATGACCAATTCATCAGACGCCTTGACCTCACCTTCAAATATGCCGCCAATGGTTATGCTGGAAACTTTGGCATCGGCGTATACCGCACCCTCTTCGGCAATAATGACGGTCTTACTTTCCAGCATACCCTTGATGGTTCCTTTAACAACGATACGTCCGGTGCAGGCCACTGTACCTTCAACGGTCAAGCCTTTATCAATGATTGAAAAATTCTTTTCTTTGTCGGCCACAAGTGCTCTCCTTAGCTAAATGGTTTTATACAGGATCTTTCAAATCAATAATTAATTTTCCTATTTTGCGTTCATCTAATGTTACCACTATTTGATAACTTTTGCCAAGTTTTTGCAGCGAATACCGCGACCATAGATCCGTTTTCGTGTTGATCGGATATCCCCGGTCTTCTCCTGTATTATATCGTTTATTGCCAACAAATCCTTTAAAATTTACAATCAATTCTTCAGATGCAATCCCATCAGCGATAACATCAATAATTTCTAAAACATCACCACGATTTAACAATACGCGGTCTCCGTTTGGCACCACAACGGTTTTCCCATTTGTGCGGATTTTAAAAAACCGCACAGCGGGCCCCGCCGCCGATGCAACGCTAATTTTTATATCTGACGCTTTCTGGGTATGGCCAGCATTGAAGTCCAAAAAAACAGTACCGCAAGGGTAAAAATCTTTGCGCACAACAATCCGGGTTGGATGCTGAACCACAAACTTTTTGCGGCTGTCATTGAGTGAGCCGATTCCTTTGATATCGGCACTTAAACCTCTTTCATAATTCGCCTCGATGTGGGAAATTCGAATGAAATCCCCGGGATTAATAAATAGCGTGTGATTTTTCTTAACTACCACCGGTAGAGTGTCATTAACCGCAATTACCAAGTAGTTAAGATCCGGATTTTCCAGGTTCAAACCAGGGGTTTCCGGAATAATATCGAATCGATCCATGAAGGCGTTAATGATGATGTTATGGTGCCGCACTTTGGTTTCCAAGGGCAACGACTTGCTGGTTTCAACACCAAAGGCCGGAATACCGCGTGTGAATAATGCAAAGTAAGTCGCTGATTTGCGTTGTTCTTTATGCAACGAATCCTGGGCGTTGGTGCGATGATTATTGAAATGAAAATGGTGCCGGGGATTGCTGATTTGTTTGTTTATTCGCTCGATCACATGTTTGGCCATTTCTCCCAGTTGGATCACCTGACTGTTCTGGGGATTGATAAAGGTATCACAATCGGCAATGATCGATTGGCCGAAACGCATCGGGTTGCGGTTAGGGCCTTCCCACGTGTCGGAATAAAAACCGGAACCATCATGCAAATTTAAAAGAACATCACTTTCCTGGATCAATTGTTTTAGTATCGCAACGACCTTAGCTTCATAATTGGAACGCCTTTCATTGGAAAAGGTGCGGTTCATGTCTTCATTAACTTGACGCCGCTTTAATACAATTGACTGGAAATTGGCACGCGGTACAACTATAAGATTGCCTTTGACCAATGAGATATCGGCATACAAATCTGCTGACAGAAATCCGCCGGGTTCATCTCCCTGAATGCCTCCGATCAGCATAAGCGTTTGTCCGGGCTGCTTTCCGAAAATGCGGTAGACATGCAATTCATAATCTGTGCCTTCAAAATAAACGGAGTGAACCCGTTTTTGCGCATAGCCAACGCTTGGCCAAAGCCACAGAACCGTTACTGCAATTATTATAAAACGCTTAATGATTGATGATGGCATAGAAACAAATAGAAAGGGGAACATTCATATAAATTTGCTTGCCGGTAGCAAATTTTTTTCCACTAATCGCGGCTGCATCATAGGTACCAGACGCGGCCTATTAAAGGTTTGGTCATAACCATTCTAAAAACCTAATAAACCATGGGTTCTTCGACAGCAGTTTCCGCGTCGATTTCTTCTTCGCCTTCGATGGTTACTCCACCGGTATCGATTTCCGACTGGGGCGCCGGCTGCACCTGGCTTGACTGTTCGATCTGTTCCGGGGCTGATGGCGGCGCCAATGGTGTTACACTATCCGATGATTGCGAGCGAGAGGTCGTATCGGTGCCTGGCAGAGCGGCTGATTCGGTTTCTGATGATGTTATATCGTCTGCCGGCCTCGGCATTTTGATGGCATCTGCACTGGGAGGTTTAATCTTTTTTTTGGGTTTTGCTGGCGTAACAGCTAGTGGTTTGGAGCGCCGGGCTTTGATGATAATCGGAAATTCTTTTTCATAAATAATGTCTCCGGCGGTGGAATAAATATAAACAGCAGCGCGGTCATACAGTGCATGATCGTTTGTGCTGCGTGTTTTAAACTTGACGGTTTTAAATCGGTAGATTGAAAAAAATTGCCCCTTGGTATTTCCGCCTGGTTTGCCCTCAATTAACGTCACCGGGGGCATTGTCAGCCATTGGTCTTGCTCAAGATCTTCATTCTTTAACACCACAAAACTATGGCCTGAAGCCGGAGACGCGTGTGATCCGGTATTTCTAATTTTAAACTGAGCGCGGTAATCATGTGTGTCCGTCATATGTGTAACTGACAGGTTCTCTATCTTGACACTTACCGGCCGCGCAATTTCAATGGGCTGGTTCGGGGGTGTTTTCTCTGCATTCGGCTTATTGAGGGCTAAGCTTTTTTTCAATCTTTCCGCTGGCTCAGAAATTTCGCTTGATTTGGCAGCCGTTACATTTTTTTTAGTACTAGATCCGGATTTTAATTTAGATTCTGACACAACCAGCCGCGACATCAGAAGATCTTTTTCATCCCGCAATGTCAAAAATTGTTGTTTGCTGGCTTCCAGTTTATTCTTCAAATTCTTGTTTTCCACCAAGGTATTTTTGTACATTACGTAAAATGCGATTGCGGCGGTGATTGCCAGTAGCATGACAAGTGCCGCTGAAATCGTCAAACCTTTAAAACGCTTAACGGAATGGACTTTCCCATGATCCCCAATAAAGAAAAGGGTCCAGCGGTTATCTTTTTTCATGCGGCTTTTGAGGCCTATATAGTTTAGAGCTTTTCCCATGTTTCGCGATAAATTCTCCATTGTCCTTCTTCTTTTTTTAACACTAAATGTTTGACACCAATAACCTGATATTGATCAGACTCATAGACCTGAATAAATGAGGCTCTGCTGATCGCCTTGCCGCGTCTGATCTCAAGGTTTTTTTTAGAAACACGAATGTAAGCATATTTCTGGTTCAACTGCTGTTTATATTGCAGCCACGAACGAATTCCCATGCGGCGGGTCTTAAAATCTCTGGAGTAATACCGACCAAAACGTTTTATATCTTTTGAAGACCAGGCCGCTAGCCAACCATCAATAACATCAATGAGTTCTTGATCGGCGTGCAGTTCCTGATGCTGCTGGGACAAATTTTGCAAAGAAGCCACCAGCGGATGGTTATGTTGTAATGCTATTTTCCGCTTGGGTGCCGTCTGAAATTCTTCGCCAATTATCTTAAACCGCCCTTTTTGGCTTTTGACAAACATTTTTTTGGTAGTCACCTCTAAATTCACGGTTGTCGAACTTAGGCTTTGGTCAAATAACACAACCAGTGTGTCTTTGTGCCGAAATATGGAGACGTGGTCAAATGCCACCGCAAAATTGAATCCCGAGCGCCTCATCTCACGACGAAAACGGTTCCAATCAACCCACCAATTAATCTCAGGTAAATATTCGGAATCATAAAAATGCAATAATTGATGATAAGTGCCGTCTTGAAGTGCGGAGTTCCACGCCTTCAAAAAATCATGAATAGCGGCTTCGGTATCTTTGGCATTATTAATGGAGATATCGGTCAGTCTTTCGACGATAATCATCGGTGTTCGGTTTAATTGAATATATCTTGCTACATGAAGAAAGGTTTCATCCGTAAGCACAATACAACCATTGGAATCACGGGGCATTAACGCTTTGTTGGTGCCGTGCAGCCAAATTGAATTGCCGGTGCTGCCTGCCAACTGATCAATAATGTTGGGATAATCGATGGGAAACGCACCCGCACCATAGGTTACACTAAGATCATCTTTTGCATGCTTCTGCACAAAGAAATAAATGCCTTCAGGTGTTTTACTATCACCTGAACGGGTTTTAGGACCCGAATTTTTGCCGGTGGAACAATCAGTTTTAAATACTTCTTTAAATGATCCATTGTACTGATAAACAAATAATTGTTGCGATTCTTTTTCAACAATTATGGCGTACTCGGCACCCCTTTCAGAACCCATTGCTAAAAGAATATGAGGAACTGATTCCAAGCGTTGGTTTGTACTTGCCTGCACAATACCAAAGGAAGTGAACACCAGTAAAAAAATTTGAAGATAACAGCCGAAACGCAACCAGGAAGCCATTCCTTGAATAGAAAAAAATCTTTTAATTTTGATAGACATCTTTTTCCATCTTACAGGTTAAAAACAGTTTTAGTAAAGCAGCGCTGCAAATCTACACTAAACAACATCTAAGCCACCATCTCTTTTCTTTGTTTTGTTTTTCCCTGATCAGGCAACCATGACTTTGACCCGGTCACCTTTCACCACTTTAAACTTAGCAGCGGCACTGCCTTTATTAATGGCTATTTCCACCAGCCCACGGCTTCCGATGACAGCCAAGGGCATGCTGTTTTCTACATCTGCATAATGTGTCATCAAGCCGTTTATCGCTTCATCGCCAATTAGAAATTTAGGCATATGCCCGCCGCGCGATTGCAGATAAGCAGCCAGTTCCTGCTGGGTAATATTGGTAATCAAGTTGCCAAACCGGTCAACTACAATAACTTCGCCGATGAGTAAGCCGCTAGTAGTTCGCTGTGCCTTCACATCGGTCAGCCGCACAACATTCTCCAAGGATTGAGGGCTTCCGAATTGGCGGGGGCTAATCCCTAAAGATAAATGTCCGGCTACCGGGGCGAAAATATCCCGACCATGAAATGTATTGCTGACAGGATGCCGAAAGAATTCTTGATTGCTCACTTGATGCACAGAAACAAACGATTCATTTTCAATAATTAAACTCAACACACCATTATTGGGTGCCAGAAAAAAATAGTTCTGCGTTTGCAGAACTAGTATATCACGCTGGCTACCAACACCGGGATCCACAACCACCACGTGAATAGCTCCCTCTGGAAAATATTGGTAGGAAGCTTCGATGGTGCGGGCGGCTTGATGTAAATCCTGAGGCTCGATATGATGGTTTATATCAATAATCTGAGCGGTTGGATTGACGGATAGAATAACACCCTTCATCAGGCCGACATATTCATCCGTTTCTCCAAAATCAGTTACTAACGTTATTACTGGCATGATCAAAGAGCTGCTGATCAAAAATTATCGCACAACTTGATCCAATTAATATTCTAACTACCTAATATAACACAACTTTAAATCTTTTGAAAGCTTTAATCCTGAAAGTATCAAAACATTTGGCGTTGTTGGTTTTCAACCCGCAAGCCCATGTGCTGATAAGCTACCTCCGTTGCTTTGCGGCCCGACGACGTTCGAATAATCATACCGATTTTCAAAAGATATGGCTCAACAACATCCACTAAGGTATCGCTTTCCTCCTGCAAGGTTGCCGCTATGGCCTCAATTCCCACCGGTCCACCATGATAAAATTCAATAACCGTTTTCAAATAGCGCCGATCTAAATTGGTTAGCCCGCGTGTATCCACGCCTTCAAGTGAGAGTGCGGCTTCTACGGCCGATTGGGTGATGACACCGTCCGCTCTGACTTGGGCGTAATCGCGCACTCGCTTTAGGAGCCGATTAACAATACGGGGTGTACCTCGTGATCGTTTAGAAAGCGACACAGCGCCGTCTTGCTCCAGTTCAACCTTGAGTAATGAGGCTGATCGCCGGGCAATTTTAACCAAATCATCCAAATCGTAAAAATCCAATGTACTAAATATACCGAAACGGTCACGCAATGGAGCGGATAACAATCCGATACGCGTGGTGGCGCCCACCAGCGTAAAACGCTGCAATCGATACCGATGGCTGCGCGCATAAGCACCTTTATCAAAAATAAAATCTACTGCGAAATCTTCCATGGCAGGATAAAGAAATTCTTCAACTGTTTTGGGGATTCGGTGAATCTCATCAACAAATAGAACATCCCCTTCCTCCAAGTGGGTTAGAATTCCCATCAAATCCCCACCCTTTTCCAAAGCGGGCCCTGATGTAATCGTCAAATTGCCCCCCATCTCATTGGCAATGATGTGAGCCAGGGTGGTTTTGCCAAGTCCGGGAGGACCATGAAAAATGACATGATCCATCGGTTCCTCACGCTTCAGGGCCGCCTCGATAGCAATTTTGAGCGTTTCCACGACTTTGGTTTGACCCACATAATCGTTCAGTTTTTGGGGCCTGAGCGATAGTATCTCCGTCTGTTGGTCATCGGGCAACCGCTCGCCTGTGACAACACCTTGCTTGTTTGATGAATATGTTAAAATATCGTCGCTCATGCCATTTTTTCACCTCGATAAACTTCTTCAAAAAGTTGTTCGGGGGTGGTGATGGCCGGATTACGTTGCATGGCTTCTAAGACCATCCGGCGTGCGTCCGTCGCTTTATGACCCAGCTGGGTTGTTAAAACATCCAAAACCGGTTTGGTAATATCCTCTATCTCAGGGACAACCGGCATTTCACTCTTGCGAATAAGGGCGAATTTACTCACTTTGCCTTCCAAAGTCGCAACGATTTTGCGTGCGGTCCGGGTTCCAATGCCTTTAAGCTGCGTCAAGCGGTTAATATCTTTAGACTCAATCGCCCGTGCGATTTCACGCACCGGCAAGGTAAGCGCTTTTATGGCCTTTAGCGGGCCGATGGCTTCAACCGAAATAAAATGCTGAAAGAATTCCTTTTCAGCCTCAAGGTTAAAACCAATCAGTACTGGCTTAGGTTGGCGTTCTGTTTGTTGGTAATAGATATACAGCTCAATTTCTTCGTTAATCGACTTGGCGCCCAATGTATCCATTACAAATGCGGGCAGCAAAACTTCATAACCGACCTGATTGGCCAGCAGTATAATCCGATCTTCATCTTTTTTAAGTAACTTGCCCTCTAAATATCCGATCATCGTGTCATCAATTGTATGCAAATTTATTGAAAAGGAGCATTCTGATTGCGAAACAAGCCGATAATCGCCAACGCCAGCGCATCAGATAAA
>JAAUYK010166423.1_pt1 | contig 10276 bp, 11 predicted proteins | sample 7278021 | NCBI WGS metagenome assembly JAAUYK01 (sample SAMN14350223, study PRJNA611818) | marine sediment metagenome | isolation source: surface marine sediment (1.8m) | place: French Polynesia: Moorea | collected 2018-08
CCCTCGTCCACTTGGTCGAGCGCAGGTTCGATGAGCAGCCCGCCTGAACGCATCATCGGCGCCGAGGTGGCGGCCCCCGGCCTGGCCATGGGGGTCATCCACCGGTCCAGGCCGCCGCGCTGGCAGACCCTGGCCGAGCAACGCCGTCCGGTCGAGGACGAGCGCAAGGCGCTCGAGCAGGCGCTGCGGCGGGCGGTGGAGGAGCTCCAGGAACTGGCGGCGCGAGGCGACGACACGGCGGGCGAGATCCTGGCCTTCCAGATCGCCATGCTGAACGATCCGGAGCTGATCGCGCCCGCGCTGGAGGCGGTGGCGGGCGGCGAGCCGGCGGCGGGGGCCTTCGGTGAAGCCCTGAACATCCAGATCCACGACTATCGCGCGTCCGATGACGATTATTTTCAGGCCCGGGCGGAGGACCTGATTGATCTGCGCGACAGGGTGCTGACCGCTCTTGGCGGCGCCGAGCCGGAGGAAGAGATCCTGCCCGAGCGCGCCATCGTGGTGGCTGGGGAACTCACGCCCAGCCGCTTCCTCGATCTGGACTGGAGCCGTGCGCGGGGAGTCGCGCTCGCCGGCGGCAGCGCCAACAGCCACGTGGCGATGCTGGCGCGCGCCCGGGGCATTCCCCTCCTGATCAACCTCGCCAGTGATCCGAAGGACATCGAACCGGGCGCCGACGCGGTCATCGACGCGGAGCAGGGCTGCCTGGTCCTGCGCCCAACGGCCGAGCGGGGCGCGGCCTACAGCCGGCAGATCGCCGATCAGGAGGCGCTCCGGCGGGCGCAGAGCGAACTGCTCTCCGAAGCGGCGGTCACCGCTGATGGGACGCCGATCACGGTCCTGCTCAACGTCGACGACCCGACGATGCTGCAGGATGTCGACCCCGACCACTGCGACGGCATCGGCCTGACCCGGACCGAGTTCCTCTTCGGCGAGGGCCTGCCCGACGAGGAGCGGCAGTACCGGATCTATCGCGGGCTGCTCTACTGGGCCGGCGAGCGGCCGGTCACCGTGCGCACCTTGGATGCCGGCGCGGACAAGCCGATTCCCGGGCTTACGCCCGAGAGCGAAAGCAACCCCTTCCTCGGCGTCAGAGGCATTCGCCTCTCGCTGGCGCGTCCCGACGTCTTCCAGGTCCAGCTCCGGGCCCTGGCCCGCGCCGCCTGCCATGGCCGTCTCAAAGTCATGGTCCCCATGGTCACCACGCCCGGCGAGCTCGACCAGGCCCGGGCGCTCATGGGGGAAGCCGTTGCGGCGCTGACGGAGGAGGGGACGGCGGCGGCCATGCCGGCCTTTGGCATGATGGTGGAGACGCCAGCCGCGGCGCTCGCCGTCGCGTCGTTCGAGAGCGACTTCTTCTCGATCGGGACCAACGATCTGGTCCAGTACGTCATGGCGGCCAGCCGGGACAGCCTCGGCCTCAAGCACCTGCAGGATCCGCTCAATCCGGCCGTCCTGGAGCTGATCGCGCGGGTCTCGGCCGCGGGCGCGGTCAAGCACCGGGAGGTCAGTGTCTGCGGTGAGATGGCGAGCCTGCCGGCGCAGGTCCCGGCGCTTCTGGATGCCGGCGTCAGAACGCTCTCGGTCCCGCCCGCGGCGCTCGCCCCGGTAAAGGCCGCCGTCCGCGCACATCGGATCAAGGACCATGGCTGATCAGGCTGTCCGAGTGAACAAGCAGGAGCTGATCGCAGCCTACAAGAAGATCCTGCGATCCTTCATCGATCAGCGTCCTTCGGGCATGCGGCTCCGCATCGCGCGGGTGCTGGGAACCCACAAGAGCTTCGTTTCTCAGATTACCTCGCCGCTCGACCCGACGCCGCTGCCGGTGCGCCACGTCGGTCCGATCATGGAGGTCTGTCACCTCTCGCCGGTGGAACGGGAGGCTTTTCTGGCCGCCTATCGGGCGGCGCACCCGAACCAGTCGCGCCAGCTCGGACATGTCGTGGCACCCGGCCCGACGACAACGCTGGAGGTCGAGCTGCCGGTCTTGGACGACCCGTCGCGGCAGAAGGCGCTCGAGGAACTGGTACGCGACATGGCGCGGCGCATGGCGGAAATCATGGCGCGGGACTGAAGGCGCTCAGCAGCCCCAGCGCAGCGCCGCCGTGTGCACCGGGGCGTCCCAGTGCGCCAGCATCTCGTCATCCAGCAGGGTCAGGGTCACGGAGCAGCCGGCCATGTCGAGCGAGGTAACGTAGTTGCCGACCAGGCTGCGCGCGATCTCGACGCCGCTCTTCTCGAAAGCCTCGCGCGCCAGCTTGTACATCAGCGTGAGTTCCATCATCGGGGTCGCGCCGAAACCGTTCACCAGCAACAGCGCCTTGCGGCCGCTCTCCGGTTTCAGGTCCTCCAGAATCGCGCTGGTCATCTCGCCGGCGATCTCGCCGGCAGAGCCGAGCGCAACCCGGCGGCGACCGGGCTCGCCGTGGATTCCCACGCCCATTTCCATCTCGCTCTCGCCGATTTCGAAGGTCGGATTGCCGGCCGCGGGAACCGTGCAGCTGGTAAGCGCGACGCCCATGGATCCGGACGCCGCGTTGACCCGGGTCCCCAGCGCCTCGCAGGCCGCCAGGTCGGCGCCTGCTTCGGCCGCCGCCCCGACGATCTTCTCGACCACCAGGGTGCCGGCGACGCCACGCCGGCCGGTCGTGAAGGTGCTGTCCTCCACGGCGACGTCGTCATTGGTGAGCACGGTGGCCTGGTCGCCTTCGTACATCTCGGCGGCCATCTCGAAGTTCATCACGTCGCCGGCGTAGTTCTTGACGATGAAGAGCACGCCCGCGCCGCCGTCGACGGCTTCGGCCGCCGCCAACATCTGGTCGGGCGTCGGCGAGGTGAAGACCTCGCCAGGACAGGCAGCATCCAGCATGCCGCGCCCGACCAGGCCGCCGTGCAGGGGCTCGTGGCCGCTGCCGCCGCCGGAGAGCAAAGCCACCTTGCCTTTGACCGGCGCATCGGCGCGGGTCACGAAGGTGGGCTCCCGGTGCAACTTGACGATCTCCGCATGGGCCGAGACGAAGCCCTCGAGGCTCTCGCTCAAGATGGTGTCGACGGAATTCAAGAACTTCTTCATGGCGTCATCCCTCCCAGAGCCCTGCCCGACGGCGTTGCCGGTTTATTCCCGATAATCAGAAGCTTAGCACGGGAATCCGATAAGGGACAGGAAAGGCAGAGTGCCTGCGGATTTTTGCAACCCGGTCAGCCCAGCCGGGCGAGTCGCGACAGCAGGCGGTCGACGTCTTCCTGCTCTTGGTAGAGGCCGAAGCCGAAACGCAGGCGGCCGCCGCGGAAGTCGGTGAAGATCTTCGCCGCCAGAAGCCGCCGGTGCAGGTCGCCGGCGTCCTTCGTCCGGAAGGTCAGAAAGTTGCCGCGGTTCGGCTCGGCCAGGGACACCACGAGCTGTTCGGGGCGCAGGTCCGGCAGCTCGAGAGCTTCGAGGCCTTTGACGAAGGCGCGCTGCAGGGCGCAGACGTGGTCGTGGATAGCGGCGATCGTGATGCCGAGGGAGTCCAGCCACGACAGCACGGCGTTCTGCCGGTAGAGCCCGACCGGGTCGAAGGTCGCGCCAAGAAAGCGATTCCCTCCGGGGCCGTAGGCGGTTCTCGCTTCCGGTCCGCCGGACAGAGCCTCGAAGGCGGCGAACCAGCCGGTGTTCCGGGGCCGGCCTCCGTAGCCTTCGGGGCAATGGAGGAAGCAGACCCCTTCGCCGGCCATGGCGTACTTGTATCCGCCGGAGGTATAGAAGACCCGGCCCGCGAGCTCTGAAAGGTCGGTCTCCAGGGCCATGAAGCCGTGGTAGCCGTCGAGCACGATCAGCGCCTGATCATCGGACACGGCGCGTACCACCGCCGAAAGCTCGGGCAGCGCATAGCCCGAATTGTAGAAGACGTGGCTCAGGTAGATAAGGTCGAAGCCGCCGCGCGACGCCGCCTCGATCAGGCGTTCGGGCAGGCGGTCGAAGGGCTCGGTCGCGATGCGCAGGACCTCGGCGAGTCCGTCTTCTTCGAGCCGGGACAGCTGGCGCTCAAAGCTGTGGAACTCGCTGTCGGTCGTCAGCACCCGGGGGGTCCGCGACGGATCGAGGCACGAGAGCAGGCGCAGCAGAAAACCGTGAGTGTTGGGTCCGAAGGCCAAGGTCGCCGGATCGGGCAGCTTCAGGATCCGGGCGACCTGGCGCTGCGTCTCCGGATAGAGCTCGCCGAAGATGCTCTCCCACTTGCGGTCGGCGAGGCGCGCGGCGTCACGCCAGCAACGCTCCTGGGCTTCGAGCGTCACGTCGGGCCAGAGGTGGTGGCTGTGGGCGGCGAAGTGGAGGCGCTCAGGATCGGCCTCGAGGAAGCGGCTGAAGTGCGGCTTCAGGTTCACGCCCGAGTCCCGCTGTAGCGGTAGCCCAGCGCGCGCCGCAGCTCCTCGGGCAGGGGCGGCAGCTTGGAGCGGGGGATCAGAAAGGTAGAGAGCGCGAAGAGATCGCCGAACAGGCGGTGCCGCTCGGCGGTCTGCCGCAGGTAGTCGTGGCCCGAAGATCCTCCGGTACCGACCTTGCGCCCGATCATGCGCAGCACCATGAGGGCGTGGCGCTGGCGCCAGTTGGTCAGGCCCACGTCGATGTCCATGAGGTGACCGAGAAAGCGGAAGGGTATGTTGAGCGCTGGCTCGTCGCGGTAGAGCGTGATGAAGAGCGCGGCTTGCAGCGCGCGCGCGGAAAAACGCCAGCGCCCTTCGGCCTGGAGCCGGTCGTAGACCTTAGCGTCGAAGAGGGAATCGAAGCGCGCGCTGGCCGCCGCGAGGCTTTCCAGGTCCTCGCTCTTCTGCGCCTCGTCGAGCGCCGGATTGCCGCGGATCACCGCCGCCTCCGCGTCCAGCATGCTCGCCACCGTCTTTCGGAAAACGGTGCTGAAGTCGTAGTCGGGCAGCTCGATGAAGGGCGTGCGGGTCAGCCAGGCCTCGACCAGGTCGAAGAGCGACGGGCGCGCTTCCGCGGCTTTCAGTTTGGCGCGGTCGTCCCGGCCAAGCCGATTGTCGAAGGGCCGCGCTTCGAAGGCGATCCGGTCGCTCCGGCGCAGCCCGAGCTTCGTTTCCAGCAGCCGGAACTGCAGGCTCTGAAAGCCCGAGGCCGGAAAGAGCGTGTCGCGAAAATCGAGAAAATCCAGCGGCGTCATGGTCTCGAGCACGTCGAGCTGCAGCAGCAGCAGTTTCTGGATCTCGACAATGCGCCCCAGACCGCGGTCCGCGACCGCCAGCTTCCGGTCGTCGACCGCGGGTTCCGAGAAGATCTCCTCGATGCGGTCGAGCTCGAACAGGATCTGCTTGAACCAGAGCTCGTAGGTCTGGTGCACGATGATGAAGAGCATCTCGTCGTGCGCCGGTCTGCCGAGTTCCGCGCTCTGGCGGTTCTGGCACGCGAGCAGCTTGTTGAGTTGCAGGTGATCGCCGTAGCTGAGGGGGCGCGAGCGCTTGGCCATCTGCTATCGGTAGAACAGCCCGCAGCTACTGGCAAGCTGGCTTCACCCGCCGCAGCGCGCCGGTCCCGGCGCCGGTGATGGCAGCTCAGGGGGAATGATGCTAGCCTCGCGCGTCTGAGGGTTCCGCGACCGGGCTTGCGTAATTCGCCCGGGCTTCGAATGGGGGAGTGCGTATGTCCGGAAAACAGTTTTATCTGAATGGGTTCGTGGCTTTTATTCTCATGGCGTCTGGTATCTTGACACCCTCGACCAGCGACGCCGCCTCGGCCGCCGAGATCGACAAGGCGGTCGACCAGGCGATTGCCGATCTGCACAGCGAAGCGGCCGATGCCAAGGCCCTCGCCCCGGAGGCCAAGGGTATCCTGGTCATTCCGCGACTCGCCAAGGCGGGTTTGATCATCGGCGCCCAAGGCGGAGAGGGCGCGCTCAGGGTGAACGGAAAGACCAGGGGTTACTACAACTCGATCGCGCTCTCCGTCGGCCTCCAGGCCGGGGTGCAGTGGGTCGGTTACGCCATGTACTTCATGAACGACAAGGCGCTCGGCTACCTCGACAGGAGCGGCGGCTGGGAAGTCGGAACCGGCCCCACCATCACGGTCTGGGACAAGGGCATGGCCGGATCCCTGACCACGACCTCGGCCAAGAGCGATATCTACGTGTTCTTCTTCTCGCAGAAGGGCCTGATGGGAGGAATGGATCTGCAGGGTACGAAGATCACGAAGTTCACGCCGGAAAACTGAGTTTGGTTTCGACGCAGCGAGCAGGGGGCCGCAGGTGAACCGCATCGATCTCCAGGGGCGCCGGGCCGTGATCACCGGGGGCGCGCAGGGCATTGGCCGGGCGGTCGCCGAACGGTGCCTCGAAAGCGGCGCGTCGGTCGCGCTCTGGGACCTCGACGGGGATCTGCTCGCCGAAACCGCGCGCGATCTCGGGAGCCTGGGCCGCGTGCACGGCGTTTTGGCCGACATCACGGTGCCGGAAGCGGTCGAGGCGGCGCTCGCCGACACCGTCTCGGAACTCGGCGAGATCGACATCCTGGTGAACAACGCGGGAATCGCGGGCCCGGCCGTCAAGGTTTGGGACTACCCGATCGAGGCCTGGCGGCAGGTAATCGACCTCGACCTGACCGCGGTTTTCCTGTGCTGCCGGGCCGTGGTGCCGGGCATGCGCGCGCGCGGCTACGGGCGCATCGTCAACATAGCCTCGATCGCCGGCAAGGAGGGCAACCCCAACGCCTCGGCCTACAGCGCCGCCAAGGCCGGCGTCATCGCCCTGACGAAATCTCTCGGCAAGGAACTGGCCGACCAGGACATCGCGGTCAACTGCGTTACGCCGGCGGCGGCCAAAACGCGGATCTTCGAACAGATCACCCAGGAGCATATCGACTACATGCTCTCCAAGATCCCCCGCGGCCGCTTCGTCACCGTCGAGGAGGTGGCCGCCCTGGTGGCCTGGCTCGCCTCCGCCGACTGCTCCTTCACCACCGGTGGCGTGTTCGACATTTCCGGCGGTCGCGCGACCTATTGAACCCTGCGGGGGCGCCATGGCCCTGGGACGCCTGAACGAACGGACCGCGATCGTGACCGGCGCCGCCTCTGGCATCGGGCGCGCGATCGCGCGGCGCTTCGCCGAGGAGGGCGCCCAGGTGGTCATCGCCGACGTGACCGAAGCCCCGCGCGAGGGCGGAACGCCCACCCGGCGCCTGATCGACCAGTCCGGCGGCTCCTGCCTGTTCCACCGTTGCGATGTTTCCAAATTGGAGGACGTCGACCTTCTGGTCGCGGAGACCGTCCGGCGCTTCGGCCGGCTCGACGTGATGGTCAACAACGCGGCCATATCCACCGGCGGCCGCTTGACCGAGACGTCGGAGGCCGACTGGGACCGCGTCATGTCGGTCAACCTCAAGGGGGTCTTCAACGGCTGCAAGCGGGCGGCGCAGCAGATGCTGGATCAGCCGCCCCTGCGGACCGGCATCGGCGACCGGGTGCGGGGGCGCCTGATCAACATCTCTTCCCAGCACGGCATGATCAGCTGCCCCGGCGATATCGCCTACGGGGTCAGCAAGGCGGGCGTGGTCTACATGACCCGGCAGATCGCCGCGGACTACGCCGAGGCGGGCATCGTCTGCAACGCCGTGGCGCCGGGCAAGATCCTGACCGGCAAGGGCGGCGCGGCGGTCGAGCCGGAGACCCTCGACTATGCCAAGGCCCGGACGCCCTGGCCGCGGTTCGGGCGGCCCGAGGACGTCGCCGGGGCCGCGCTCTTCCTGGCCAGCGAGGACGCCAGCTACATCACCGGCGAGAACCTGCTGGTCGACGGCGGCTGGATGGCGGGCTGAAGCGGGCCCGCCGGGCTCAGTCGATCAGGTCGCCCAGGCCGCCTAGGATCGAGCCCTCGCCCTGTCGTTGATTGCCGCCCTTCGGCGCGGCGGCCAGCATGCGGCCGGCCAGGCGGGAGAAGGGCAGGCTCTGCAGCCAGACCCGCCCGGGCCCTGTGAGCCGGGCGAAGAAGGCGCCCTCGCCGCCGAACAGCATGGTCTTGATGCCGCCGGCCTGGACGATGTCGTAGTCGACGCTGTCGGTGAGCGCCGCGAGACAGCCGGTATCGACATGGAGCACCTCGCCGGGCGCGAGGTCCCTGGCGACCAGGACGCCGCCCATGTGCACGAAGACCCAGCCGTCGCCTTCCAGCTTCTGCATGATGAAGCCCTCGCCGCCGAACAGGCCGGTCAGGATTTTCCGCTGGAAGTGAATGCCGATGGAGACGCCCTTGGCGGCGGCCAGGAAGCTGTCCTTCTGGCAGATCAGCCGGCCGCCGAAGTCGCTCAGCTTGAGCGCCAGGATGCGGCCCGGAAAGGGCGCGGCGAAGGCGACGCGGGCCTTGCCGAGGCCCTCGTGGGTGAAGACCGTGGTGAACAGGCTCTCACCCGTGATGACTCTCTTGCCGGCGCCGACCAGCTTGTCGAAGAGGCCGCCCTCTTGGGCCGAGCCGTCGCCGAAGATCGTGGTCATGCCGATGTCGGCATCCTTGAACATCATGGCGCCGGCCTCGGCGACGGCGCTCTCGCCGGGGTCCAGTTCGATCTCGACGAACTGAATGTCCTCGCCGTGGATCTGGTAGTCGACCTCGTCGCTGCGGCTCCGATGGTCGCGGTCGACCGAGGGAATGAAGCTGGCTTGTGACATGGGGCACCCGGCAGGTGGTTGCGGAAGCAAGACGAGACCGGTATGGCAAAAGGATTTAAGTATTCAGTAAAAAACACTGATTTTTATCAGGTTTTAACATCCAGGTGTCATAACGAAACATTAACGCCTTTCCGTCTTGAGACGTGGTTTCTTCCCATGACACGGGTCCGGCTCAACAGTAAATCTTTGATCGTCGTGGCGCTGTTGGCGCTGCCGGCGACCTTGGCCTACTTCATGAGCGCCGAGCAAATCGACCTGGTGGTCGAGGAGAAGAGTGGCCGGGAGGGACGCAGCGGGACCTATCTCAACGTCGGTACGAGCCGTCACGACCGGCGGGACAAGTTCCTGATCTATTCGCGGGGCGAGGTCTTCGAGGTCAGCACCTCCTACGTCTTCATGAAGTTCGAGACCGCGGAACGGTTCTACTCACTGAAGACGGGCAACAGCTACCGGGTCGTGGTCGCTGGTTGGCGGATCCCCATGCTCGGTCAGTATCGCAACATTATCGAAGTCCTCCCGAACTGAGCCCATGCCGGCTCAGGGTCCGGTGAAGTTGACCGTGTGGAAGCGGCCGAAGCGCTCGTAGCCAATCTTGCGATAGAGATGGTTGGTGAGCGGATTGTCCTCGTCGGCGAAGATCAGGCAGCAGGCGGAGCCGCGCTCGAGCAGGGTGCGGCTCAAGCGGGTGACGCAGGCCGTGGCGTAGCCCTTGTTGCGCGCCTCGGGCGGCGTGTAGACGAAGTTGATCCTTGGAAAGGTCGGCGTGGCGCCGCCGGGGTTGATGCCTGCGACGGAAACCGCACGGCCATCGAGGCTCCAGAGATGGATCTCGCCCTGGGTCAGGCGTCGCCCCAGGTATGCGCGGGCTTCCTCCAGTTCATCATGAGGCAGACCGGTCTCTTCGAAGAAGCCGTCCTGCCAGTTCAGCAAGAGCGCCACGTCGTCTTGCGAAGCCTCGACGAGGGATCCACGAATGCCGGTGTCCGGAACGAGTGCCGTCAGGTTGTAGAGGTTGAGCTGGAATTCCGGTACCGGGTCGATATCGACATGTTCGCGCAGGGCTGCGACCAGCCCGTCGAGCAGGTCGGCCGGCCCACTCGCGCCCGGCAGGGCAAGTGCGCTTTCGGCCAGCCATGTGGCGAGGCAGGGAAGCGCATCGGGGTCTCCGTGAGAGAGGACGAGCTTGAAAGGCGGCGTTTGCACGGCCGCGAGGCATATCGTTCCGGCGCGCTCGACGGCCAGCATCAGCGCCGACGCCTGCCGCTCTCTGTCCAGGGCGTGGAGTGCGCCGAGCAGGACCGTGTTCTCAGCTTCCCGTCCCGCGAAGTGCCTCCTGGTCTCGCGCAGGAAGTCTGCCCGCGACGGGTAGCGCCGGCAGCGATAGAGTGCAGGTGTCATAGCACCGCCCATCGGGACACTCACTCCTCCAGCACGATCCGTCGGCCGGTCTCGTGGGAGCGGTAGATTGCCTCGACGATCTCCATGTTGGTCAAGTAGGCCCGCCCGTCATTGACCAGGGGCTTCGCCTGCAGCAGGTGATTCACCACATGGCGCTGGAGCGCGAAGACGCAGTCGCCGGCGAAGCCTCGGGCGGGGAGGTCGTAGGGCTCCGCGACCTCGGCGCCGCCG
>JAAUYK010038296.1_pt1 | contig 10275 bp, 3 predicted proteins | sample 7278021 | NCBI WGS metagenome assembly JAAUYK01 (sample SAMN14350223, study PRJNA611818) | marine sediment metagenome | isolation source: surface marine sediment (1.8m) | place: French Polynesia: Moorea | collected 2018-08
CCCGACCAAATCGCCAAACAGCAGGAGATCAACCGCTCCCTCATCCAATCCGTCCAGGACCACAAGCCCGTGCTCGACCGTCTGAACAAGACCGGCGGTGCTCTGCTCCGCCTCGTCATCGAGGACGACGCCTACAGGGTGCAGGACATAATCGAGACCGATAACCAGAGGTACAACGCCCTGAAGGTCAGCCTCAGGGAGAGGCAGCAGGCTCTCGAGGAGGCCATGCAGGAGTGCTCTCAGTTCACCGACAAGCTGGACGGCATGCTGAACGCGCTCCAGGACACCGCCGACCAGGTGAACAACGCCGAGCCTATCTCCGCCCACCCGGAGAAGATCAAGGAGCAGATGGACGACAACAACGCCATCATCGACGATCTGGCCAAGAAGGAGGCCGCCTACGAGGCCGTCAAGAAGACCGCCGACGACATCATCCAGAAGGCGCCCAACAAGAACGACCCGGCCATCAAGGACATCAAGAAGAAGCTGGACAAACTGAACAGCCTCTGGAACCAGATCCAGAAGGGCACCAAGGACCGCTCCGACTCCCTGGAGGAGGCCCTCGCGCTCGCGGAGAAGTTCTGGGACGAGCTGCAGCAGATGATGGCCACCCTGAAGGAGATCCAAGACCAGCTCAACTCGCAGGATCCCCCCGGCGTCGAGCCGAAGCAGATCGAGGCGCAGAAGGCCGAGCTGAAGAACATCAAGCGCGGCATCGACAGTACCAAGCCGGGCGTGGACAAGTGCCGCCAGACCGGCAGGCAGCTGATCAACATGGTCGGCGACGCTGACCGCCCCGAGCTAAGGCGCCACATCGACGACCTGGACCACGCCTGGGACAACATCACCGCCATGTACAGCCGGCGCGAGCAGAGTCTGATCGCCGCCATGGAAAAGGCCATGGAGTTCCACAACACGCTACAGGAGCTCCTCGACTTCCTGGCCAAGGCCGAGAAGAGGTTCGACAACCTCGGTCCGATCGGCTCCGACATCAACCTGGTGAAGAGGCAGATCGAGCAGCTCAAGGAGTTCAAGGGCGAGGTCGACCCGTGGATGATCAAGGTCGAAGCACTAAACAGGTACGTGAATACCGTTGGTTGGAAAAGCGAGAAACATTTTGGCAGGACTAAAGAAAATGTTCCCTATTAAACTTCTTTTATCTCTCTTGGAACATTGCAGAAGTCTACGAAGGCAAGTTTTATGTGTTCAATCAGTAGTAGCCGAGCTGTAAATTAATTAGGCGCTTTCTGTGTTCTCGTATCGCACAGCCGTTAAGTATGCTAGATGTTGCACTCACTAATAACCGCGCAGTCGGAACTGCTTGCGGGAATTGAAGTAATCAAGTCATAAATACGCCAATTAACCTGTTACGTACTATAATTCTCACAGACAAGCAAGCGACCTCATGGAGCACGCAACTCCGGGTCAGGCCCGCGTCATCAAGGAACCCCTGAGCGACGTGAACCTCCGCTGGGACGAGCTGAACAAGTCGATCAACAACCGCCAGAAGGAGCTGGAGCAGGCCCTCCTGAGGCTGGGCCAGTTCCAGCACGCCCTCAGCGAGCTGCTCATTTGGATCGAGAGGACGGACAAGACGCTGGATTCGCTGAAACCGGTCTTCGGAGACCCGCAGGTCATCGAGGTGGAGCTGGCCAAGCTGAAGGTCATGGTGAACGACATCCAGGCCCACCAGTCGTCCGTGGACACCCTGAACGACGCCGGAAGGCAGATCATCGAGTCGGAGAAGAACTCCCGGGAGGCCGGCGACACGCAGCAGAAGCTGAACGAACTCAACACCAAGTGGAACAACCTTCTGGGCAAGGCCGAGGGCCGCCAGGTGGAGCTGGAGGACGCCCTCAGGGAGGCCCAGTCTTTCAACCAGGAGATCCAGGACATGCTCCTCTGGCTGAACGACGTCGACGCTGCTCTTTCGCAGTCGAAGCCGGTCGGAGGCTTGCCCGAGACGGCCAAGGACCAGCTGGACAAGTTCATGGAGGTCTTCAGGGAGCTTGAGGCGACCGGTCCCAAGGTGGAGGCGCTGCTCACCCGCGGCAACGACTACCTGAAGAAGTCGAAGGACGGCTCCGCGACCAACCTGCAGAACAACCTTCGCACCCTCAAGTCCAGGTGGGAGAACATCCTCGCCAGGGCCAACGACAAGAAGATCAAGCTCGAGATTGCGCTGAAGGAGGCCATCGAGTTCCACGAGGCCCTTCAGGCCTTCATCGACTGGCTGACCAACGCCGAGAAGACCCTGAGCAACCTGAAGCCCGTGTCCAGGGTGCTCGAGACGATCAAGGTGCAAATCGAGGAGCACAAGGAGTTCCAGAACGAGGTGTCCTCCCAGCGCGAGACGATGCTCTCCCTGGACAAGAAGGGCACACACCTCAAGTACTTCTCCCAGAAGCAGGACGTGATCCTGATCAAGAACCTCCTGGTGAGCGTACAGCACCGCTGGGAGAAGGTCGTCTCCAAGTCGGCGGAGCGCACCCGCGCCCTCGACTACGGCTACAAAGAGGCCAAGGAGTTCCACGACGCCTGGGAGTTCCTCTGCGGCTGGCTGGATGACGCCGCCAAGAACATGGCCGAGATCGACGCCAAGAACAAGAACGACCCGGCCAAGATCAAGAAGGAGATTGAACGCCACAAGGAGTTCCAGAAGGAGCTCAGCTCGAAGCAGCCGATGTACGACTCGACGATGAAGAACGGCAAGGCGCTGAAGGACAAGGCCCCCAAGCCGGACGAGCCGGTCATCAAGCAGATGCTCACTGAGCTGAAGAACAAGTGGCTCAACGTGTGCAACCTCTCCGTGGAGAAGCAGCGCAAGCTCGAGGAGGCTCTCCTCTTCTCTGGCCAGTTCAAGGACGCCCTCAAGGCGCTCATGGACTGGCTCAAGGATATGGAGGCGTCCGTGGACGACAAGACGCCCGTCCACGGCGACCTCGACACCGTCATCGGCCTCGTTGAGAAGCACAAGAACTTTGAGCAGGACCTCAACGCCAGGACCGAGCAGGTCGAGGGCATCAAGAAGACTGCCGAGGAGCTGCTCGAGACGGCCGACCGCGAGGACGCCATCAAGATCCGCGCCCAGGTCTCCGAGCTGACCAACAAGTGGGAGAACGTGTGGTCTCTGTCGAAGAACAAGACCAAGAGGCTGGAGGAGGCCCTGAAGCAGGCGGAGGAGCTCCACAAGAGCGTCAACATGCTGCTGGAGTGGCTCTCCGACGCCGAGATGAAGCTCCGCTTCTCCGGCCCGCTGCCCGAGGACGAGGAGGAGGTGATGAGGCAGATCGCCGAGCACGAGAAGTTCATGACGGAGCTGCGCGAGAAGGAGAAGGACAAGGACTACACGCTGAACCTTGCGCAGGAGATCCTGGCCAAGTGCCACCCCGACGCCGTCAACGTGATCAAGCACTGGATCACCATCATCCAGTCGCGCTGGGACGAGGTCGCCTCGTGGGCACTGCAGAGACGGGACAAGCTGGACGAGCACATGAAGGCGCTGCGCGACCTGCTCGCCCTCCTGGACGAGCTCATGCAGTGGCTGATCGGCAAGGAGCGGGTGCTCACAGACCTGGAGCAGGAGCCGCTGCCCGACGACCTGGACGTCATCAGGACTTTGATCGACGAGCACCAGGAGTTCATGGACGGGCTGTCGGTCAGGCAGCCGGAGATCGACTCCGTGTGCAAGCCGATGAGGCCCAAGTCCAACGCGCCGTCCAGCAGGAGGACGTCCAAAATCGGATCGAAGATACCTGGGTAAGTGATCAAACACACCTTTCTTCTACCAACTGTACATACGTATACGTATACACATATGGAATAGCAGTAAGGAAAACGTTTTCTTGAGTGTTTTTTTTTTGCACGTGGCGCTAGAGGCTTTCTTTCTCTCGTGCTACATTTCATCAAACACAGCACCCTATGAGCATGGATTTTTCAGTACTTTATACCCAGCGATTGGTTTTACAATTTGTTTTTTTTTCCCTCGCCTCTCCCCCTCACCTCCCGCACTCTCTCCAACCGATGCACCATATCCTTTTAGACGCGATTCGAGAGACACTTCACCGTCCGATATGGATCCCTCCCGCAGACCCAGGTATAAGACACTAGCTGAGCGGCTTGCCCTAACCCATTTATTAATACCCCCAAAAAGTGGTCAGTTAAAATTATGATGATAAGGCTTAATATACATCACACAGATAATCGTAACGCTTATAACTGTGACAAAGGTTTCCATCCAGCTAAAAAGTAACCCAACTCCCAATAGAGCGCATTATATTCCTCCTCCAAGTGTAGTTTCCTCCTCCCGCTTCGCTGCTTCTTGCAAAGCTTTATGAAGGCCATCAGCAGCAGCTTTACAGGTGTTTGAGATGCCTAGTTGCTCATGCGAAAAAAAGCAATAGCAGTACCGCTTTCCATTCTATCTTTCTCCTGCCTGGCTTTCACGCTGTTGCGACCTCTTCTTTTTTCGACATGCAGACGCGGTGCTCCTCACGCCGGGTTGAGCAACGGTCACGACGAGCCTGACTATTACTACTATTCTGGCCAGCATTACCGCCACCATTATTCCGCCTCGACGGGCCACCTCTACCTGAGGTAAAGAGACTGACTGTCAGACCGTCTCCTCTCCGGCCTCGAAGAAATCTGACACTCGACTATTGCTTTGCTTTGTGCTGACGACCAGGTTGTCTGTGTGTGTTAAACGGTGCAGGAAGACTTGATCCGTTCCGTCCGCCAGTCCGTCGAAATGTCCGTGATAATGTCCCTCTCCAGAGTATTTTTACAGGATGATGGTTGAAGTGCATCGTTCGTAACCAAACCACTAAACCCAAGATTTTTTGCTCTCTCTCCTCTATCTCACCTCACCTCACATCACCCGAACGTACGCGTACCCGTACGTCTGTCAACCCCGCCACACACAACGCGTCTACCGTCTGCCTGCCTGCCTAATCTACAGTGGATACTACCGGGACGCGTGGTCGCCGTCCAGAGATTACCCTAAACCCTGGCTCGATTACTTATACGAAAGGTGCAAGTCTGACTCGATTATATAACGAACTAATTAGGGATTGATTGATTGGCATTTTGCAACGTTTTCTATTCCTTTGGGCAAGCTAAAAGCAATTGAGGACGGGTACACACAAACACTTTTCCTCTTGATTGATTTGCAATGGCATTGTGGCTAACAGTCGTTTGTTTTAACCCCTTCACATATACGTTCAGCGGCGACTTCCACGGAAGAGATGAACTGGGTGGCTCCCGCCGAAGCAGGTTAGAAACACCTCGAGAGAGAACCTTTTCTTAAGCCTCAAGCGGCTGCTACGCTACAACCGACGAAGCCTCGTAACAACGCATGACGCAACTCCAACGACGCTCACCTCTTGCCTAATGACATTAATGCTGTCCTTACGAGAAGAATCCAAACCCATAATACCTTGAAGTACCCTAACTGACGCTATCTCAACCTAACACTAACTTAATATATTAAGCTAAGCTGGGTAGTTTAATTCGCTGTTTAGATTCGTTTATTACTTTGTCGTCCTGTCACCTCCCATTCTGTTTTATCGTATTTCGCTGCTCCTATTCGGATCGGTCATCGATTTGTACATTTGTCCTGTCCGCCACGCTTCAGAATTACTGCGTGCGCTTTTTCGTGACTCTATTGTGACACATCGAAGAGTAAGTATTCTAACACCTCGACGTTGGACACTCACTCCAGGCGCACTAACGCAGTTTGTCGGGATATCATTGTCTCTTCTCTAAGTCTTTCCCTCTCGTATTTATTGCAGTTTCCGCAAGATCTACGTTTGAAGCCTTTTTAACATCTTTCTATCGCACTTTTCAGCCGTGTCAGCCCTGGTGACCGTGCCACTCCCGACAGGCGCGCCCCGAGGTTCGACCGCAAGGGCAGGTAAAATAGGAGATACGATTGCCCACCCGACTTGACTGTAATCACTAGCCTTTTGTTCAGCCGCGCCAGCGTGAGCCAGGAGCAGGGCATCAAGAACCCGCGCGCCAAGGCCCTCTGGGACAAGTGGCGCCACGTGTGGATGATGGCCTGGGAGCGCGACAGGAGGCTGAAGGACAAGCTCAACTACCTCCAGGAGCTGGAGAAGGTGAAGCACTTCGACTGGGAGGAGTGGCGCAAGAGGTTCCTTAAGTTCCACAACAACAAGAAGTCCCGCGTGACCGACCTGATGAGGAAGATCGACGAGGACGTCGACGGCTTCCACACCAGGGAGGAGTTCGTGGAGGGCATCCTCAAGAACAAGTTCCCCAGCTCGAGGCTGGAGATGAACGCGGTCGCCGACAAGTTCGATCACGGCGACGGCATGATCGACTGGAGGGAGTTCATGGCCGCACTGAGGCCCGACTGGGAGGACAGAGGCCCGCTCACCGACACCCAGAGGATCGACGACGAGATCAACCGGCAGGTGGCGCAGTGCACTTGCAGGCAGAAGTTCAAGGTCTTCCAGGTCGGAGAGGGCAAGTACAGGGTAAGGCTTTTTCAATTAAAATACATAAAACCCGCCCGAACAAAAACTAAACCGCTGTCATCATCTCATTTTAGTTCGGCGAGTCTCAGAAGCTCCGTCTGGTGCGCATCCTCCGGTCCACCGTGATGGTGCGTGTCGGCGGCGGCTGGGTGGCGCTTGACGAGTTCCTCGTGAAGAACGACCCGTGCAGAGGTGAGTCAGTCGATCAGTTGCGATGTTTTCCACCCGCCAAATACAGTATGTTAACTGCACTTGGACGAAAGGTAGACCTTGTCGACACCACACTCAAGTATACATACTTTAGGGAATATTGTTCATTAGCTAAAATTTTATCCGCCGCTTCTAGACTGCGACGACCCTTCGGTGCAAGAGAGCGCCCGACAGGAGGCCGCTCGCCTCACCCGCCTCATAATTAGCCACGCGCGAAATGTGGCGCGGAGACGGAAGACGTCGGCCCCGGCCACGTTCATGCCGTTCGAATACCCGCCCCCTCCGCCTTAAAAAAACTAATCCGAGTTCCGAGTTATTAACAGCGCGTGTTCGCACTGCCTGCTATTTCGTTATAGCTCCATTGGCTGTGATCAATGTGTATTGATTGACTGACGTACGCTAACGTCCCTCTCCTCTCTCCGCTCTCCCTCTTTTCCTCCTCTCCCTCCGAACGATTCCTCTATCACGAACGAATGCAGTCGTCATCCACAACCTGCCCGACCTGGCCACTCCCGAAGAGCACGAGTGGTGGTGTCCGTTCGGGGTCCAGGTGGAGATCATCCGACTGCCGGAGACGTCCTCGAGAAAGTCGAGCTCCTCGGCCTCGGCGGCCCGAAAGAGATGTAAGGCCCAAACGCTAGTCATTCCACGTGTGCGTTCAGTGTGTCCGGCCTGATATCAGTCAGGCCTCTCCTTTCTTGCCGTTTGGTTCTCCCTTCAGCGCACGCCGCACAATTACGGCCGGCGGTTTGTTTTTGCCAGCTTTCTCCTCGGATTCAGTTGTCATCTCTAGCCATATATATATCACGGTTTAGTTGATGTATCCATCACCTGCATGCCCTCGATATTTTTGCCCTATGTTGTTGAAGCCTACTAGCTGTTGCTGTTTTAGCGCGTACTACATAATTATACTGTATTACGGAGTAAAAAGCATGCGGGATGTGTAGCCGTGTCGTGTCTTAACTACGTCCCAGGTAGTAGTACTATTTACTTCTAGACGCACCTAGATTACGTATTGGTAGCTTGCACTATAGTGGGCGGCACCGTAGCAGGGAATATATACGCCAGTGTGCCTCACACTTTTTGGGTCTATGTACGTAGCAGCAAATACTCTGGATTGCCACTTGGGTATATGCAATTCCAGGGAGTTTGTGCATTCTAGTGAATGCGGGAGAATACCATTTCGTTGCCTAATGTTTTTCCTACCACCCTCTAGCAAAGGGACGTACGAACGTTGAGCTGAGGGAACAGTTCACCCTCGCCTCCGGCGTCTCCCAGTCGATGACCCCGTTCAAGTCCCGCGCCCAGTCCAGCCCGGGCAGCTCTATCTCCGGACAGGGACAGCGTCCGAGCGTCTCCGGACCGATCACCAAGATCAAGCAGAAGTCTGAGCGCAGCCTGCCCATGGGTGGCACTCGTGCCTCCTTCGACGCCGGCGATGACGGCATGTATGGCGGCAGGAGGCAGAGCGGGATCCCGTCCCGCTCGGGATCCAACATGTCGCTCAACTCCGACGACTCTCCGAGGGGCGGCAGCGTGAGGCGGTCTTCGAGCATGAGGTCTGGCGGCGGCAGGACGTCGTCGCTCCGCCAGACGCCCGTCGGATTCGGCTCGTCCAGCCCGAGGAAGGCGTCGACGCCGATGTCCAACGGAAACAGGCTGAGGACCAACAGCAACTCATCCATGGACAGGACGCCCATGTCGGCAAGGTAGGCAAACTAATCCCAGTCAGACTTTACGTACAAACACTCCGTGCATTTGTCTCGTGACTACTTTTGTCCTCCTCGAAGGACCTTAGATAAAAGCTTCTCTTTTTGAGACAGCCATATACGACAATAACATTCTTTTATACTTCACACCACCACTTGTCGAACACAGCCATCAAACAGTGAAGGAACCGACCGTAAATGAATGCCTAACTGTACAGCTAAAACGGTCCCGGTTGAGTGACACCTAAACATTTAACAAACCAGACGTCGATTATGCATGGCTTGCGTACGTAATCAAAGACCGACTTTCGTGATCGAAGAATGACTGACTGACTGAGAAAGAATCATCTCTCTCCGTCCGATTGTACGCTTGTCCGTGCTTATTAACCAACCAAGTTTCCCTCCTCCCCTTCCTCGCCGCCATCATCATCAGGGTCCGGTCGAAGTCGTACATAACACCGCGGCCGAGTCCCCTGATCAAGACCTCGTCGAACACTAACATTCCCGTCTTCGTCGGGTGCTACTCGTCGGCGAGCAACCACCTCAACGTGGTGGGAGAGGCTGCGGGCAATGGAAATGGAAACGGAAACGGCATCAGGTAGAGGGATCTCACGATCAAGAAATGCTGCTTCAGCAGGGCCAGCTCCGGAGTCGTCTTCAAAGCACTAACGCTAACTGTCCCATTCATTAAACACTGTCTCTGTCCCACTCTATCTCTGTCGTTTCCTCTTATCTGTGGCTCCGCCGCCTAAAAACTTTTCTCTCTCCGCTTTCGTGCCCACTGCAGGTCTCGCATTCCCCGTCCTCGCTACGCGCCCAGTCGGTCCGCGTCGTCGCTCGGCGCCCTAGCCGTCGCCGAGGAGGACAGTCTCGAGACTCAGTCCGAGTGCGGAGGCCAAGGTCGCGATCGCCGCGTGGCCGACGATGTCCCTGTCGATGGGCGTGCTTCCAGCGCGTCAAGGTACTTGGCAAATGGCTTTGCTTAAAGACTTTTTGTTGAGTCCAACTCGGTTTCCTTTCGTTTCGCTTCGCCGCTGCATGTTACCTATTTCTATTTCGCTTTCTTTATTTAACTCCGCGTTTTCCATCATATTCACTCGCTTATCCCTTAGTTTAATGGGCGAAGCTGTTTTAGCGCCCGGCCATAATACGCATCCTAAACCGACCTCGTAACATCAACGAGTTAACTATAATTTCAGGTCTCGGACGCCGTCGTCGTCCAGCATTCCAGTACCGATTAACTCAAGGTAATTAACCAAGCCAACCAACCAACCAACCAACCGAGTTAACGCAGTAACTGCTAACTTGTTAAAACCGACGAAATTTCTTTCGACCTGACTATAGGACAGAGTTGTTATATTTCAGGACAGTTGTTGACGCATATTTTATAATCTCGATCACCTTTTGCCCACGTACAGGACCCGCACGCCGTCCGGTTCTGGCCCGTCTACGACGACCGGTCGCATCCAGCGCAGCGGCTCCGGCCTCGCCAGCGCCTCGTCCGCCGGTGGCTACGACTCTCGCCGCACGTCCAAGACGACCACGACGTACGGCGCCGACGGCTCGAGGACCACCACGACGACGACCACGTACGGCCAGTCCTCGTCGTCGTCGTCGGCACAGCAGCAACAGACGCGAAACTGGTAGACCGATCGACACTGCCGATAGATAACACGAAGATGAAGAAGAATCAAGTAGTAACACCGACCGAATTTGCCATGAAGAAGATGATGATTCCAACAACCCAAACCCACACACTAACACTTAATACAGTGCAATTAATGCTGCCATATGATGACGAAGATGATCGATGAAGGACACTTGAAACAAGAATAACCTTTTACTGTGATACTCATCTC
>JAAUYK010027617.1_pt1 | contig 10274 bp, 10 predicted proteins | sample 7278021 | NCBI WGS metagenome assembly JAAUYK01 (sample SAMN14350223, study PRJNA611818) | marine sediment metagenome | isolation source: surface marine sediment (1.8m) | place: French Polynesia: Moorea | collected 2018-08
AGAGTTTTTAGCTTAGGCATGGCATTCATTAAAAGTCGATTACTTCCCTAGGTTATGTATATATGACGTCATCGTCTGTGTTCTTTGTAGGCAGCGGCGCTTTCGGCGAGGTCTACGAGGGCCGCGTCAGCGGCGTCAACGTCATCAAAGACGGCGTCGTCGGCGAAACCCCGTCGTCGAGGCCGCAGAAGATCGCCGTCAAGACACTGCGGAAGGGCGCGTCGGCCGACGACAAGGCCGCCTTCCTGAAGGAGGCCCAGCTCATGTCCAAGTTCAAGCACGCTCACATCCTGCAGCTCATCGGCATCTGCCTCGACAACGACCCCAACTTTATCATCCTGGAGCTGATGGAGGCGGGCGACCTGGCCTCCTTCCTGCGGAAGCCCCTTCACCGCCAGCGGCTTACTCTCGCCGACTTGGTCAACATTAGCTTCGACGTGGTGAAAGGCTGCGCTTACCTCGAGGAGATGCATTTTGTGCACAGGGACCTGGCCGCGAGAAACTGCCTCGTTTCCTCAGTGAAGCCAGAGCTAAGAAAGGTACGTCCTAAAAGGTTTTATATGCTTAATTCTACAGATTAGGAGCGGTCTACATAATTCATAACCCAATAGGTTAAAATTGGAGACTTCGGCCTAACGCGCGACATATACGCCAGCAACTACTACCGCTCCGACCTTCGGGGCATGATGCCCGTGCGTTGGATGGCGCCCGAGTCCCTCCTGGACGGCGTCTTCACCACCCAGTCCGACCTCTGGTCGTTCGCAATTCTGCTCTGGGAGATTATGACCATGGGACAGACGCCATACCACGCAAGGAGCAACCAAGAAGTTATGGAATTCGTAAGTCCATCCATAAATGATGCACCAAAATAATGATAACTGTTTGCTTTTTCCATTAGATACCCGCCGGTGGCCAACTGGACATTCCACATCAGGTTCCCGACCGACTGCGGCATCTCATGCAGCGTTGTTGGGCATACAATCCCGAGGAGAGACCTTCGTTCGCGGAGTGCCTGGAGCATATCAGAGAGCTCCTTGTCTACCAGGTAAAACGGTGGCTTAAATTAATTAGTGCATATAAATGTCATGCTGAAATATCGATTGCTCGCCCAGGACGAGCTGAGCGACATGCCCAGCTTCACGAGGCACCAGCAAGCGAACGGCAGCGTCGGAGGCGGGGCCGCCACGAATTCCCGCGACTCGTGGAAGACCATCGACTCGGCTCGTAGTCAGGCGACTACACTCCCCCTTGCCTCCGCAGCCAGCGTCGCCATCGGCTCACCGCAGCCGCGGTCTCCCATCCAGGCGAGGGACTCCGGCCTCGTCTCGCCCTCCTACCTCCAGCTGCTGCACGCCGACCAGCAGCGCCGCGCCGGCAGCTCTTGCTCCTCGATGCCGCCGGGCGTCGTCAGCACCAGTGCGCCGGGCGTCGACGGCGGCATCAACTCCGGCAGCACCCTGTTGTCGAGGGGCGCGCTTTCCGCCTACGAGATGCCGGTCCCGTTGGAGAGGGCGAACTGTGAGTGCGCCGTCAGAGAGGGGGCGACGCCCTACCAAAACTTGCAAGCCGAACACACGTGTCCCCTGGGGAGGAGGAGGTCGGCAGTCGAGGGAGAAGTCGTTAGGAATGACGAATGCCCAGATGGAGGCGGCACTACCGACGCGTAATTAAAGGACGTCGTACATGTTAATTGTGTTATAGCAGCCATTTATCGATCATACTATAGTGGTATGAACAACACTAAAAAAAATTGCACGAATCATGTAGCAAGGCTGTGAAATAGCTGTTATGAATTATGATTGATACAGTATACTTTTGCCTGCCACAATCCGCAGCTTTCGTTTTCAATGTTATGAACTTTTGACGTTCCTGACTTCCCCGAAAAGTTAATTTCTCACCCCGCAACAACATATAATACTACATATTAGAATGCAGTGCCAGTGACCATTCATTCACAGTTACTATTGTACACCGATCGGCCAACATGTAAGCTTTTAGTGAGAGAGATTCTATGTGATGCTATTAAGCACAGTGCACGTTCTCGATCATCAAAGCAATTTCAACGTTTTCTTGAATACATTGGCAGTGAGCATATACGTATCCTTATACGTAGAGCGGCGGCGGCAGAAGCACTCCGCGGACATCGATCTGCTCACATTGGAATACCAAGCTAGCTCGTACTAAATGCACTACAGCAATAAAATGCAAGGGAGGAGGAAATTCTTTTCGGCAACGATGCACGCTCGCAGCACGCGCAATACGAGGAGAGGAAAAGCGAATAAAACGATATATCGATTTTACGTGTAGTATACGCTGGTCCTAGCTGCTTACGCTCAAGATGGGAAAGATGCTCAGCTTACTTTCGGTACGAGCAAGCAAGTTATATTTAGAGTGTACACTACATGCCCTCTGACAGGCCGCGTACGGAACCACCTTAACTTTAACCGACGCGTAGAAAGTCCTCAACTTGCTACGAGCTTTCGTTCAGCGCTGGCCTCTTGTTGCATGTGAGCGGCGCGATATCCGGAGTGCACTACTACAGCTAGCCGCCAATGCCGCCTCGGGAAGTGGTGCATTTCCCAGTAGCTAGCAACATTTTAACGTAATCTGTGCGTTGCCGGACGGACGGACATCCATCCCCCTTTTCGAACGCGAGCTTTTCTCCAAATTGCCACAGGGCAAGCCGGCCGGCGAGCGAGCTATACGTCGAGTTGAGCCTCGCGGGAGACGTCCGTTCGTGTATACGTGAGTTTGCTCATTCAGGCGTCAGGGAGCAACGGCGGCGGCCTAAACTACATATACCCCCAGCTTCCTTCCTTCCTTCCGTATATACGAGTACGTCTAGTAGTAGTGGCTATCTCCTCCTCTCCGACGAAGAGTCGTTCGTTGTCTGGCGGTGTCGGCGTCGGAGGCGCTTAAAGTAGATGAAGCTCGGAGAGAGAGAGAGAGTGAGTGAGAGGGCGGGTGGAGAGCTCCTCTGTCTGCGTGGATAAAGCCTGATAGCTACTAGTAGGCAAGAGCTTGGTGGACGGAAACGACGAGCGACAGTGTCGGAAGAGCTAGAGAATATAAGTCTGCTCGATCAAAGTTAGAGGCTTTGACCGGTGCTTGCGGATAACAAAGTTACGCCGTCTTGATCGAGTATTTATCGAAGAATCGCTGTCTTGAAGAGGTAATGCGCTTAGTATACTAAATGCGGAAAATTTTAACAGCTTAAAATTCAGTCGTACCTAAGGGGTTAAGGCACGTGTGCACAAAAAGTCTAAAACCATGCTTGTTCAAGGACTTCCTCTTCTGACGTCCTTTGAAAGTTTGATGGAATTCTCGAGGTCGCAGTAATCCATCGTCGTCAATGTTACTCACGACACTCTACTCGTACGCCTCTAAATAATTCAACCTGTACTTCCCGAGGGAGATGTCTAGAGAAACGTCGCCGGCTCCTCTGTCTCCGAACCGGAAGCGAAAACAAAAGCGATCGAGCAGCTCGCCCCTCGCCGCCTTCGGGGACCTGGACGAGTTCAGGAGGAGCGAATGCGGCAAGCGGAATAAAGGCCTTAGATCCGGCACGTCCGACGAGAGGAGGAAGAGCGCGAGCGGCGGCGGTGGCGGGATCGTCTGCACCGACTCCGACCTTAGCTCGATGCTCACTGAGCGGAGAGAGTCGACGGGACAGAATACTCGCCCGACCAGCAGGTAGGCCTGATGAGATTACGATCGGAGCTCTGATGTTAATCCAATCTCCTCCTCACTCTCATCTCGATCGCTCTCTCGCCCAATTTCCAGCCGCGCTCTCGCCCTCATCCAGCAGGGCTACAAGATTAACGGGATTTTGAGCCCCGACCTGACTGCGGTGAGCTACACGGAGGACATCATCTTCGAGCAAAGAAATAGCAGGAAGCTGAGCGCCGGATCCGCCACCGTGAGACACCTCGAAAAGAACCGGATCGTCGAGTGGGACGAGGAGAAGGAGTTTGTGGTTGACCCGTCGCTGATTGGCGGCGTCATCGAGGAATATCTGAAGATGAGGAAGGACAAAAGAGGAGGTAAATTCACAGACTGAAGTAATGAAAAGCGAAAGCTTATACATATATCCATGCATACTAATGATCTAGTTACGACAAGGGCATCCTTTTCTTGCTACGGCGAAAAGCAACGTCGCACGGCTTCGACGGCCTCCGCCGCTTCCGCCTGCACCCGAAAGGCCTCTCTGCACTCGGCTGTGAACTCCAGCAGGAGCTCCAACAGCGTCGGCATCGGACCCCACATTGTTCTCTCCGACGCGTCGCCCTCGTCATCATCGCACTCTTCCAACGCTAGCGACGCCGGCTTATTGCAGCCCCCTCCGTCTCCGATTACAGCGGGCAATGTCAATCACAAGCGGCTTGTGCTTGTGGACGAAAAGGAGCGCGCGAGGAACCGGCCGAGGAAGCTCTCCTTCCTCACCGACGGCTACTCGACGACGAGGAGGAAGAGCGAGGCACTCAGGCAGAGGCTATCGGAAATGATTCTGTGATACGGACGGACGTACGGAATGAAGTGATCGAGGGAGTGGACTTCCAAAAGGATCTACGTAAATCGTCCGTCGGTCAAGCTGTATACCATACACTACACTAAGGCCGGAAGCGGAAATAAATCTATTTAGTATTCACGTCTACATAGTACATACGCATTTACAAGCGAGAAATCACCTTTCGTCATCGGCCCAAAAGAAGAGCCCGTTTCCGTACGTAGTACGCAATTTTACGTAACGGTCGTTCAGGCCGCAGAAGCCGGTTTGCAATTTTACGGCACTATGGCCCAGGAGGAGAAAGGTATTTAAAACCTATCAGAGGACGGTCCTAATATTATTAACTTGTTAAAAATGTTTACCTTTAGCGTACTCTCAGTCAGTACAGTAATTTACTGTATAATATATTTGTAATTACTTTTAAAATGAATTCTTAAATAATCAAGTGTCAACCCTTCGTTTGGTTGGAATTGTCAGTAATTTGCAAAATGCAAATTTAAAGACAACAGTCTCACTCTCCTGGCAGTAATTGCACTGTTATTGCAGCATCTGACGACGGACCGACCGTCGACCAAGGCCAACTGAGTCCGATCCGCTGAGGCCGAGGTCAGGAGGTGCGAGGACTGGATTAAAGCATCCCAGGCCAGCCGGCCAGGCGATCGGGCGTCGGTCTTCATAATGGCGTCGAAAAAGTTCCAACCGCCCATCTCCCTCTCAGCCGACACCAGGAGGTGCTCCGCCTCCGCCGCCGTCGCCGAGTCGTCCTCTTTCCCCTCGACGATGGGCGGACACGGTGACGCCCCGGGTCCGGTCGACAGTCCGGATTTGTTTTCGATCTCCCCGCATCCTGAGGAAGAGGAGGATTCGGCCTCCCAGATCGAGGTGTCCTCCGTGCTCTCGCAGTCATTCTTCGACGACTTCGGCGCCGGCGCCGCCGCCGCGGACGATGACTCAGCTCTTATGGACCTCGACGTGGTACCCGATAGCGAGAGTCTCGCTGACCTGATCAAGGACTCGGCAGACGGCGACCTCACCTTGGACCTATTCTCCCAGTCCTTCTTTGACGACGTCCCCGGCGTCGAATCACTTCAGCCGCCGCCGCCGGAGGAATCTAACACCGCCCCGAACTCAACCGTGGCCGAGGAGACGCCGGTCATCGCCATCAAGAGCAAACCCTTGCCGACAACGATAACTGAGATAAATCCGAAGAAGACCGCCAAGAAGAAGGAGTCCAAGAAAGAGAGCAGGAAAAAGCCTCCGAAGAAGACCGCCAAGAAGAACAAAACCACAAAGCCTGCTGAGGTTGAAGAAGCCAATATGCATCCGAACCCAATTAGAGAGCACCAAGTGGACAAGACGACGAAGGGGGCTGAAAAGAAAGCGAAAAAGATCCCCAAGAACAAAAAGTCACAGGAGCCTGCTAAGAATCCTCTGAATCCTGTTGGAAAGCACCAAGTGGGCAAATCGACGGCGGGACCTAAGACAAAGGCGACCCCCAAGAAGGCAAAGAACACAAAACCTGTCCACATTGAGGAGGCAACGAGGCCTCCGAACCCTATTGGAGAGAACCACGTGGACACGCCGATGGCGGGGCCAGAGGAGAGCCCAAAGACGACCTCCAAGAAGGGAGGAGCCAAAAAGCCTCCGAGGGAGACAAAATCTGCGAGACCGAGAGCGTCCATGAAGGGGAGGAAGAGGAAGCCGGAGGACCGTCCATCCGTGCAGTACTTCCTCGCCAGCTGCCTGGTGCACAGCAGGAGGGAGCGCCCCATCAAGCTCAGGGTCAAGCCCGAAGACTTTGCCTCCGCCGACCTTATATACTGGGTTTAACTAGGCAACGAATTTTGTACTAACCCTGAGTGGGATGGCGTCCTCAAAGCGTCCCAAGCGTGATTCCTGAGTGCAATTTTCACCCGCGGGCTTTCCCGTTCGCCCCTATCGTCTCGAATAGCAACCCCAAATATGTCTGCAGAGATTTATGTTAGCGAAATCTACTGTGATTTTACGTGTATAATGTCCTCTTACAAATGCTAATTACCTCCTATGCAGGTTCTGTGCGAAGTTTATCGACGTGTCACATTTATGCTATTTACTACTCCACCAACCAAGAGATATTTTGTCGCCACGCGTATACATAGTATATGGTACGTCGAATATAGCCGCGCATATATTCTTAATCGACGTAACCGAAATCTACTGTGATTTTAGTTTGATTTAGCACGAATGCTAATTAACTTGGAGCACGTGCTGTAAAAGTGTGATAACCTTTTATGCGGAGCTGTAATAAATTCGGATGCGGCCCATTTACGATCGATGCGTTCATGGTAATATTAGAACTAAAATTCCTTATGAAAGCTCTCATTTGAGATTTGAGACCTTCATGCCGTGCGGTCTCTTTCGCACTTGCAGTTCGGAGGGCAAAGGGATTTTTATCACCTTTAGGCTACTTTTTGATACGTTTACTGGTCACAAGGGCGCCCATGGGCCCGTTTCATCTCAACCAAGGCGGCTTTCGTTCCTTCGATGCGCAGGCGCAACCGGTCTTACATGTACGTACTAGTTGTCGCCAGCAGCACGCTTTCTATTCAGTATTCACCCGAGATCAACTTTGTGCATCTCCTTGGCGGCGCCGCGCCCCTCACCACCAGCGACGAAATTTCTGCTTAAATAGTTGCGAATTGTGGGCAATCAAGTGAACAGTGGTGTGGCTGTGGCAAGTTAAAACAGCAAGAACAGGAAACGCTATTAAGTACATGACTACGTGGTGTGTTCCGTGTTGACTGTTGGACTTGAAGAAGACGTTTCGCCGTCGAACTGGTACGTTTTGGTACTTTTTTCCCTGCGGGAATTTTGCTTCAAATTCTTTCCAACATCTCATTTCAGAGGTGCGCGATTGCCCCAACGTGGCCCTTTGCTTGCTTCGACCGAGTAGTCGCATCGACTCGCCACCGCCGCCGCCGCCGCCTGTGAAATCGTTACGTAAGTCTGTTTCTGTGGGTGGGGGCAAGAGGCAAGTGGAGTGGAGGAGCGAGCGAGCGGGTGAGGAGGAAAGGAATGGGATTGGGACAGGTTGGACGCAAAGCTCTTATACCACACATGGTTGACAGATTTGTCCTAGCTCATCTTTTAAGGTACGATTTATGCAAAAGCTCTCCGTACCAGGAACACAGGTTCATGAAACTGGCGTCCGAGGAACAAGGCCATTAATTCGTCGCCGGGCGCGGACGGACGGACGCGGCCGGTCGGACCATTTACGCCAAACCGGTTGGAAAATAATGTCCGCGTGCGCGTTCGCTTCGCTCGCTTGTTCGACCGACCGCTTCTCTTTCTCCCTCCCTCCCCTCTCTTCCCTCTCTCTGGTGTGGTCTGTGTACGCCGTAACTCTCGGGTCCACGATCGCTTCATAGTTCTTCCCACTGCATCCAGGTGAAGGAAGGTAGGTGAGTGCAGAGTGCATTGTGACAAAGCGAAGTGGAGAGAACCTCGACGCGAAAGAACCAAAATCCACCCCTCCATCCAGGGATCAACAGGTATCACCCGAGTCGGAACCGCCGCAGCTGCTGTTGCTGCCTGTTCGTTCCTCGTTTCCCACTTCCCCCCGTTGCTGTTGCCGCCCGCCGGCATTTTGAAGCTCGCTTGTCGCATCGTCCGATCGAACGGTGGCTTCCCGCGTTTCGCTCTCTGCCCGCACTCTGACTGCGAGTGCGAGCACGCGCAACTACATACGTACATCATACTACAATCGCCCTGTCCGTCCGTTGCTGTAGTAGTGCAAGTTTCGATACAACTACAGTGTTCACTTCATCAGCGCTTCTCTCCAGATCACGAGGCCCGATTTGGATTGCATGAGCGTTTGCTCTCGCACCGAGGTAATCGCGGCCGGACAGTCAGAGAAAGTCGCGCCCGGGAATTAGACGGATTTTTGCACGTTTCTAGTCACCTTCGTGTGACTTTCATTATCGGCCTCAGGACGACGAAGACTCAAGAGATAAAGGGTGACGGAATTAACGTTGTTTCAGCTCCTTTCCTATTGCTGTATCAGATTTCACACCTTTGCGTTAGGCAGACCGCGTGCGATTAATGAATTAAGTAAGCTGCTCGGCGGCGGGTAGGTGTGCTCCGACCGCTTATCACGGTTTACAAGTTACAACTCTCGCTTTCCTTCCAGTAATCTCGAAGGTCTGGAAGTGTAAAGAATGCTGGGCGGAAGAATTCTTAAGCACTGTGCCACGCGGCTGGCCTCGATCGCCGACTGCGCACCGGCCGCGTCGTCGATAGGCAACGGGAAGGCCTTCCTACACTCCTCCGCGGCGAACCACTCGGAAAAGAAATGGGTCATCCCGGAGCGCCTCAACGACATCCCGACGGCGAAAGACCCGAACTTCTTCAACATGGTCGAGTACTTCTTCCACCGTGCCTGCGTGCTGGCCGAGGACAGCCTCGTGCAGGAGCTGGGAAACATGAGGGATCTCTCCGAGGAGGGCAAGCGACAAAAGGTAAATGTTTAACATCGGCCTTTTTATCCAACCCATGTCAATTAACACCTGTTCGTTTTAGCTCCACGGCATTTTGAAGATTGTTGAGCCTTGCGCCCACGTGCTCGAGGTCAACTTCCCCCTGCAGAGGGACGACGGCAGCATTGAGATGGTGACCGGGTATCGCGCGCAGCACTCGCACCATCGCACTCCCTGCAAGGGCGGCATCCGCTACTCGACCGACGTGTGCGCCGACGAGGTCAAGGCCCTGGCCGCCCTCATGACCTACAAGTGCGCCTGCGTCGACGTGCCGTTCGGCGGAGGAAAGGCTGGCGTCTGCATTGACCCGAAGGTAGACTGGCGAATAATTATCGCACCGTTGAGAGGATATTAACACGAAAATTTTCGGTTTGCTCTCAGAAATACTCCGACACCGAGCTCGAGCGCATCACTCGCCGCTTCGCGATCGAGTTGGCCAAGAAGGCCTTCCTGGGGCCTGGCATCGACGTGCCGGCACCGGACATGGGCACCGGAGAGAGGGAGATGTCCTGGATCATGGACACCTACTCGAACACCCTGGGCTACTCCGATCTCAACGCTTCCGCCTGCATCACCGGCAAGCCCATTCATCAGGGCGGCATTCACGGCAGGACGTCCGCCACCGGCCGAGGTGTCTTCCACGGCCTGGAGAACTTCATCCTGGAGGCGCAGTACATGGCCATGATTGGCAACACGCCCGGCTGGGGAGGCAAGACCTTCATCATCCAGGGATTCGGAAACGTGGGTCTCCACTCTATGAGGTACCTGGACAGGGCGGGAGCCCGCTGTGTCGGCATCATTGAGTGGGATGGCGCCATCTACAACGAGGAGGGAATTGATCCCAAGGCCCTGGAGGACTACCGCAACGAGAAGAAGACCATCGTTGGATTCCCGGGAGCCGCAGTAAGTTAATTATCGCTAATTATTTAACTGCATGAATTAACCACTCACGCAAATTTTCAGCCTTACGAAAACAAGGACGACTTGATGTTCGAGGAGTGCGACATCCTCATTCCCGCCGCCATGGAGAAGTGCATCACAGGAGAGAATGCGCACAGGATCAAGGCCAAAATCATTGCCGAGGCGGCCATCGGACCCATCACCCCGATGGGAGACCAGATCCTGAGGGACAACAACTGCCTCGTCATCCCCGACATGTACATCAATGCCGGAGGTGTCACCGTCTCCTACTTTGAGTGGCTGAAGAACCTGAACCACGTCTCCTACGGCCGCCTGACCTTCAAGTATGAGAG
>JAAUYK010072616.1_pt1 | contig 10269 bp, 7 predicted proteins | sample 7278021 | NCBI WGS metagenome assembly JAAUYK01 (sample SAMN14350223, study PRJNA611818) | marine sediment metagenome | isolation source: surface marine sediment (1.8m) | place: French Polynesia: Moorea | collected 2018-08
CTTCGACCAGCATCGCGAGCGGATGGTCTGGCACGGCTGGGCGGCGTTGAAGGAGTACCGCGCGGGGGAAGGCGAGGAGCACGCGCGACGCGCGGCCCGCGAGGTGATCCATCGCTTTCCCCGGAGAGATGAGCAGTGAGGTTGGCCGCGACGGGGTGCCTGGCCGCGCTCGCGCTGGCGTGCCAGAACACCGGCGCCCTCCACGTGCGGACCCAGGCAGCGGAGTCGACGGATTTCGCCCGCTACCGCACCTACGCGCAGGCTCCTCCGCCCGAAGCGGACGGGACGCTGGTGGAGTACACGGAGATCACCGGTCGCAAGCTCGCGGCGCGCATCGCGGAGCGGCTCGAGCAGACCGGGCTCGTGGCCGCGCCGTGGGAGCAGGCCGATCTCCAGGTCGCCCTCAGCGTCGGCGGGCAGGCCCGCGTCGACGTCTGGGACTGGCACTACAGCGTCGTGGCCGGCTCGACCGGCTCCATGCCCGTCCTCACCGGGAGCCTGCGCGTCGACGTCGTCGACCGACGTCGCGCCCGGGTCGTGTGGCAGGGACTGGCCTGGCAGGAGACCATGGACGAGCACCTGGGTGAGGCGCGCGGGCTGCGAGCGGTCGAGCGCCTGATGGCCCGCTTTCCCGACGGCGACTCGAAGCGCCGAGGAAGAGCACGCGGCGGGGACCCTCGCGGCGCGCGCAGCCCGGAGGAGGACGAGAAGCCGTGACGAGGGGAGGCCGACCCCGAAAGGGCCGCATCGTCCTGATCGTGCCGGCGGGGTGGGGGCTCTTCGCGCCGCCGGCCCACGCCGGGGAGGCGGACGTCGTCGCTGCCCGCGCGCGCTGCGACGCGGCGCGGGTGTGCAGCTTCGAGGTCAGCGTGCGCCACGCCGACGAAGGCTGGAACCACTATGCGAATGCCTGGCAGATCCTCTCCCCGGACGGAGAGGTGCTGGCCACCCGCGTTCTGCGCCACCCGCACGTGGACGAGCAGCCCTTCACCCGCTCGCTCTCCGGCGTGAAGCTACCGGCCTCGCTCGACCGCGTGCGCATCCGCGCGCGGGACTCCCGCCATGGCATCGGCGGCCGGGAGATCGAGCTTGCAGTCGAAGGGGCGGATCCCGACTGATCCCTCGTGCGCGGCCCGCTCGCCCGCAACCTGGCAGGAGCCGAGAGCCATCGCTCCCGGTACGCTGCCCTCTCCCGCCGGGACGGCCGCGACCGCGAGGATCCTCCCTCGAGGAGGGTCTTCGTCGCCCGGGGTCGAATGAAGCTCGGATCCGAGCAAGAAGGGGAAACCGTGCGCCGCTCCCGTCCCCACCCGAAGGCGGGTGGGCCGCCCGCGTCCGCATGAGGCGGCTCGCACCCGCCAGGGTGGCAGCGTGGCTGCGGGAGGCGCGTCATCGATCCACGCTCGCCTCTGGCATCGGGCTCGTCCTGCTCGGTACCGCGTCCTGGCTCTACACCCACTGGGACCTGCCCTGGCTCCTGCGCTCCGGAGACGCCAAGGAGTACGCGGTCATGGCGAGGCGACTCGCCACCGGACAGGGGTTCTCGACGTCCGTCGTGTTTCCCGCGGAGCTCTCGTTCGGCGTGTCCTCGGACCGACCGGCGGTGGTGCGTCCGCCGCTGTGGCCGCTGCTGCTCGCAGCGCCCTTTCGGATCTCGGGACCGAGCGTCAGCGTCACCCACCTCGCCGTCCTGGCCTGTCACATTCTGGCCATCGCCGCCGCAGGATGGATCGCGGCGCGCCTGGCGGGCCGCGCCGCAGGCGCCATCGCGGCGGTCGCCACGGCCGTGACGCCGCAGTTCGTGGTCTTCACCGTGGACGGCCTGTCGGAGCCCCTGTTCGCCGCGTGGATCGCGATCGCCTTCTGGCTGTGTGCACGCGGCGCGGGCGGGTTCGCGATCGGCCTCGCCGCCGGACTCGGCTACCTGACCCGCTACAACGGAGTGGTCCTGCTGCCCGCGCTGCTGCTGTTCCTGCTCCTCGAGCGTCGGAGGCTGTCGCCACTCCTGGGATGCGGGGCGGGCTTCCTCGCTGTGGCGGTGCCCTGGTGGATTCGCAACTGGGCGGTCACCGGAGATCCCCTCTACACGTTGCTGAGCCTGAACCTGTACTTCGATCCGGGGTTGCTGGGGCCGAGGTCCAGCCTCCTGTACACGCTCGATCCCGACGCGGGAATCGACTCGGCCGCCGAGTTCCTCGACAAGGCGCTCGACAATCTCGGCTTGCTGCTGCGCCGCTTTCCGCTGGCGGCCGCAAACCTCTCCGCCTGCCTCGGCGTCGCCCTGGCGTGCCTGCGACGCGACCCGTCGAGTCTGGCCTTCGCGCTCGCGGTCGCGGCGACCACCGCGGGCATCGCCCTGGCGCTCCCCAATGGACGCTACTTCGCCCCTTTCGTCCCGGTGCTCTCGGCGCTGGGCGCCGCGGGCTGGATGCGTTTCGGCGGCCGGCTGCGGGTGCCCATGTTGGCCCTGCTGCTGGCAGCGCCGGTCCTGCCCGGCCCGGTCCGCGATCTCCCGGACGTCGCGCTCCTGCGCGCGGGGATTCCCCGCGCGAGGGAGGCGGCACGGCAGAAGACCGGCCAACGACGGGCCCCTGAGACCGACCTCGATCGCTGCCTGGATGCCGGAATGCTGGTCGTGACCTACGCGGCGGCCGAGCTCGCCTGGGAGACGCGGGCGATCGCCATCTATCAACCGAGCCGGCCGGCGGACTTCTGGCGGATCGTCCAGCGCTACCCGGTCCGCTACGTACAGGTCGGCGATCCCGGCGAGCTCGGTCGCGGGCGTTTCGAAGCGCACTTCGTCCGGCAACCCGAGTGCGGTCCCGACCTCTATCGGCGTCGCGAGTCGCTGCGCTCGGCACCGGCGGGCTCGTAGACGAGGATCGAGTAGCCGATCCAGGCGCTCGGCTCGCGCTCGAGGAGCCAGTCGTAGCAACCCTCGGGCGCGGGCTTCGTGGATCCGGGACGCGCGTACAGGCGCTGCAGGATGCTGGCGCTGATGGCGACGGTCCCAGGAACGGATCCGCAGACTGCGAGGGGCCGGGCGGCGATCCCGTAGCGCCGGGGATGCTCGACTCCGAAGTAGGCGAGCCATACGGGGCGCGCCACGTCGCCCTCCAGGTGGCGCGCCAGCGCCGGCAGGTCCTGTCCCCAATCGAGGTCGGATCCAACCAGGTAGCGGTATCCGCGACGCGCTCCGCCGGCCAGCTCGTTGAAGTACGCCAGGTAGTGGGGGTGGATCAGCGCGCTGGAGACGACCAACCCCGCGCAACCCAGCGCTAGCGCGGCCCCCCTCCAACCGCCTCGCGCGGAGGACAGCCGGGTCGCGGCCCACAGGTACACCAGGGGAAGGATGGGGAGCACGTAGCGCAGACCCATCGGAACGTTCCACAGGAAGCACGCCACGAAGCCGTACAGACCGAGGGGCACGGCCAGGAAGGCACCCAGGCCCGATCGTGCCGGATGGGTGGCGAAGGGCGCCAGGGCCAGCAGCAGCAGGAGACCCGGAGGGGTCTTGAGCAGGAAGGCAACGGGAAAGAAGTACCACCACCCCGACTTCGAGTACTCCCCGAGCAGGAAGGCGGTACGCCCGATGGAGTTGGCCTCGAGGTCGGCCAGCAGGGAGAAGAGGTAGGCGGGTACCGGCCAACCCTCGAGCCAGGGGATCGGCACGCGATCCATCGTCGCGAACGAGCCCCCGTAGCCGAGCCAGAGCGCGCCCACCGCGCACGCAGCGAGCGCGACCAGACGCAGGGTCGCCCATCCCAGGCGGGCGGCGGGAGCCTTCTCCGGGCAGGCGTCGAGCACCGGACCCAGGGGCCGCCAGCGCAGCGCGATGGCGAGCAGCAGCAGCGCGATGGAGGATGCGATCAGCAGGGCGCTGATCTTGGAGATCAGTGCGAGTCCGAGGGACACACCGCAGGCGACGAGTCGCCAGGGCGTGGGCCGGCGGCTCCAGCGCCAGAGGGCGTACAGGGATTGCAGGCCGAACACCGTCACGGTGATGTCCGAGTGGGCGATCCAGCCGTGCGCGAGCAGCGTCGGGGAGAAGGTGAAGAGGAAGGCCGCCAGCAGACCGGCGGCGTCTCCCGCCGCTTCCCGACCCCAGAAGAACACCAGCAGCGCTCCCCAGCAGGACAGCAGGATGAAGGGCGCGCGTGCGGCGATGCGCACGGAGCGGGTCGGGGGATCGCTGCTCCGCAGCAGATCGAAGCCCAGCAGCGGCCCGATCTCGTGGCCGGAGAGATCGAATCCGAGCAGCGGTGCGCTGGCGATGTGGAAGGTGAGGGGCGGGTGCAGCCGCAGCGCGGTCCAGGGGTCGTAGTTGCCCGTCGCCCAGAGAAACAGACCTCCCCCGACGTAGTGGGGCTCGTCCACCGTGAACGACTTCTCGAAGGACGCGTGCCCGAGGCGCAGGGCGAAGACGATCAGAAGCAGGCAGAGCGCGACGCCCGTCCGCCCGAGGAAGCGGACCGGAGCCGCTGCGGCTACTTCCACACCGGGCAGTCCGATTCGGCCTGTGCCGTTCGGGGAGGCTGCGTGCGCCTACGGCGCACCATCCGAGCCCCGTGCTGCGCTGGAAAGCGGCCGTACCGTCCGCGACACGATCGAACCCTCCTTGCGCAGTCGCCGGTAGCACCGCCTGATCGAGAGGGTGGCGCTCAGCCGTCCGAACCACGAGAGGCTCCGGTCACCCCTGACGATCTGCAGGTAATCCCTCAGGTCCCTGGGCTCGGGCCGCTCCTTGGTCTTCAGCTCCTTCGCGGCCAGACGCCGCAGCCCTTCGGCGGGCTCGAGCCGTGCCCCCAGATGTGAGATGAGAGCGTGGCGCCGGAATCGGAACCGCAGGTCCTCGCAGCGGTCGACTCCCTTCCCGAGCCACAGGTTCGCATCGTGATGGCGGTACTCGACGAGGGGCTCGGCCAGGTAGTAGCGGCGCGCTGCGAGGAGCGCAGCGCCCGTGACGAGCACGTCGTCGGCGCGAACGCGAAAGTCGTCATCGAAGTCTTCGGGGAGGGAGAGGATCGCTTCTGCGAGCGGTCGACGCATCGAGATCGCCGACGACGGTACGCCTTCCCAGGAGTGCGCGAGGTAGGTCTTCAGCACCGAGAGACCGAGGTCGCGATCCTGTGTCTCCTGGTCCCAGAACCGCCTCTGCGTCGCCCCGAAGAAGCGGACGTTTGCGAAGACCGCCGAGAACTCCGGACGCTCGCGGTAGATCCGTTCGAGCCGCTCCAGGTAGTCCCGCGTCCAGCGGTCGTCCGCATCGAGGAAGCAGACGACGTCGCCGTCGCTCGCGCGAAGACCGCTCTTGAAGGCGCTGAGCTGGCCCCCGTTCGCCTTGCGAACGACCTTCACCGCGACGTGGGCGCCGTACTCCTTTTCCAGCCACTCGCCCGAGCCGTCCGTGGAGCCATCGTCCACCAGTACGATCTGGTCGGCGCGCCGCCTCTGGACCAACACGCTCTCGACGGCCTCGACCGCGTAGCGTCGCAAATTGAAGACGGTGACCACGACCGAGAAGCGCATCACTCCAGACTCCGGTTCCCTGCGGGGCGATGGAGGAGAAGGAGCTTATCAGCGATCGAGACGCCCTACGAGTGCTCGCAGAGATCGCGTACGCGCCCTCGTCTACTTCGGTGCGGAGCCGGATCCCCCTCGATATCATCCGGGCTCGGAGACGCCTGCGCCCGGCATGGCGTCTCCCTACCGCCGGAGCCGTCCCTGCAGCGGCCTCCGGGATGGCCCTACACGAAGGCCCTGATGAAGGCCCTGATCGCCCTGCTCGGCAGTTCGCCGTAGACCCGATGTTTCTGCGTCTCCTACGCTTCGTCCGGCCCTATTGGCCATTCATTGCGATTGCCTTGCTGTGTGCCGTCGTGTATTCCGGCGGTCGCATCAGCCGCCTGCTGCTGATCCAGCCGGTACTCGACCACGTGCTCCCGGCGGTCGGAGACGGGCCGATCGACCTCGGCTGGCCAGGCCTGGATCCGTTGATTCGGGGCGGGCAGGCGATCCTGTCCCGGGACGTGTCCTCGTCAGAGCCGGGATCGATCGTCTGGCTGCTGCTGATCTTCGGAGCCGTCGTATCCATCGTGATCCCCTTCGCAGGCTTCGGAAGGGCGTACGGCGTGGCGGTGGCCATGGGCCGCGTCGTGGTCGACATGCAGCAGTCGATCTGCGCGAAGCTACTGGTCCTCCCGCTCGCCTCCCATCGCCAGCGGCAGCGGGGGGACGCAATGGTTCGCGTGCTGAGCGACACGAGCGTGGCGGGGAGCGGCCTCGGCCTGTTCTTCTCTCACGTCGCGCAGGATGCCATTTACGTCGTGTCTGGTTTCGGCGCGCTGATGGCCATCTCGTGGCAGCTCTCGAGCGTGATTCTCCTGGTGGTACCGCCGATCGCCTGGGTGGCGGCCCGCTTCGGGAGCCGCATCGAGCGCACGGCACGGCGGCGACAGGAGAGCGTCGGCGATCTGACCCAACGCCTGGTGCGGATCCTGTCGGGCATCAAGGTGATCCAGGCCTTCCGTGCGGAGGAGCAGGAGCAGGCCGCCTTCGGCAACGAGAACGAACGGCTGTTTCGCCGCAGTCTCAAAGTGGTGCGACAGAAGCTCGTCTCTCGTGGTCTCGTGGAGGGCCTGAGCTCCGTCGGCGCCATGGTCGTGATGGGCTTCGGGATCGTGGTGGTCACGCGGAGCATGTGGGGTGTCAGCGCAGGAGAGCTCGCGGCCTTCGTGCCGGTACTCGTCACCACGCAGCGCCGGGTACGCGACCTCATGAAGGGCTGGACCATGTATCGCGAGACGGTCCCCTCCGCCGGGAGATTCTTCGAGATGCTCGATGCCCCGGAAGCCGATCCCGAGCCCCCGGACGCGGTCGCGCTGACCGACATCCAGAAGGGGGTGCGCTTTCGCGGGGTCTCCTTCTCCTACGATCGGGTCCCGGTGCTGCGCGACATCCACTTCGAGATCGGCGCGGGTCAGTTCGTGGCCGTCGTGGGGAAGACGGGCGCCGGCAAGACCACGATCGCGGATCTGCTGCTCGGATTCCTGCACCCGGACGCCGGGTGCATCGAGATCGACGGCGTCGACCTCAGACGGATACGGCGGTCCTCGCTGCTGGATCGCGTCGCTATCGTGGGCCAGGAGCCGTTCCTCTTCGACGGCAGCATCCGCGAGAACATCCTCTACGGCAGGCTGGGCGCCAGCGAGGAGTCGTTCGAGCAGGTCGTGGAGGCCGCCTACGTCTCGGAGTTCGCCTGTTCACTGCCGGATGGCTACGAGACGCGGGTCGGTGAGCTGGGGGGGCGACTCTCGGGTGGACAACGCCAGCGCATCACGATCGCGCGCGCGCTGCTGAAGGATCCGGCACTCCTGGTCTTCGACGAGGCGACCAGCGCCCTCGATGCGGCCAGCGAGCGGTGGGTGCAAGACGCCGTGGCTCACCTCTTCGAGCACCGCACCGTGTTGATGATCGCGCACCGCTTCTCGACGATCCGAGGCGCGGACCAGATTCTCGTCCTGGACGAGGGGACCATCTGCGAACGGGGCACCCACGACGAGCTGATTGCAGCCGGCGGCCTGTATCACGAGCTGGCCACCCTGCAGGCGACGACGGACTCGTAGCCACGCGCCCGGACCTCGAGCTGGAGTTCGAGAACCGGCCGCAGTCGCGCTCGCGACCGTCGCCCCCGCCGACCGGAGGGGACTCCTGGACGGCGCCAGCGGAGCCGCGGGATTCCGGCGTCCCGTCGGCGCCCGTCCGACCAGCGCATCCCCGCCGCCTCGGGCCGGTCCGGTCTCGAGGCAAGCGCTCCGCTATCGTCCGACTCGAAGTCGGAAACCCTCCGTGACGATTCCCGCTACCGTGAAGCGCGCTCACGCCCTGTTGCTATGCGTCTGGGCGATCGGTTGTGCGAGTGTCGACTTCGAGTACCCGCGCGAAGCCTCCTTCGCCCCGCGTGACACGCACGACACCCGGCTCGGGCGCCTCATCGGCCCCGAGCTGCGGAACCTCCCAGGGCAATCCGGCTTCCACTTCCTCCTCGACGGCATCGATGCGCTTGCCGCTCGCATCGCCATGGCCGACATGGCCGACCGCAGCCTGGATGCCCAGTACTTCCTTCTCACCGACGACCTGATCGGGATCCTCTTCCTCGGGGCGCTGCTCGACGCCGCGGACCGCGGCGTCCGCGTCCGACTCCTGCTCGACGATATCCAGACGCGCGGCTACGACGCGGGAATCGTCGCCCTCGACACCCACCCGCACTTCGAGGTGCGCATCTTCAACCCCTTCGCCGATCGCTCGAGCCGGGTGGGTGACCTGGTGCGGGACTTCCAGCGCGTGAATCGGCGCATGCACAACAAGTCCATGACGGCGGACAACCAGGTCACGATCGTCGGCGGTCGGAACATCGCGTCCGAGTACTTCAACGCCCACGAGGAGGTCAACTTCGACGATGCGGACGTCCTCGCCATCGGACCCGTCGTCCGCGACGTATCCCGCATGTTCGACGAATACTGGAACCACCGCGCTTCGCTCACGGCTCCGGCATTCGCGGAGCTGCCCGCGGATGCGGCCGAGGAGCTCGTGCGACTGCGCCAGGATATCTCCGCGGCGCGCGCGCGGGTCGTGACCACCCCCTACGCGGAGGCGCTGCGCGCGAGCGTCGACTACTACCGCTACGACGACGAGCCGATCTTCACCTGGGCACCGTACCGAGTGGTCTACGACTCCCCGGACAAGTCGCTGCCCGAGAAGGCCGAAGGGGCTGCTTCGATCGTCCCGCCCCTGCTCGAGGTGGTCTCCGAAGCCCGGCGGGAGTTCCTGCTGATCTCACCCTACTTCGTGCCGCAGGACTCCGGCGTCGAGACCTTTCGCGAGCTGCGAGAGCGCGGCGTCGAAGTGGTGATCCTCACCAATTCGCTGGCATCCACGAATCACGCGGTGGTTCACACGGGCTACGCTCCGGCGCGGAAGCCGCTGCTCGAGCTGGGCGTCCGGCTCCACGAGATGAAGCCCGAGGTGGCGCTGTACGGAATCGAGCGGTCGGGAAAGCAGTCGTCGTCCGCCACGCTCCACACCAAGGCATTCATCGTCGACCGCGAGCGCCTGTTCATCGGCTCGTTCAACTGGGACCCGCGCTCGATCGCCATCAATACCGAGCTCGGAGTGGTGATCGATTCGCCCGAGATGGCCGGCTGGGCGGCTCGCGTCGTCCACGAGGAACTGCCGGAGGTGGCCTGGGAGCTGGCCCTGGACGATGGCGGCGGGATCGTGTGGATCGACCGCGACGCGGACGAGCCGCTGACCCACACCCGTGAGCCGCGGACGAGCTTCTGGCAGCGGCTCGGAGTCCGGCTGATGCGCCTGCTCCCCATCGAGGATCAGCTCTGACGAGGCCGCCGACGCCGTGGCTTCGCGTACCTCTCGCGGTCGCCGGCGCCCTCGAGCGAGGGCCGTGGCCCGAGCCAGGAGTAGACCGGGCGGGGGTTGCAGCGTCTTATTCGATCGAATAAGATGAGCTGGTCCGATCGAACAGCCCCGAACGAGCCCTGCAGGTACGGCATCGCCCTCATGCCCCAGCCCTCCGAGAGCCCCCGTTCCGGGACCCGCGCGACGCAGGACGCGTCGACGCGCGAGCGGATCCTCGACGCCGCGCTCTCGGCGTTCTCCGAGCGCGGCTACGACGGCGCGTCCACGCGAGAGATCGCATCACGGGCCGGCGTCAACCAGGGACTCATCCCGTACTACTTCGGGAGCAAGGAGGCCCTGTGGCGCGAGGCCGTGAACCGCGCCTTCGCCGAGATCCGTGAGGCCATGGGCGAGTCCCTCGAATCGTCCGCGGGCCGCAGCTCCTTCGACCGCGAGAGCGTCGAGCGGATGATCCGCGGGCTCGTGCGCTTCGCGGCCACGCACCTCGAGTTCCACAGGCTGATGTCGGACGAGGGCAAGCGCGATGGTCCGCGCATGCGCTGGATCGTGGACCATCACGTGCGCCCCCTCTACGAGACGATCCAGCAGCTCGCAGGACGCGCCTCCGAGCAGAGCCCCTTCGCGATTCGCGTCGACCCGCTGCTCCTGCACTACCTGCTGGTCGGTGCAACGACCCACCTGTTCCATCAGGCGCCGGAGTGTCGACACCTGACCGGCCGGGATCCGGCCGCCCCGGAGGTCATCGAGGCCCACGCGGACGCGCTGGTCGAGCTCTTCCTCGGGCCCGCTTCGCCCGCCGGTCGAGCGGAGACGCGTCGGTCGGCGCCGCAGGGA
>JAAUYK010150368.1_pt1 | contig 10269 bp, 7 predicted proteins | sample 7278021 | NCBI WGS metagenome assembly JAAUYK01 (sample SAMN14350223, study PRJNA611818) | marine sediment metagenome | isolation source: surface marine sediment (1.8m) | place: French Polynesia: Moorea | collected 2018-08
CCCCGCGCCGCGCGGCGAAGTCCCCCCGGGTTGAACGGGCGGGACCGAGCCGTGGACCCTCACGCGTTCTGTACCGTGAGACCTCCGTCCACGGGCAGCACGGCGCCGTTGATGTAGGACGCGGCCGGGAGCGCGAGACTCAGGGTTCCTGGCAGGCCGAGTTGGGCTCTGGCAGGCTCCGCGACGTGCGCGTGCTCGTCACCGGCGCGACCGGCTTCGTGGGCAGCCGGCTGGTTCCGAGACTACGCGGCGCGGGCTGCGAGGTGGCGGCCCATGACCGCGACCTCGACGTCAGCGATGCAGAGGCGGTGGATGCGGCCCTGGCGCGCATCGAGCCCGATGCGGTCGTCCACCTCGCCGCGGTGACCTCCGTGTCCGCCTCGCGCGACGAGCCCGCTCGCACCTACCGGGTGAACTACCTCGGGACCCGCGCGCTCCTCGAGGCCGTGACCCGGCGCGCTTCCGGCGCGCGGGTCCTGCTGGTGGGTTCTTCCGAGCAGTACGGCCCCGCGGCGCCCGGCGCGTCGGCCTTCCAGGAGGACGCCCCGCTGCGCCCTGCCTCGCCGTACGCGCGGACCAAGGCCGCGGCGGATCTGCTGGGCGGAATCTACGCGCGCCGCGGACTCGACGTGGTGCGGGCCCGCGCCTTCAACCACACCGGCCCCGGGCAGTCCGATGCGTTCGTCGCGTCGAGCTTTGCGCGTCAGGCGGCGGAGATCGCCTGCGGACTCCGTCCCCCGCGTCTCGAGGTCGGAAACCTGGAATCGGTGCGCGACTTCCTCGATGTGGACGACGTGGTCGAAGCCTATGTCCGACTGCTGGATCGACGCGTTCCCGCCGAGATCTACAACGTGGCGAGCGGCGTGGGACGCCGCATCGCAGAGCTGCTCGAGGCCCTGCTGGGTCTCGCGGGGGTCGAGGCCGAGCTGCGGACCGATCCGAAGCGCTACCGGCCCACGGACTGCTCCGTGGGCGACGCCGGCCGACTGCGCGCCGCCACGGGCTGGTCCCCTCGGACCCCCTTCGCGAGCACCCTGGCGCGACTCCTGGACCACTGGCGACGGGCGCTCAGCGCCTCGTGACGATCGCCACCCAACGCTCGCCGTTCGCGTCGTCCCGCTGGAGCGCCGCGACCGGTTCCAGACCGACCCGACGCGCCGCCGCTTCGATCTCCGACCGCTCCCTCGCGAGGAGACCGGCGAACACCGCCCGGCCCCCCGCGTCGACGCGCCGTGCGATGGCGTCCATCAGCGGAAGCAGCTCGCGACGGAGCAGATTCGCGAGGACCAGCGCGAAGCCCAGCTCCGCGACGGCGTCGATCGGCCCCGTGAACAGGTGCAGGCGCTCCGAGAGTCCGTTCACCGCGGCGTTGTGCCGGGCCGCCTCGGCGGCCAGCGGGTCGAGGTCGAGCCCGACGGCCGATGCCGCGCCGAGCCGCAACGCCGCCAGCGCCAGGATGCCGGTGCCCGTCCCCACGTCGAGGACGCGCGGCGCATCGCAGAGCCGGTCGCCCAGCCCGTCCAGGGCCTCGAGCGCCAGCAGGGTGGACTCGTGCCCGCCGGTTCCGAATGCCTGTCCCGGGTCGATGACGAGCTCGTGCTGCCCTGGCGCGGGCCGCTGCGCGACGAAAGACGGCCGCACCAGCAGTCGCTCCGACACCACGATGGGGACCAGATCCGCCTTCCAGCGCGCGGACCAGTCCGTGGCCTCGACCGGGAAGGGCCCCTCCATCCCTTCCGGCACGACGCTCGCCACCGCCGCGCGAACGCGTCGGGACTCGCCGGCGGGCATGTAGAGGAGCAGCGTGGTGGCGTCGCCCTCGTCCCGTTCTTCGAGCCCCGATGCGCCGGCGGCGTACGCCTCCGCGGCGACCCGCTCCGCGTGCTCGGCAGCCCGGACTCGCACCCGGAGCACCGCGAACGCGCCCGCGCTGGTCCTGCTCTCACTCGCCATCTCGGGCTGCTACCTCGGTCACGTCTCCGCGGGACAGCTGCGCCTGCTCTGGGGGCGGGAGCCCGCCGAGACGGTCCGCGCGGACCCGGACGCCCCGCCGATGGTGCGCGAGCGGCTCGATCTCGTCGAGCGCGTGCGCGCCTTCGCGGATGGCGTCGGTCTCGAGGCGGGCGACCTCTACACGAGCTATGTCGCCTGGCCCGGCGACCGGGTCGTCACGACCGTGGTCGCGAGCCGACCGGGTGAGGTGTCGCCGGCGGACTTCTGGTTCCCCATCGTCGGCCGGGTTCCCTACAAGGGCTACTTCGATCCGGCACTGGCCGAGGCCGAGGCCCGGAGGCTGAGGCAGAGCGGGCTCGACGTCTGCTCGGTGCCGGTTCGCGCCTACTCCACGCTGGGCTGGTTCGACGATCCCGTGACGGGCCCCATGCTCCGGCAGGAGGAAGGGGAGCTCGTGGAGACGATCCTGCACGAGCTCGTCCACGCGACCTTCTACGTCCCGGACCACGCCAGCTTCAACGAGGGCGTTGCGAGCTTCATCGGCGAAGAATCCCGCGTGCGTTTCTACGCCCGCGAATCGGGAGAGATCGCGGCGGAGCGCGAGCGGCAGTGGGTGCGAGACGGACGGCGCATCCGCAGCGCACTGCTCGACGCGCGCCGCGAGGTGGAGGCGCTCTACGCCGAGACGGAGCCGGGAGAGGCCCGCGAGTCGGCTCGTCGCGCCCTCGAGGCGGATGCGCGCAGGCGTCTGGCGACACTCCCGCTGACGACGCGCGATCCCGCGCAGCTCGCCGAGCGGCTGCGGCTCAACGACGCCTGCCTGGCCCTCACCGGGACCTACGCCGCGGATGCGGCGCGCTACGCGGTACTCCTCGAGGCGCTCGGAGGCGATCTGCGCGTCTTCGTCGCCCGGGCGCGCGAGGCCGCCCGGGACCCGGGAGACCCGCTGGGCGCCCTGATGCGCCTCGCGCCGCAGCACCGCGCCGCGAGCGACGCAACCCCGCGCTGACCAGAACGCCCGCGGCGCGCGCGCTTGCGACGGCGGACGCGTCCCGCCTGCGCCCTTCCGAGGTTTCTCCCCGCGCCCGGGGCGCCTCAGGCGAGCCGAGGGAACGGCCGTAAAGAAGGCCGCGTGGGGCTGGAGAGCAGGCGGCAAGAGATCGCTGGCGCGAGGAGCCGAACCGGATGTTGACGCTCGAGCAAGCAGCGGGGCGGGCCCAGCGCCTGCGGGCCAACGTGGAGCGCGCCCTGCGCGGCAAGCCCGAGGTGGTGAGCCGCGCCATCGAGACGCTCATCGCGGGCGGGCACCTGCTGCTCGAGGACGTACCGGGCGTGGGCAAGACGACGCTCGCGCAGGCGCTGTCGCGCTCCATCCACGCGAGCTTTCGCCGGGTGCAGTTCACCAGCGACCTGCTGCCGAGCGACCTGCTGGGGGCCTCGCTGCCGGAGACCGAGGCCGGGCACCCGACGGGACGCTTCGTGTTCCAGCACGGACCCATCTTCGCGAACGTGCTCCTCGCCGACGAGATCAACCGCGCCAGCCCCAAGGTTCAATCGGCCCTGCTCGAGGCCATGGCCGAGCATGCCGTGACGTTCGACGGAACCACCCATCCGCTTCCGCGACCCTTCTTCGTGGTCGCCACCCAGAACCCGCTCGACCATCACGGCACGCATCCACTGCCCGAGTCCCAGCTCGACCGCTTCCTGGTTCGCCGCGGCATCGGGTACCCGGACCCGGAGGACGAGGCCGCAGTCCTGCGCGACGATCCGGCGGAGAACGCGCTGCCGAGCCTCGAACCGGTCGTCGACGTCGAAGAGGTCCTGGCCATGCAGGCCGTGGCCCAGCAGGTCAAGTTCGACGACGCGCTGGTCGGCTATCTGCTCGGAATCGTCCAGCAGACGCGGGACCACGACGCCATCGAGGTCGGGGTCTCGCCCCGCGGCGCTCTCGCGCTGCGCCGCGCCAGCCAGGCCCGCGCGCTGATCGACGGCCGCGACTACTGCATTCCGGAGGACGTGCGGGAGCTGGCGGTCGACGTGCTCGCCCATCGCCTGATGCTGGATCCTCGCTCCGGACGGGCCCGCGGAGGCGACGAGGCGGCGTGGCTGCTGCGAGAGATCCTCGATCAGACCCCGGTTCCGCTCTGAGAGAGCGCGCGCGAAGGCAGCCCGCCTACTTCGGCCGACTGAGCCGCTGGCTGCGCCCGCCGCGTACGCTGCGTCCGACCCGCGCCGGCTGGGCGTTCTTCGCCTTCACGTTCGGGGTGGGATTCGCGGCGCTCAATACCGGCAACAACCTCCTCTACCTGGTCCTGGCGCTGATGCTCGCCTTCCTGGTGCTCTCCGGCGTGCTCTCCGAATCCGCACTGCGCGGCATCCGGGTGCGGCGCCGCGTCCCGCGCGAGCTCTTCGCCGGGCAGGAAGCCAGCGTCGGGCTCGAGATCAGCAACCATCAGCGGCGCCTGGCCTCCTTTGCGATCGTCGTGGAGGACCGGATCGCCGACGCGGACGCGTCGGACCGCTCGGCCGGGCGCTGCTTCGCACTGCGCGTGGGCCCGGGGGAAACGGAGCTGCGATCCTACCGCCACCGGCCCGAGGCGCGCGGGCACCTGGATTTCGTCGGGTTCTGCGTCTTCACCCGCTTCCCCTTCGGGCTCTTCTCCAAGGCCCTGGTGATCTCCGCGCCGCAGCGGGCCCTCGTCTATCCGGCCGTGGAGCGGCTGTGCGCGCCCCCCCGCCTGGGAGCGCAGGCACGCAGCGGCGAGTCCCTCGCCGGACCCCTCGGCCACGGCAGCGACGTCCAGGGCCTGCGCGAGTACGCGCCCGGGGACTCCATGCGCCGCATCCACTGGCCGGCCTCGCTGCGCAGCCGTGCGCTGCTGGTACGCCAGGTCACGAGCGATCGCGAGGCCGAGGTGGAGGTGCGGCTGCGCACCGCCGGCCTCCCGCCCGGAGACGCGTTCGAGAAGCTGGTGCGCTGGTCCGCTTCGGAGGTGGTCTCCCTGCTCGACGCCGGCCTGCGCGTGGCCCTGCGGACCGACTCGGCGCAGTTCCCGGCGGATTGCGGCACGCGCCAGCGCGCGCGGCTCCTGAGCTTTCTCGCCCTCGTGGAGCCCAGCCTCGAGCCGGAGTCTCCGTGAGCCGCCGTGACTTCCGGGGCCACGTGGAGGATCCCCGCCCGACCTCCGCCTGGCTGATGGTGGGCGTGGCGGGCGCCACCCTGTGGATCACCGGACAGCTGGCGCCCTGGGCCGTGGTCGTCCAGGCGGGCGCGATCGCGCTCTCACTGCACTGGCGGACCGACCCGCATCGATGGCAGCGCAGCCCGGTCGCACTCAACGTCGGGATGTTGGCGGTCGTCGTGGCGACGATCGGCGTTGCGCTGCGCGGCGAGCCCTCCACCATTGCCCTGGCCCACTTCGCGGCGCTCACCCAGGGGCTCCAGCTCCTGGACGCGCGACCGCGCCGTACCGAGTTCCTGTTGGTCGCCCTGGCCCTGTTCCAGGTCGTGCTGGCCTCGAACCTGACCGACAGCGTCTTCTTTCCACCGCTGCTGGTGCTGTTTCTGCTCGCCACGGTCTGGACGCTGCTCGTCCACACCCTGCGGAGCGAGGCGCTGGAGGCAGGAGAGATCCGCGAAGTCCCCCGCGCGATCACCCCGGGACTGCGGAAGACCACACTCGTCGCGTCGATGCTGTGCCTGGTGCTGGCCCTGGCGCTGTTCGTGATGCTGCCGCGGCTGCGCAGCAGCGTCGTGAGCGCGGCAGCGTTGGCGCCGAAGCTGGCGACGGCCGGCTTCAGCGATCGGGTCGCCTTCGGCGAGCTCGGTCGGATCCGCCAGGACCCGACCGTGGTGCTGCGGGTGGAGACGCTCGAAGGCCGGGCCCCGGGCGCGAGCGACGCCTACTGGAAGGGCCTCGCGTTCGACACCTTCGACGGGACGGCCTGGTCGATCACACCGTCGGCCCGATCGCTCGTCTCGGGGAGCGCCGAGGGGGGCGTCGAGCTCGGGCGCGACCCGCAGCGCTTCAACCTGGTCCAGCGCATCGTGCGCGAGCCGGTCGCCGCCGGGGTGCTGTTCGGAATCGGCGAGGCGCGCGGAATCCAGGGCAACGTGCGGCGACTCGAGCGCGACGCGAGCGGGGGTCTCTACGCGACGGGGCAGGACGACGAGCGCGTGCGCTACACGTTGCGCTCCGATCGCCGCATCTGGCGCGATGCAGAGCTGGCGCGAGATCGCGCGATTCCGCCGCGACGCAACGGAGCGCGTTTCCTGTCGCGGCCCGGTCTCGCGCCGGAGATCCGCGCCCTGGCCTTGCGCATCACGCAGGACGCCCGCCTCGACGCCGAGCGCGTGCGCGCGATCGAACGCCACCTGCTGCGTCACGGGCGTTACTCCGACACGCCCCCGGTCGCCCCCGATGCGCCCGGACGCTCCCCGATCGAGGCGTTCCTCCTCGGCGACATGGCGGGCCACTGCGAGTACTTCGCGACCGCCATGGTGTTGCTGGCCCGCGAGCTCTCGGTCCCTGCCCGACTCGTGAACGGGTTCGCGGGCGGGCGCGAGAACCGCATCGGTGATTTCGTCGAGCTGACGCGCAGTGACGCCCACGCCTGGGTGGAGGTTCACTACGAACGGGCGGGATGGGTGCGCTACGACCCGACTCCGGCCGATCTCCGCGCACGGCCCGTGGCCGCGCTCACCCTGGGCGGTCGCCTCCGCGAGCTGGCCAGCGCCCTCGAGCTGTGGTGGTTCCAGCGCGTCGTGGGCTTCGACCGCTCGGATCAGGTCAGCGCCCTCAAGCGCGCCTGGCTGGCATGGAAGGATCGAGGGACGCGCGCGCGCCGGAGCGAGGCGTCGCCGTCCGCGCAGCGCCCCTCGGGCTGGTCGCTCCCCGGTGCCGCGTCCTGGCCGGCGTCGTGGCTCGCGCTGGTCGCGGGAGCCACGCTGCTGGCCGGGCTCTGGATCCAGCGCCGCTCCGCGCGTTCCGGGCCGGCGCTGCCCCTCGACTACGCGCGCGCCCTGCAGCTGCTGGCGCGGCAGGGAATCGTGCGTGCCCCCCACGAGACGGCGCGCGCCTTTGCCTCGGCGGCGGCGCCCCAGCTGCCGACGGCGGCCGCCACGGCCTTCGCGGGGCTCACCGAGGCCTACCTGGCGCAGCGCTTCGGCGGTCGTGCGCCCGGGGAGACCGGTCGCGAGCTTCGGTCCCTGCGCCGCAGCCTTCGCGAGCACCGGAGCGCGCGACGGACCCCGCTTCGCTTCGCCGGGCACGGGACGCGGTAGCGGCCTCGTACGAGATGCGGGCTAGGCCTTCTCGACCCGCAACACCTTCCAGCCGTCGCCCAGCTCCGAAAGGGCGCGGCGCTCCGCCTCGCCCTCGCTGCCGCCCGCCACCAGCACCGTTCGGGAACGCGATCCCGCCACCTGGCGCATCTGCACCCGGTAGGCCGTCTGCGCACCGCCCGAGTCGGCGTCGCCCAATAGGCGGGCGTGGGGCGGGAGATCCCCGCCCTCGAGCGTCTCGGGCGCGATCTCGGCGAGGTACACGAAGTAGCTCTCAGGGGCACTGCGAATGCGCAGACCCACCCCGCCCTGTGCGACGGTGAGCAGTCGGGGCGGAACCGCCTTGCGTCGCACCACCTGGGCGGCGAGCGGAACCGGCTGCTTCTCGCCGGGCAGGCGCACCTCGACATCGACCCAGTCGCCGTGGCGCAGCTTGGCGCTCGTCTGGATGAAGAGCCCCGTGGGCGAGAGGTCCAGCACCAGGCCCGAGTAGCGGCTCCCGCCGAAGTTCAGCTCGCAGGGGATGCGGCGCCGGGTGCGGTTCCTCACAGGCTTCGCCACGCGCTTCTCGCCTCCGCTTCGATGACAACGGGAACTTCGGCCATGTCGGGAATCGACTTGAGCACCGCCGCGTCGGCCCCCGCCGCCTCTCAGAGCGCCCCGTACAGCTTGTGGGTCTGGGGGATCAGACGAACGTGGGGCAGCAGGCGCTCGATGCGGGCCACGAGCGCCAGCAGGCGCTCGGCACTCGGGGCCTCGCGGACCCTCGCGAAGGGCGTCACGGGCTGGACCACCAGCGGCGTCTCGGGGTCGATGTCGGCGATGTGCCGACACATGTCGTCGATCTCGGGATCCCGGCTCGAGGGCGTCACCACGACCTTCACCACCACTTCGGGCGCACGCCGGGCGACGCGGAGGAAGCGAGCGTGGGCCTCGTGGAAGGGGGCCACGGAGCCCTGTCGCGGATCCGTGGCGCGTCGGACGTCGCTGGCGAGCTTCCAGTCCATCGAGACGACGTCCACGACGTCCCACAGCGACTCGAGCGCCTCCGCCGCGAGCCCCGCGGTCTCGAGCAGGATCCGGGGACCGCGGGCGCGCAACGCGCGGGCCACCTCCCGGGCCGCCACGGGCTGGAGCAGCGGCTCGCCGCCCGTGAGGCTGGCGAAGCGATGGGCCCGAAGCTCGAGCGCCTCCGCCGCGGCGACCACGTCGTCGAGGCAGACCGGATTCTCGACGCTGCGGAACCGGCCGGACCCCCTCGCCACCTCGACGCGACAGACGCGGCTCCGCTCCCAGGTGTGGGGGGAATCGCACCAGCGGCAGCGCAGATCGCAGCCCCCGAAGCGCACGAACAGCGTCGTCTCGCCCACGTAGGGCCCCTCGCCCTGGACCGACGAGAAGATCTCGATCAGATGGGAAGGCTCGGCCACCGCTCCCGCGCGTCTCGCTCCTAGCCCTCGACGATCGATCGGCCCATGGCGATCTCGCCGATCACCTCGTCGAGTCGCTCGGGATGATCCCTGAGGCCGTGCACGCGCATTCGCGCCACGTGATCGTCGTCCGGCAGGGCCTCGATCCAATCGTGCTTGGCGGCGAGGTGCTCGGTCATGCTCCCCAGATCGAGCCCGCGTCGGCCCCGACCCTCGTCGCCGCCCAGCACCAGCAGCTCCTCCCCCTCGCGGTAGGCGAGCGAGATCTGCGCCTCGTAGCGCTCGCGGGCGACGCGGGCCGTCAGGTGGAGGTCGACGTCCGCAGCGGCGGGCACCACCACCAGTGCGTAGCCACCGAAGTGGACCAGTAGGAAGTCGCGCGCCGAGACGAACTCGACCTCCAGGGGAACCGGAGGAACGGGGACGGTGGCCGCCTCCTTGGCGAGGTCGCTCGGGCGTCCGGCCAGGAGCGGGTCGATCTCCGCGCGCCGCTCGCCCGGTCGGGAGGCGATCTCCCCGATCCGATGCCACCACAGCCTTCCCCAGCGCTCGTAGTCGTGGCGCGAGAAGCGCCCCGTGGCGAGCTCTACCAGCTTGTCCGAGAAGCGGCTGCGCCGGGTGCGCTGTGCCAGCACGGCCGCCAGGGAGCTCTCGGCACCGGGCAGGATGTGGACGTGCTCCTCCCCGATCGACGCCCCGAGCGACACGATGTCCTCGGGCGGCCAGCTGTGGTGGTCGAACCAGTCCAGCCGGTCCCGATACAGAGAGGCCGCCTGGATCGTGTCCCGAGCCGGGGGAGACGCGCTGAAGCCGACCAGGAAGATCGGCGTCTCCTCACGCAGGTCGGTGGCGATGCTGCGGAAGAAGGTCATCAGGTCTTCCTGGGGATACACCCAGAAGCCCTCGACCAGCCGCACGTCGCGCGCCAGCAGCACCGCGGTGAGGACGGACACGCGGTCCGCGTGCGCGAGTATTGCCGCGCGCCGGCGCGGCGGACGAGGCGCCTCTTCGGGCTCGAGCGCGGGCGCCGCCTTGGCGATCCGCGCCCGGCGGCGCAGCTCGCGCTCGCGGCGCGCGCGATCGCCGTCGGTATCCTCCTCCTCTTCTTCCTCCTCGTCCTCGTAGGCAGGCTCCGCGACCGCGTCGAGCTCCGGCACGTCTTCGGCCAGGGGCACCAGCTCCTCGTCCTCTTCCAGCTCGGGCTCGTCGGCTTCGGCAGTGCGCCGCGACGCACGCCCTCGGCCGCGGCCCGAGGCGCCGGCCGCCTCGGACGTCTCCTCGCCGTTCGCTTCGGCTCCATTCCCCGCCCCGGCACCGCCGCGACCGCGCCGCCCCCGGCGCCGCCCTCGCCCGCGCCTCCTGCGCGGAGCCTCCGCGTCGGACTCGTCCTCCTCTCGTCCCTCGTCTTCGAGATCGAACAGCGAGACCTCCTCGAAGCGGGGGCCCGCCTCGGCGTCGCCCGACGCCTCGGACGCGGGAGACGGGAGGCCTTCGGCCTCGTCGCGCTCCGCCTCCTCCGCCTCGTCGGCGCGGACGGGCTCCTCCCCATTGCGCCGAGCGCCGCGTCGCCCGCCCCTTCGGCGCGGCCGCCGCTCGCGCTCG
>JAAUYK010156368.1_pt1 | contig 10268 bp, 5 predicted proteins | sample 7278021 | NCBI WGS metagenome assembly JAAUYK01 (sample SAMN14350223, study PRJNA611818) | marine sediment metagenome | isolation source: surface marine sediment (1.8m) | place: French Polynesia: Moorea | collected 2018-08
ACTCGCTGATGGCGTCCACGTATTGTACCTGAAGCTCAGACAGTTGCGCCTTGAGATCCTTCTTCTCGACGATTCCGAGGGCGTTTCTGTCGCCCGAGTCGACGCCATTGGTCTCTCCTTCCAGGAATGAGGGAAGCTGGGCCGACTTTGCGATATCCTTCCTGCTCCTGAGCAGGAGCAGGGCCTCCTCCAGCTCCTTGGCGTCGGCGTTGTTCTCGCCGGCAAAATATTTGAGCTTCTCCTCCTGACCCTCGGAGCTTTCTTTCAATGTGAAATATTTTGCCTATGAATAAAGACGTTCATGGACGATTTACGTGATGGGCGGTCGAATCGAAAGTCGAACCCTACCTGCAAGTCTTGGAACTCGGCCTCCATCTTCGCGTACTGCTCTCTCTCCTTGACTAGAGCGTCCTGAATCATCTTCTTCTCGCCCAGGTCCGACTTTAGAGTTGCCTCGAGTTGGGCCACCTGCACCTTGAGCGCGTTCTCGCTCGCGTGAAACTGACGCTCGCGCTCCAGGTCGTACGCCGAATCGAGCAGCTTGTTGTTTGACTCGCGCAATATCGAGTTCTCTTTTTGCAAGTCCCTCGCCTTCTCCTCCATCTCGGCCAGCGCCTGTTTCGACGACGCGTTCTTGGAAAGCTCCTGCGACAGTCCAATCGACTTCTTCTGCTCGTCCTGCACCTGCGACGAGAGGTCCTTCGCCTCGCGCTGCGCAGTCTCGCATTCCACGCGAAGCTGCCGGCACTGATCCTCCAGGCCTTCGACCTAAGCAAGGGGTTATACTCAAATTTATGCCGTACTGGCAACATAATGTGTACTTCCTTACCTGTGCCTTGAGGGTACTGAGTTGCGCGCTTTTGTGGTTGTTTTCCTTGTGGAGCTGGATCAGCTGGATGTTCTCCGTGGCCGTGTGCCTCTGCGCGTCCAAGATCTGCGCCTTCAACATCTGGGCCTCGTCCTCGTGGTTGGACTCACGGATGCGCTGCTCTTCGCGGAGTTGCTCGTTCTCTTGACCGAATATGTTGACCTTAAAGAAGATTAGGGAGTGTCGGAACATATGCGATTTGCGTCTATTGGCTATCTTAACTAACTTGTTCTTTTAATGTATTTACAGCCTCCTCGAGCATTCTGTTCTCGTTGCGTGCTTCTTCCAAGAGTCTTTGGGCCTACGAAGTATTTGATTTTTAGTTTGATAAAATTGATTACGTTCAATGATATATCACCTGTTGTGAGAGTAGTTGGGGAGGTGGTTGACCCGGGGCACTGATCTGAACCGGGGACATGGGGCTAACCATGCCCCCAACGGAGCTGCGATGGGAGGCAACTGGAAAGACATGCACAAAATTTAAGCGCACAGAAACTTATTTCGCAGTTGAATCTACCTTGGGCAACTCCTGCCGCCGATTGGCCCTTGGCCCTCTTCAACCCGGGAGTGTGCGGTGGGTGTCTAACTCCAGCCTGGCTCCCTTGCGGCCCGAGCAATTGCTGCTTGGCCACCAGAAGTTTCTCTTTCAGATGAGTCACCTAAAAAAGTTTCGGATAGGAGAATAAAGATGGACTCAATGGCATGTGAGATTTCTTGATTATTCACCTGTCTCTCAAGTTCTCTGATCTTATGCTGCTGGTCTTCGATGAGTTCCTCCGTCTCGACGTCTCTATGCCTCGCTGGCACCCCCCCACTCGACATCTCGAGGCGCTTCTTGTCAGACAACACCCGGATCAGCTTCGTCGCCAGCTTCTTAATCTTGTCCTCCTATATATTATTTTTAGACATTTTAAAGAAACCATGACTCATTATTAAAACGCCCCACCTGTTTGCATGCGTGCTTCTTCAGCACGACGTTTTCTTCGAGCAGCCTGAGGTACCTGTCCTCCAGCTCCTCCCTCGTCAGCTTCGCGACGACGGCGCGCTGCTGGTTGAACACGTGTTCCGCGTCCATGATGCCGCCTGCGACCGACGACACGGACACCCCGGCCGCCGCCGCCGCCGCTGCGGCCTGCTGGTAGTCGTCCTTCACCGGGACCAGGTCGTCGTCGCCGTCGTCGTCCAACATGTCCATGTTGTCGGTCCGTTGTTTTGGTCTAGTTAGATGACTTCGATCGGTCGGCCGCTCTTTCGCTTAGTGGAATGCCGCCGCTGCCTCGTAGGACGGAGCTTTCTCAGGCGTTATTCCGACGCCTGCAGGTTTTGGTTGTGGTGGCGCAGGAGCAATACCTGGGTGTAATAGATCGCGGTGAAAGTGCGATTAGCTTCCGGGACTTGCGCTAATTGAGGACAGCAAGCAGGTCTTCTGTACGGCAATAAATAAGTACGTACGTTCGTAATTAAATACGTACCGGATTACATGTACAACGCTTTATACACATGCTGTCATACTACGAATCAATTGTCCATTTGTATAAAGCTGGTTTTCTGCATGACTTTACACTCGCACGTTCTGCGAAGTTCGTTAACCTCTCAATCTGCCCTTGAACTACCGAACGACAAAGCAAGCGATTTCTGTTCCGAACGATCTGTGCTCTTTCTCGGCCCAAATTTTTGGGTGCTGTCTGAAAAGAGTTTATGGATTCTATTGTGCGAAACTCTCTAGCTCGTCGTGACGCACGCTAAGGGGTTTGCGCGAACTGAGTTTGGACGAAGCTCTGGCTGGATTTTTGCTGAGCACCTGTGACTATTCAAATGCATTGTTCTTGGAGAAGGAATCCAAAATCCTATCCAAAATTGAGTCAATTTTGCCACTTCGCGCTCAAGCACCACTTCGTGCATGCTCCTAGAACGTTAAAGCACTATCAAAGGACACGATTATGAAATTGACTGGTTATGTTTCATTCAGATGGCGACATCATTAAAGATATCCAGACAGCTTTTTGTCGCCGTCCGCGCGCTCTTCCACCCATTCTCCCCGGCTGACTTCAATCTGTCTTTCAACGATCAATTAAGCCGTCGCGCAGAGAGAATTTACAAATTGAAATCCCAGACGATCGGCCACCTCCAACTATTTCTCTCTCATGAAAGTCCGTCGGAGACATTCGCTTCCTCCGGCTGCTTTTATTGCGCACAACTCGTAAAGTCGTTCGCCAGCTAGACCAGCAAGTCAGACAGCTTTAGCCAGCTAGAAGTTATGTACGTGTTCTTGCTCTCTGCAAACGTCCAGAAATCAACTGCAGCAGCGGATTGTCACGTTTTCATTCTGAAAAAAACCCAGCAGTTTTTCTTGTGGCCGGCCAACTGAAACTAAGTGTGAGCGGAGATTGAAACAAAAAATGTAAATCGGTTACAGTCTAGCTAACGTCGGAGCTACTGCCCACGGGAACGTCGAGGAAGGATCCTGTCTGCAACCGGTCGGTCGGTCGGTCGCGGACGGTCAAGCTCATTCGGAGACGGACGGCGACGTCGGGCCCGATTCCAACGATCCGAGACCGAGACAGACGAGCAACAGGTTTTCTCTTTCCAGAGCATTTTTCTCCTTTTTGTTCACGATTGCAGCAGCAACGATTTCAGCTGCTGTCCCGACGCATTCTAAGATCAAGGACAATATGTTAGCACAAAAGTCAGAGCGGGAGGCCAGAGAGAACAGTGCCACGTATTGACACTCTCCTGAAATATGGCGTCGACAGAAGACGCGGCTAGCTCGATCGGCGACGCCTCCATAAATTTAGAGCCCATTTCAATCGGCCGGACGGCTGCAAAGGCGTCATAGTGAGAAGCTGGAAGCGGGAGGATGGCTGGATAGATAGCGAGCGACGGCCGGGCCGACGCCCTTGCATTAAAAAGCGATCCAGCGAGAACAAGAGCTCAATTTGATAGCTGTACAATATGGCAATGATTGTTCGCGTAGAAGCATACGCACACTTTTGTGTTCTCGTTCGTAACCGTTCCAAAGATATTCGCGTGTGTGCATCTCTTTTCTCTGTACCCGTCGCCGAGCGAGCGTTGCCTTAACCAGCTATACAGAGTACGTACACACATAAAGCCGACTGAATCGGGCATACGGAGCCAGTCTGTCGACGAACTGCATTTGAGTTCAGGCTGGCGGACTGTCGAACGGAGAGCGCAGTATAAAAGCACTTGTACATGTTAATGCTTGCACGAAAGTTAACACCATGTAAGCCTATAAACCTATTAAAATATGTTTTCGTATTCTCCCTACTCTAAAAGTTTCCTCGATCGTTACAAATCGAGCAAATTGCAACCCATTTGGCCATTTAAGCCTCTTTAGTCGGTCCGGAATCCTCTAGCTCTTATCTACACTGCAACAGCGCGGGCCGGATGGATACCTTTGAGTTCACTTCCAGTCAGCTCGATCCTCTTCCATTCGCTCGCTACATGCACAGGCAACAACATCAGTTCCCAACATTTTCGTGTGCGCCTCCAGCCAGCGGTGGCGCCGCCGTCCGTCCGTGCACTGCACTGGGTGCGTGCGTGCGAGCGCGGTCCGTCCGTCCGCGTCCGTCCACTCCGCTCGCCCGTTGGCGGCTCCTAGGTGCTGCCGGCAGTTCTATTCCTTCGGAGCTCCCGATAGGTTGGTTGCCTTGCTGCAGTACATGTTAAGCAAGATTAGTGGTCAGCGTGCAAAAGTGTCTCGTGTGGTACGCCGAAGACGGATTGAATCGGGCGGAGACGCCAACCTCCTCCTCTTCAGCTAAACGACGGACTGACGCGGTAAATGCGGTCTCATTATTTATGTGGCTTATTACACGCTTGCCCGTCTGCCAGCCGACCAGACGATTGGGTTATGTAACCTGGTAGCTGCCGCGGGGATGTACTTGTGTTGTGGGGCGGGAGTGAGCGCTCTTCTTGCAGCAAGCAAGTACGAGTACGTAGCGTAGGTTGGAGCAGGACGTGCGTTGGACCGAGTAACCTGTGGTTATGGCAATAAACACCTAAACAGCGGGAGATCTTCACCGCTTGAGCACCGACGGAAAACTGGTGCAGGAATTCCTCATTCTGTCCTAAAACCTCCGACCTGTTGTCTTAACAACAAACCCAACTCAAACATGTTCGTTGTTTATCCAATCGTAAAATTCACTTACTCACTCACACGCTTCTCTGATTACCGTCTCTGCGTGGTTCCGATCGATCGGACGAACTCTGGCTGCTCGAAATGCACCACCACGGTTATTACCTCAATGCCAAGGGCTAGCACGGAATCATATACGATGGTCCGTGTCGTAACTAGCAGTATATGCTCCTCTATCGCCTTATTGTGTCCGATCAAGCCCGCGTCGTAGTACAGTACATGCACGCAAAGCACAACGTCATCGCCGCGACGGAATTGGGCATACGCGTATCGCGGCTGGATGTTATTGTTGTTGTTGGCTGGCTAATTCTTTGTCCGAGCAATAAGATGGGCCGACCGGCCATTTAACGGGCGTGAAGAACAAGTCGAGCGTGATTTACGCCAACTAAAGGGAGCTGACAACAGCGTGCGGATAACCTAAGAGCGTATGCAAGGCCGCACAATTAGACTCTCCCTTTGAGATATCTTGAATGCAATCAACCGGAGCCACTGATTACGTTGTCATGACGCATTCGTCATGCTTTTTACTCGCGGGGCTTTTTCGCATTCAGAGGCGGGACGGACTCTCTCAGCTCGTGTGAGGTCAGCTTCATCACCCCACTTTTTGCTCGCCAGCAGATCGCCTTAAGCGAGTCGGCCTCAGTCGGCCGGACGAGCGAAAAAAGATACGCATCTAGATTGGGCGGCCGAGGAACCAGTTCTGGGGGCGGGAGGTGAGGCGAAGTGAGGCGAGCGAGCGCCCGGCCTACTAATCCGTCATTCTAGAGTGACAGATTCTGGATTTAAATTAGGCAACACCTACTACGGAGGAGGGAGCGAGGAGTGTAAACAGCGCAACACGTTTAGCGCACGACGTATTCAGCATTCTTCGCCTTTCAATCCGAACGTGAATCTATTACGGTCGTATCCGGGAGCATGCGAAAACGCGCTTCAGACCGCGGAATAATAATTCCGCTCAGCCTACGTACATACACACTGACTACTGCTGCCATGCAGAATGCTTCATTGAATATTCGGCGGGAGGATAAATCAACCTTTAGTTTCATTTTTGCATACATCATAGATCGCGTTTCGAAGTGCTTTTGGCACACAAGTGTTGCGTTTTCAGTTGACGTACGCGTGTAGCAGTGGCAAATATTTACTGCATGCGTGTTGAATCTGCGTCCCATGTCAGATTTCCTCTCCGCAGAAATCAAATCTGGACGGTCGCGGGGTCGAGGAAAAAGTCGGCGACCTCGTTAAACTTTTAGTGGGAAGGAAGAGGATCGATCGGCCGGTTCGGATCTCTGGCTAGATCGTCTGCGTTCGCACTTAACGACACAAGCAAGGGTTTGAGTGCTACTGGCCTGGAATGCAAAGTGCTTACCCGGCATGATTTCCAATTCGAAAAACTCGAGCAAGGACGGATCTAGAGCTGCGTTTTTGTGTCATTTCATCCGGTCCGGTCCGGTCCGGTCCGTCGCGGCGAATGTAAACACGATTTTTTGCGGCTTTTGTCATCTGCTCGCTCGGTCGGGGGCGGGAGCTGGAGGGAGCGGACGGAAACACTTGCATTTTAGAGCTCTGAGAGCTGGGGTGCGTCGCGTCGCGTCGCGTCATCCTAGCTATCGTCGCCGTGCTAGCGAAGGAAGCCAGCTAGAGGCTGGGGAAGCATCTCCATTTTATGACGCCTAGCTCTCAGATATTGAGACAAATGGTCTGACCGACTTTTACTGCTAATGTTCCGGGGGCCGATGGCTGACCAAGGGGGCCCTTGTATATTTGTGGGAAAAGTGCGCACTTGTACAAGTTTCTTACACGATGGGGTACTATCATGTATGAATTGGTGCAAATATGCGAGTTTTGTATAGCTGTGTTATTCAATCAGTACCAGGTCCCAATCCATGGCAGACATCGCCGTCTCTCTAGCCAGCAAATGGAAGTTTGTAATTCCCTGCGTTATCGTCCCAAAGATAATGAATCGCGAGCTGGCTTCTGTTCTGTAGAATGAGCCAGCTCCACCGCGGAGACATCCAGCCAAGTGCTCGTTCGCGTTCGTTCGTTTCACTGCTTTCGGAGAAGAAGATTTAAATTTTGCTCCTTGAGCTGAAACTGCCACGAGGGAGATCCGACGAGTCACGGCCCCTCATCTCTCTGGCCGGCCGAAAATGTAATCTACAAGTCAGAACGATTGCGGTATGTGGAACCACTGCAAACAGAAGGAAGAGAGGCCGCCTAGCTGCCAGTGCAAAAATGTATCGGCCGAGATCGAGCTATCTGCATATGTAAACGTTCCGTGCTAAGGAGCCAATGCTAGCGAATTCTTACGCACGCAATTCTTTTCTTTCAGGCATGAAAAGGAGACGGCCAAATAGTTCGCCGCAGCCATGAGGGCCCCGGGCAAGCAGCTGCGATTCGGCTGTGGCATGATCCTGCTTCTCCAGCTGCTCCTCCTGCTCTATCCAGCCGCGGCGGAAAATTTGCTCGAGGTGCGATATGGAGACCCAATCGACCTGCTATGCAAAACTAACGCGACGGGTGGCGACGAAACAGCGGCCGGATGGAAGTTTAACGGAACCGAATCCCTGCCCGGAAATGCCAATCTGAAATCTGACGGCGGCGTCTGGCGTCTCCGGGTGGCCGCCGCCGAGCTGATCAACGAGGGCAGCTACGAGTGCGACGATGCGGACGTGACGGTGGTGTCGGTGCGGAGGGAGCCTCCGCTGTTGAAGCCGCTCGAAGAGAAGTCAGTGCTGGTGATCGAAGGCTCCGACGTCCGACTGCCCGAGTGCGAAGCATCCGCCGGGCACCCCGACCCGGAGACGAAGTGGGTCGGCGTGCCGGACGACAACGCCGTTGTCACCGGCATCGAGAGGACTCAGGCATGACTCATCAAAGCAAATTTTGAACCAGAGATATATCCCCAGGTCGTTTGAACTCCCGTCGTAGCTGTCGTTTTTTGCATGTCAGGGCCATAGCGGCCGGCCCGACCGACATATTAGGCTGGCTGGCTGCAAGAATGAGAACGGTGCAAGTCGTTCGTTTATAATGGAGCCCAATTCTGTCCAGCTGTTTTATGGGCCGACGCTGTCCTCTGAATCGCGGCGGCTCCCCAGCGTGTACGTAAAGTAAACGCTATAAGGGATACATTTTTGCCACCTCGAAATGTCTGCTAAAATCTAATTGGGCGGGGCGTCGCCAAGCCGCAGCAACATGTGGTCGCGGCTAAAAGAAGCGTAATTGCCGATGAAAGCAAAAAATTCAAAGGAGGGCCGGGCGGGCCGCAAATTTGAGCCTAAATGCCGTCACGCGGGAGCGCCGTCGCTCCGTCAGAGCTTCAATCGGCCTCAGGGCAGGGCCAAAAATCGGACGAGTAAAAAGACACGGATCAAGCCAACCATACCGACTTCCTTACTTCCTTCCTTCGATCTCAAATTACCCTCCTCAGTCTATTCGTCGTCGTCGATCGAATGAATCACTCAGTTACGCAGCGGCCGAAGACACGACCGAATTTCAATATTGACTCTGAGGTTGGTTTCCCAGATCGAATCGAATGGCCTGGTCTGGTGCGTATAAAAGGCAGATCGATCGATAGCGATTCGTTCAACGTGCCATGGGTCGGACGGATCGAGGCAGTTTGGGGGCAGAAATCCGGTTTGCTCGAAACCGAAACTACTACAGAGATATGACAGCCCAGTGTCGCCAATTAGTAAGATTGCGTGCAGTGTATACACGTTCGCATAAATTACGACAAGGTAAATTTTATTTTTCCTTAGCTGCCACCGCTCATGCAGTCCCATTACTCTACGTTGCTTGCTCGCACGGTCGCTCTGTATGCGTGCGTGCGCGGATTGCAAACGCGAGATTTTCCAAGTTTGTCCGTCCCCGCGGCCAGCCTGAATCGGACGCGGTTACCAAGACTCACTTTTACGACAATTCAATGCATCACATTGGAATAGGGCGAGCTCGGAGAGAGATGCATTCCTAAACTAAGTTTTAAGCTCGCCAATCTTGGCCGGGCCAAAATGCTTTTGTCCGGCCGCCTCTAAAGTGGCAATCTACCCTACTGTGCAGCCAGAGATTATTTGCAGAGTGGCGACAAAAGCCATAGTATGCGCATAGCATAGCGTTTGTCTCGTATCTTTTTAGTAGTGGTGGTGACGCCATGAAATAATGGAGAGGGCAGGCTCCATCCAAGCCGGTACGTGGGTTACGTGGTCAAACGCCCAATGCCCGAGGGCGACGTCTTCGTAGCTAGGCCTGCTAAGCGCACGTACTTCTAGATTGAACAATCCTCGGCCGGCCGGTCGCATTTTAACCCATCCATCTATATCTATCTATCCTCGCTGTCACGTGGTCGCCGTCGCCGGGGCAGGCCACATGACCCTGGGCCAATTTAAAAGAGAATCGCGATCCACTGACTGACTGACTGCTGCAGTGCAAAATAAGCCGTCTGTGCACTTCATGTCAAGAGTGCGGCCATTTTAATATTGAGATTTGAGGTCACCCGTGCGGCGTTTGCTAGACGGCCCGCAGCACAATGCAGCACGACGGCTCGATTTTAGCGGCTGTTAAAGTCGCATATGTTTTCCGGCGAAAAGGGGGGTAATTTTCATTTTGCCGTCGACGCCGCCGCGCCTTCCATACGGCTTATTTTGCCACTACGTATGTATAGAGTCGAGCCTGGGAAACGCGGCCTCCGCCGCGAAAGGACATAAAGAGGATTAACTGGCGAGAAGTGAAGGGCGTAAACGTAGTAGTACGTATAATGCGGAGAAAGTAACACGAAGGCAATAATCCCCAACTGTTGCCATTGCTGTGCATACTCCGAGCCCGCCCTCCCTCCTCCATGCAAACAAGCCCACCCCTGACGCGTTTCCGACGCACGTCAAAAACAATGTTATATTGGCCGTCCGTCCGCCCGTTTCCTGTTTGTAATTTCTGAATTGATACGTACGCGCCCCCGGGCGTAGAGGAAACCGCAAGGGAGCCGGGGGCTGGTATAAACAGACAATTTGGGAACCATAGCGGGCGGCGCGGCGGTTATAGCGCTTAGCCGATAAGGCAAGACGCGCGCCTTCAATGAAATTCAACGCCTTTGTTAAGTCGCTCGTCCGTCCGATCATCCGGTCGTTTGTTCACGCGTTCGTTCGCTCGTCCAATTTTCGGGCATGCCGCTAATCTCCGGCCCAATCTGCGCGATTCGACCAGATCGGACCAGTCAGTATGACTCCATAAAATCAGGTAAAGTGCCCAGATCCCGAC